>Ga0307380_10000902_pt1 | contig 44660 bp, 54 predicted proteins | sample UN3MG_FD_202239 | JGI IMG/M metagenome (GOLD analysis project Ga0307380, IMG submission 202239) | Soil microbial communities from Risofladan, Vaasa, Finland - UN-3 | ecosystem: Environmental > Terrestrial > Soil > Coastal area > Acid sulfate soil | place: Finland: Risofladan, Vaasa | collected...
GAGCCGAGCGAGCCAACCGTCGACAACCGAGCGCGCGACGTGCGCCGCGTCTTGCGCGATCTTCGCGTGGCGGGCGGCGGTGTCACGCGCCGACTCGGCGAGCACGTCGACAACCGCCGCGACGAGCCCGGCGTCGAGGTGTCGGTCGAAGGCGGCGCAACGCTCGAACCACGCGTCGGCGTCGGCGTACCGTCGCAACGTGCGCTCGTCGAAGCCGTCGAGCGCCTCGCTAGCGCCTCGAAGGCTTCGCGGGCTCGGTTGGTCGCGGTAGGCGAGAAAGCATCGCCAGCGGGCTTCGGTGTCGCACGGTTGGCGGTTCCAGGGTTGGTCGAGATCGTATTCGGTCGGCGTCGGTCGCATGTTGGGCATTATAGGGGCAAAAGTGCAAACGGTGCAATGTCGCACACTTACGACTGAGACATCTACTGAGCACGCCTTTTCCTGAACAATCCCGCGAGGTTAGCCTATAGGTGTCTCAGTGCTCACCGTCTCGCCCTACTTATTAGTACAGATCCCTTGTATCATGTATCCAATATACCTACACTATACTACTACCCTACTCTTACCTCTTACATCTATATATCTACTGAGACACTGAGACAGTATATAGTAAGTATAGAAGATCATTAGGCTTTCTGGCCCGCTCACTAGCTCAAACGCAAGTGAGACACCGTGAGCCAGTGAGACACCGTGACCTAACACCTCGACTTCGTTCGGGTTTTATCCGTCGCGCCCCTTGTTCTTGACCCCGATCGCCCTCATGGGTTATAGATCGCCCCTTATGGCATTAAAGGGGTTCGCCGAAAGGCTTCGCGCCGCCCGCGCCGCCGCCGACATGACGCAAGGCAACGTCGCGAGCGCGCTAGGGTATACACCGCAAACCGTTGCCAATTGGGAGCGCGATCGAACCGAGCCGTGCGCGACGGATCTCGCCCGCCTCGCCGCGGTCTATCGAGTGTCGGCCGACTGGCTCTTGACCGGCGCCGCGCGCATGCCTCACCGCTTCGAGCGCGCAACGTGCGCTCACGGCGTGCCCGTCGCCGAGCGTTGCCGAGCGTGCGAGCACGAGCCCGCCGGGGCGATGGCATGATCCATCGAGTGAGCCTCTTTCGCGGCGCCCGCGACAACACGCCGACGCCCGCCGAGTTCACTTGGCAAGGCTTCGTCGAGGCGCTCTTGCCTCACGCCTTCGAGCCCGAAGACTCGAAGTTGTCTTGCGACGCGTTCTCGCCCGCCGCCTTCGACGGCTTGCGCTCGAACGACAACGTGCTCGGGCTCTCGCTCTTCGTCGCCGATCTCGACGGTGTGACCGACGAGCAAGTCGCCGCCTTCGTCGCCGCCGCCGCCGCTCACGGTTGGGCAATGCTCGTTCACTCGACGTGGCGACACCACACCGATCCGAACCGCTTGCGCGCCGTGTTGCCGCTCTCGCGCGAGGTGAGCGCCGACGAATGGCCCGAAGTGTGGTCGGCGATCAACGACGCGCTCGGCGGGCTCTCGGATCCTAAGTGCAAGGATCCGGCGCGACTGTATTTCGGCGCGTTCGCGCCCGACGTGCCCGAAGCGCGCGAAGCCGCCTTCGATCACGTCTTCGACGGCTCGCTCGTCGACGTCGACGCCTTGCTCGGCATGCCGCCCGCTAACGCGCCGCCCGACTCGGGCGACCCCTTGCCGCCCGTCGGTGGTGAAACGGTCACGCGCGAGTCGCTAGAGCGCTTCGCGACGGCATTGCGACGCAAGCGCGACGAGCGGTCGCAAGAGCGCGGCGAGTCTCTTCGACGTGTCGTCGCCGGCGAGGCTTTCGCCGAGCCCGGATCGATCGACAACACGTTGTTCGCCTTGTCGCTCGTGCTCGCCGAACGTTGGCCCGACGCCGCGCCCGATAGCCTCGCCCGACACTTCGAAGCGAGCCTCGCGATCATGGCTCGCAACGCGCCCGACTATGCAATGTCGGTCGAGCAAGCCTCATACAAGATCCGCCGCGCGCAACTCGCGATCCGCGAACGCCAACAACAAGAGCAAGCCGAGCACAACGCCGCGCTCGAACGACGGATCACCGACGCGTTCGGCACCGACCGCTCGCACCCCTACACCGACGAAGAGATCGCGACGTTCCCGTCGCATCGTTGGATCATTCAAAAGGGGCGGTCTTATTATTCGCTCGTGCTCGGCGCCTACCATGGCCCCTACACGCAAGACGAAGCGCAAACGGCGATCGTTCGAGATCTAGCGCCAGCGCACACCGCCGGCGTCGAGTTGTTCACGATCAACACGCAAGGCGAACGAAGCGTGAAGCCGTTGCCGAGGATCGTGCGCGAGTTCGGCTTCGTCGCGAGCGACGTCGCCGTGTCGCTCGGCGCGCAACGCGCCTACTTCGACGAAGGCACGCGAACGATCGTCGAGGCGCCGTGCCCGTTGCGCAAGATCACGCCGCGCTATCACGCCGAGATCGACGCGTGGTTGTGCGCGCTCGCCGGCCCGACGCACGTGCACTTGCTCAAAGCGTGGATCGCGGCGGCGACGCGCCTCGACGTGCCTTGCACGGCGTTGTTCTTGACCGGGCATAAGCACACCGGAAAGAGCGTGTTACCCGAGGGGCTCTCGCGCTTGTGGTCGGCGCTCGGCTTTCCGACGCCGCTCGAAGACGTGCTCGGGACCAATTTCAACGACGCGCAATTGCGTTGCCCGCTCGTGTTCGCCGACGAGCGCTTGCCGACCGATCACCGCGGTCGAGTTCTAAACGCCGAGTTGCGGCACTACATACAAGCCCGACGCCGACCGCTTCGGCGCAAGTTCATGCCGAACGCCGACATGCTCGGCGCCGTGCGCTTAATTATCTCGGCGAACAACGAAGAGATCCTCGCGACAACCGAGAACCTTTCGAACCACGATATCGGCGCGATCGTCGATCGATATTTGCATATCGTTTGCCGCGTCGAAGCCTTCGAACTACTGCAACGGATCGACTCGTCGAAGTGGGTCGAAGGCGACATGATCGCCGAGCACGCGTTGTGGTTGCGCGACAACAACACGTTCGCCGATAACGGTCGCTTTCTCGTGCACGCCGAAGACAACGCGTTGCACTCGCGCTTGATCGCGTCGTCGGGCATTCGCTCGGCGGTGTTGCAGTTTTGCGTGGGCTACTTGCTCGACCCCGGCCCGCTCGACGCGAACGCCCGCGGGCAGGGTTGGATCCGCGTTCACGACGGGCGCTTGTGCGTCAACACGCAAGCGCTCGTGCGTTGTTGGTCGTTGTATGTCTCGAACGAGCATTGCCCGCCGACGGGGCTCTTGTCGCAAGCGCTCGCCGCGCTCTCGACCGACTATCGACCGCGGTTGCATATGCCCGGCGGGCGCCGCCCGAACTACCGCGTGATCGATCCCGATCACCTCACTTCGTGGGCGATCCGCGAGGGGCTCGCGACGCCCGACGAGATCACCGAAGCGCTCTCACACAACACCGAAGACAACGCGAAACACCTCGCGCCCAACTAAGGATCAAACATGACACTCGCACCGAAGCCGAACCCCGCCACGCAAGCCCGAGTCGACGCCCACGACGGCGCCGCCCGAGCGAAAGAGAAAGCCGACGCCGCCGAGTTGACGCTCGCGCGCTACCACGCGCAAGCGACCGCGCTCGGCGTACAGTCGATCCGCTTCGAGATCGAGCCCGACGGGATCGTCGTGATCCTTCGAGGCAACGTCGAAGGGCGCAACGTAAGCGTCGAGGTGTTGTGCCCGAACGGCAAGCCGTTCGCAACGTTCGCCGTCGCCGCGCTTCACTCGTTCGAGTCGGGCATGTCGACGAAGACGATCTCGCTCACGCCGAACACGCCGCCCGACGTGCCATTGCCCGAGCCCGAGCACGACAAGGCAACCGCCGCCGAGATCGCGAAGCGCGCCGCCTACTCGCAACACGGCGACATTCGCAAGCCCGCGCCCGCTGGCGCCGGCAAGCGCAAGCCGCTCGGCTTGCCGTTGTGCAAACAATGCGAGACACAACCCGTATATCAGGCAACCGCCGAGTTTTGCGGTTCGGCGTGCGCGCGACAATGGCACACCGACAACGCCGGGCGGATCGCGAAGTCGAGTCGGTGAACGCGCCGGCGACATACACGTCGAGCGCGAGCCAGATCTCGACCGCCGAGGATTGCTTGCGCAAGTGGGCGGGGCTCAAGATCGAGGGGCTCGAAGACAAGGGCAACCGTTTCTCGCAACAAGGCTCGCGCGTGCACAAGATCTTAGAACATTGGTTCGTCGACGCCACGCCGCCGCCGGCAACCGACGACGGGCGGATCGCGCAAGCGATCTTGCGGCACTTGCCGCCGCCGCAAACGCCGGGGCTCACGGTCGAGCGCTACTTGACGATCACGCTCGGCGGCGTACCGTTCCGCGGTTACGTCGACGTGTCGATCATTCACGAGCGCGACGTGCCCTTCGTGAGCGACCACAAGACGACGAGCGATCTCGTGTGGGCGAAGAGCGCCGAAGATCTCGCGAGCGACGTACAGTCGACGCTATACGCCGCCGACGGCATGTTGCTCGCCGCCGGCGAGACCGAACTCGACGCGTTGCCGCTCGACGCGCCGTGCGATTTACAGTGGACCTACGGGCGCACGCGCGGCGCGCCCGTGTCGTTGCCCGTTGTTCGTCGAGTCACGCTCGAAGAGATCCGACCACGGCTCGACAAGACCGCCGCGACGGCGACGCTACTTCGAGAACTCAAACACGCCGAGCCCCATTGGCTCGACGTGCCGCACGACGCTAGCGCGTGCGACAAATACGGCGGTTGTCCTTTCAAGGGCAACGGTTGCAACCTCACACCACAAGAACGGATCCAATCGATCATGGCACAAGAAACACAACACTCGGCATTCCTGAACAAGTTGCGCAACAAGCGCGCGAACGGCGCGGGCACACCGACCGAGATACACCCCGCGCCCGCCGCCGTCGCGACGTCGAGCGGCGTCGTGAACCCGCCGAGCGCGCCGGCAACCGCCGCCGCCTCGCCGCCCGAGCCCGAGCCCGAGCCCGCCAAGAAACCACGCAAGCCGCGGCAAACGAAAGCCGCCGCCGCGCAAGCCGCCGCCGCGCAAGCCGCCGCCGACGGTGCCGAAGTTGCCGCGACGGGCGTCGACACGACCGAACTCGACGCCGCCGTCGCTCGGGCGAACGCCGAGCCCGCGACGCCGGCGCCACAAGCGACCGTGAGCGCCTCGACGGCGACGGCGGGCACGCGTGCGGCTCAACCCGTCGCGCCGCCCGTAGCGGGCGCCGTGGCGGGCAACGTGCTCGACATGCTCAACTCTCAATTCGTCGCCGGGTTCAAGGCGGGGTTCGAGGCGGGGCGCGACTCATGAGCGCAACCGCCTTGCTCGTCGTCGACACCGAAACGGGCGGGCTCGATCCCGCCGAGTCGTGCATTGTGTCGATCGCCGCGCGCGTGCTCGTGATCGGCAAGGGCACGCTCGAACCCGGCGCGTTCTTTGACACGAAGATCAAGCCCGACCGCCCCGTCGGCGACAAGGCGGCGGCGGTGAACGGGTACACCGCCGAAGCATGGGTCGACGCGCCGCCCGCCGGGCTCGCGCTCAACCTCTTTCGGCAATGGGTCGAGTCGGTGTGCCGCGAATACGATCGGCCCATGTGGTGCGGTTGCAACCCGTTGTTCGATCTCAAGTTCTACAACTCGGATCGCAAGCGCTTCGGGCTCGTCGAGCCCGACGGGTTGTCGTATCGCGTGATCGACGTTCAAAGCATGGCGATCCCGTTGCTCTTCGCCGGCGAGGTGTCGTCGGTCTCGCTCGCCGCCTTGCGCACGTGGGCGGGGCTCGAAGGCGAGCAAACGCACACCGCGCTCGGCGACGTCGACGACACGTGCGCCGTCGTCGGCGCGTTGCTCTTGCGGGGTCGGTCATGAGCGAACCGATCGATCTCGGCGTCGTCGAAGTGCCGACGCCCGAGAAACTCGACGAGCCGTGGATCTTTCGCGCGGCTTGCCATCTCAAGAAACCCGAAGCAACCGCCGGCGTGTTGTGCTTCGGGTTGATCCTCGATCTCGGGTTCGGGATCTATCGCCAGATCGACGCAATGCTCGAAGGCGTGATCGTCGCGTCGGGCAAGTCGGATCTCGCCGTGTCGTTCGCCGACAATTGGGCGGCGAACGGGCAACCGAACCCGCTCGAAGTGTGCACGCTCAACCGCAACGGCGACTTGTGGTCGGTGCACGTGTATCGGATCGAACTCGATCTCGAAACGCTCGACGTGCTCGGGCGCACGTCGCTCGGCGACGCGCTCGAAGAGCAAGGGCTTGCCGTACAGATCAAAGACGCCGAGATCGACGCGTAAGACATGCCCGACATATTCCAACAAGCGGCGCGGGCGGCGGGCGTGAATGCCGTTCGCTTGAACGACGAGTTGCGGCGGATCGAACGCTTGCCGCGCCGCTTGTGGGATGCGAGCGCCGAGAGCCTCGCCGACGAGTTGACCGAGATCCTCAAGACGCCCGACGGGCGAATGCGGCTTCGACCGATACAAGCCGTCGCGCTCGCCGAGATCGGCACCGTGGGCGGGCTCTTCGGCCCGCTACGGGTTGGCGCGGGCAAGACGTTGATCACGCTCTTAGCGCCCGCCGTGGCGTTCGCCGAGCGCCCGTTGTTGCTCGTGCCCGCGTCGCTCGTCGGCAAGACGAAGCGCGACGAAGACTTGTTGCGCTATCATTGGCGGTTGCCCAATTGGATCCGCGTCATGTCTTACGAATGGCTCGGGCGCGTGCAAGCCGCCGAAGCGCTCGACGCCTACGAACCCGATCTCGTGATCGCCGACGAAGTGCACCGACTCAAGAACCCGCGCGCCGCCGTGACGCGCCGCGTTCGTCGATACATGGCGAACCATGTCGACACGAGGTTCGTCGGCATGTCGGGCACGATCACGAAGCGCTCGATCAAAGACTTCGCGCACGTGCTTCGTTGGACGCACAAGCCCGTCGACGCGCCGTTGCCGCGCACACACACCGATCTAGAGTTGTGGGCTGACGCGCTCGACGAGCGCAAGGGGCAAACCCGTCGAGCCGACCCCGGCGCGCTCGCCGTGTTCTGCAACGACGACGAGTCGACGTTGTGGGCGACCGAGCCTCGCAAGGCGGCGCGCCGTGCGTTTCGCCGGCGGTTGATCGAGACGCCCGGCGTCGTCGCTACGAAAGAAACACCGATCGACGCGTCGATCGTGGTGAACGCTCTCGAACCGAAGTCGACGCCGTGGATCCGACAAGCCTTCGAGACTCTTCGTTACACGTGGGAAACGCCCGACGGGCACCCCATTGCCGACGGGCTCGCAATGTTTCGGCACGCGCGCGAACTCGCGCTCGGGTTCTATTACGTGTGGGATCCGCGCCCGCCTCGCGACTGGCTCGACGCGCGCAAGGCATGGGCGGCGCACGTGCGACGCGTGCTCGCTCACTCGCGCACGCTCGATAGCGAGTTGCAGGTTAGGCAACGCGACGGCGACGTCGAGGTGTGTCGGGCATGGCTCGACGTGCGCGACACGTTCGAGCCGAACACGATCCCGCGATGGATCGACGAGAGCGTCGTCGAGTTCTGCGCCCGCTGGCTCAACCGACACGGCGGGATCGTTTGGACCGAACACACTTGTTTCGCCGAGCGGCTCGCCGAGTTGTCGGGCGCGCCCTACTTCGGGCGCAAGGGGCTCGACGCGAACGGCAACATGATCGAGAACGCGACCGGCCCGATTATCGCGTCGATCGCGAGCAACTCGACGGGGCGCAACTTGCAAGCGTGGTCTAAGAACTTGATCACGAGCATGCCGGCAAACGGCATGCAAACCGAGCAACTCTTCGGGCGCACACACCGCGACGGGCAACTCGCCGACGAAGTTCGCTTCGACGTGCTCACGACATGCGCCGAGCACGTCGGCGCGTTTTATCAGGCAACCCGCGACGCCGAGTTCGTGTTCGACGCGACGGGCTCACCGCAAAAGATCTTGTTGGCGGATCACGACATGCCGACACCAACTTCGGTTGCTCTTCGAAGTGAAGCGCAATGGGATAAGCAACTCTGAGAAACAAGAAAGCGAGATCAAGACATGGGACTTTTTGACAACATAGGCGACGCCGAGATCTTCGAGCGTGGCAAGTATCTAACCGGCGGCTTTCGCGGCGTGCTCGAAGTGAAGCGCACGATCGCGAAAGAGACGATCAAGAGCGGGATCGGCTTCATTGTCGAGTTCGCCGTCGTCGAGTCGAACATGCCCGACGCTCACCCCGTCGGCGCGAAAGCCACGTGGTTTCAAAAGATGAGCGACAAGACCGTCGCGTTTCCTTCGATCAAGGCATTCGCCGCCGCGGTCGCGGGTTACGAGACACACCAAACGACCGAGATCGACGACGAAGTGTCGCCACACTTGCAAGGGCTCTTGCAACACGCGACCGACAACCCCGCCGACAACGATCTCGTCGGGCAACTCGTGCGCGTCGAGACCGAGCAAGTCAAGACGCGAAACGATCGCGACTTCACTCGCCATATGTGGTCGCCGTATGTCGACCGCGAAGAGCACGTGATCGACGCCGCCGACGAGGTGTCGGCGTAACATGACCGACCGACGAGAACCCGTTGCCTTCGACACCGAAACGGCGTTGATCGCGCCGGGGTTACAAGCGCCGCCTCTTGTGTGCGTGAGTATCGCCGACGCGCTCGACTCTGAACTCGTGCACCACGTCGAGGCGCGCGAATGGATCGAAGGCTTGCTCGCAAGCGATCGGGTTCTCGTCGGTCACAACGTCGCGTTCGACTTCGGTGTCGTCGCGGCTCGTTGGCCCGATCTCATGCCGGCGATCTTCGCGAAGTATGAACGCGGCGAAGTCGTCGACACTCTAATCAGGCAAAAGTTGATCGACATTGCGTCGTCGTCGCGCGGGTTCAAGCGCTATTCGCTCGAAGAACTCGCGCGACGTTGGCTCGGGATCAAGGTCGACAAGAGCGACGACACATGGCGCAAGCGTTACGGCGAACTCTTCGACGTTCCGCTCGCGTGGTGGCCACAAGAGGCGCGCGACTATGCACTCGACGACGCTCGGTTGACGCTCGCGATCTGGCGCGCTCAAGAGTCGCAAAACCGACACCTCGCCGACGAGTTCAGGCAAGCCCGCGCGGCGTGGTGGCTTCACCTCATGCGTTGTTGGGGCATGCGAACCGACGGCGCCGCCGTCGAGGCGCTCGCGACGAAGTTGCAAGCGAGGCACGACGCGCTCGAAGGCGGGCTCGTGTCGGCGGGGCTCATGCGCGCCGACGGCTCGCGCAACGTGAAAGCCGCCGGCGACCGCATGCGCGCCGTTTGCAAGTCGAAGGGGCTCGCGCTCGTCGTGACGCCGAAAGGCGCGCCTAAGCTATCTCACGAGGTGTGCGAGGCGGTCGGCGACGAGTTGCTCGAACACTATGCCGAGGTGTCGGGGCTCAAAACGAAGTTGAGCAACTTCGTCGCGCTCTTGCGCAAGGGTACGTCGACGCCGTTGCAACCCTACTTCGATTCGTTGAAAGAAACGGGGCGCACGTCGTCGTCGCCGAACGTTCAAAACTTGCCGCGAAAGGGCGGGGTTCGCGAGTGTTTCGTGCCGCGCCCCGGCAACGTCTTCGCCGCCGCCGACTATTCGGGTTTTGAGTTGCGGTCGGTGTCTCAAGTAATGCTCGCCGTCGGTGTGTGCACGCGCTCGAAACTCGCCGACGCGCTCAACAAGGGGTTCGATCCGCATCTTGAGATCGCTCGACGGATCGTCGGTTGCACTTACGCCGAAGCCGAGCGCCGACTCGCCGCCGGCGACGAAGAGATCGACACGGCGAGGCAAGTCGGCAAGGTCGCGAACTTCGGCTTTCCGGGCGGGCTCGGGATCAAGACGTTCGTCTTGTATGCGCGCAAGGGTTACGGCGTCACGATCACCGAAGACGAAGCCGCCGCGCTCAAACGCTATTGGTTCGAAGCATGGCCCGAGTTCGTGCCTTACTTTGCGTGGATCTCGAACCAATGCGAGAGCGGGCCGGCGAAGATCGAGCAAGTGTTCGTTCGACGCTACCGCGGCGGCGCGTCGTATTGCGAGGCGGCGAACTCGATGTTTCAAGGGCTCGCCGCCGACGCGGCGAAACACGCCGGGTTCTTGATCGCGCGGGCGTGTTACGTCGACACGGCGTCGCCGTTGTTCGGCGCGAGGATCGTCAACTTCGTGCACGACGAGTTCATTGTCGAAGTTGCCGAAGAGCGCGCCGCCGAAGCCGCCGAAGAGTTGTCGCGCCTCATGGTCGAAGGCGCGTCGAAGTTCTTGCCCGACGTGCCGCCGATCGCCGTGCCCTACCTCATGCGGCGTTGGTCGAAGGGCGCGAAGCCCGTGCGAGACAACGAAGGGCGGTTGATCCCGTGGGCGGCGTGATCGCAATTGACCCCGGCAAGCGCTCGGGCGTCGCGCTCTTTCGTCGAGCCTTGCTCGCCGACGACTGGCGACTCGTCGAGGCGCTCACTATGACCGAGCGCGAGATCCTCGAACGCCCGCGCCAGTTGCTCGGCGACGTGCTCGTCGTGATCGAGTTGCCCGTGATCTACCCGACGCGCAAGACACCGCCCGCCGACTTGATCGATCTCGCCGTCATGGTCGGCGACTTGCGCGGGTTCTACCGCCGCCACGGCTTCGAGGTGCGGCTTGTGACGCCGCGCAATTGGAAAGGCACCGTGCCGAAGTCGATCCACAACAAGCGCACGCTTGCCGCTCTCACGCCCGAAGAGCGGGCATTGCTACCGCGTCGCCCACGGGCGCGAGACTACGATCACAACATGCTCGACGCCGTGGGGCTCGGGCTATGGGGAACGAAACGAACATGAGCGACGCCACGCAACAAGCCACGAAGACGACAACCGCCGCGCTTGCCACGGTGCAAGCCGAACTCGAAGCGCTCGACGGTTGGACGATCGACAACGAAGACGACAACGCGCTCGCCGGTGAGGCGCTTCGCGACGTGAAGCGACGACACAAGACGCTCGAAGCCGAGCGAAAGAAGATCGCCGGCCCGTTGCTCGAAGCGAAACGCGCCGTCGACGCGTTGTTCAAGCCGCCGCGCGAGGCGCTCGAACAAGCCGAGCGAATGATCAAGGGCAAGATCGCGGGTTACCTCGAAGCCGTCGCCGAGCGCAACACCGCCGCCGTCGAGGTAGCGTCGAGCGCTGAGAACCTCGACGACGCCGCCGACGCGCTCGCGACTATCGAGCACGTCGAGGCGCCCGCCGGCGTGAACGTGCGCCACGTGTGGCGCCCTCGCGTGCAATCCGAAGAGTTGCTCGATCGTCGGTTCATGTCGCCCGACATGAACAAGATCAAGGCATGGGCGAAAGAGCACGTCGACGCCGACGGCAAGCCGCTCGCGATCCCCGGCGTGCTCTTCGAGCGCGAAGCGATCGTGTCGTCGCGCGAGGTGAAGCAAGCGAAGATCGAACACGTCGAGATCGAGGTGTCGACGTGAGCAAGGCGAAGACGACGAAGCGCAAGCCGCGCTCGTCGACGGTACACCTCGAAGTCGCGAGCATGTCGATCGACGGCGGCGAGCCGATCAAGTTCGGCGACAAGACGCCCGACATGATCAACTCGCCGCCGCACTACACCGCCGGCAAGTTCGAGTCGATCGAGGTGATCGAGGATCAAGGGCACGGGCGCGGGTTCTGCTACGGAAACGCGCTCAAGTATCTACACCGCGCCCCGCACAAGGGAACCGAGCGCGCCGACTTGCTCAAAGCGATCTGGTATGTCGAGCGGCTCGTCGCTCAACTCGACGGCGGATAGAACGGCGACGGTTCGACTTCGAAGCGCTTCTCGTCGGCGGCGTTCACGCCGAGCGGATCGGCGCTCGTGCCCTCGAAGCGATAGGGCCACGGCTTCACCGCCTTGTCGCCGTTCAACGGCAAGACCACGCCGAACTCCCAACGACCGACGCTCGGGTTGTCGAGCGCGACTTGCAACACCGCGACGGGGTTGCCGTCGCCTTCGAGGTATTGCAGCAACACCACGTCGGGATCGGCGGCGACACCGGCGGCGTCGGTGAAGTCGACGAACATTGTCACGCGTTGCCCTTGCGGGTAACTGGCGATCGGATCTTCGGGAAACGTCGGCATATCTCAACACTCCGGGGCGGTGTCGCCCGCCGTGGCGCCGCTTGTTGCGGTGTCGTCGAGGCTAGCCCCGCTCGTGCTCTGAGCGCCCGTAAGAGCGCCCGACGTCTTCGAGGCGGCAACCGCCGCCCCGCTCGTCGAAACGGCGCCCACGACGCCGCTCGACGCCGCCGTGTCGCCATTGCAGGCAACCCCGCCGCCGAGCCCGAGAACGACGCGCCCGCGAAGCGCGAGCAACGGCGACGAGAACCCGACGCCGCCGAGCGAGAGCGCGACGGATTGCGCGAGCCCGATCACGGTTGCCTCGCGAGCGTGACCGTCGTTCCCACGACCGAGATCACAATGTTGATCGGCGTCGCGTTCGCGAGCGCTTGAACGAAGCCGCCCGGAAAGTCAAACGACGCCGGCGCGGCGATGTTGAGCCCGAGCGACGCCCACACCTCTTGCAACTGGATTGCTTCGGCGGCGGTGAGCCCGGCGCCGACCCATGAACCGCCGCCGTGGTTCGCCGACAAGAGCGTGTCGACGTCGGCGGCGGTGTGCGTCGAGAACCCCGTCGCGGTGATCCACGCAATGTCGCCTTGCGCGATCGTCGCGGCGTGCTCGGCGGTGTTCGTCGCCTCGCGAGTTGCGGCGGCGCTCTCGGCTTCACGGCTCGACACCGTGGCGTCGAGGTTCGTCGACACGAGCGGCTCGATCGCGGCGGTGTCGGCGAGCACGGCGTCGAGCGCGTCGGTGAATTGAATCACGTCGACGTCGTTGCCGCTCTCGCCGCCGGCGGTGATCTCGTATTGCACGAGCAACGACGCGGCGGCGGCGGGCACCGTGATCGCGCTCAAGTCGAAGCCGCCGTCGACGGCATAAAAGCCGGGGTTCGTCGTCGCTTGAACTTCGGCGAGCGCGAGCGTCGGCGACGCGTGCCCGGCGTCTTTGAACACGCCGTCGGCGAAGTCGAGAAACTGGCTCAAGTCGTCGCCGTTGAACAAGCGAGCGATCACGGTGAGCCCGCCGATCCCGCCGTCGCGCGTGATCAACACACCGATCGGCACGTTCGTCGATACTCGTGCGGCTTGGATTGTTTGGCCCATGTCTTACGCTACCTCGCCCCTATGTTGCCGGCGTCGGAATTGACACGCGAACCCCGGCGCGGCGAGCGTAGGGTGCCCGTGCGCCGCGAACCTATACGTGCGCGTTTCGCCGACGGTTCGAAACGTGAAGCAAAGCGCCGACGTTGTTTCATGCCCCGAAGTCTTGATCACCTCTTGCACGAGCGGCGACAAGTCGGGCGTCGAGATCGATTGCCCCGACGAGCGCGCGATCGGGTTCCAAATAATCGGCGTGCCCGCCTCTTTCGCGAGCGTGTCGAAGTGAACGTCGACGTGCCCCGGATAGTTGCCGTTATTGAGTCGAACGGCGGCGGCGGCGGCGGTGTGATAGTGCGCGCCGCCGACGCCGAGAAACTGTCGCTTTTGCATCCACGCAACGAAGTCGACAAGGTTCGCTACGTAGGGCACCGACGGGCGAAGCACCGTCCAATAATTGCCGGGCGGCAACACGACGTCGGGCGCGAATGCATACGTGATCGCCGAGCCCGCCGCCGCCGCCGAGAGCGTCGAGTTGAGCACGGGCGCGCTCACGCCGAGATCGATCCCGTCGGGTTGCAACCCCGCGCCGCCGGGCATGAGCCCCTCGGCTTGAATAGCGGCGACCATTGAACCGACGGGGTTGCCAAAGCGTCGCATTTGTAGGATCGCACGAGCGACCGACCACGACGGGCCAACGGGCACCGTGAACGCGCCCGCCGTGCGCTCGCGCAACCCGGCGAGCGCGTTCATGCCGAACCCCGAATAATCGCCGAGCCCGTTGTCGACGAACGGCGTGCCGCCCGTGTCTTCGAGTCGTTGGTCGAAGACTCCCCAACCGTCGCGCCGCCATACATTCGGGCCGAAGCCGCCGGGCGGTTTCCACGCGAGGCGCGAGTCTAGCGGGCCGGCGCGAGGCGAGTCGTCGATCATGACGTTGCAAGAGATCGCGCCGCCCGCCGTCCACGATCCCGCCGCCGTGAATGTCACGGCGCAATTCGTGAGCGCGGTTTCTATGTTGGCGCCGCGGTCGAGCCCTTTCAATTCCCCGATCGGGATCACGACGGCGGCGCCGCCTTGCAACCCGAGAAAGAAGTTTCCAGCGATCAACGTCGTCGCGAGCGGCGCTTGCACGGATTGAAATACCGAAAACGAAGTGTCGTCGATCGCTTGCGACGTGAAGCCGACGGCGAGTTGCGGCGCGGTTGTCACGGCTTCGCCTCGACGAGCAAGTTGTCGATCACGACGGCGCCGTGCGAGTCGCGCCGGATCATGGCTCGCGCTTTGAGCAAGCCTCGCAAGCGGTTCGCCTTGCCGACGTCGCCGTCGCGTCGCACGACGACGGCTCGCGCTTTCACTTGCTTAGACAACTTCGACCCCAATGATCAAAACGACGCCGACGATCTCGTCGTCTTCGTACACCGCGAACATGCCTTCGGCGTCGCTCCAATCGCGCACCACGGCGTCGACGCCCACGTCGTCGAGGTAGGCTTCGAGCGCTTGCGCTTGCAACTCGACGCGCAACGACTCGGGCTCGATCGAGTTGATATCGACGAGCGACGAGTCGGGCGGCAACGCGATCGGATCCCACAACGGCAACATGTCATGCACCCCGCTCGACGCCGACGACTTGAACGTGCGCCATGACGGGGCGCGCGAGCCCCGACGAGACGATCGGCAACTCAAGCCAAAGCCAGTCGCCGGCGGGCACGTCGACGAACGGGCCAGAATAGATCACGCCCGTCGTCGTGTTGTTCACGCCCGAGTCGGATTGTAGCAACGTGCCCGCGCCTTGATCGTCGGCGTTCGGCGAGAACCGCAACTCGAAGTCGAACGATCCCGAGCCGCCGATCTTGAGCGCGCGGATCTCTTGCACGACGAGCAAGCGCGGCACGAAGAGCCGCGGAATGTCGTCGTTACTAACCGGGTTCTCGACCGGGAACGTATACACGCGCTTGTTCGCTAGCTTGATCGCGCCCATGTCATGTAACCGTCGGGATCAACAACGTGCCGTCGGCGTCGAAGAGCGACTCGCCGATCGCGAACGAGAACGTGAGGCAACCTTGATTCGGGTTGTCTTCGTTCGCGATTGCGAATTGCCCTTCGTTGCGAGAATAGTAGATCTGGCGAGGCGCGTTCGTGCCCGGCCCGTCGGTGCACGGGATCGCTTTGATCCGCCAGTTCACACCGCCGTCGACGGAATAGCGGATCGCACGCGGATCCGAGAACGAGTTGCAAGCGACATACAACCCGCCGCCGTCGGTTGCGAGGCAACGCGGGGCGAAGTTGCCGACGGCGTAGGTTACGAGCAACGTGTAGTTCACGCCGTCGGTTGAGGTGTAACAACTCTTGCTCGACGTAAGAACGAACACCGATCGGGCGTCGTCCCAAATAATCGCGCGCGCCGATTCACCGACGACGAGCCCGACCGGCGTTGCGCGCGTGAAAGTGAACCCGTCGCTCGACGTCCAAACGTCGAGCGTCGGTGCGAGACCGTCGCCGACGACAACGATCAACCCCGCCGAAGACACCGCGACGATCTCGGCAATCGCCGAGTTTAGGGGCGTCGCCGCGCGCGACACGAGAGCCGCCGAAACGGCTTGCGTGTAGATCGCGGGTTGCGGTGTTACCGCCATGTTCGTGCCGCCGACATAGATCCATCGTTGGTGCGTCTCGTCGTAGGTGTGTTGACGGATCGACGACGTGCCCACACCGGGCACTAGATAGATCAACCAACCGCCGCCCGTTGTGAGTTCGGCAATGTTGCAAGGGTTCGTCGCCGCCGAGTGAGAAAGAACCGTGAACAAGCCGACGTGCGCGGGCGCTTGATCGGGTCTCTTGCTAACCGCCCACGTCCAAGTTTTCGCATCGCCAGTCGGGCCGGTCTCTTGCCACGCCGTGCCGCCGCCGCCGACTTGTGAATGCCCGGCGCCGAGCGCGCGAGAGTTGCTCACTTCGTCGGCGCGCCCGCCGACGATCCAAGTCAACAAGCCTTCGTCGTAGGTGACACACTCGGTCGAGTTGATCTGCGCCGCGCCAATGTCGCGCGGTTCGGTGATCCACCAATTCATCACTTGGATCGACGAGAGATATTGAATCCACTTTCCGATCTCGTTGAACTTGTGGTTGAGGTGTTGCGCGGTCGGGTTCTCTTCGGGCAAATAGCCGTCGTCACGCTTGCCCGCGCCGGGCTCGACTTTCGTCGGCGTCGCGTCCCACGGGCGCGCGGGATCGACCATGTTGTCGTCGTTCGCCCACGAAGGGATGGGCACGCCGGGGTGTCTAAGTTGTTTGTTTGCCATGTCTCGTTTCCTTATTCCGGCCCGAACACCGCGTCGAGTTTACCGCCGCTTTGGCCCGACACCGTATCACCTAGCCCGCCGCCCGTTGCCGGCGCGCCCGACGTGTCGTCGTTCATTGTGAGTTTATCCGCGGGCAACGCGAGCGTGTCGTTGAATTGCAAGAGCAAGCGCACGCCGCCGGGGTCGGTCGCTTCGAGCAACTCTTCGATCAAGTCAGCATCGCCCGACGTGAGCGGATCTAGCACGGTAACGCGAAGTTGCGCGGGCGGCTCTTCGCGCAACTTGAACGACTCGCCGTCGACGAGTAACAAGAGCGCAACTTTGATCACGTCTTCGGGCGTCGAGTCGCTCAAGTTGATCGCGATGCGAGCGCGGATCGACGTTCGATATCGGTTGTCGTCGCTCGTCGTTCTCGGTTGCCCGACTAGATTGCCGATCACGTTCAATTGCACGCCGACCGCGTTGTCGAGATCTCGTTCGAGAATGATCTCGAAGAGCGCATCTTCGACGTCTTGCAACTGCCGAAGGTAGACTCGGATCAACGCTTCGAGATCGGGCTTGTTCTGGAATTGCTCGATCAAGCGCGACACGCGCCCCTCGTGATCCGTGAATTGGGTTATGAGTTCGCCCGCCATGATCTTACCTTGTCGCCAGATAGTGAACGACGAGCCCGACGATCGCCGACGTGATCAACGTCGTCGCGATCGAGAGCGCCCACCACTTGATCTTGTCGTTCGCCGACGTCGCCTTGTCGAGCGCCTTCGTTACGATAGCGAGATCGTGTTGCCCGCTCGCGTCGGCGTGCCCTTCGAGTTTCCCGAGTCGCGAGTCGATCGCCCGCAACCGTTGATCGAGAAACTTGCCGCGCTCTTCGTCACGCGTTTGAACCCGAGCGATCTCGGTTGAGATCTTGCCGAGTTCGGAAACGAGTCGGGCTTGTTCTTCGGGGTTCATGCTTCGGGGGATCTCAACTTGCGACGACTCGGGCGGGAGTGTTGGAAGTAGCGCGATCGTGTTGCTCATGCCATCGCCTCTCGAACCATGTCGAGGTATGTCGACATGGGAAAGCCACGACCGGGATCGGTGTGGTTGGTTCGCCCCTTGCCCGGCCCGCGCGTTACTTGATAGTGAGTCGTGATCCCGCGCTCGCCTCGAAGCAAGCCCGCCGCGTCGACGAACACCGTCGGGATATTCCAGCGCGTACAGATCGCCGCGGTGATCTTCGCCGAGCGCGCGAGCATGCGACGCGAGAACGGATCGAACCATTCGTCGGCCGACTGGCGAGCGAAGCCCGCGTGTTCGAGTTGAATGCCTCGACGGTTCAACCCCGGCGCCGCCCATGCGACGTGCTCTTCGGGCACGCACAAGATCGTCGAGTCGTCGTCGAGCGCATAGTGCCACGACGCGCGCGGCGCTCGCGCCCCGCTCGCGCCCCATGCCGCCGTGCGATCCGCCGAGTAACTCGCCTCGACGATCTCGATCGTGTGGATCACAACGTTGTCGACGGTCGTTCGGTTGGCTCGTGTGAAGTTGGTCGCGAGCACGGTGTCGGTGATCGCGCCGTCGGGCTCGTCGCGCTCGACGGGCTCGACGCCGACGGCGCGCCACGACTCGGCGCCGACGACGCCCGTGCCTTCGAGCCCGCGTTCGCGTTGCCAACCGATCGTGGCGTTGTGCGTCATGTTGCCGAAGTCGCCGTCGTCGTTCCAAGGGGCGAGCGAGTAGCCCGCCGACAAGAGGATCCGTTGCCAGTCGGCGACCGCCTCGCCCTTCGAGCCTCGAAGCAAGAGCGGGCGCGCCTCGCTCGACGGCGGGGCGGGCAAGGTGTCGGGCGGCTCTGAGCGCCCCGCTACGGCGTCGCGACATTCGGGGTGCACAACGAAGGGCACGGCGCCCGCGGGCGCCACACGGGGCGACGTGGCGCCGGCAAGTGCTAGATCGGCGAGGTTCACCGCCTCGCCGCCGTGGCGGGCGGCGGTCTTGACGTAAATTCCGCCCATACTGTAATCGAAGAAAGCGCGGTAGGCGTGCGCCCATTGGGCGGGTTGCACGAGCCAACCCGAGCCCGACGAGTTGCGCGAGCCCCAACCGACGGCGCCGGCGAGGCGCCAACCATACTCGCACGCGTGCCCGGCGCGCACGCCGTCGGCGTCGCCGTAGGGGTGCAAGACGTAGCACTTGATCGACGCGCTCATGAGCCCGCCGGCGTCGTCGCGAGCGAGCGCGTCGGCGTGCGCTTTGGCGGCGCTCTTCGTCATGCCGGCGGCGCCGTTCGGCACGCCGAGCAACGACGGCAAGGTGTGCGGGCCGACTTGAACTTGCCGCGCGTCTTCGGCGGCGACGTCCCACAACGCCGGCGTCGGGCTCATGACGTCGAGCCCGCGCGCTTTGAGTTCGAGCGCGATCAAGTCGACGGCTTCGCCCGAGAGCCCGAGCAAGAACACGTGATCGTCGGGCTCACCGATCGCCAGCGGGGCGCGCATGATCTCGAACTCGAAGTCGCCGTCGACGACGGTGATCCAATCGATCACGAAGTCGCCCGCCTCGATCGCTTCGAGGATCGCGGCGGTGTAACCGTCGCCGAGTTGCTCGGGCACCTTGTCACGCCACCACGTTGATCCATTCATAGCGCCGCCTTGAACTCGTCGACGGTCGGCAACTCGAAGGGCTCGGGCGCGGGCGCGTCGGTCTCGGCGCCGCCGTCGGGCGGGGTCGCCGACGGGATCCCGAGCCCGTCGATCAACTCGCGCGCGTCTTCGTATAGCTTCACCGCCTTGTCGCGCTCTTCGCCTTCGACCGCTTCGCGCACCAACTTGATCGCGTCGGCGACCGCCTTCGAGTTGTCGAGGCTAGGGTGCCGATCGAAGTAGGCTTGCGACTTCGAGGTGAGCCCGTCGAGGATCGAGAGCGCGTCGCCGACAACGTGCGCGGCTTGCGACGCCTTGCCGAGCACGCCGCCGCACGACACGAGCACGGGCGAGAGCGCGACGAGCAACACGAGCGCCGCCGTCGAGGCTTTCGCCTTGCCGCTCGGCGGCTTCGCCTTGCCGTTCGGCGTCACGAGTTGACGCGTAACGATCGAGAGCACGACGGCGGCGACCGCAAGGATCGCGGCTTGTTGTTCGAGCGACAACTTGAGCCCGAACGAAACGGCGAGAATGATCGCCGCTTGCACGGCGCCGAGGATCAAGGCGGGTTCTGTTTTCATGTCTTCGACTTTCGAGGTTAGGGAACGGGCAAGATCGATTCGGTCACAAGGATCCGTGAGGTGTCGAAGCGCGCGATCTCGCGCGCGGCGATCGGCAAGTTGACGATCGTTACAGGAAACGCCGCGAAGCCGAGTTGCGTCGAGGTGACGTCGAAGATCCCCGGAAACGCCATAGCGGTTTCAGTGATCTTGTTTGCGATCACGTCGCGCCCGAGCAACAAGTCGGTGTTGTTCAACGCAACGATCGCGGCTTCGAGCGCCGCCGATCCGGCGTAACCCGTCGCAATATTCACCGACACGAAGATCTCGATCCACACCTCGCGCTCGGTCGGTCGCGAGAACCCGATCGGGTGAAACGCGCCGATCGTGTCGGTTGCGATCCCCGACTCCAACCCGAACGCGAGCACGCCGGCGGGCTTAGTGTCCCATATGAGTTGAGCGATCTCGGCGTTCGTCAATACGGGCGGCGTGCCGTCGAACACAACGACTTCGATCGAGTGAGGCGGCAAGCCCGTGATCGGATCGGTTATGTCGGTTGTGTTCTCGAAGACGCTCACTTGTTGCACGCCTTCGTCGGCGAGCACGTCGGCGCGGATCGCGTCGAGCGTTGCCGAGCCCGTCGCGCGCAACTCCTCTTCGCGGCGTTGCCGCAACTCGGCGTCGGTGTCGATCTCTTTGCCGGGCACGGCGTCGAGCGGGTTCGTAACCGTGTTCCAACCGACGACGGGCGTCGAGATCACGGTGATCGTTCCCGCGTTTGCGATCGTCGCGCCGGCGAACTCGGCTTCGAACTCGACCGACTGAACACCGCCGATCGAAGTGAAGTCGACGACGGGCGACCAACGGTTGTCGGGATCGCCGACGACGTTCGCGAAGTGTGTGCCCGCCGTGAGCACGGCGGCGGCGTCGACGTCGACGTCGAGGCTAACGCGCGACTTGGTTGCGCCCTCGCGTAGCGTGCCCGTGAGCGCCGAGAGTTTCTCAAGTAAGAAACCCTCGGCGGCGTCGGGGTTGAAACCGTTATAGGCAACTTGCGCAACCTCCCACACCTCACGAAGTTGTGCCGCGAAGATCCCGTTTAGTTGCCCGAGCGGTTCGTCGGGCGCCGTGTTCAACGTCGCGTCGATCTCGGCTTTCTCTTGCGTCGACAACTCGTCGAGGATCTCTTCGATCGTTTTGATCTGCAAACCTGTAGCGTCGACGAAGGGCATTAGAAAAGATCTCCCGCGCGATCGGTGAGTGTGATTATGAACTCGTCGGGTTGCGCGCGAAACACGACGCCGGCGGTCAAGACGATCTCAAGAGGATCGACGACGAACGATCGAGCGCCCTTGTTGAATGTCGTCGTCATGCGAGCAACCGATTGCACGCCGGGCGTCGAGAGGATCGCTTGTCGGAAGATCGATTGCACAAGACTAATATCGGGGTTCTTGACGAACACCGCTTCGAAGTATGGGATCCCTTGCCGGGTATCGAGAAACCATTCGCCCTTAAAGAACTTCAAACGCGACACGAGCCGCAAGCGGATCGCCTCGACGCCGCGCACGACGCGAGGCGGGATCTCAATATCGCCCGTCGCCTCGACGCGAGCGAGCGTTGCATACGGCAAGAGCCCGTCGAGATCGCCGTCGGCGCTCGTGACGACAAGGGGCGGTGTTATCGAGAGCGGGAAACTATAAGAGGGTAGGGGCATGGTTAACTCGCTTCGTTCCCGCTCGTGTCGACGGCGAACACCTCGAACGTCGGCGGCGTAGTCCAACCGCCGTTACGTTTCACAATGAAACGAAAGCCGCCGGCGATCGAAGCGCGTGTCGATAGGTTCGAGAATTGACCGCGAAACGAGAACCCGTCGTGAACGACGCACGGCTCGCCGGCGAGCGTGACGATCACGATCACGCGACGAAGTAACGACACGTTGTCGAGCACGTCGAATTGCACGGCGTCGGATCGCGAGAGCGGCGTGCCGACGGCGGGCACGAAGTTCTCGATCGTCGGCGGCGTCGTGTCGCCGCCGGCGCCGAGCGAATAGAACGATCCATCGAGCAGCCCTTCGAGCAAGGTGCCCGAAGCGACGTCGCTCAAGTCGTAAAGTGATCCGTTTTGATCTGCCATGTCTTCACGCGATCAACATTGTCGAACCGTCGCCGACCCACGGCACGATCAAGTCGCCGACTGTTACGAATTGCCGCGTTAGATCCGCGGGGTATGCGTCGCCGTCGGCGGGGTTCGTCGAGCCCCACCAAAGATCGAACACCTCGCCGTGACGCCCGCGTGAACCGGCGAGCGTCGAGAACAATCCGATCGGAAAAAACGGCCACGCGTTGCCGTCGAGATCGTTCGCCCACGTTTGCGTTTGCCCGAGCATGCTCGACACCGCGCCCTCGCTAGTGAGATAGAGCGAGTTCACCACGCCGCCGGCGCGGCTTCGAGTGACCGTGTTTATGTCGTTCAAGTGTGAATAGCTCGGCGTGTACGCCGTCGCGGCGTAATAGTTGACGGGCGCGACGCAAAGCCACGGCGGCGACCAACCCGAAACGGGTAGTTTCGGTTTCTCGATCGCCATAAGCATACGGATCACGCCGGCAACGTAGATCCACCAACGAGTGCAATCGCCGTCGTCGCTCATTTGCATATGTAGAATGCCGGGGTTCACGGTGAGATCCAACCCCGCCGCCCATTGGTGTCGGTTGGCCGTCGCGCTCGTGTCGATCTCGTCGGCGGCGGTCGGTCGGTTCGTCGCCGTGCCGCCAGTGAAGCCGACCGCCTCACTAATAAACGAACTCATGATCGTAGATTGCCCGCCGCCGCTCTTTATGCACTCGACGCAAAACTCGATCCCGAGCGCGGCGTTTGCGAGCACGATCCACGAATGGTTCGCGCCGGCGTTGTCGTGCACGTTGCAAGCGAGCGCCGAGATCCACAAGTCGACGCCGACGTTGCCCACACCGTCGCTTGAACTAACGACCGTCCAAGGCGACGAGCCCGCCGTCGTTAGGAACGTTTTCCACTGGAACATGAGTTCGCCATATCCGACGAACGTGCCGCCGACGGCGATCGAATTGTTCACGTCGAAGTTCCAAGTTTTCGTGAGTACAGGTAGCGCCATGATCGTGATCCTTATTCGCTCTTGAGTTTCGTCGCGGCCATGCTCGGCGGCGTGCCAACCGCCGTCCAACCCGCAACCGCTAGCTTCGCTTTCACGTCGGCGGCGCCGCCCGGACCGATCGCGATCGTCGCCGCTGATATCGCCGTTACCATCTCAAAGAACCGCAACGAGACAAGGTTCGAGAGTGCAACGAACTCACTCGCGCCCGCGCCGACCGTGAGGTGTGTCGCCGGCGGGTTCACCTCGACGACGGCGGCGGCGGGGTTCGTTGGCAACACGTCGCCGTCGGGCGCCACGCCGGGGATCGCGACGGCGTGCGACAAGTCGTGCCGCCGAAGATCGCCGGGGTCGGCGACGTCGCCCGACTGGCGCCAGTTGCCGATCGCCGACGAGCAAAAGATCACGAGCACGTGATCACCTTTCGCGATCGGCCACGTTGCCGAGAACGCCGCCGAGCGCGGGAACAACACGGGCACGTTCGGCAACACGGGCAACTCTTCGTGTTGCGTGTTGCCGACGCTATCAGTGATCGCGCGGCGCACCATTGGCAACACGTCGGCGGTTTGCGTCGCGGCGTTGTATGTCTCGACGCGGCAAGGCAAGGCAACGTGCACGTCGAGCAAGCGTGAGTCGATCCCCTTGCGAATGATCTCGGCGAGTGTGGGTTCGGCGCTCATGAGTCAACCAAGTTTCTTTGCTTCGAGATCGATATACCAATTCTCGGCGGCGGTGTTTCCCGAGTAGTTGCAAGTCTCGACGCGGTAGTTGCCCGAGAGCCGCTCGCTTTCCAACACGAGCAAGCGCCCCGGAAAGATATCGGGGATCATGAGCGACTGAGCGGTGAGAACCCCGGCGACGTCGATCGACGGCGTGCCGACGAGCCCGGTGTCGGGCGTGAGTAGCGTCGCCGTCGCGGCGAGCGGCGCGGCATTCTGCAACAACTGCAACGCGCCCTCTTGGATCGACCATTCAAAACCGAGCGATTGCGCGATCCGATTCATAACTTGCGACGCCGAGCCCGAGAGCACGCCGCCTTGCGGGAACAACAACGGCGCGCTCGCGAGCGCGGCGGCGGCGGTCGACAAGTTGCCCGCGTTCACGCCGAGCGCCTTTTGCACTTGAGCGATCACGCTCGCGTTCGGTGTGCCTTTCGCGATCGAAAGGTTCACGCGTGATCGTTGATACTCTTTCTCGCCGTCGCCCGAACCGAGCGTCGTGATCAAGTCGGCGCCTTCGCGTGTCGTATAAGCAACGCGCAACGTGCCCGAGTAGATCAACGAGGTTTGCTCTTCGTAGCCCGCCTCGATCGTGCACGCGATCCCCGGCGGCGGCTTCGGCGGCGGCTCGCCTTTCGCAACCGATCCCGGCAACGTTCCCTTGTCTTCGAGCGCCGAGCGGTTGTCGGCGTTCAAATTCCAGATCTGGATCTCGGCGGTGTTCGGCTCGGGTTTCAAAGAACGCACAACCGAGAACGAGAGATCGAGCGAGTTGCCCGGCGAAGCGGGATCGACGACGAGTTCGATCGTATCGACGACGACTCGCGCGGCGCGCTTAAATAGCAACGTCATGCGAACTCGCTCAAGTCTTCGTCGCTCTTGTAATAGAACAACCGAACGCGCGTGCCGAAGTCGCGGAACGTCGGCGGCTTGCCGCCGCTTTCAAGATCGATCGGGATCAACTCGCCCGGCGGCAAGTCGGGGTTGAAATGCTGGCGAGTGAGCAAGCCCCAATTCGAGATCACTTTGACGCCGAGTAACACGTTGTCTTCGTCTTGGTTCTTGATCGACATGTAGAACCGTTGCTCACGGTGCGACCAATCGAACCGAAACAAATAGTCGCGATCCTCAAGACGAACGCGCTCTTGATACAACGGCTCGCCGGGAAACACGGGAACGATCAACGGCATTAGATCAACCCCAACGCTTTCGCTTGCTCGAAGGCGATCGAGCCGCTCTTCGCCTTGTCTTCGCCCTCGCCCGGCGGCTTCGCGCCTTGCCCGCCCTTGTTCTGCAACGGGATCCCGCCGGGCACGTCGTCTTGTGGAACGGGCGGCGCTTCGACCTTGCCCGACTCGACGACACGCAAGCGGCGCACGTCGATCCCGAACGCGACGCCGGCGTCGCCCGCCGAGCGCGGCGCGGCGACACGTTCGATCACCATGCTTTCGTAGAACCGGATCGGTGTGATGATACGAAGCAACACGCCGTTCGTCTGCAACTCGCGCAACACCTCGTATGTTTCCCAAATAGCGTTGAACGGCGCCGAGAACGTGAGCACGTTCACCGTTTGATCCGCCGGCCCGAAGAGCGAGCCGAGCGCTTGAATGCCGGCGCGATACAACGCGCCGGGCGTCGGCTCGACGGGGATCGTGTATGTCGCCGGCGTGATCTTGATCGCCGAGATCGCGCCGCGTTGCGTGATCGGGTTCGGAAAGATCGGTTGGTTCGACGTGTATGCCGTGAGCGACAAGCGGTCGGGCAACGGGCGAATGTGGTCGCTAATGTTCGCGCCGACTTCGACGGGGTGATCCGTGACCTCGGCAACGCTTTCGTGGTTCTCGCTCTCGATCACGTCGAACGTAATGATCCGGCCCGAGTCGTCGTCGGGCAAAAGGAATGCCGTCATGCTGGCGCCTCGATCACTTGGTTGAGCGCGTCGAGTGTTGCTCGGCGGTTGTCGCGCAACTCCGATCGCACGCCTTGCCGCAACTTCGAGATCGACGCGTCGCTTGCCGAGCCGCCCGACACCGACAAGGCAATGTCGCTTTTGAATATAACGCCGCCCGCCGGCGCGCCCGAGCCGCCTCGCACGGGCGCCGAGATAGACGAAGGGGCGGCGAGGCTCGTCGCGGCGAGCGTGGCTTGTGCGGTCACACGGGCGGCGGCACGGGCGGCGTCGAGAGCGCCGACGCCGATCCCTTCGACGAAGGGCGCGCCGATCATCTTCGCGGCAACCTTAGACGGCGAACCAATGCCGAGCGCTTTCGCGCCCGCTTTCAACGCGCCTTTCGCAACGTCGACGACGGCTTTCGCGACGGCTTTCGCGCCGTCGGTGATCCCGTCGATAATGCCGTCGATAATTGCCGTCGCGAGATCGATCGCGTCGTTCGACAATCCGATCGCCGCGGCGACGATCGCCGCGCTCATATCCGAGAACCACGTGCCGAGATCTGAAAGTATGAGCGAGATCCCCTCGCCCATCTCGTCGATAAACGCGTCGAGCGCCTCGCCGATCATGTCGAACGTGAAAACGATATCGGCAACAATGTCTTGCCCCGGCGGGCCAAAGATCGCTTCGAGATCGTCGTCTAACTTTTTGAAGTCGCCCGTTTTGAGAACGTCGCCGACCGCCGTGCCGATCGACTTGATCCCGTTCACGACCGCCGCCGCCGAACCCGTGCCGAAGATCTTGTCGATGAATGTCCCGATCAACGAACCGCGCCCGCTGAACAACGCGATCAAGTCGTCGACGACTAGGAACAAGAGAATGAACTTTGCGAGCGGCAAGATCGCCGCGCGCCCGAGTCGCAAGAGCGAGCCGCCGAACTTCGCGATCGCCAACTTGCCGAGCACGAGACCGAGCGCAACAAGGATCGACTTGAACGACTCGGCGGTGATCCCCGACTTCGAGATCCACGACACCGCCTTCGACAACCCGAGCGTTAGTTGATTCAACGCGGGCAACAACGCGACGGCGAGTTTCGACTTGAGCGAAGTCGTCGCGATCTCGAACTCCGTGAAGCGGTCTTGCGCCGCTTCGGCGAGCGGGATCAATTCATCCGACAAGCCGCCGCCGAACTCTTCGAGTTTCGCGAGCGCTTCGTCGAGCCCTTGCGCGCCTTTCGCGAAGAGCGGCAAGAGCGCCGCGCCCGCGCGCCCGAAGACTTGTTGCGCGAGCCCGACGGCTTTCGTCTTGTCTTCGAGCGCGCCGAGCGCGATCCCGCTTTCGCGCGCGAGTTGGCTCGACGTTTTCAGATTGCCGTTTGCGTCTTCGAAGTCGACGCCCAACGTCTTGAACGCGTCGCCCGCTTGCTTCGATCCTTGTTGCGCAAGCAACGCGTTCTTGCCGAGGATTCGGAACCCTTGGTTGAGCGATTGCGTTTCGACGCCCGCGAAACTGGCGGCGGTTTGCCACGCTTGCAACTCTTTCGACGAGAGCCCGAGTTGCGTCGCCGTCTTGCCGAGCGAGTCGCCGGCGTCGACCATGCCAGTTACGAAGTTCTTGATCCCGCGCGCAACAATGCCGGCGCCGATTGTTACGCCGAGCGTTTGCAACGAACCGACAACGCCGGCGATCCCGCCTTGCGCTTTCTTGAGCCCGCCTTGATCGAATTGAAACCCGAACCGGGCAATGATCTCTCGAAGTGCCATCGCGTTACTTTCTCGGGCTCTCGCCCCGGCGCCGGTCTAGCTCTTCGAGCAAGTCGATCACGTCGTGGGCATCATACAGATCGTCGAGGCTCCAATCGTTCTCGATCTCGGCGAGTGAGTCTCGAAAGTGTTTCGACGTGGCGACTTTCCAGATCGACCATTCGCCGACTAGGTGTTCGGGGATATCGACGGCGACGCGGCGCCCGCCTTGCTTGCCGAAGCCGGGAGATCGTTTGCCGCTTTCCGCACGATCCCGCCCGCGTCTAAAAAAGATCCGAAGTTAGCCTCGACGGCGAAGAGCAACCATTGCCCGAGTTCAAGATACGCGCCGGCAAAGTGCAAGTCGAAGAGCCCCTCGGTCGTGAGCGGCATCGTCTTGCCGTCGACTTCGATCGCCGTCGTCTTCGAGAACGTGTCGCAAAGATAATCGAAGTCGTCTTCGCTCACGCTCTCGGCGAGGTTCGCGACGACGTTGCCGACGGCTTGCATGTCGAAGTCGCCGTCGCTCTTGAGCGCCTCGCCGGCGGCGCCTCCTACCATCTTGAGCAAGCGCACGAGAACGCGCCCGCCGTGGCGTGCGCCGAATTGCGTCACGTGATACGTGACGCCGCGATCACCGATCTGTTTTGCTTTGGTTTCTCTCATGGTTCCCTATACCGATCCCGTGCGTTGTTGTGGTTGCTAGTTGCCGCCGTCGAACCGTTCGAGCGACGCGACGCGGATCGTCCATTCGCGCGCCGTCGGCTCGCGATCGAACGACACGTCGGGCGGCTTCGAGATCCAACACTCGGCGGCGGCGTATAGCGCGAGCCCTTGGTTGTCTTTCACGAGCAACGGGCCGACGCCCGCGCCGTTGCCGGCGAGGCGGTCGACGTTGTTCAAGCCCGACAAGAGCGCGTTGCCGTCGCTAGATTGCATGAGGATCACCGACACCGTTGCGCGGCGGTCGTTCGTCTTCGAGCGCGTCACCTCGCCGTCGGTCCCTACCTTGTCGAGAAAGTCGTCGGCCTCTTGCTCGATGCGCAAGAACTCGCCGTCGTCGTAACCGCTCAAGATCGGCAAGCCCGCGATCACGACCGTGACCTCGTTCGCGTCGTATACTTTGAAACCCATTGGCTTGATCCTTTCTTAGACCGAGAGAACGCCCGTGATCACCAATTGGTGGATCGCGCCGGCGAGTGTTGCGGTGAAGTTGACGTCGGGCAAGACGCGCCCCGCCTTGTCGGCGGGATCAATGTCGGCGACGAGGGGCGCCGTGACGACGGGCGCGGGATCGGCGGCGAGCCCGCCGGCGGTGATCCCTTGGTTGAGTTGCGCGAGAACTTGCGCCGTCATGAGCCCGACACCCTTGTCGGTGTAGGGCACCTTGGGATTGTTGATCAACACGCCGAAGATCCGTTCTTTGATCCGCGCGTCGAGCCAGTCAATAAAGCGAGTCACGTCGACGTATTCACCCGACGCGGTGATCCCGAACGTCGTCACGTTCACGCCGGCGATCGTGCGATACACGTTGCCGCCCTTCGACTCGATCACGCTCACTTGCCCGCCGGTCAAGTTCGCGTCGACTTGCACGCTCGCGAGAGTCTTGAACGCCCACGTGCTCGAACCGGGGTCGCTCGGCAAACGGTTGCCGCCCCATGCCGCGCCCGTCCAATTGAGCAAGCGCGCTTGCGAGTAAATGATCGCCGTGCGCGCATAGGCGAACGATTGCAGATCCGACATGACGTCGGTTGTCACCACGTTGTCGACGACTTCGGTGTCGCTCGTGTTGCAAAGAAAGATCTTCTTTCGCGCTTCGACCCACGCGGCGGCGGCGAGGATCTCGGCTTCACTGTTCGAGTCTAAGAGCAACGCATACCAACCGTCGGGATCGACGGTCTCGATCGCCGTCAAGTCGGCGGCGAGACCGGGGTCGGCGGTCGTGTCTTTGAATTGCAAGTCGTCGGGCTTGTCGCTCACGCGAACATAGTCGACGAGATCGCCGGCGGTGTCGGTCACGACCGTGATCACACCGACGGCGGGCGTCGAAGAGATCCCGACAATAGCGTCGATCAACGCGTCGAGCGCGACGGCAACCGTCGTCGGCGTCGCCGCGGCGAGCACGGTATACGAGATCGCCGTCGTTGTGACGCCGACCACAATGTCGAACTCGTATACGTAACCCTCGGTCACGTTGATCACTTCGAGCGTGACCGTTTGCGCGGCGGGCGTCGTGCGCTTGCCGATCTTCCACTTGGCGGGCTTCGGGTTCTGCGACGCGATCTTCGTCGCGATCAACACGGCGGGATCGGTTGCGGGCCAACCGTCGTCGGTCATGGCGGTGAGCGACTTATACTCGCGAACGACGCTCGCGAACACGTTGTGGAAGCGCGCGATCAACGGCGTGCCGAAGCCGAGCCGCGACACCGTTGTCGTTTGCGCGGTGATCGAAACTGAAATGATATCTTCGAGGCTCATGCCGATAGCTCCTAGCGGGTGATCACGGTGCCGGGGTTGTCGACGGGGTTGTCGACGGTCTCGATCGTTTGCACGTGGTTGTTGTTAGTCGACGAGCCCGAACCTGAGCCAGTCGTAGATCGATCGTCGGCGATACAGATCCCGACGTTCAAGATCAAGTCGAGCGTTGCGACCGAAGTCACGCGATCGTCGGCGACAACGTTCGGCAAGTCGATCGCTTGACTCACTCGCACGAGCGCAATGTTTAGCGCGCGAAGCCGCGCAAGCGACGAGCCGAAACGAATGCGCGTTCGGATCTCTTCGACGGCGTTCATTGCGAACCGATCGTCGTCGTGGCGGAACGACTCGACGCGAACGTCGAGGCTCACGCGTCGGTGCCCGGCGGCTTGCTCTTCGAGCGTCGGCAACGGGATCGGTTGTGCAAGATCGACGTAACGTTGATCGTCGATCCCGATCCCCTCGACTGAGCGCACGCGCACGAGCGTGATCGCTTGCTCTTTCGGATCAACATACGGTCGGCGCTTGTCGACCCACACCGTTTGCAACCCCGACAACACGTTGAACAACGAGAGCAACTCGGGCCGGATTGTTTCCCACGGGATCGCCATTATTCAACCTCGTGGGAGATCGACGTTACAAGTTGCCCCGTGTCGATCAACGTTGTGTTCGAGCCTTCGTCGCCCGACTTGATAGTCGCCGGCGAAACGCGCCCGTCTTGTATGAACTTTTGCGCCGACGCGGCGAGAAAGAGCCCCATCTTTTCGAGCGCTTCGTCGTAGGTGTTCGCGCCCTTTACAACCGACTCGCCGAAGCGGCGCTCGACGGCTTCGTGTTTGCTCTTGTCTTGATCGGCCCATGCACGAATAAAGGATCGCTCGGGATGATTGCCGAGCCCGAACTCGTGAATGCTCGCGACGTCGACGGTCGTTGTGCCGCCGTCGCCGCCGCCGCCGCCGAGAACGCCGACTTTCACGGCGCGCCCGCGGGCGGCTTTCTTGACGCGGCGAACGAGCGCTTTCAACCCGTTGTCGCGATCAATAATTCGAACACCTCGTGCCATGGTTCACGCAACCCGAAAGCCCGGCGTCACGCTTCGCATGAGTTGCGCGAAGTGTGTGCCGTATGTTGTCGATCCGTCTTTGCTCATGAGCCGCGCTTGTTGCCCGAACGGGGTGATCGCAAGTAGGTGCGCGGCTTTCCAGCGCACGCCGTCGTCGGTCTTGTCGCGCCACACGTCGACGTCGACGTTGCGCGTTGCTTCGTCGATAGCCTCTTCGATCATAGACTTCGAGGCGGGCTCGAACTCGGGAAAGCGGGCAAGAAACGATCGACGATCTACCGCCATGATCTAGCCTTCGTCTTCGTCGAGCGCGAGTTCGGCGAGGCGGTTGTCGATCGCTTCGTCGATCGTCTTGCGCTTGTCGGCTTCGGCCCATGCTTCGAGCGTGTCGACGTCGCCCTCGACGGCGATCAACGGCAACGCGTCTTCGACTTTCAACCCGGCGAGGCTCTTTCGATCCTTCGACGTGTTCTCGGTTGTCGGCGGCGTCTTCGGCGGCAAGCGCTTCGACACCTCGGCGCGCTTCGCGTCTTCGCGCTTCGCGACTTCGGCTTCGAGCGCGGGGTGCCATTGCACTGGAACGTTCGGGTTCTTGAGCGCGGCGCCGAGTTCTTTCGAGGTGAACTCGGCGAGTTCTTTCGCGCTCGGCGGCACGGTCGGATCGGGCATGTCTTCGTCGAGATCGACTTCGATCATGTCGAGCGCAAGCCAACGAGCAACCGCGCCGTGCGCTTTCGCCTTCGACCAATACGTCGCGTCGAGCATGTTCTTGCCGGGGAGCCAGCGCGGCGGAATAAAGCCGGGGATCCTTGGACCCCACAAGAGCCGCGCTTCGTTGTTGGTTAGACTTGCCATCGTGAGATCCTTTCGTGCGTTCGCCGAGAAAGCCCGAGGCGCTTGCGCGCTCTCGGGCTCACTCGAAGAGCGCGACTTGTTAGCCGCTCAGATCGTCCATGTAAGCGATCGCGAGCGGGTATTGCACGCGCACGCCGCCGACTCGCGAGTGAGTCGGGATCACGAACTCCAAGTTGCGCGCTTGCGGCGGAAACTGTTCGAAGGGTTGCGGCTCGACCGCGGCGAGAACCTCTTCGGATCGCTGGTAGGCAATCGCGCGAGACACACCGCCGGCGCCGGCGGCGTTCAACTTGTTCCACTGATCGACGTCGGTGATATACGGGTTGTTGTCGAGAAAGAAACGCAACACGGTCTTGTCGGCGTCGCCCGTCGTCGACATGGGCGTCGAGTTGATCCGCTGAAACGCGATGTTCGAAAGCAAGAGCGTGTTCGGAATGAACGTTTCGAGCGTCGCGAGAATGATCGAGTTCACGAGTTCGTTCAGATCCTCAATCATCTGTAGCGGCGTCGCGATCGACGTCACCCACGTGCCCGTGACGGCGGGCACGATCGGCACGTTCGCGTTGTTCGACATGCCGCCGAGCCCGGCGTCGGCATTGCCGAACGCAACAATGTCGTCGAACGCTTGCTCATGAGCACGACGCGCGGCGCGAGCGCGGCGAGCGTCGAGTTGTGATCCCGACATGGCGGCGCGCCTCATGTCTTGGATCGAGAACCCGTAGCTAGCGCCGAGCGACTTGATCGGTGCGGGAAACTCTTTCGCGAGCGAGTCGACGCGCGGCAAGTCGTCGGCGTAGTTCGCGATCAACTTCGCCATGCCGAACATGTTCCACTGACGATAAGTGAAGAACTCGGCGCCCGCGTCGACGCTCGTGTCGATCGGAACGAACCGCCGCGCTTTCAACTCGGCGTATTTCACGTCGTAGGTTTGCGCGTAGATGTGTTCGAGTTGCCGAGCGAGCGCGGCGGTCTCGCCGGCGTCGAGTCGAATGTTGCAGTGCTGATATACGTCGTCGCGCAAGCGCGCGAGAAATGCTTCGGTGAATGCCATCGGTTGATCCCTTTTGCTTTTCTTGTTTCAGCCTACGGACTAGACCGACGGCAAGTTGAGTTGCACGAGCGCGACGCGTTGCACGCCCGCTTGATCGAAGTCGACGTCGCGGTGTGCCGAACGAAACACCGCGTTCGGCAACGCCGCCGCCGAAGCGGTGTCGACGTCGGAACGGAACGCGCCGAGCACGGTGCCGCCGGCGCCGGCGGCGTAGCGAACGAACGCCGGCGTGTTTGCGACGACGGCGGCGGCGGGATCAACGAGAACCCAGATCCGGCCCGAGCCGTTCAACGGCAACATGTCTTCGACGTCGTATTCGTTGCCGGCGGCAAGAGCCGCCGCCGTGGTCGCCGGCATTTTGCTCGCGTCGTACATGAGCACGCCGAGCCCGTCGCCGTCGGTGATCTCGGCGGCGGTTGTCGGCGCGATTGCTTGTGCCTCGGCGTCGGTGCCCGGCACAAGAAAAGTTCCGGCGGCGTTGCCGGCGGCGTCTTCGGCGAGGCGCGAGATCGTGTCTTGCACGATCCCCGAGTCGGCGACGAGCCCGGCGCGAGCGACGGGCATTGCGATTGCGTGTAGCGTTTGCGGCATTGTCTTGATCCCTTTCGAAAGCCTAGTTGCTTCGCGAGAAACGAAGCGGCTTCGAAGCCGCGTCGCGGTTGTTTTCGAGCATGCGCTTACGCGCGGCGTCGGCGTCGTTGCGATCGACGGTCTCGTCGTTCGCGTCGTTCTTGTCTTCGCGCGACGAAGCAACGGCGGCGGAACGAACCGCGCCGATCCCCTTGCCGCCTTCGTCGTGTCGGCGGCTCGACTTCGTGCTCGCCTCGAAGTAGGCGCGCACGTAGTCGTCGCTCTTGCCCTCGGCTTCGAACGCCTTGTCGTCGTGGCGGATCGTCTCGACCATGATCTCGCGATCGGTCTTGCCGTCGAGTTTCGACTCGGCGCCGAGCACGCGTCGGGCGTTGCTCACGAGCGCGACGCGCTCGGTCACGAGCGAGTCGAGGCGCGTCGGATCGTTCGCCTCGACGAGCGCCTTGTCGGCGGCGTCGGCGCGAGCGGTCGCGGCGTCGGCGGTTGCGGTCGCCGTGTCGCGCTCGGTCTTGAGCGTTGCGCGCTCGTCGTCGTTTCGCTTGTCGCGAAGCGTGAGCGCTTGAATGAACTCGGGCGAGTTCGTGTCGTAGGTCACGCCGTCGATCGTGTATTTCATGGGTCGAGGATCCTCGGATTGTTTCGACGACGGATCGCCCGCCGCTAGTTGGTTGCCGTTTGAGTCAAGTCGCAACGCGACTTCGTTGCCGGCCCGACCCCAACCCGCCGGCCCTAGTGCCACGTGGTTGTATCGGATCGAACGTTGGATCGCGTCGTAGCGCTCGCCGGCGAACTCGCCCGGCGTCTCGTCGAGGCGGCACGAGTAACCGCACGACAACTCGCGCAACGCTTCGGGGTCGCCGTCGGCGCGCTCGACGTCGGTGATCGCGCCGGCGTCTTGGATCATGAGCCGCGCCGACACGAACGATCCGAATTGCTTCACGTCTTCGCCGACGTGCCCGACCGTGAGCGATCGCCAGTTGCTAGGGCTCACGGCGCGGTCGGGGTGTCGGTTCGTCACGGGCGCCGAGCGCAACGTGTCGAGCGAGTCTTCGGCGAACACTTCGTCGGGGTGCCGCAACTCGCGAACCGTCGAGCCGTCGGCGCGCGTGTAACTGAACACGCCAACCCGAGTGAGGTTCGCGGGCACGCGCATGCCGCCTTGTGGTGTGCGCGTTACCTTCGAGAACCGCCCGAAGTCGAGCCGTTGAACTTCGCCCATGGATCAACGGACTAGCACAACTATCGGCAAACCGGCAATTGCCTATAGTGATAACCCTAAGAGGTTTTAAGGCTCTAGCCCTTCGAGTTCAGGCAACACCGGAAACGCCGTACACCGGCATTGATAGTCCTCGCCGGGGTGCAAGCGCCGCCCGTCGCCGACGTCGGGCGGGTTGTCCCAACGATGCACCGTGCCGTCGAGCGAAGCGTGATCGGTCGAGTCTTTGGGGTCGAGACCGCGCACGCGATCGTCGCCGCTTGTGGTCCAAATATACGACTCGATCCCGACGTTCGTTTGCCGTTGCTTCGTGATCTGCGAATTGAGCGTGAGCGTTTGATCGCGCGCGAGCAAGTCGGCTTTCGAGCGCGTCACACCGAAGCGCTCTTCGATTTGCTTTCGCAACACCTCGACGCGCAAGCCCGACGGCTCGGCGCGCTCTAACAGTTGCGTGATCTCGACGAGTTCTTGACCGGCCAACGACTTGATCCGCGACACGTTGATCGCTCGCCAGTTGTCGACGAACGCCGCGACGCCGGGGTCGGCTTCGCGGATCGCGATCCCGATCACTCGTTGGATCTCGACACCGTTCGCCGTGGCGACTCGCTTGCCGATCACGTCGAGCGCGTTGTCGAGATTGCGCTCGTCGAATATGTCGGCGAGGTGTAACTCGATCGCCGACAACCGAGCGAGCACGCGCGCCGGGGTTCGGGCGTCGGCTCGTGTTCGGGCGTCGGGCTCGTCGGGCGCGCTCGTCGCGCCGGGCGTCGGCTCGAACTCGACGAGCGCGGGAAACAAGAGGCGCTCGATCACCGCCTCGAAGAGCGCGAGCCGCCGCCGCAACTCTTTCGACATGGCGAGCGCGGCGGCTCTCGGCGGGCGCGCCGAGTTCGCCCGCCTCACGGCGCGGCTCGGGTTGCCCCTTGCGAGCGCTCGGCGGCGCCGTGAGGCGGTGATCGTTGCTAGCGCCACGGCTCACACCTCGCCGTCGTCGGGCTCGTCGTCGTCGCCCTGAGCGCCGCCGGCGGGCTCGTCGTCGTCGCCCTGAGCGCCGCCCACGGCGGGCGCGCCAAACGGCGCCGCTTGTTGGGCGACCACGGCGGCGGGCATGTCGGGCGCGGGATCGATCTCTTCGGCGGCGACGTCGCCGGCGGCGGCGCCGACGGCTTCGCCCTCGGCGACCTTGCGCGCCTTGAACTCGGCGATCGTCAACTTGCCTTCGTCGGGGTTCGGCCACGGTGCGAGCCCGCTCGCCGCGCGCCCTTCGTTTACGGTTGTAATGATCGCAATGTCGGTCGGCGCGAGCACGACCGAACCCGCGCTTGCGGGCTCGTTGGTCTCGACGGGTTCGGTCGGCTCGTCGGTTGTCGGCATGTTGCCGTCGACGGGCTCGGGCTCGACGCCCGCCGCCTTGTCGGCTTCGAGCATGGTCTCGCGCAACTCGCGATCGATTTGTGTTTCAGCCGACCAACCCTCGGCACGGAACCTCGACAACGCGATCTCTTCGGGCAACACAACGCCGGCGTCGATATAGATCTTGTCGGCTTCGGCGTGAGTCTTTTCGAGGCTCGCTTGCTCGACGGGCGTCGGTTGCCACAACGGCGAGAACTTGATCTTGAAGTCGACGGGGTTGCCGCTCGTTGGCCCGTCTTTGGCGAGCGTGAGAACGCGCACCAACTTTTCGAGTTGCGGTTGCAACTCGTTCTCTTGCGCCGTTTGGATCGAGTCGTAGAACCAACGAAAGTCACTCTCGCCCGTGGCGTTCATGCCGGCGGGCGATTGCCCCATGAGGATCGTAACTGGCACTTCGGCGGCGGCGGCGAGCCGCAACATGAACTTGTCGAGCATGGCTTGCGCGTCGGTGAACGACGACGACTCGCGCTTGAACTCTTCGCCGCCGTCGGCGTCGAGCAAGAGCGCACGCGCAACCGAGCGCGACATGTCGACGAGTTGCATGCGCGTTTGCAACACGTCTTTTTGCCCGCCGGCGATCATGCTCATGAGCCCTTGGATCTTGAACACGGCTTGACTCGCGTCGCTCATGAGGTGTTCGGCGGCTTGCCACACGTTGTCGAATTGTCTCAGTTGCGCATAGATCGCGGTGATCACCGAATGATCCCAATTGCCCAAACGATCGCGCTCTTCGTCGCTTGTGTGTGCGCCGCCGAACACGAGCATGCGCGAACGGTGAACGACGAGGTTCGTCGCGCCGCGTCGAGGTGTGACTCGATACGTTTGCGGCTCACCAAAGAACTCGTCGTTTAGTGGGTCGGCGAACCACGTGTCGGGCGTGAGGTGTCGCTTGTCGACGACGTGTAGAAACTTCACCGACTTGATCGCCGCTTCGTTCAACGGCTCGTCGGCTTCGCCGCCGTCGTCGGCTCCAATGATCACCGCCGCGCCGCCGTACAGTCGCCCCCAGATCATAGCGTCGCGAACCTTGCGCCCCGCTTTGAGCCGTCGCAAGTCGGCGCCGATATCGCTCGACGCTTCGGTGTCGTCTTCGACGTTCACGGCGAAGCCCTTGCGCATCATCTCTTGTGGTTTCAAAGCAACGACTCGCCGAGCCATATCGCTTTGGTGATACATCGCCGTGAGTTCAGTTTCGCGAACCTCGCTCAAGTTGACGAACGATCCGAATTGCGTCTTGTCGCGCGCCGTGCCCAACCCAGTGAACACGTTTTGCCAATTGTCCGATCGCACGAGACGCAACGCGCCCCACACCGCCGAGCCTTGTTCGAGAACCTTCGTTAGATAGTTTTGATTGCTCATGATCAACCGTCGGCGAGTTGTTGTTGCACGGCGCGCATCGCTTCGACGAGCGGAACGTTGCGGGCCATGAGTCGGATTAGGGCTTGCGTTGTTTGATCTACCATGTCGTCGTTCACCCCGCGCGGAAACGTGGCGACTTGGTTGCGGTAGGCGGGCACCCACACCGCTTGCTCGTCGTGCGGCAAGAACACGTTGCCCGCCTCGAACAAGCCCGAGCACGCGTGCGCGCGTGCCTCTTTCCCGCCGCGCGGATCAACAAGAACGAGCCCCGAGATCTTCTTTTTGAGCGCGTCGACGATCGCCGGCCCGTTCGCCTTGTCTTCGACGATCTTCGTGAACGCGAGCGGGTATCGTTTCGACACGGCGACCACGGCGCGGCAAGACTCGACGAACGACATGCGCGCGCACACTTGATCGATCAAGTAGGCGTCGGGCGCCTTGTAAAGCCACACACCGCCCGCAACGAAGTCGGTGCCGTCGGTGCCCTTAAACGTCATATCCCACGACTGGATCCACACACCGCCGTCGGGCAACACGCGGCACTCTTCGTCGCGACACGGATATTTGTCGTCGACGGGCACGGGCTTGCCCGGCGTCTTCGACCAATAACGGAACCACGACTTTTGAAAGATCCCGCCCGACGCCGGCGTCGGTCGTTGTTGGTTCTGCGCGGCGGCGACACTTGGACCCATGCCCGTTGTTTCGTCTTCGCGCACGACGCTCTCGGGAAAGCGCTCGGGCCAAAGCAACTCGCTCTCGACGCGGCGAGGATCTTCGGGCGTGCACTCGGGATCCCGACAAGGGCAAACCTTGTCGGGCTCGGCGCGCATAGGCAAACACAAGTGAACCCAACCGCCCTCGCTCAACATCTCGCCGGCGAGATCGTCTTCGTGCAAGCGTTGCATAACGATCACGCGTCGGAACGTTGCGGCGTTCGCGCGGCGGCTTGCCATGGTTTCTTTCCACCACGTCGAGACCGAGCCGATCGCGCGCTTCGTCACGGCGAGAGATCCGCGAACGTCGTGCGGCTTGATCGGATCGTCGACGACTTGAATGTCGGCGTGTCGCCCCGTCGCCTTGCCGGCGACACTCGTTGCGAAACGAAAGCCGCCGTCGGTGTTGTCGAAGTCAGTCGCCGCCGGTCTAAGTTCGGTGAGCCGCGGCGCGAACCTCTTTTGAAACCACTTTGATTGCAACACGCGCAACATGCGCCGCCCGTCGCGCGCCGACAACGTGGCGTCGTAACTTGCAAACATGAACTTCGTCGAAGGGTTCTTGATCCATTCCCACAACGGCCAGAACACCGACACCGTGAGCGACTTCATTGTGCCCGGCGGCACGTTGATCACGAGACGCGAGATCTCGTTTCGGCTCACGCGTTCGAGATAGTCGCACAAGATCCCGATATGCCAATTGTCAACGAACGCCGACGGCTCGACGTGCGCGAACGCCATGCGAACGAAACGGTGCAACGATCCGGGCTCGTCGCGCAACACGGCTTCGCGGTCGAGTTGCTCGATCGGGATCCGTCGGTTCACTCGAAGAGATCCTCGCTCGTCGGCAACTTCGCGGCGGGCTTCGCCGGCGGGCGCGTCGGGCGCGGCGGCGGTTGCCAGTGTTCGGGCGCGGGCTCGGGCGCGGCGTCGGGGCGGCGCTCGGGCAACTCGTCGCGGTCGAGTTCGGCGAGGCGCTTCGCCGCCCATTGTTCGAACTCACGTTGCCGATCTTCGAGCGCGTCGAAGTCTTCGTCGTGTTTCTCTTCGAGCGCCTCGACGGCGGCGCGCGTCGTGTCGTAAGACTTCGCCGCCGCCGTCGTGTCGGGCGGCTTGATCCAACCGAGCGCGCCCGCCACGCCGAGCACGAGCGCGCTCACGGTTGCGATCGTTTGCTTGTGGCTTGTCGGGATCTCGTCGGGCATGCGCCCCTTATAGCCTACACCGCCCGATCGCGTCGAATGCCTCGCCGAAGACGTTGCCGCCGTCCGCCTCGTCGAGACACGTCGCCTCGTCGCGCATGCTCGGCGTGACCGGCGGCAACCACACGATCACGTTCGCGTGTGTCGGTTGGCTCGACGGGCCGTCGGGCGTGTCGAAGGCGATCCGCCTCGAAGGCACACACAACGGAAAGTCGATCGGTTGCGGCACGTCGAGCCCTTGCGCCGAGCGCAAGATCTCAAGAGTGAAGCCGACGAAGATCGCCGCCTCGACTTCGCCCGTGCGCCATGCTTCGGCGAGCGTTGCCCACCACAACGCCGCGTTCGAGCGCGTGCCGCAACCCTTGAACGCGTCGGGCACGAGCCCGCCCGGCGGGTTGCAGAACACGCGACCGCACCACGGCTCGACGAGCCCGTCGGGCGCGAGCCCGCCCGGCCCGTAGAACGCCGCCGCGCGCACGGTCTCGTTCGCGAGCGTGCACGACGCGGGGTCGAGATCGATCTCGCCGAGCGTTGTGCGCGCCGCCTCGATGATCTCGCTCGGCGTGTAGTGCTCGGCGCTCTTCGACGAGTGTTGCGCGAGCCCGACTCGCACGCCGCCCGAGCCCTTGCACGCTCGACACTCGCCGCCGCGCGACGACTCGCCGCCGCCGCCGCACGCGACACACTCGACGAGCCCGTGTTCGAGTCGAAGGCGGTGTCGTTCGAGCGGGCTCACGACGGAACCTCGATCCCGTGCTCGTCGCGCGCCGCCTTGCGCCGCGCTTGCAACTCTTCGAGCCCGGCGACGATCTCGGCGATCGTCGTCGGCGAGATCGTTTTGAGCAACTCGATCGCTTCGTCGTCTTCGAGATCCTCGAAGTCGATCTCGTCGACGAGCGCGATCAACTTCGTGAGTTCGTGCGCGTTCATGGCGACACCTCGCCGACGAGACGCGTCTCGATCTCGACGCCGAGCGCGGCGGCGCAACGGTCGAAGAGCGCTTCGGTGATCGAGGCGCTCGCGAAGATCTCGACGATCCGCGGTTGCTTCACGCCGAGCCGCTCGGCGAATTGCTCTTGAGTTAGCCCCGACTCGTCGAAGGCTTCGCGGATCAAGTCGGCGAACGGGCGTTCGCGACTCGGGCCGGCGACAGTAGACTCGCGCCGTTTTCGGCGTCGTTGGTTCTTTGGCATGTTTCCTTATTAGCACGAGCGCGACAACTCGTGCTAGTTGTGCGCCCATGCTACAAGCCGCAACAATCGCCGCGTTAATCGCGCTGCTAACCCCGCCCGCCAACCACAAGCCCGCGGGCGAAGAGCCCGACGACGTGCGCGCTCGATACGCCGTGATCGCCGAAGCCGTGCACGGCGAGGCGGGCGACGACACGAGCCTCGCGTTGTTCTTGCTCACGGTCGCGAAGCACGAGTCGACGTTTCGTCGCGACGTGCACTCGGGCGCGATGCGCGGCGACAACGGGTTCGCGTGGTCGCTCTTTCAACTCAATATCGGATCGCGCAAGACGACGACGAAGATCCCGCAAACCGACTTTACGCTCGGCGAGATCGTCGGCGTCGACGACGCGTCGACGAAGCGCGCGACGAAGGCGGCGTCGGTGTATCTTCGCCCGGCGATCAAGCGTTGCAACGGCGCGCCCCGTTGCGTGTTCATGAACTATGGCGGGCTCTCGAAGAAAGAGTCGCGCAAGCCGTCGCGCGCGAAGCAACTCGACGCCCGCGTCGCGACATACCATCGACTGGCGGCAAGAGTCGCCAAACGAAAGTGAGCCCCGCGCGCTACGAACGCACGGGGCACGCGGGGCTCGTGTCGGCGTTGATAGGGCAACGCCGGCGCCGTGAGGCTAGCTCATGCCGTGCTCGTCGAGCAAGGCATGCCCGAACAAGCCGAACGCCGTCGCGGCGTCTTGCGCCGTTGTGAGGCGCTCAAAGAACCACGCCCGCCGGTGTTCGCCTTCGTCGACGAGAACGGCGAAGACTCGCACGGGGCGACCGCGTTCGAGCACAACCGCCAGCAAGATCTGGTAGGGGTTCACGGCTTGCACTTGCCTTCGAGCGTTCGGGCGATCCGTTCGAGCGCTCGCGCTTCGTCGCTCTTTCCCGCCGCCGTGGCGGGTTGTGAGGCGCCGACGAGCGCGGCGAACACGCAACCCGCGACGAAGGCGGCGAGCGCACTAGCGGCGCCGTGGTAGCGGCTCACGTCGCCCTCGACACGTGCCGACACTGGCGCGAGCAACACGCGCCGCAACGACCGTTCACGCACCACGCGCCGAACCCCGGCGCGCCGAGCCGCGGCTTGCTCTTGCCGCACGCGTTGCACACCGCCCGCACAACGCGCCCGTCGGCGTCGAGGTGTGCGCGGCAACACGAGCACGAGAACGCGTGCGGATAGCACCTCACGGCGGCGCTCACGACGCCCGCCCTTCGTTGCGTCGCGCTTGCTCTTCGGCGTCGGCTCGTTGCTTCGGCGTGCCCGACTTGTGCATATCGCGCCACAACGCCGCGCACGCTCGAAGGCGGGCGGGCGTCATAGGCTCGAAGCGTGGGGCGCTCACGGCGACACCTCGACGGCGTGCCCGTCGCGATCGTAGCCCTTCGACATGCAAGCCTCGCACACCACGCGCTCGGCGCCGCTCGGCGCGAAGACGACGCACCCCGTCGTCGGCTCGGCGCAATCGGCGCACGGTCGGCGCTCGACGCCGAGCAACTCGACGGCTTCGCCGAAGTAGTAGCGGGCGCCGCACGAGAACCCGTTGCGCTCGAACTCGGCGGGGCTCACGCCGCCGTAATAGCCCTCGGCGCCGGTGTAGTGATCGACGGCGATCACGACGCGCTCGACGCCGTGCTCGTCGACGAACGTCGTCGCCTCGCCTCGCCAGTCGGGCCGGCGCTCGCCGGCGCTCACGACGCCACCTTGATCGCGGCGTCGCGGGCGGCTTGCTCGCGCACGTCTTCGAGTTCGTATCGTGCGGCGTCGGCTTGCTTCGTCGCGGCGACGGCAACCCGCGCGGCGTCGTCGCTCACGACGCCCGCCTCGACGAGTCGCACGAGCACGTCGACGGGATCGACGTAGTTCTCGATCTTCGAGTAGCGCAAGAACGAGTCGAGCGAGTCGTCGACGACGAGCGCGTCGAGAAACTCGGCATAGTCTTCGAGGCTTCGGCGCCCGAGATCGATCCCGTAACCGCTCAACCGTTGAACGGTGATCGTGCGGATCGTGATCGTCTCGTCGCCGCCGCCGAAGTTCTCGACGCTCTCGCGCACGGTCACGAAGTATCGACCGGGCTCGAACGTCGCCGCCTTGCGCCAGTCGTGGCGGGCGCGCCCGTCGGCGGCGGGGTTGAGGATCGGGCTCGTCGTGGCGGGCAAGGTGTAGGCGCCGGATCGTAGGGTTCGCATGGGTTCGGTTCTCTTTCGCGTTGGGGGCGCCGTGGCGGGCGCCGGTTCGTTTCCTTATACCACAAGAGCCCCGCGACGCTCGACGGCGTGGCGGGGCTCTTGCGGGGCGCAATGGGTCTAGTTCGTGTCGGCGAGCATGGCTTCGAGCAAGCCCTTGCCGAGCAAGTCGGCGTCGACGCCGGCGTCGGTCGCTTGCCCGACGGTCATGCTCTCGACGCGACCGTCGGCGAGGATCACGTCGACAAGGTGCAAACACTCTTCGACGCGCTTGCCGCGCGCGCCGAACAGCATCGAACCGACCGCCGAGCCGCGCGTCGTTCGGCTCGTGCCATCCTCGTTGCGGTCGACGAGATACGTGCCCGCGTTCCAAAGCGTGGCGAGGTTACCCGCGCCGCCGACGCGGTTGCAGGGTAGGGCGGCGGCGACGCGTGCGGCGGCGCGGCGGTTCTCGGCGAGCGTGACCGCACGAGCGCTCGGCGCGGCTTCGCCCGGCGCGGCGACGGCTTCGGGAAAGAACGCGTCGAAGGCGGCACGGGCGGCGGCGCCGGGCAAGTGCACGAGCGCGGCGCGGTCGAAGAGCGCCGACACGGCGGCGCCTTGCTCGGCGACGGCGACCATGCCGGCGGCGAGGCGGTTCACTTTCTCGTCGAGCGACGCGGTGTGGCGGATCTTGCACCAATCGCCGCCCGAGCGCTTCGCCGAGCCGAGCATGCTCGCCATTTGGTTTGCGCAAAACGGGCGCCCGACAATGCCGCCGCCGACGAGCAACGTGTCGCCGTCGAAGCCGTCGCCGAGCACGAGCGTCGAGGTGAGCCCGCTCTTGTGGTTGCTCTCGACCGAGAACATTGCCGCGACCTTAGAGCCCCAACCGTGCGAGCCGAACGGCTTCGCGCCGGCGGCGACGGCGGCGTTCACGAGTTCACGCCATTGCGCGGCGCTCGTCGCGTTGAACCGTGAGCCGTTGATCCCGAGCACGCGGCGCCCGCCGTCGCGATACTCGCCGACGATCGCGCGCTTGTTGCCCGCCTTGATATGCGAGCCGCCGTCGTTCGCGAACACGCTCGCCTCGCGCACGTCGACGGGCCATTGCCCGGCGCGCTCGGCGTTGTCAATCATCTCGGCGGCGGTCGACACGGCGAGCGTGAGCGGGGTTCCGAAAGTGGCGGCGGCGGCGATGTTGTTTTCGAGGGTCATGGTCTTGTTCTTTCGTGGGCCGACTTGATTGCCGGATCTCTGTTCTCCCACATAAGGCTATCCTTATCAACAATTATCTCGTCGCCCGTCGAGATAGTTGCGAGAGCCCGCCGCCTCACTCGGCGAGCCCGAGAGAATAGGAACGGGCGCGCGCGTAGCATGCGCCGTGCCACGTATAAGGAAAGCCTTATGGCACGGTGCTTGCTTTGGTCGCTTGTTCAGGTAGGGCGCTTGCGCCTATAAGCCTACCCTTATAACGACACTTCGGCACACTTCCTTATAGGGATTGCTCGCGCTCAGGGGTGCCGCCACGGCGTCGAGGCTCTAGATCGACCCCTTGCCCGTTTTCGGCTCGAAAACGCCGTAGCGCGGTTCGACTTAACACTTGTTCAGTATAAGGTTTGCCTTATGGCACGAGCCTTGCACACCTACACGAAAACGGCCCACCTACACAGGGGGGTGTGTAGGTGGGCCGACGCCACGAAAGAACGAACGAGCCCTACTCTAGCACGCCCGCCTTCGACTCGATCGCTCGCATGGTCTCGATCTCGTCGAGCGTGAGCCTCGACAAGTCGAACTCGACGCCGTGGTGAACGCGCTCGGTTGCCTCGCCGCGCACGAGTCGCTCGATCGTGATCATGTCTTTGAGCATGCCTCGCACGTCGTTCGGCGACCAACCGTCGAGCGCCTCGCCGGCGGCGAGCCGAGCGAGCCAACCGTCGACAACCGAGCGCGCGACGTGCGCCGCGTCTTGCGCGATCTTCGCGTGGCGGGCGGCGGTGTCGCGCGCCGACTCGGCGAGCACGTCGACAACCGCCGCGACGAGCCCGGCGTCGAGGTGTCGGTCGAAGGCGGCGCAACGCTCGAACCACGCGTCGGCGTCGGCGTACCGTCGCAACGTGCGCTCGTCGA
>Ga0307380_10000903_pt1 | contig 44610 bp, 36 predicted proteins | sample UN3MG_FD_202239 | JGI IMG/M metagenome (GOLD analysis project Ga0307380, IMG submission 202239) | Soil microbial communities from Risofladan, Vaasa, Finland - UN-3 | ecosystem: Environmental > Terrestrial > Soil > Coastal area > Acid sulfate soil | place: Finland: Risofladan, Vaasa | collected...
ATAAAGCAATACTCCAGAGATAAATGGGAGAAATACTGGAAAGAGAAACTTGGTATCAAAGGCTATTTTGATATTCAGATCGAGGCAGTTGAATTATCATGAAGCCTCAACTTTTGAACGTTACCAATAAATTTATATGCTGCCTATAATTCTTCTGTCAAGCTATAAGGTTTATCTCCTTTCGCCATAATTTTGGCGTAGATTTTCTTGACGCTGTGCACCAATCAGATTAATGTCCACTCATCGTCTGCCTTATCCAATACCCTTAAGAGGAACCTGCTAAACCCTGTTAAACTTAACCTGTTCAAAAACTTCTTCCACAATCTTTTTACGCCGGAGATAAATCTCTTCTTCATATTTCTTGCTGCGAGTCATCGCCTGGATCTTAAAATCATTTTTTCGATCTCTTGGTGCCTTAACTTGGACCTCTCCAATCCCCTTTAAAGTGAAATCCCGATCAATAGGAACCATTGTGATGATTAACCTTTTGACTGCTCCGTTCATAGGGTTTTCTGCCCAGAAAATAAGTGAGTTCTGTATTCATCATCGCTGTCAGTTAGTGCCCAATAGTTTCCCTGATATCAAATCGAATCATCTCAAAAAGTTTCTCTGGTTGCTCCTGAATTTCCTCCAAAATCTCTACTACTTCAGGTACACTTTTTTCTATTTTCATGGCGTTTCCACCTTTTTTGGGTTTATTTTCAAAGGCTTTAAGCCTAACACATACAAACCTTACTCACATACTCCCCTGATGCAAAAAGAGGTGCTTGTCATAAAGATAGAACAGTTGCTATAGGTGCATTTTTTCCTTTTTAAGCAATGAACTCTCATTCAAAGGATCAGCAGGGCGACTGCCCCAACTGCGAGATTATCAGTGCCGATGACATAAGATTCGCTTGGCAAGCCTTTTGCACCCATTATATTTGACCGATTCCGTCATACTGTTAGCGTAAGGTGTGATATATTGGCAAAGATTTAGGGAGTCAGCGTAAGGTCCGGCACTAAAAGTTTGACTTTTTATATTTCTCTTTATTATGCGATCAGAGTCTCTAACAAGATGAAAAAACCCATTTACTATGGATATATCTTAACTTTAATTGCCACTGTTATCATAGCGGTATCATTCGGAACACTATATTGCTTTGGTTTGTTTCTAGAGCCGTTAATTAGCGAGTTTGGCTGGACTAAGGCCACAATTTCAGGTGCCTATTCCGTTTCCTTTATCTTACATGGTTTTATGTATATTATTACCGGAAGGATAAACGACCGAGTTGGCCCTAAGATGGTTGTAAGGGTCTGCTGTATAATAATGGGCTTTGCCTATATCTTAATGGGCTGGATCAATGCTGTTTGGCATCTCTATCTTATCTACGGAGTAGCGCTTGCTATAGCGATGGGTGGCATTTATGTTCCCCTCGTCTCTACACTGGCTAGGTGGTTTGTCAAAAAGCTAGGCTTGATGACCGGTATTGTTGTTTCAGGTGTCGGCTTTGGGACGATGCTTTTGCCTCTGATAGTGCGATGGCTCATAGCAACCTATGAGTGGCGTGTTTCTTATGTTATCTTGGGTGTCTTAATTTTATTACTCCTAGTGCCCGTTACGCAATTTCTGAGACAAAAACCTGAAGATTTAAGACTGCTGGCATACGGCTCAGGCGAGAAACTAAAAAGGATGAGCCATGGGTCAGAAGCACCGGCAATGCCTTTACGTGACGCACTCCTTACCAGAGAATTTTGGATTTTTTGCGGCACCATTTCCTGTTTTGTGTTCGCCCAGCAAGTAATCCTGGTTCACATAGCCTCACATGCTGCTGTCCTTGGCTTATCGGCAACAATTGGAGCCAACATCTTGAGCATTATTGGTGGATCAAGTATCGTAGGTAGGATGACAATTGGAGCGCTCACTGATAAAATTGGCAATAAAAGATCGCTCACATTTGACATCGCTTTACTTCTATCCGCATTCCTTTGGCTACCAGTGGTCAAAGAGGTACGGATGCTTTATTTATTTGGCAGCATTTTTGGGTTTAGCTACGGCGGTTTGGTAGCCATGATGTCACCAATAGTAGCCGAGCTCTTTGGACTTGCTTCACATGGTGTGATCCTTGGAACACTATCTTTTATTGCGACAGCAGGAGGAGCGGTCGGTCCAGTCGTTGCGGGTTATCTATTTGATATAACTGGTGCCTATACGATAACCCTATTTATCTGTGCTGCTTTTGTTACAGTAAGTTTTGTGTTGGCAATAATCCTGTGGCGAGGGCGAGAATCCCGCTTAAGTCTTGGCTGAGAGCCCACATATCAACTCAGTTAATTGAAATAGATTTCTGGCGATTAGAGATAGATGACAGTTAGAGCTTGTGAGTTTTTAGTGTCAGGCCAGTCATTTGCAGCGAATACAGAAAGGGCCCTTAGGTCTCTGGTCCGGCGTATTTTTTCGTTGCCAGCAGTATTATAGGCCTTGGAATCCCTATTGATCTGATGATAAATTTTGTAACAATGTGAGGAGCAAATATACTAAGACAATAACGGATTTGATCAAAAAATACAGCAATAAGTGAAAGAGTTTAAATTATCCGAAGATAGTTGTGGTAACTTAAAGTATAACCTCAGACATCTGTGTAATGCATTTCAACCTTCATAAGATGTGCTGGTCAACGAAACAGATAATACAATTTTATTTCTCAATGAAAGCCAAAGCAAGCTACAGAGAATCCTTGAACCAATTGTACAAATTTGGTTACCTACCTCAGCATGCATCACCAATTCTGATAGTAGGTCTCGACCTTGATCAGCCCATTTGCCGAAAGGTTAATTTTAGCGCTAGGCTGTTAGTAACAAGTTGATTTATTGCTTTAAATTTGAATTCCCCGCTGCTTACAGCGCGGGATGGATTTAGGGTAAAATTGTACTTCGCTTTATCAGCGAAAAAAAGCGGAGCTGAAGTGATACCCTGCAGCTTGTGCGAGGAGAGTTCATTGGAAGGCCAAAGCCAATTTAGGAAATCACAGTTTCTTCTTTGCTGGGGGATTGTACCACTGTCAAAATTCTTTTAGCAGAGTTTTCGGCCAGATCTTGAGCATCCAAGAGATCCTTCTTCAGACGGTCAGCAGGTTTTTTAGGAATCAGATGAGTTAAGAAAAAATTGTATGTATAAAAATTATACAACACGTCCTTTTCGCTTAACTTTGTATTATTTTGCTTTATATGCCAATAACTAACATAAATCCAGAAAAATAACATTGCATGAGTTGAAAAAATCGAATCAATAATTTCGAGAGATAGCAAAAATCATCTGTTTTCTTAAAGCACATTTTTAGTGTAAAAGCCAATAAATTAAGGGGGTATATTCAGTCTCTTTAAAAATTTAAAAGCTTTCATAACTACATAAATTGATGCGGAAAATGTGTTTCTAAATTTCCTGCAGCTTTTACGCTAACTTTAGTGGCATGGACAACAATAATGCCAGAAACGTTCATTAGTAAAATACTGGCATGATGATTGCTAATTCTATGTCTAATTATCCAATCCATTGCAGGTAAGGATAGGAAATTCTTAGGACTAAAGTCAAAGGGGAGAAGAAATAATTTGTGGCCATGCTTGAGAAAATTAGAAAAATAGAAGCACTAAGGTCAGAACTAATGCAGGGAGGGGGGGCGAAGGCAGTAGATCGCCAACACAGAGCAGGGAAGCTAACAGCGAGGGAGAGGATAGAGAAGTTGTTGGACCGAGGAACGTTTTACGAGATAGAGATGTTCTTGAAGCCGGCAGAGACCGGAATTGGCATAGATAAAAAGACCATGCGTGGAGATGGCCTGATTTCGGGGTACGGTGAGGTAAATGGCAGACCTGTTTGTGTTTGGGCGCAGGATGCTACGGTTTTTGGGGGCAGAGCGGGAATCGTTCACGGTGCGAAGATAGTTACGCTTTTGGAACGAGCGCTCAAGGCGAGGATTCCTTGCGTAGGGTTGATTGATTCTCAAGGTGTGAGAGTAGAAGACATGATCACGATGCCAACCAATTACTCCTATGATAGGCTGCTGTACATTCAAACTGTGGCCTCGGGTGTGATCCCTCAGATATCACTGATCATGGGTCCATGCCTGGGTGCTGCTGCCATTTCCGCGCAGCTCTCAGATTTTGTGTTTATGGTACGCGATGTCAGCTATACCTATATATCCTCTCCTCCCGAAGGAGTAAGTTCCGATAAAATGGGAGGAGCTGACATGCATTTCAAGAACAGTGGGTGCTGTGATGTGTTGGCGGACGGAGATGAGGATTGTCTTGAAAAGGCGAGAGAATTGCTGAGCTTCCTGCCTATTAACAACAGCGAGAAGGCTCCCGATATTGATACAGGGGATGATCCAAACCGTGAAGTGCCGGAGCTTTTTGATATTGTACCTGTGGACAGCAAAAAAGCCTACCGTGTCCATGATGTTATCATTGTGATAGCGGATAATGGGCGATTTTTTGAGATAAGAGGTGGTTGGGCTACTAATCTGGTTATAGGCTTTGCCCGTTTTGGGGGGAAATCAGTAGGTATTATAGCAAATAATCCGCAAGTATTGGGGGGCTGCTTAGACGTGGATTCTGCGGATAAGTTGGCCCGGTTTGTTCGTTTTTGTGACGCTTTCAATATACCCCTGGTCTATCTTGCCGATACCCCTGCTTTTTTGCCCGCTATAGAGCAGGAGCACAAAGGCATAATCAGGCATGGCTCCAAGGCGATTTTTTCGAATAGTGTGGCCACCACTCCCCAAATACAAGTATATTTAAGGAAATGCTATGGTGGAGGGACCCTGGCTATGCCAGGCAATACTCTGGGCGGAGATTTTGGACTAGCATGGCCTACTACTGAATTATTATTGATGCATCCAGAAGGAGCAGTAGCTATCATTTATAGGAAAGAGATTAAGTCCGCAGATAACCCAAATGAGGAGTTCAAAAAGAGGCTTGTAGAATTCAAGAATGCAGGAGCAGTTGAGAATGTTTGGGAAGCTAAAAAATTACAAGATTACATAAATCCAAAAGATACGAGATCAAAAATCATAAGGACATTAAGGATTTTGGAGGGGAAAAAGGAGGAAACTTATTGGAAAAAGCACGACAACATGCCTTTATAAGTAAAAAGGACAATAGGGTAAAGGTTAAGATGAGCGGAGTGTTCTACTTTAGAGTGTTTTTATCGTTGCGACCAAGTCAAGAGTGGAGTTAAGGCAGTTGGTGGAAGAGAATTGAGCAATGAGTAATTCAAGAGAAAAGAAAGTCGAATTAGAGCAGCTAAAGAAGAGATATGAGCTTGGTGGAGGACCGGAGGCCATAGAGAAGGTGCATGCAAAGGGGAAGCTCACTGCCAGAGAGAGAGTTGAGCTATTTGCTGATCCCGGAAGTTTCAGGGAGTTCAATCTGTGGGCTCAACCTACTAAGACAGGATTTGATATTGACAAGAGGGATAACCCTGGTGATGCTGTTGTGACTGGCTTTGCCAGGGTAGATGGACGTCCTGTATGCGTCTATGCCCATGATTTTACTGTGCTGGGTGGTTCACAGGCTCCTGTACAGCATTGGAAGATTTGCAAGGCTATGAATACCGCAGTGAAGATGGGTATTCCCTATATAGGGATCATAGATTCTGCGGGTGTTCGTATATATGATGCCTTTGGTATTAATTCCGGTGCTGGTATGGGCAGGAATGCGGATGTATGGTATTCGCCATCCATGGCATCGGGAATTGTACCAAGTATAAGCCTGACCCTTGGGGCATCGTATGCTGGAACAGCCTACTCCCCGTTCCTGGCAGATGTTTTATTCATGGTGAAAAAACCATATTGTTACATGTCGCTAGCATCCCCGGAGCTTTTGAAATCGGTAACATTCAAGGACGTTACTCGAGAGGAGATAGGAGCACCACAACTTCATGCCGAGATCACCGGTTCTTGTGACTATCTTGGAGAAACAGAGGAAGATGTTCTCCAAAAAGGCAGGGAGCTGTTAAGCTTTCTTCCTTCCAATTGTCGGGAAAAGCCACCTATTTTAGACACAGGAGACAATCCGGGACGTATTGATGATACATTAATAGATATTGTCCTTAATAACCCCAAAGAGCCTTATGATATGCATGAAGTCATAAGCAGAGTAGTGGACAATGGATACTTTTTTGAGCTTAAAAGTGAATATGCCAAGAACATCATAGTAGGCTTTGGGAGGTTGGGAGGCCGTTCAGTGGGCATTGTAGCCAATAATCCTTTATTTATTAATGGAGCATTAGACTTCAGAGCAGTGGAGAAAGAGGCAAGATTCATTCGCTATTGCGATGCGTACAATGTGCCTCTGGTATTCCTTGTTGATACTCCAGGGTTTTTTGCAGATCCGAAACAGGAGCGTGATGGTTTTGTGCGTCACGCAGCTATGGTGTCCTATGCTATTTGCGAGGCTACTGTACCCAAGATTACAGTTTATATCGGGAGGTGTTATAATAATGCACATATGGCAATGGGTACGCGACTGATGGGTGTTGACGTGGTTCTTGCTTGGCCTATGGCAGATATTAAACATGTGGACTTCGACGAGTCGCTAGAGGCGGTATACGGAAAGAGGCCGGAAGATCTTGAACCGGATGAGATTGAGGAATTTAGCAAGAAATACTTTGACTCTCCCCGACAGACAGGCGCACTTTTGATGCTTGATGACATTATAAATCCAGCAGAAACACGCCCAAATTTAATATCCTTTTTGGAAATAACCGAAAGAAAAGAGGTAATAGGGCCTAACAAAAAGCATGGCAACATGCCCTTGTAGAATTTGGATGGGTGATTATAATATATGATATTCTTGTCATTAACGTGGAAAGGTAAGATAGCGCTTAACAATAATTTTCGGAGAGAAATGTAGTCCGGAATAAAAGGAGACAATGGTTATGAACGTTGCAAATAAAGTGCGTATAACGCAAGAAATGAGAAAGGATATTGTTTATCAAAACAAGGGTGGTCGAGGTGCAGGAAGGATTGAAGCCGCTGAGGGCAAAGTTGAGAGGGTAAAAGAGGAAGGCCGAATACCATATCGCCCGGAAGTCAAGCTTTGTATTGAGCGGGCCCGGTTAATCACCGAAGGCTATAAGCAGGCAGAAGATGATCCCATGGTTCTAAGAAGAGCCAAAGCTTTGGCTCACTACTTGGATAATAGGACACTGTATATCCTACCTCATGAGCGTATAGTTGGAAATATTGCCAGCAAACCTAGTTCCCTGATCACCTTCCCGGAAAAATGGAGCAGGTGGCTAGATAAGGCGGTAGATGGTGAATATGCGGTGCTTCTAACTAATGAGGACGAGAGACAGGAATTGCATGAGATTCATAAATATTGGCAGAATAAATCCGTTCATGGTATGGAGCGCCGTTTGATCCCTAAAGACGTACTCGACTACTGGTTCTATCCTAACCAGGGGGTATTTCTGTGGCGGCATGGTGGCCACATAGGAACGCCGAACTATGAAAAACTTTTTAAAGTGGGTTTGAGGGGTATCCTCGATGAGGCAAATGCTCATCTGAAGCAGATCTCCTCAGACCCTGAACTCTACCTTCATGCCCGGGACTATCTTAAGAAAAAGGCCTTCTATGAGGCGGTAGTCATCGCAACTGAGGCGGTGGTCCAGCAGGGGAAGAGGTTTTCGCAATTATGTCGGCAGAAAGCCGCTAAGGAAAAGGACAAGAAGAGAAAGGCAGAGCTGAAGGAGATGGCAAAGATATGCGAGTGGGTACCGGAAAACCCGCCCCGCACCCTTCATGAGGCATTGCAGTTTTATTGGTTTGTCAACCTTGTGGCGCGCGTTATCGACCTCCAGTCATCTGGCAATGGGGAGAGAATTGATCAAATATTCTATCCATTTTACAAGAAGGATAGAGAGGCGGGCAAGATCAAATACGAACAGGCCCAGGAACTGGTAGAGCACCTGCTGCTCAAGTTCAATGAGGAAGGGGCATTAATTGCTCCCTCACAACCCGCGGCAGGCCCATTGATAACCCGTGTGATCACTGTTGGGGGTGTAACTAGTAAAGGGATTGATGCGACGAATGAGATGACTTACATATTCATGGATGCAAAGAATGAGATGGGTTTGAATCAGCCGGCACTGGCCGTGAGGTTGCACCCCCAGACTCCTCAAGCACTCTATAAAAAAATTGTGGACTCTTTGCTGAAGCAATCAGGAGTTTATTCTTTCTTTAATGACAGTATGATGATTCCCTTTTTGTTGAACCTTGGTATACCCCTTGAAGACGCTCGAGACTATACCACAGACGGTTGCATGAGGTGGATTATACCGGGAAAAGCCATGTGCAATCGGGCTTTAGGTGGGACGGTGGCTCTGCCCAAGTGCCTGGAATATGCCATTTATCAGGGAGTAGATAAATTTAGTGGGAAGCAGGTAGGAGCTCGAACTAGTGATCCCTTAGGCTGGGCCTCCGTGGAGGATGTGATGCAGGCCTATGAGGAACAGCTCAGATTCTTCATACATAAGCTGGTGACCATCTATAACGTGGTGGACGTACTTGATGAGCAATGGCTGCCTCAGCCTTTTCTCTCTGGCGTGTTAGATGGTTGCCTTGAACGAGGGAAAGACTGTCGGGAGTATAAATATTATCCCAACACTATTATACAACCAGTCGGCCAAGTCACAATCATTAATTCCTTAGCTGCTATGAAAAAGCTGATATTTGAGGAAAAGAAGGTTTCCATGGCAGAGCTCATTGATGCCCTGAAGAACAACTGGGAAGGAAGGGAAGAACTTCGCCAGAGTTTTCTTGCTGAACCTCCAAAGTGGGGCAACGACGATGATTATGTAGACTTGATAGGTGTGGAATTCTATAACAGGACGAACCAGGTCATCAAGGACTTTAAAAATATTTGGGGCGTTTCTTTTAATGAGGATGGAACAGGGGCTTCCACCTATTATGATTATAGCGGGCTCACCGGAGCCACCCCTGATGGCAGAAAGGATCGGGACTTGTTTAACGACGGAACCGTATCTCCTCAGATCGGAACCGATGTGAAGGGACCATTGGCTACAATGAAGTCTGTAAGCAAAATAGATCATGCTGGCACTTTTACTCATCTGTTCAACCAGAAGTTTACTCCCCGAGAATTAAGTCAAAATAATGGTTCCAATTTCATAGCCCTGCTCAAGAGTTTTGTTGACCTTGGTATTCACCATACTCAGTTTAATGTGATAGAACGAGAAACATTACTCGACGCCCAGTCAAATCCCGAGAAGTACTCTGACCTAGTGGTGAGGATTGCAGGGCTTGCCGCCTACTTTGTTGACCTGTCTAAACCGGTTCAAGACCAGATTATTGAGCGGACAGAGTTAAGCTTCGGATGAGCAACCTATACCTCCTCCTCTCAATGATTATAAGATGATAGAGACCGGGGGAGATCTTATAGGTATCTGTAAGTATCCCTTTATAAACATCTTGCAGGATCAAGGGTTTAAACTGCCGGAAAGAATGTGACATCTATTAGAATGCCGCATGAAGAAAAGAGTTCCTATTAGACCTAAAAATACAAAGATTGTTAATCGGGATTTTGGATCCATATTTCTTATTCAGCATTATAGCATTCATGACGGACCAGGTTTTAGGACCACGGTATTTATGAAGGGATGTGCACTCAAATGCAGGTGGTGTCAAAATCCAGAATCCTGGAAGCCTTATCCAGAACTTATGACACGTGACGCAAAGTGCATTTTATGTAGGAAATGTATTGATATATGTCCCGTCGACGCAATTACTCTTGGTAACAATGGATGTAGAAATATTGATAGGGAAAAATGCAAGCTGTGCTTTGAGTGCGTGGATATATGCCCCACAGGTGCCTTAACCAAAGTGGGAGAATGCAAAACCGTAGAAGATATAGTAGGGGAAATCAAGAAAGACGAACTTTTTTACTACAGGTCCGGTGGGGGAGTAACTATTTCAGGAGGCGAACCCTTGTGTCAGCCGTCATTTACCCATAAGTTACTAAAGGCTTGTAAGGAAAGGGGTTATCATACTGCCCTAGATACATGTGGATTCGCTCCTTGGTCAGCACTGGAACGGGTGCTAGAGTATGTTGACCTTGTTTTGTATGATATCAAACACATGGATCCAAAGCCTCACAAAGAGGCAACCGGAAAAAGCAATGCCCTTATTCTAAGAAATGTGCGTAAAATTCCTCGCCACATAAAAGTGTGGCTCAGAATACCATTAGTCCCCGGGTATAATGACTCTGATGAGAATTTAAGAAAAATAGGGGAACTCGGCAGAGAGATAGGTGCAGAGAAAGTGTCGATTCTTCCCTTCAATAGGGCTGGCGAGGAGAAATACCGATCAATAGGCAGGCAATCACCTATGGCTGAAATTGAACCACCAAGCAAGAAAAGAATTCACGAAGTACAAAAATTTATTGAAAATTTTGGACTTCGAGTAACTGTCGGAGAATAGTCTATAATTTGGGGAACTTCAATGTGCATTTTTTATACGGAATCATCTTTCTTTTCCCTAGCAAGCAAGGGTGAGGTACCTATCTCTGGGAGAAAGTCGTTTCAACAAAGTTTATCAAAAGATGCTCCCACATGCTCATGGCCCCTTGTACGGTTCTTAAATTGGGTTCAGAAGTTCCCAGCAGCACTTTCCCTATAGGTATTATTAAGAATAGAAGATTCTAAATGATAAGCGTATGCCGATGCTTTCGAATTTTCCTATGTACTTGGAATGGCCCATCATGATTCCAAAAAAACTTTGGTCGATGATTGGAGTTCAATTGATCTTTTTTTAGTGGCCACATGACACATTAAGGAGAAAGAAAAATTGTATGCGAAATAGAGACTTAAAAAACATATATCTAAATTTAATATTTGGTTCATGTATCGCATAGTTCTGATTTTCTTACATTCATTTTACAAATTGGTATTGATTAAAATTCTTAAGGAGCTAAGGTAATGGATTTTAGATTTTCACCAGATGAAGAAAAATTCAAGCAGGAGGTTTATAATTTTTTTATTCGAGAGCAGGAAATTGTTAATGAAGCGAGAAAAGAGTGGGGTTCTGGTTTGGGATTTGGTCCATATTGCTGGGAGATATTAAAGAAAATTGGCTCGAAAGGGTGGCTTTGTCCTACATGGCCTAAAGAATACGGCGGGCTAGAGCTATCTTACATGTATCGCTATATTATTATGGAGCAAATGCAATATTTTATTAACATATACTCTACAGTTGGAGCTGGAATGGCAGGGCCTATAATATTAAGGCATGGGGGTGAAAAACAAAAGAGAGAGTATCTACCCAAGATAGCCAAAGGAGAGATAGAGTTTGCCTTAGGGTACACTGAACCTGACGCTGGTTCAGACCTTGCTGCTATCAGTATCAAAGCTGAGGAAAAAGAAGACTATTTTGTTATAAATGGATCTAAACTTTTTAATACCAGAGCTCATTATGCACAATATCATTGGTTAGGAGCTAGAACGGAGGAAATTGATTCCAAAAAAAAATATAAAGGAATTTCCCTGTTTATTATTGACTTAAAAACGCCAGGAATCGCGATTACCCCCATTTGGACAGTTGGGGGCACAAGAACTAATGAAGTTTTCTACGGTGATGTTTATGTCCCGAAGGAAGCCCTAGTTGGTGAGAAAAACCGCGGATTTTACTATATCTTAGAGGCTCTTAATTATGAAAGACTCTCGACTGTGGCAGGGCGTGAGAGAGATTTTCAAGAGCTTCTAAGTTATGTAAAAGAGAAGGGTTTTGGTAAAGACGTGTTAACTCGACAAAGGCTTGCTGAAATAGCTATAGATATTGAATCAGCCAAGCTTTTTGCACTGAGGGTTGCTGCAATGCTTGATAAAAATCAAATTCCCAACCATGAAGCATCAATGTTAAAAATGGTAGTGGCTGAAACTGAGCAGAGCATGGTACAGACAGCAATGCAGATTTTTGGCTCTTATGGTCAACTTCGGAGAGGATCGAAGTGGGCGCCATTAGATGGTAAATTTGAAGTGATGTATAGGGACTCTGTAGAGCGCCTTATCACAAGAGGTACTTCCGAAATCATTAAAAATATTATAGCACAAAGGGGCCTGGGATTACCTAGAGGTTAGAAATTTTTCTTTCAGTGAGGAATACGATGGATTTTACGTTTTCGCAATCAGAAAAACTAATTAAAGATAGTGCAAGGGAGTTTCTAGAGAAAGAAGCAATCGACATTTCCCGACAAGTAGAAGAAAATGAAGAAGGATGTTTGCTGGAATTATGGCAAAAGATGGCACACTTAGGATGGATGGGGATAATGCTACCTGAAAAATATGGTGGATTCGCCGGAAATTTTCTAGAATTAATACTAATCCTAGAAGAAACCGGAAGAGCCTTAGTTCCAGGACCATTGATTGCTACCGTTTGTTCAGGTTTGTCAATCCTCAAGTATGGAAATGAAGGGCAGAGAAAGGAATTCCTGCCAAGGATAGCAGAAGGAAAACTCATCCTATCAACAGCATTTATTGAGGCAGGCTCAACTACAGACAAAAATAGAAAAATAAGCCTCAATAATGGGGACTACATATTAAGTGGAACAAGATTATTTGTACACGGTGCGCGTGTTGCTGATTGGTTCATCTATAAAACTGAAAACGGGAAAGGAAAAACCTTATTTTTAATTGATGCCAAAAGTCACGGAATAAAATGCAGTGTTTTAGAGAGTATTGCCCCAGATAGGATTTATGAGGTGGTTTTTGATAAGGTAAAAGTGCCTAAGAAGAATATTTTAGGAAAAAGAGAGAACGGAAGCAGAGTGGCTAGGGAAATAGAAGAGTGGGGAGCTTTGTGTGAGAGTGCATTTATTCTGGGCTTCTTACAGAGAGTTTTGGATATAACCGTGAAACACGCCAAGAGAAGAGAGCAATTTGGAAGGCCCATAGGTAGCTTTCAAGCAATTCAGCATCAGTGTGCTGATATGGCCACGGAGATCGATAAGGTTAAGTTTCTTACATATCAAGCGGCTTGGAAGTTGAGTGAGCAAGTTCCAGCAACCAAAGAGATTTCCATGGCAAAGGCTCGTGCAAGCGATATTTCTCGGAGTATTTGCTTGCTTGGCATCAAAATTCATGGCGGTATTGGGTTAAGTGAGGAGCACGATATGGCGCTTTACTTTAGGAGGGCAAAGATGTCAGAGATAGCTTTTGGAGATGGTGACTTTCATCGCGAAATTATAGCTCAACAATTAGGTCTTTAGGCTTAAACTTGGTTCACTAAAATACCATAAAAAAGTTGCAAGAAAGTCAACGCATATTGTTTAAGCTGAGAGAAATCTGTTTATGCTAGCACATGAAAATTTTGGCAACCCATACGGGGTGATGCTAAGGAGAGGGAAACTTATTTTTCAAATAATAGCTAGTGGTGATATTTTGTTGTATTTAAAGGAGTTAGGGTTGTGAAAATAGGTGATATCATAAAAAGAGCTTCGAAATACTATCCAGATAAATTAGCATCTGTATTTAAGGATGTTCGCTTAACATATAAAGAACTAAACGATCGTACAAATAGGGTTGGGAATGCACTTTTGAATGCAGGCGTTGGAAAAGATGATAGGATAGGCATTTTGTGTTATAATAGTAATGTTTATCAAGAGATATTCTTTGGAGCAGCTAAGACTGGAGCTGTTACTACCACCATCAACTGGCGGCTGTCGCCAAGGGAGATAAATTTTGTCATTAATGATGCCGAGGTGAAAGTTTTGTTTGTCGCTGATAATTTCTGGGGAAAGATCGAATCGGTAAAAGATGAACTTTCAACAGTAAAAATTTTTATATCAATTGGACAAAAAGTCCCGGGCACAATATATTATGAAGACCTTATAAAATCTTCCGATATTGACGAAATTAATATTGATCTGGATCCGCATGACACTGTTTGGCAGTTATATACCAGTGGAACTACCGGTCGACCGAAAGGGGTTATGTTGACGCATAGAAATCTAGAGGCTGATGCAGAACACAATATTATTGGCAACCAACTGAACCGCGATAATGCCATCCATATTCAAGTTTATCAAATGTTCCATATAGCTATGAAGCGTATTGTTTATACGGCTTATATTTTTGGCACTACTGTGTTTCTTGAAAAATTTGACTTGAAAGAGTTATGTGAGCTGATAGAAAAGGAAAAGTGTACTGATCTTGGAATGGCACCTGTTATGTGGAAAGCTTTTATGGATTATCCGGATCTTAATAAATATGATTTGCGCAGCTTAAAATACGCAAGTTATTCAACCTCACCAATGCCAAGGGCGCTTATCAAAAGACTTTTAGAAAAATTTCCAAATATTACCTTTTTTTCGACCTACGGCCTTACAGAAGCTGGCTCTTCTCTGACTATATTGCCTGCGAGTGACTATGTGTTGGATGGCCCTGATTGGAAGCTTAGAAGATTGCAGTCATTGGGCCGTCCAATGATGGGCGTAGATGTGAGAATTGTAGATGAGAAAGGCGAAGATTGTCCTCCAGGAAACCCTGGTGAAATCATCGGGCGAGGAGAAAACATTATGAAGGGATATTGGAAATTGACAGAGGAAACTCAAAAAACCATAAAAAATGGATGGTTATATACGGGTGACGTGGGATACTGGGATGAATATGGATACATCTACCTAGCGGATAGGAAAAAGGATATGATTATTAGTGGAGGAGAAAATATCTATTCTCGAGAGGTTGAAGAAGTGATAAATGAGCTGGAAGATGTTGTGGAGGTAGCTGTTATTGGCGTTCCCGATGATATATGGGGGGAAGCTGTAAAAGCAATCATAGTTAAATCTTATGATTCGGAATTAACTGAAGCGGATGTTATAAATTACTGTGCGCAAAACATTGCAAGTTACAAAAAGCCAAAGTCAGTTGATTTTGTGAGTGAGCTCCACCGGAATGCTACTGGAAAAATAATGAAAAGGCTGTTAAGAGAAAAGTATTGGAAAGGTAAGGAAAGAAAAGTTTAATTTGAAAGGATCTTGGAGCACATGGCTTCATATATTTATGTAGATTAAATATGTATAATAAATATACACTTATTATAACAATCTACTGCTTTTTGATTTGTTGAATCAAGTCTTCTGAAGCTTGTGGGTGCAAGGAGGGCAAAAATGTTAGGTTTCGTGGGGACGGGAATGATGGGGGCTCCAATGGCCGAAAATCTTCTGAAGGCTGGCTTTGAGATTATGGTCTATGACATTCGACCTGAAGCGACGAAAAATGCCGTAGCGTTGGGTGCCAAATCGGCAAGAAATCCTTCTGACATGGCATTCTGCGACGTAGTTTTTGTTATCGTCAACACCTTTGAGCAAGTAAAAGATGTTGTCTTGGGAGAAAATGGTATCGTTCAGGGTTTTAGAGGTGAGGAGCCGTTAAGACTCGTGGTTATGTCAACGGTATCGCCTAATCTAATCAAAAATTTAGCTAATAAAATTGAAACTAAAAAGATTACTATCATCGACGCGCCTGTGAGTGGCGGGCCGGTAAAGGCTCAGGAAGGACTTTTATCGTTTATGGTTGGAGGTGAGAAAGACGTCGTAGCCTCCATAAAGCCATATCTTCAGACCATGGGTAATAATATTTTGCATATAGGTCCTTTGGGCTCAGGTCTAGCAACGAAGTTGGTAAACAACATCGTCACTCTTACCACCCTTTATGTGATTCCGGAAGCATTGAGACTTGGCCTCAAAGGTGGCCTTGATATTAGGACCATGGTGGAAGTTATGAGAGTGAGTACTGCCAATAATTGGCATTTCGACCATTGGAGTTCATATGTGGGTTTTCTGGGCATGCTGCTTGGCGATCCAAAGGCGCATGAGTCATTGAATTTAATTGCTATCAAAGATATTCAAACTGCATTAGCGTGGGCTGAGGAACTTGGATACGAAGCATGTGTCTTGAAGGCTATTCTTTCACTGATAGAGTCAGGTGTAAATTCAAATGGACTCATTACAGAGGAGTTATTCGATCAAATGATAAATGCAAACATTAGCGATAAGCAATAGTAAGCCTTTGTTTCAGTCGAATGAAATTCTTTTTTCGCATCATACCCCTTCTAAACTCATTTTTAAGAGTACTGGATCTGAGCGAGAGATTATGAGGTTCATCAAATTCATTCATTTATTTCCACACAAAACCATTTGAAGTTTAGAAATCGATAACAATCAAATTATTTGTGGATCTTCTCCAAATTAGTTGGTCAAGATTAAGGCTTAAATCTTATTTGATTAATGATTTCAGTAGGTATAGCTTTTAAAAGGAACTCCGATAATGGGTACCTATCAGGCTCATCATAGCAGTTGCCTATAAAAGTAATTTCCTGTTAATACTTAATTTCTGGAGTAACATTATCGCCTAACAATATGGCCTAATTAATCAAAAAGGTTAATGGTGAAATTACATTTAATTTCAATATGTTGTATTTTGGTAAATCATTTTTCTACCAACTAATTTGGAGAAGAACCTTATTTGTTTACTGTATAGCAATTTCCGTATCTATCATACTTCCTGAATAGATGCGCTGCTTTTATTTGTATAGAAATTCATTCTGTTTAAATATTATACATTTATTAAATTCTTAAGGTGTCTCTGAAAAAATGTAAATTATTTTTATACCCTGCTACGTGGTTAAAGACGATTTTTTATTACAAACATAAGCTTCGCAGAAAAAGGACACCTTAAGCAGTGGTAGGGGTAAAGGGGATAAATGCAAAAAAATGTTCGACTTGATATTTAATATGGTACAAAAAATGCAAGTAATAAAAAGGAGCCATCGCAATGCAAAAGAAACCCATGAGTCTGATTGAGGTTCAAGGAAGTCCGACAAGGAAACAGCGTGCCAACAGAACATCTTCAACCTGTGCTGACCTGAGGAATACCGGTGCTCACCCTGAAGCCACACGCAGGCCTCATTGAGGGAGACGATAGCTCCTTCAGTACGCACTCGTTGGAAACAAGAGGGAGGGGCGCAGCCGGTACAGCCACGGTGGTGGTTGCGGTAGAAACCTATCAGGACAAGCCAGGCTTTGGCACCATCCAAAAGAGTGTGCACCTCAGAGTAGGCGAGATTTCCCAGGTGCTCAGGGACAGCATTAATCAAGAGGTGGTGAGCGGGAGCGATGGCTGACGTCCCTATGGAGCGGGGGGGGTGAACTCCGGGAACCGAATCCATAAGCCGGTGATCGTGGGCACCAGAGAGAATGCGATCAAGGTGGTACCCTGGGTACATACTGTGATTAACAACTTTAACTGCGCTATCCGTGGCGTGCACTATGGGGTAAGCTCGAAGCGTTTGAGTCGTTATTTTTCAGAATTTTGCTACCGGGTTAACCAGAGATTCTGGGAACCTCAAATGTTTGATCGAATCCTAACCGTGTGTCTAAATAGCTCAACTATTATGTATGCAAAGATAAGGGTCTAATTATGTAAAAAAATCAAAAACAAACCGGAGTGATTTGTTTAACGAGAAACTAAACGATGTCTGATTTAAAGCTATTAAATAAGGCAAGGGTATTTTTGGATAGGCTTACCTCTATATTGGTGCTTATAACAGCATGGAGCACTCTAATAGGTATGTTTCTAATATGCACTACAGTGGGAAGTCGTTACGTATTTGGTTATTCCGTCCCAGGAACAATGGATATCTCTCAGATAATATTGGTACTAATAATTTTTATTCCTCTTGTATATGTTGAAAAAACAGGTGGCCATCTCAAAATTTCAATAATTGCTAGTAGATATTCAAAGAGAACAGAATCAATAAGGGCCTTGATATCTAACATATTGACTGCAATAGTATTCGGACTAATGTCTTATATGTCGATGATAGGGTGTATAACATCTTTCTTAGAGCATGAAGACTCGTGGGGAGATATAGCTATTCCGTTATGCATCCCAAAATTTTTTATTTTTTTGGGTTGTCTTCTCTTTTCCCTGTACACTTTAGGAAATCTTCTTTTTCAGGTTGTAGACTATATTAAAACTAATGGGGAGCCATCTAAAAAATGATACCATCTCCTATTATAGGTGCATGCGGTCTATTGCTTTTGTTATTGCTATTGTTTTTCGGTCTTCCTATAGGTCTCACCATGGCTACTGTTGGGCTTCTTGGTCTATTGGTGCTAACTGGCATTGATGCAACCTTCTGGTCAATGCAAACCGTCCTTTTTCATGAATCATTCCATTGGGTGTTTATAGTCCTTCCTATGTTTTTCCTTTTGGGTAATTTCGCCTTTCATGGGGACGTAGGCAAAGACGCTTACGAAACAATTAACAAATGGCTAGGTCGTTTCAAAGGAAGCTTACTTATAGCTACGATTTTTGCATGCGCTGCTATGGGCTTCGCCTCAGGATCAAGCTTGGCAACAGCGGGTACCTTTACTCGGTTAGCATTACCAGAAATGAGAAGACACGACTACAATCTCGGCCTAGCATGTGGTGCGATTGCTTGTTCGGGGACTTTAGCAGCATTAATTCCTCCAAGTGGAATGATGGTGATTTTTGCAGTTTTATGTGGTTCTTCTCTTGGGAAACTAATGATTGCAGGGATCTTGCCGGGCATATTAACTGCAGTTTGCTTTGTTGGAACCTTGAGAGTGTACCTGTTTTTTAGACCAGAGTTTGCACCTGTGCTCGATATCAAAATACCGCTGAAAGAGAAAATAAAATCTCTAAAATGGGTAGGACCGCTCCTGCTTATTATAGTATGCATTCTTGGAGGTCTTTACGCAGGGGTATTTACCCCGACGGAGGCAGGAGCTATGGGAGCCCTCGTTACATTAATTTTTTTTATTCTGAGGAAGGGAATTAGGTATAGATTAATTTTAGAATCCTTAATGGACTCGATAAGAATTTCATGTATGATTTTTATAATAATTATTGGAGCAATGTTTTTCAGCAGGTTTCTCGCTGTCAGTGGGTTTATTGATGTTATCTCAAAATTCTTGTTGAGCTTACCAGTCCCCCCTCATGTCGTTTTGATTGCAATTTTATTCATCTATCTTATTTTGGGGACCTTCATGGAGGCTGTCGCGATCATGGTTTTGACTCTGCCCATTTTTTTCCCCATCTTAACCAAATTAGGATTTGATGAGGCATTGATCGGAATCGTGGTGCTCATGCTGGTGGAAATAGGGGTAACTACTCCACCTCTTGGCACTAACGTTTACGTTGTCAAATCAGCCGCTGGAGAAGACGTAACACTCGAACAGATTTTTAAGGGAATTTTTCCTTTTTTCATAGCATATCTTTTTGCAGTAGCGCTTGTAATTACTTTCCCACAAATTGCATTGTTTCTTCCGAAATTAATGAGTTAAATCATCAAAATGGCACGTGCTAAGATACAAGAAAGGAGGTGATTAGACGTAGGTTTTCGTAAAATTATGCCAGAAATGGGATTAATTGGCATAAGGGGGTTAGGGTAAATTTGCATAGAATTCGTAAATGAGATCGACAATGCAATAAAAGGAGGAAATATGAAAACGTTAAACCGCTTACCTTTATTAATTATCTTTTTGACCTTGGGCATGATCCTCACCGTTCATGCAAACAGGGAGGCAATGGCTGAACAAGCTGAACAAATTGAATTACGTCTTGCTACTTACGGTAGCCCAGAGAGCGGAATGGTTAGCGAGGGAATTATCTGGTATGCAGATGAATTGGCAAAACGCACGAAGGGCAATGTCAAGATTAAGATATTTTGGGGTGGGTCGATTGCAAAAATTATGGAACTTCCAAGAGCAGTTAAAAGCGGCCTGGCGGATATTGCGCCAGTTGTCGCAGTTTATCACCCAGAGCTATTTCCTTATGTTTTTGGGTCTAGCCAATCCACTATGGTTTTGGCAAGAGCTGATCTAGGGGACTGGAATGTGCCCTATCGGAGGCTCATGGAGGAGTTTCCTGAAGTACGAAATGTTTGCGAAAAACAGAATCAAAAAATGCTTGCTTTCTGGGATTACGACCGAATGGGGGTAATAAGCAGAAAGCCAGTAAGGAATTTTGAGGAGGCAAAAGGCGTTAAAATAAGAAACTCTGGAGAATACGTTCCCAGGATATTTAAGGCAGCAGGTTTTAGCCCTATGTCTGTTCCGGCGACTGAAGCTTACGATGCCGTATCTAGAGGCATGGTCGATGCAATTCATGCTTCGGCAGACACCGCAAATAAGTACAGGTGGTACGAGGCCTGCAAATATTTTACAAGGATCCCCATTTATGGCACTGCGATGGTTTATTTTATGTCGATCAACTTAGATACCTGGAAAAAGCTACCAATGAGCGTACAAAACGAAATGCTGCGATTGGGCAATGAACTCACAGACATAAAGATGCCGAGTATATCAAGAAAGGTCAGAGAGGATTTTGAGCGGAATTTCAAGAAGGCTGGGGGCACTTTTTTTGTATGGCCTGAAGATGAGCAAAAAGAGTGGAAGGCAAAAGTTACAAAGTCATCCATGGACTACTACGTTAAAAAAATGGAGGCGAAAAACATACCTAGATTAAAGGAAATTGTATATAGATTTGCAGAGCTAATGGATTATCAATGGCGATAATCAGATAGTAATTGGCATATGAAAGTGGTGCTAACGAAGCGTTCTTCTTTATCGTGACATCGCCCCTTCCTTCAGAGGGAGGGGCGAAGAGTTAGTTATATAGTCTAATATCAGGTTTCCCTCAATACTTTTAAACTTTCGAATCAGGGAGGTAAAAGATAAAGATAGAAATTTGAGCCGTAGCAATTGTAAGTTTCACTTATATGTAAAGATACGTTAGTTCAGGTGCGAAAAATTACTTAAAATTATGAGGAGAAATGATACCGAGAACCTTGATGGGTAGGAGGTAGCGTTGAGGTTTAAAAATCTTAGTAATGCGTGCATCCATTCTTCTAGAGGCTCTCATTGTTGTGGCTCTAATAATTCACTTTCAATTTCCGAAACAACCCAAGTTTTACCCTTTCACAAATGATGCACATTTAAGGGGAAAATTGGTTGAGTTTTGGGTGCAAGAGAATAATTGAATTCACTCCTTAATACATAGACCAAAAAAAGGACTTGCAGATGCAATTTGAGAAAATGATCTTTGAAAAAGAAAAAGGAGTTGGAAGCTTGACTCTTAATAACCCTCAAAAATTGAATGCCATGACTACTGAAATGTGGAGGGATTTAAGATTGGTATTAGATGCTATCCATAATGATGAAGAAATAAAAGTTCTGGTTATTACCGGCGATGGTCCCGCATTTTGTTCAGGTTCTGATGTTAGTGGTCGTTTGGCGTCTCGTTTCAGCAAACAAAAGATAGAGAAGACTCACAAAGAGTTGTTGGAACCGGTTGGGTATGTTGCCTATCTTATTCGCAGCTTGGAGATACCGATCATCGCTGCTATTAATGGCACTGCGGCAGGAGCAGGACTTTCATTGGCCTTGCTTTGTGATATACGGATTGCATCCGAGCAAGCTAAATTCAGTGCTGTCTGGGTAAGGGTAGGACTAATTGGAGACCTTGGTGCAACCTATTTGCTGCCTCGTATTGTAGGGCCTTCTAAGGCTCTGGAACTTTTTATAACTGGTAATATGATTGACGCTAACGAGGCAGAAAGAATCGGTTTGGTAACTAAAGTTGTAGCCCCTAATGAGCTAATGCCGACATCGAAACAAATAGCAATAGAGCTGGCGAAAGGCCCATTAGTTGCTATTAAGTTAATGAAACGAGCTGTTTATAAAGGAATTAACAATGATTTATTAACTCAGTTGGATTTTGAAAGCTATGCGCAGAATGTATGCAGGAATACCAAGGATCACAGGGAGGGAGTAAAAGCCTTTATTGAAAAAAGAGAACCTCAATTTAAAGGTACTTAATTGTAGGCTTATAAGGCTCTGGAGAGGTAAACATGACCAGAAGAATATGCGGCTAAGGGCCTTGGAAAAATGAGTGGTTGAGATTGAGTAGATGTTTTTAGCTTCTAGATTATTGGTGTGAAAAAAAATGAGGAAAAGGTATTTGGGGAGAGAGAATGAGAAATGAAAGTATAATATTCCTTATACTAAGACTAATTAATGAAAGCAGGGTTTGTGTCTTGAGCGAGATTCTTGCGCTTTTATTGCCTTGAGGTTCAATTCGACCTTTTCCTTAATCTCTCTTAATACAATTGGAAGCAAGAAGGGATTTTACTTTGAGAAATTTGCTGAAAGCAGGCACTTCCTTCCAAGAATAAAGCGATGGTCTCTTTGATCATGGTCGAGGCTTTTGGGCAATCCCGAGAAATCTGAATCTTTGAGAATAGAACTCTTTTTAGAAAGGAGGCCAGAATGGAAAAGGAAATTGGTGCACAATTGGTTGAATTTGCAGTTGAGACGAAATATGAAGACATTCCGGAAGAAACCCTCGAATTCACCAAATGTCTGACCTTAAAAACTGTGGCAGGAATGTTGGCTGGCTCGACAAAACCTTCAGCTCAGAAGATGGCTGGGATTATCAAAGACAAGAAACTCCCCGAGGACTGCGGAGTGATAGGCAGTGATTTTAAGACATCATTGTGGGAGGCAGCTTTTCTAAACGGCTATTTTGCACATGCCAGCGAACTGGAGGATGACAGGTATGTTTACGGAGTATCTTGGGACATCACGGTTATTCCTTTGCTCCTTCCCCTTGCTGAAAAGTTGGGGCTTTCAGGCAAAGCTCTATTGGAAGCACTTGTTGTGGGGCTTGAGGTTCACACGAGAACGTGTTTGTTTAGTGCCGATCATTTAGGACTGTATAATGTGCCCGGGGCAGTGGGGCCAGCTATCGGGGCAGCTAAGGCGTTAGGTTTAGACGTCAAAGAAACGGCTGCAGCATTGGGGCTCGCTATGTCAGGGGTTCCCCTTTCGATAGTAAATTTGGGTACCGATGCTCATTTTTTCGAGTCCTCCCTCATGGTTTTACAGGGCATGATGGCTGCTGAAATGGCTAAGGTAGGATTGAGCGGCAACCCCGACATTGCAACGTACTTAACTAATTATCTCGGAAAGGAAAGGGTGGTACCAGAAGAAATGGTGGAAGATTTAGGGAAACGATGGGTGCTTCAGGAGATTCAAATCAAAAAATACCCTTGTTGTATTGCCATGCATCGCCAAATTGACTTGGTCATTGAATTGAAAAAAGAACACAATCTTTCACTCGAAGACGTAGAGGTTATCGAAGTACATTCAAGACGGAAGGGTGACGCACGCTGTGATCGCCCAGAACCCAAGGATGCAAATGACCTTCAGTTCAGTTTTCAACATACCTTGACAGCCGCGATGCTGGACGGAGATGTAAGCCTTGAACACTTTACGCCAGAGGCTGTTGTTGACCCAAGGCTCAGTGAAGCTCTCTCTAAGGTAGAATTTATACCTTCTACTTCATCCGTTGGCTTACTGGGTGACTCTATGAGTGATGAGCCTGCTTGCGTAGTCATCAAAACCAAAGATGGCAAAACATTCTCAAGGGAAAGAAAATACGCAATTGGAAGTTTTCAAGAACCTTTGTCACTGGCCCAGTTTCGAGAGCTGTACCATAAGTTCACTCGAGGGATATTATCCGAGAAGGATATTTCAAAGACTGCTGAGCTAATCTTGAATCTAGAAAGGCTTGACAATCTGAAGGAAGCAATGGATATCCTGGTATTAGAAGGTTGAGGATGGCCCAAAGTAATCTTTCAAAATTATTTGAACCCATCGAGATAGGGAAAATTTCAGTTAGAAATCGCGTGTTGATGCCTGCTATGGCAACATGTTTTGCCACCGGGGACCACTTTGTCACAGATCAGTTGATAAGTTATTATGCTAAGCGGGCTGAAGGAGGTGTGGGTTTAATCATTGTAGAAGCGACCTGCATTGATGACCCTATAGGAATAGCTTTACCTCACGAATTGTGTATTGACGACGACAAATACATTCCGGGGCTCAGTAAACTGGCTGATGCGGTACACTCGTATGGAGGGAAAATCGCCATTCAGCTCCACCATGCAGGACCAAAATCCCACTTCGATGGGGCTGAAGCCCCAGTGGCTCCATCACCTTTGCCCCTTGCGAACAAGCCTCATCTCATATCCCGTGCACTAAGTAAAGAGGAAATAGCGGAAATAATTAAAAAGTTTGCTCATGGAGCAAAAAGAGCCAAGCAGGCAGGATTTGATGCCGTAGAGTTAATCTGTGCTCATGGGTATTTATTGAATCACTTTTTATCCCCCCATACCAATAAGAGACAAGATGAATACGGTGGCAGCCTTGAGGGTAGAATGAGGATACTTCGAGAAATTATTGAAAACATAAAAAAAGAGGCCGGAAAGGATTATCCTATTCTCTGCAAGGTTCCTGGTGATGACTATGTCGACGGAGGTATCACCGTAAAGGAATGCATTACAATCTGCGGTATTCTCGAGAATTTCGGAATTAGTGCTCTTACCATAACAGGGGGAGGGTATCCTGAAGCAAAGTTCAACCATATAGGCCCCATGGGATACCCTCTAGGATGGCAGGTCCATTTGGCTGAAAAGGTAAAACGGAATATCAAAATACCAATCGTGGCGATGGGCAAAATTAAGAATCCGGAATTTGCAGAAACCATTCTTAAGGATGGAAAGGCAGACGCGGTAGCTATGGGAAGAGCCCTTATTGCTGACCCTGAGCTTGTTGTTAAGGCACAACGAAATGAAATTGACCGTATCATACCATGCATTTCGTGCAACCATTGCCGTGAGAGAATAGGAGACAAGGGAAAGACGTTGAGATGTGCCGTAAATCCATTAACAGGAAGAGAATATGAAACCCGTTTTGTACCTGCTACAAGACCGCGTAAAGTTCTTGTCGTTGGAGGTGGACCGGCTGGGATGCAAGCAGCCATTGTAGCGGCTTCACGAGGACATGAGGTAATACTATGTGAAAAAAGTGATAAATTGGGTGGACAGTTGCTATTGGCGATAATGCCACCCGATAAAGAGGAGATTAGTCCATTTCTTGATTACCTGTACAATCAACTTAGTGAAAAGGGAATAGATATTAGATTAAACACAAAAGCAACTGGTCAAGTTGTCGAAAGCATTGATCCAGAAGTAGTAATAGCTGCAACCGGATCTTTGCCGTTAATTCCACCAATTTCTGGGGCTAATCTGAACATTGTCGTCACTGCCTGGGATGCTTTTGTTCATACTGAGAAAGTGGGTAACAATGTAGTTATCGTTGGTGGGGGAATGGTAGGATGTGAAGTAGCTCAGTTTCTAGCCGAACGCAGTAAAAAGGTTACTATTGTGGAGCAACTTGAGGATATAGGATTAGATATTGAATTTGCGAGTAGAACTTATAAGCTTAGCAAGCTACATAAGGCTAAAGTAACCATTATGACAAAGGCTCCCGTTAAGGAAATAACTAAAGAAGGGCCTATAGTATATAAAAATGGCAGGGTAAAAAAGGTTGTAGCTGCTGATACAGTGGTGTTAGCGGTAGGAACAAGTTCCAATAGAGAACTCCTAGAAGAACTTGCAACCGATAAGAGGGAGGTATACGCTATAGGAGACTGCGTTGTTCCACGAAAGATTGCAGAAGCCACATCGCAAGGCTTTCAGATTGGGTGCTGTTTATGATGATCTCGTCCAGCGCGAATACTTTTCTTTTCAGCTATATTAGGTAGGGCTGTCCTAGATATCAAGCCTACTTTCAGTTCCTCTAAAGAATATACTATTTAAACAGATATCCCTAAATTGCTTCGCGAGCTAGGGAGCTTAATTCACCGTTTAATTCCTTGTAAAGCTGAACTTAAAGATCCTTAATTGGGAAAGTTCACAGATGCGGAGGAGAATTTGAAAAAGTTTTCCTGCCCCGTTGCCCCTCTAAAAAAATTGGCTCCACAAAACCAGCCGCTGACATTTGTTCAGGGCTCTGATTAAGATCCGTATCGCGATGGGTAAAGAAATCACTGAATTTTTAAGATATGGCTGAGATTGATGATAACTTTTAAGTGGTCATTAGAAGCATAAGACCAAAGACTAATGGAAAATGCAGGCTGAATAGGGTAAGGATGTATTGGAGAGGTCTGAATTTGAGACCTTAATAAACAGGAATATTTGGAAAAAAAAGAGAATCAAAGATTCATTTCCTTTACCTAGCAGGAAATGCTTTTTAGAAAGGAGGTCAAACATGGAGAGGGATGTTGCTACACAATTGATTGAATTTGCAGTTGATACGAAATATGAAGACATTCCGGAAGAAACCCTAGAATTCACTAAGTGTCTGACCTTAAAGACTGTGGCAGGGATGCTGGCTGGCTCAACTACACCATCGGCCCAGAAGATGGCTGGGATTATTAGAGACAGGAAACTCCCTGAGGAATGCGGAGTGATAGGCAGTGATTTCAAGACTTCATTGTGGGAGGCGGTTCTTCTGGGCGTTTACTTTGCTCATGCGAAAGAGTTGGAGGATGACAGGTATGTCTATGGGGTATCCTGGGACATCACGGTTATTCCTCTACTCTTTCCCCTCGCTGAAAAGTTGGGGCTTTCAGGCAAAGCTCTACTGGAAGCACTTGTTGTGGGGCTTGAGATTCACACGAGGACTTGTCTATTTAGTGCTCACCATTTGGGATTGTTTGTAGTGCCAGGGGCAGTTGGACCAGCTGTTGGGGCTGCTAAGGCTTTAGGCTTAGGTGTGAAAGAAACGGCTGCAGCGTTTGGCCTTGCTATGTCAGGGGTTCCCATTTCGATGGTAAACCTGGGTACCGATGCTCATTTTTTCGAATCCGCTCTCCAATCTCTGCAGGGTATAATGGCTGCTGAAATGGCTAAGGTCGGCCTGAGCGGCAACCCTGATATAAACACGTATCTAACTAATCATCTCGGAAAGGAAAGAGTAGTGCCAGAAGAAATGGTAGAAGATCTAGGTAAACGATGGGTGCTTCAGGAGATTCAAATCAAGAAATATCCTTGTTGTATTGCGCATCACCGTCAAATTGACTCGGTAATTGAATTAAGGAAAAAGCATAATCTTTCATTTGAAGACGTGGAGACTATCGAAGTACATTCGAGACGGAAGGGTGACATACGACAAAATCGTCCAGAACCGAAGGATGCAAATGACCTTCAGTTCAGTATCCAACACACCTTGGGGGCCGCAATGTTGGATGGAGATGTAGGATTGGAACACATGACTGAGGATACTGTTGTTGAGCCAAGGTTGAAAGAAGCCCGTTCAAAGGTAAAATTTATCCCTGCTCCAGATGATTCACCTGGTGGCACATTAGGTGAGTCTTTTGATGAGCCTGCTTGCGTAGTCATCAAAACCAAAGATGGCAAAACATTCTCAAGGGAAAGACAATACGTAATTGGAAGTTTTCAAGAGCCTTTGTCACTGGACCAATTTCGGGAACTTTACCATAAGTTCACTTGTGGGATATTATCTGAAGAGAATATCTCAAAAAGTGCTGGGACAATCTTGAATCTGGAAAGCATTGATAGCGTGAAAGAAATAATGGACATCTTTTCAAAAGGCGACAAATGATGTTGAAAAAGATAGACCATGTAGGGATCTTGGTGAATGAATTTAAGCAGGCAATCACTAAATTCAAGGGGCTTGGATTTCCTTGTACAGAGATTAAGGAAAATCAGGAGAGTGGCATTAGAATCGCCTTTTTCTCCATTGGGGATACTTTGATCGAGCTTATTAATTTTACCGGCCCTGCTATAGAGCAGTACCCGGTAATCTGTGAGCAAAAAGGTGCAATTAACCACATCTGTTTTGAAGTCGATGACCTAGAGGCCAGCATTCAGGATTTTAAAAAGAATGGGGCTAAGCTTCTAAAGGGCTACCCTCGTGCTGGAGCCCACGGCCAAATAGCCTTTTTTCACCCTGAAACCACAGAAGGCGTCTTGATAGAAATCTGTCAGACATAGACACGGAAGTTTCATGGTGATTCGGGCTCGCAATAGTATACGCGTTTCTGGACATCCGCGGTAATCATGTCGTGATCAAAAAAGAGAAAGGAAGACCGAAAGGCAGAGACCATCTCAACGGGATTGAGGGTTTCTGGTCCTATGCAAAACATTGGCTCTACCACTACCGTGAAGTCCCGAAGAAATACTTCCATCTCTACCTGAAGGAAATAGAATGGAGATTTAATCACAGAAATGAAAACCTCGTTATCTTACTGAGAGATATTTTACATCAGCGTGTTGTCAAAGAACAAAATTTAGTGCAACTTTAATGGTGTATAACCTAAAATTAAAGTACTCTGACAGGGATGCTGGGAAGTAATAGCGATGGTCAGAAAAAGAGGTAAAATTTAGCTTAAGGAGAATAGAATATGGAAAGATTGAAAGATAAAGTGGCTTTCATAACTGGTTCGAGCACAGGAATCGGGCGTGCTTCAGCTATTCTTTTTGCTAGCGAAGGAGCTAAAGTAGCAGTAGCTGATATTGATCAATCCGGAGGCGAAGAAACGGCTAAAATAATCAGCCAAAGTGGGGGCAAGGCAATTTATCTTAAAACCGATGTGACAGATCCTGAAAGTGTAAAGGATGCGGTCCAGGAGACAATTAATAAATTCAGCAAATTAGATATCATTTATAACAATGCCGGTGGTTCTTTAACGGATGATGGGGCGGTTACTGAAGTTTCTATTGAGGTCTGGCAAAAAACACACTCGGTGGATCTATTTGGCACATTTTTATGCTGTAAATATGGAATTCCTCACTTGATTAAAAACCGCAGTGGCTCGGTAATATTGACTAGTTCGATAGCCGGCTTAAGGGGTTGGAAGCGTTCTGCATATACAGCTGCTAAAGGTGGAATTATTTCCCTGACTCGGGTCATGGCGGTAGATTATGCCAGGTACAACATACGTGTTAACTGCATCTGCCCTGGACTTACTATAACGGAACGTGTAGGAAAACGATTTAAAACAAATCCCGTTACTGCCGAAACATTAGGTCCGCTTCACTTATTAGGTTTTGCTGAACCTATGGATATTTCTTATGCCGCTTTATACTTAGCCTCTGATGAATCAAAAATTATAACAGGATCTATTTTGTCAGTCGATTCTGGCTATGCAGCTATAGGTCGTATTGATAAGGAAGATATCTTAGAAAATAAATAGGGGGTCTGTCCAAATTTTATAAAAAATGTCATCAACGCGAAAAGAGGTGATTGCATAAAAAATGTTTTTTGCGAAGGAGCTTAAACATGGAGAGGGATGTTGCTACACAATTGATTGAATTTGCAGTTGAGGCCAAATATGAAGACATTCCGGAAGAAACCATCGAATTCACCAAATGTCTGACCTTAAAGACTGTGGCAGGGATGCTGGCCGGCTCAACCACAGCTTCGGCCCAGAAGATGGCTGGGATTATTAGAGACCAGAAACTCCCTGAGGAATGTGAAATAATAGGTAGTGATTTCAAGACTTCATTGTGGGAGGCAGCTTTTCTAAACGGCTATTTTGCACATGCCAGCGAACTGGAGGATGACAGGTATGTCCACGGGGTATCCTGGGATATCACGGTTATTCCCCTCCTGTTTCCCCTTGCTGAAAAGTTAGGGATTTCAGGCAAAGCTCTACTGGAAGCACTTGTTGTGGGGCTTGAGGTTCACACGAGGACTTGTCTGTTCAGTACCCAGCATCTTGGACTGTTTATATTGCCAGGGGCAATTGGCCCAGCCATTGGGGCTTCCAAGGCTTTAGGCTTAGGTGTGAAAGAAACGGCTGCAGCATTTGGCCTTGCTATGTCAGGGGTTCCAATTTCGATGGTAAACTTTGGCACAGATGCTCATTTTTTCGAATCCGCTCTCCAATGTCTGCAGGGTATAATGGCTGCTGAAATGGCTAATGTCGGCCTGAGCGGCAACCCCGACATTGCAACGTACTTAACTAATTATCTCGGAAAGGAAAGGGTGGTACCAGAAGAAATGGTGGAAGATTTAGGCAAACGATGGGTGCTTCAGGAGATTCAAATCAAAAAATACCCTTGTTGTCTTGCTAACCACCGTCAAATTGACTTGGTCATTGAATTGAAAAAAGAACACAATCTTTCACTCGAAGATGTAGAGATCATCGAACTCCATTCAAGAAGGAAGGGTGATATACGCAATAACCGGCCAGACCCAAAGACTGTAGGAGATCTTCAGTTTAGTTTTCAGCACAACTTGGGCGTCGCAATGTTGGACGGGGATGTAGGCCTTGAACACTTTACGCCGGAGGCCGTTTTTGATTCAAGGTTGAAAGAAGCCCGCTCAAAGGTAAAATTTATCCCTGCCCCAGAAGATTCCTCTGAAGACTTTTTGGATGAGCCTGCTTGTGTAGTAATCAAAACTAAGGATGGAAGAACATTCTCACGGGAAAGACAATACGCAATTGGAAGTTTTCAAGAACCTTTGTCACTGGCCCAGTTTCGAGAGCTGTACCATAAGTTCACTCGAGGGATATTATCCGAGAAGGATATTTCAAGGACAACAGAGCTTATATTTAATCTAGAAAGGCTTGACACCCTGAAAGAACTTACAGATATTTTAGCATAAAAAAGCTGAGAACCACAAAGATTCAATTAGGATTGTTAAGATCATCATCTTTTTATTGATTTTAATTTATATGATAAAATCAAAATTAGGCCCTCATAACCGGATCAGGTTATTCCTACAGCTTTGTAAATAAATCTTACCTGAAAGCTCATTGAATATCTGGTTTGCATTGCTTAAGACTTTAGCGAAGGGAGATGATTATGCTTCGTCAGAAGGATTTCAAGAAAAGATTTGGGATTGTTACTGGTGCAGCTAGCGGAATCGGTTTTGCAACTGCCAAACTACTTGCTGAGCGAGGTGCTGGCGTCGCCATGGTAGACATAAATTTGGAGCAAATTAAGCAAGTGGAAAGCGAAATAAAAAAGTTTGGTAACCATATCATGACTATCCAAGCTGATGTGGCCGAGGAAGCAGATATCGCCCGAATTGTCCAAGAGGCTTTGACAGCATTTGGAACAATCGATTTTTTAGTTAATAACGCCGGCATCTTAGAGCCCACGACCTTCTTGGATTTGGAGCCAGCTGAGTGGGACAAAGTTATCGCCGTCAATTTGCGCGGTCCTTATCTTTGCTGTCGGTCAGTCATTCCTCATATGGTGCAACAAAAGAAAGGTGTCATAGTAAATGTCAGCTCGCAAGCAGGCCGCAGCACTAGTCGTTTAGGTGGAGCACATTACACAGCTTCAAAGGCCGGTCTGCTTGGACTTACACGGCATGTGGCTCTTGAGATGGGTCCCCATGGAATCCGCGTTAACGCCTTTTGCCCTGGTGCCACACTGACTCCAATGGTGACTAGGCTCAGAACATCAGAACAGTTGGCTGAGGTTAGCGCGAAAATTCCTCTTCGGCGCTATGCACAACCAGAGGAACAAGCCTCTGTAATAGCTTTTTTATTAAGCGAGGAATCTAGCTTCATAACCGGCGCTTCCATCGATTCGAATGGAGGAATTTATATGTTATAAATCACTCAGAAATTATTGGCAGTTTCAAATCAAAGGTTCTTTGGCAAAAACCAATTACAGAACCTCAGCTCAAAGATGGATTTATCCCTTAGAAGTGCCTGCCTCACAGACTAAAAGTTCTTATAAATTAGATTCGAGTCCAGGCCATGTAGCCTGGTTGGTGAAATGAGCAAAGATTTCTTTCTCTTGAGCCTCTTGAAAAGGAAGAAAGGCTTTCTCTTATAATGAAGGCATGATGGAGATTTGAAAGTTATCCTCGTTAATATAGCGTGCTATTATTGAGGGATATCGAGGCCTTAGGGAGGCTAATCTTTTTTGATCCAGGTCCTGCCCTCAAAATATGCCCAGGGAGGGGACCCCCAATCATTCTTTCCGCCATTTCGATACATGGTATCAGTTTATGTATATCCACTCCGGTTGAAATGTCCATCTCCTCAAAAAGGTTTACTAGATCTTCAGTGGGAATATTCCCGTATCCTATGCCTAAGTTGAGCTGATTAAAGAGATCAGAGCCTAGCCCTCCGATAGCGGTAGAAAAGGTATTTATACCCGCCTCATAGGCTGCAAGAGCATTTGCTATGGCAGAGCCACGGGTATTGTAAAAGTGAACAGTCAATGAAACGTCTAGTTTTTGATTCATAATATCCTTTACAAGAGATTCTATTTTTTTCGGGTTGGCCAAGCCTGTGCTATCTACTAACGCTATCTCTGTTACTCCCATGAAGGCTAGCTCTGCGGCGAGTTCCACTACCTTTGTAGATGGTACCTGGCCGGAAAAGGGGCAACCAAAGGATGTCAAAATACTGCCCTTGATCGATTTACTCGATTTTTTAGCACCTTCAAGAATGGCAGGAAAGATTTTGTTTACCGTCTCTTTAATCGTCGAGCCAAGGGCAAACCTGTTATACTCATCGCTAGCGGACACCAATAATGTTATTTCATCTATGTCAGTAAGTGCTGCCCTGCGAAACCCTACCTCGTTGGGTACTAAACCTATGTAAATCACTTCTGGATTCTTCTTAATGCCGGATATTATTTTCTCAGCATCCGCATGTTGTGGAAACAATCGTGGATGAGTAAAGGCCGTACAGTCAATTTTATGCAGTCCAGTTTGAGACAATTTATTTATATAAGAAATCTTTTCACTAACACTGAATTTACTCTTTTTAAATAAAAAAGCACCATGCCTGGGGGAGCATTCAACTATTTTTATCTTTCTCATGAATAATCTATTACCTTAAATTTCATCATATATAATTCTAGCAATCATTATGCCAGTATTATACTAAATTATTATTTTTAGTCACTCTTGCTCAAAAACGGTTTCAAGAAAAATTGATTGAACATGTCATGCTAAAATGAATACAGTATTATTAGTCTAAAATAAACAAAAATTCCCTCACTCATTATTTGAGTTTAATATTATTGAATTTGTCTTGAAATATTAATTCTGGCAGGAGTGAAAAAAGAGAGGTTCATATGCAAAAATGGATTCCAGAGGTTCCGAACACTTTAGGGGTGGATCGAGGTGAAATTCGCTTGACCGGTTCTGAATGCCCTTCCTGTAACCGGGTCTATTTTCCTGCAATGAAAATATGTCCGGACTGCTTGGATGACAACCAACCAATGAAAATAAAAATCTTAAGCGAAATTGGAAAAATTTACAGTTGTTCTATCGCACAGGTTGCACCGTCTGGTTATGACGTTCCACATGTACAGGCTTACATTGATCTCTCAGAAGGAGTAAGGTTATTTACATTACTTGTTGAATATGGAGATGGAAACAAATTAAAGACGGGACTCTTCGCAAAATTAGTAATCGTAAGGATCGGAGAGGATGAAGAAGGAAGAGAACGATTGGGATATCGTTTCCGTCCGGTTTTTGAGGAGGATGAGAGATGAGGCCTGTTTATGTGTTAGGTGTCGGTATGACTAAATTTGGGAAATATATTGAAAAATCGCTAAAGGATCTCAGCTTTGAAGCAGCGTGGAATGCGATACATGATTCTGGAATTGGGCTAAATGAAATTGAGATGGCTTTTTTTGCAAATGCATACGCTGGATTAATAACTGGCCAGGAATCCATACGGGGTCAAACTGTATTTCGAGAAATTGGGCTCATGGGCATACCTATTTTTAATATTGAAAATGCCTGTGCATCAGGTTCTTCAGCCTTTTATCTGGCTCATTTAGCCGTTGCTTCAGGGCAAGTTGAGGTTGCACTCGCCCTTGGTGCTGAGAAGTTATTTTGTGGAGACCTAAATAAAAGTTTGCATGCCTTGTCTACTTCTTCAGACCTAGACATAGAAGGTCGGATGGGAATGTTGTTCGCCGGCATATATTCAATGAGGGTACGCAATCAGATGGAAAAATACGGATTGTCTAAAGAACAGCTTGCGAAAGTTGCTGTAAAGAATCATGACCATGGTGCATTAAACCCCTACGCCCAGTACCGCAACCGTGTAAGTATAGATGAAGTTTTGGAATCTAGAATGATCGCCGATCCAATCACATTACTCATGACGTGCCCGATGGGCGACGGCGCAGCTGCAGTCATTTTGGGAAGCGAGGGCGTGCTTTCACGCCTGAACAAACCAGCAGTGCGGATTGCCGCAACGGTTTTACAAACTGCAAGGATATCCAAAATAGGTGACAGGACTATTGTTGAGCGAACATCAAAGGAGGCATACGACAGGGCGAGAATCAGCCCAAAGAAGGTGAATGTTGCCGAGGTCCATGATGCTGTTGGCCCGATAGAATTACTCCTTTATGGACAACTTGGGTTTTGTAAGCCTGGTGAATCAGGGCATTGGATTGATGAAGGCGTAACCCGGATAGGGGGAAGCCTTCCCGTCAATCCTTCTGGAGGCCTATCTTCGAAAGGCCATCCCGCGGGGGCAACGGGGTTAGCACAGATTACAGAACTGGTCTGGCATCTCCGCGGAGAAGCAGGGGAGCGACAGACTAAACCAATCCCAAAGGTTGCCCTTGCTGAAAATGGGGGAGGAAACGTGGCCGGTGAGACAGCGGCTGTTGCAGTACACATCCTAGTAAGAGAATAATAAAGGTACTTTAAAAGGAGAAAACAATATGAATGTCGGCCATATTCTCACAAGAACTGCTAAAAACTTTCCAGATAGGGAAGGGCTAGTCGTAGATGGACAACGATTAACATTTAAGGAAATAAATGAGAGGGTCAATCAACTGGCAAACTCCCTGCTGGGTCAAGGGCTCAATAAGGGAGATCGAGTTGGATTATTATTTTATAATTCTTTAGCCTACTTTGAGAGCTATCTGGCCTTGTATAAAGCAGGTCTGGTATGGGTTCGGTTAAATTATCGCCTCAGTGTCTCAGAGTTGACAAATATGATGCTGGATTCTCAAGCATCTGCCATTCTACATGGTCCTGAATTCGGAAAAGTGGCAGATGAAATCTGTGAAAGTATCTCAGGAGTGAAAATGAGGATTCATCAAGGGGAAGGTCCGGGTTTGGGTTATGAAGATCCTTTTTCCTCTAGCAGTAAAAAAGAGCCGTCTGTTGAAGTCAATGAAGAAGATTTAAGTGATATATGGTACACCTCAGGAACAACTGGCGAGCCTAAGGGAATTATGATTACCCATCGAAACATATTGACATGCGTTCAGTTCCTATTGTCCGATGTGTATTGGATAACGGAAGATAATAAACTGCTGACTGTCGGAGCACTAAGCCACGCTGGCTCAGTAAGGGTTTTGCCATTTATATTAAGAGGGGCACTTAATGTCTTACTAAGAGCCTTTGATCCGTCAGAAATCTTTAAAACCATAGGGAAGGAAAAGATTACCGATATTTCGACTGTTCCCACCATGTTATTGGCCTTAATGGATCATCCCGAACGTGGCAATTATGATCTAAGTTCTTTAAAGACAATTACCTATGCGGGGGCACCAACTCCAGTTGAACGAATTAAAGAAGCAGTAAACATATTTGGTCCGATCCTGGATCAGAGCTTTGGGCAGGCCGAATCGATCATCACAATAACACACCTTCCAAAACATGAGCATATAACTAATAATGATCCAGAACGCGAGAAACACCTCGAATCGGTAGGAAGAGAATATCCAGGTGTACAAATAAAGGTGGTAAACGAAAAGCACAAGCAATGCGCTCCCGGTGAAATAGGTGAACTGATCACAAAATCTGATTTGGTAATGAAAGGCTACTGGAATCGTCCAGAACAGACAGCAGAGGCATTGAAGGATGGTTGGCTCTATACTGGCGATTTGGGTTATCAGGATAAGAAAGGCTATCTCTACTTGATGGATAGAAAACATGGCAAGATAATCACAGGAGGATTGAATGTGTACCCGAGAGAGGTAGAAGAAGTTTTGGCTCAGCATAAGGCAGTTGCAGAAGGCTCTGTATTTGGTATTCCTGATTCTAAATGGGGCGAGGCAGTGACGGCAGCAGTGACTCTTAGATCGGGTGCAGACGCCACCGAGCAGGAATTGATTGAATTTTGTAAAAGCAAAATAGCATCTTATAAGAGCCCCAAAAAGGTCCACATCCTTGATACCCTCCCAAAGAATGCGTATGGTAAAATTTTACAACGAGAGCTAAAAAAACGCTTTAGCAGCTAATTCAGGATTTGTTTTGCTGTTTTGGCAGTATTTTGACATTGGCAGTTTGAAATCTTATATAATGTCTTCTGCTTTTATTCAATCAAGACAATAATTTCATTTAGAGGGCTAGGAGGGCTATAATCAGGGTTATTCTTCTTTTACACTACTATATAGATCTTTATTAATTTTTACTTCTCCTTGTTTGATCTTCTCTCAGGCTTATTTACTGGCCTAATTTCTTTCATGTGTATTATTTATAAATTTATGACTAAGTTTTTGGACCTAATGCTGATAAAGCCTCGCTTATGCCTGAGTATTTCTAGAGATTAATATACTCTTCATTTTTAAAGGTATGTTCCTGCTTCAATATCTTTATGTAGGCATTCCAATCTTATTAGGATTATTTTGTATTCAAATATCTTGACTTCAATTAATGGACAATGTTTAAATATTAAACAATGAGCTTCTTATGAGTCCATAAGACAGTTTTCTAATCCATTACTAATGAATAGATTAACTCTCCTATATGAAGTGCTAGATCAAGTTTCTGATTGTATAGCTATTTTTGATGATAATCAGCAGGTTGAATATGCTAATACGGAATTTAAGAAACTCTATTCTCCCCTTCAACATGCCCACAATAAAAACCAATTTCAGGAACTTCAAGATTTTGTTCTCAGGTTTCAGAAATCGAAAAAGAGATTTATTTCTGAAAATTTCCTAGACCAATTTATCGGAAGAGAAATCAAAGCTTTTGCATTTTCTCTAAATGACAAATCAACCAGAAAAAAGTTTAATTTGGTATTGGTTAAGACTGGAAACCAGTCAGGTGTACCTGAATCCTTTTTCGCAAAAGATTTGCTTAAATGCTATATCAATGAGCAGAGATTGATTTCAGAGCCATTAGCACCTGAGTTTCAAATCTTAATAGGGGAAGCCCCAAATTTTAGATTAGTCCTTCATAACGCCCAGAGAGCAGCTTCCACAGATTTGCCTATAATAATAAGAGGAGAGAGTGGTACAGGCAAAGAAATACTGAGTAAAACGATTCACAACATTAGTCATCGTGCCCAAGGTCCCTTTGTTGATATTAATTGCGCTGCTTTGCCTGAAAACCTTATTGAATCTGAGCTTTTTGGGTATGAAAGAGGTGCGTTTACAGGAGCACAGACGAAGGGAAAGTTGGGTCTTTTTGAAAAGGCCAATGGTGGAACAATGTTTCTTGATGAGATTTGTGATGCCTCCCTATCAACGCAGGCCAAGATCTTAAAAGTGGTTGAGGAAAAGAAATTCAGGAGGATAGGGGGATCTGAAAATAGAAAAGTTGACGTTCGAATTATTTCTGCTACCAATAAGGATCTCGAAAATATGATGTCAAAAGGCCTGTTTAGGGATGATCTCTTCTATAGGTTAAATACCCTCTCTATCACCCTACCACCATTGAGAGATCGTAGCCGAGACATTAGACTGCTTGCGAATCACTTTCTTAATGAGCAGACTAAAGGCCAAGAGAAGAGTATCACCTTTTCAGAAGAGGCTTTAAAAGCACTTGAGAGTTATTTTTGGCCTGGAAATGTGCGAGAATTAAAAGCTGTGGTCGATTATGCTGTTACTATGAATGACGAGGAAGAGATTAGTCGTCATAGCTTACCTGGCTTTGTATTTTCGAAGAAATTTGATACAATTACCGATCAATTGCTTTCACCTCATATCATCTCCATTCAAAAAAAGATCCCTCTTCTTTCCATCATCACAAAGGAAATTGAATGTAACCTTATAAGGTTTGCTATTCAGCAATCGAGGAGCAAGTCAGAGGCTATTAGGATCCTTGGTATCAGCCGAAGGGCCTTTTATTATAAATTGAAGGAGTATAATTTGTAATCTTTCCCAAAAAGTGCTTTCTCCTTGGATTTCATATTCTTATCAATTTATGGCTCTACAATAAGTAGGGAATTCATACAAGCTCTCCCCACTATGACGGACATTGTATAATTTTTAGCCAGAACTGGTTTACGAAAAGCTTAATTGCATTTTAGGTAAAAATAAGATGGATGAAATAACACACTTAAAAGACAGGATAAATTTATTCACAACTGGAATTTAGTACATGATATCTGTCTTATGGAATGAAAATTGCTTTTTTAGTGATAAGGTTTTGGGCACTTGTCTAGAATTGTAAATTTACTGAGGAGACATCCTATGCATACCAAAAAGATTTTTATCGTTGGCGCAGGTTTGATGGGCAGTGGCATTGCCCAAGTATGCGCACAGTCGGGTATTAATGTAGTTCTCAATGATATTAGTCAGGAGGCAGTAGAAAAAGGGCTTAAGAATATCGCGTGGTCTGTTTCCAAGTTTATTGAAAAAGGGAAACTAACGGAGGATAAAGAGATCATTTTAAACCGTATATCAACAGCTGATGATTTTTCCAGTGCTGCTGATGCCGATCTGGCCCTGGAAGTTGTCTTTGAAAACATAGGGCTTAAAAAGGAAATCTTCCTGAAACTTGATGAGTTCTGCAAGCCAAATACTATTCTGGCCAGCAACACTTCGGCTATCCCAATTACAGAACTTGCCTCAATAACCAAAAGGCCGGGGAAGGTATTAGGGATTCACTTCTTTTCTCCTGTACCCATGATGCCTGTTGCAGAGGTAATCAGGGGAGTAAGCACAGCAGAAGAGACAATCCTTTTTGGTGTTGATTTCGTAAAAAGTATCGGCAAAGAACCCATCAGGGTAGAGAGAGATGTGGCCGGTTTCCTTCTTAACAGAATCAATTTTCCATCTACTATTGAGGCAATATGCCTGTTGGAGCAAGGGATAGGAACAGTAGAGGATATTGATAAGGGAATGAGACTGGCATTCGGTCGCAAGATGGGCCCCTTTGAGACCGGGGATATGGTGGGTCTGGACGTAACCTACGGGGCCTTGATGGCCTGCTATGAGGAGACAAAGGACCCACGTTTCTATCCTCCACAACTCTTACGAAGAAAGGTTAAAGCCGGGCATCTTGGTCGCAAGATGGGCAAGGGATGGTACAAATATAAAGAAGATGGCAGCCGAGAAGAGGGCTAGATGGGTCAAGAATTTGCACATTATGAAATTAGAAATCTGGTGGCAATCGTTACCATTGATCATCCGCCCATGAATGCCCTTAATGTTGCCACCAAAGAGGCTATAGGCGAGACCTTTCTTGAGCTAGATGACCGTCGGAAGGAAATTAGGGTAGTCATACTCCGCGGGGGTGGAGAAAAGGCCTTTGCCGCAGGAGCTGACATTAAGGCATTCTTAGAATTGAACCCGGAAACAGCCAAAAGACGTCTAACCCAGAGTCATGAGATATACAATATCGTAGAAAACTTCGAGTGGCCGGTGATTGCGGCCATCCATGGCTTTTGTCTTGGTGGAGGCTTAGAACTAGCGCTCTGTTGTGACATTCGGTATGCTACAGATAGCGCCCAATTCGGTTTTCCTGAAGTAAACTTATCTGTTTTCCCTGGAAATGGTGGAACTCAGCGAGCGCTCTACCATATGCCTCTCGGTAAGCTCAGGGAGTTGACATACACAGGAAGAATGATCGATGCTCAGGAGGCCCTAAGGTACGGTTTGGTAGAAAAAGTGGTTTCAGACAGTGACCTTATGGATGCTGCCATGGAGCTTGCAACAACAATCATGAAAAAAGGTCCATTGTCTGTTGTGGCGGCAAAAAAGGTTCTCAATAGAACCCAGGATCTTCCGCTCGCAGATGGATTAGAGCTTGAATCAGATTTCTGGGCGGCCCTCACCGCAACTGAAGATATGAAGGAGGGTGCCCGGGCGTTTATTGAAAAACGGAAACCAACGTACCGATGTCAATAGAAAGACTCTATGTAGAGATATAGAGAGAGCCTGCCGTTGAAATCGGAAGACACCAAGAACATGATATGGGTACTACAAAAAGAAAATGATAGCGATTAAGCACAAGAAGGGGGTATGAACATTGGAAAACGTCGTCATTGTAGCTGGTTCACGTACCCCGATAGGGAGCTATGGTGGTTCGCTGAGGGATATTCCCGTATATAAGCTGGCAAGTTTGGTGCTCAATGAAGTAATAGAAAGAGCCAATATTGAAGCCGCCTGGGTCGATGATGTGATCATGGGGCAATCGTACCAAAATGGTGAGTGTGCAAATAGTGCCCGCATGGCCCTTCTGGAAGCCGGCTGGCCGGATGAGGTTCCTGGGGTAACATTGGATCGTCGCTGTTGCTCCGGGTTAGATGCGATCTTCTTCGGAGCCATGAAGATCCAAACGGGTAACGCTGATATTGTGGTTGCCGGTGGGATGGATAGCATGAGCCAGGCAGAGCTTTACATTCCAGGGGATGTCAAGTGGGGCCTGGGAGGAAAAACTGACAACAAATGGGGTTTTATGCCCAAAGGGCATGGGGCTCTCTCCATGTGGGGGATACCCCTTTATGACAGGGTTCAGCGTGCCAGAGTCATGTCCCAACCAGTCGAGCGGTTTGGTGAACTCAACTCCATGATGGCTTGGGCAGAAACAGCGGCTCGAAAAGAGCGAATCACCCGCCAGGAGGCAGATGAGTGGGCCTTGAGGAGCCATCAGAAGGCTATCAACGCCATAGATTCAGGAAAATTCAGGGATGAAATTGTTACCGTTCACGTCCCCCAAAGAAAAGGAGAGCTGGTGCTCTTTGATACAGACGAATCTCCTCGACGAGATACCACCTTGGAAAAACTCGCGAAACTGCGTCCTGTCTATCCTGATGGGGTGTGTACTGCTGGCAATTCATCAACTGAGAATGATGGTGCAGCTGCCGTGGTACTCATGAGTGAGACGAAAGCTAAGGAACTGACCGTAGAACCGATGGCCTCTTTCAGAGCCTGCGCAATTGCTGGCAGTGATCCAACACTCACCTATCCTGCAGTACCTGTATCTGTGGACAGAGCACTCACTAAAGCCGGTATTACAATAGATCAGGTAGACCTCATTGAGATACAGGAAGCATTTGCAGTGCAGGCCTTGGCTGACGCCCGGATGATGGGAATTAAGCAGGAAGATTTTGACATCAAGATCAATGTCAACGGCTCAGGTATTTCTCTTGGTCACCCCATTGCTGCCACCGGTGCTATGAGATTAGTAACCTTGCTCCATGAGATTAAACGGCGCAATAGCCAGTATGGGCTGGAGACGATCTGTGGCGGTGGGGGGCTAGGGATAACCGCGATTATTGAAAAGGCTAATTGAGCAGAGAGTGGTTGAAATAACGGTAACTGGTTGTACTGCTATAATTAACCTTAGACTGGGCAAATTAAATCCAGAAGGTAGCACAGAAGGAATAAGATATGAACTTTAACCTTACAGAAGAACATTGCATCTTTCAGGAAGCAATTCGCGACTTCGCACAGAATGAAATAGCTCCTCTGGTGGATGAGGCAGAGGAGACCAATGTCTTCCCTAAACAGCTCTTCAAAAAGATGGGTGAGCTTGGCTTCTTATGTCCTCGATACCCAATTGAACTCGGTGGCGGCGGTGGAGATAAGGTGATGGATATTATCATGGCCGAAGAGCTCAACAAGGTAAATGCAGGGATTGCTGCCTGTCTTATGGTTCAGGGTGGCTTAAGCACCCAGCCCATTTATTGCTATGGCTCCGAACAGCAAAAACAGAGATTCCTTATCCCTGCCATTAAAGGGGAAAAGATCGCTGCATTTGCCCTTACTGAGCCTGATTCTGGCTCAGATGCTGCCTCTATAAAGACACGGGCGCAAAGGGATGGTAATGACTATATTCTTAACGGAACAAAAATATTTACGACAAATGGCCCCATCTGCGACTTTGCAACGGTGGCGGCCTACACCGATCCCACAAAACGAGGTGTGGGGATCAACCTATTTATTGTGGAGAAAGGTACCCCTGGGTTTTCTGTCTCTCGGAAACTGGATAAGGTGGGAAACCGATCCATTGAAACAGGAGAACTAGTCTTTGAAGATTGTCGAGTTCCAGCAGAGAATATGATCGGTGAGAAAGAGGGCGGTGGCTTTGATATGATTGCTGACACCCTCATATCGGGCCGTATTACATACGGAGGCCGGTGTACCGGTACTGCCCAGGCAGCATATGAGCTGACCATCCAGTATGCTAAGGAGAGGATTCAATTCGGGAAACCTATTATCAAATTCCAGGCTACCCGGTTCAAACTGGCAGAGATGGCCACGAATATCGATATTATGCGCTCTTACACTTACCGCGTTGCCTGGATGTATGATCAGGGCAAAAATGTCCGAAAAGAATCTTCTATGGTCAAACTATTCTGTGCGGAGACCCTACAGACGATCCTCGCTCATTGCATGCAGATTCACGGTGGTTACGGGTATATGATGGAATACCCAATTCAGAGATACTGGCGAGATGGGCGTCTCTTTACTATTACCGAAGGGACATCGGAGATACAGCGTTTAGTGATCGCTAATGAGACTCTTAAATAACTTCGCATCTAAAATTCTGGAAGGGGAGATAGCGTTCAAATGGAAGATGTTGCTATTATAGGAGTTGGCCAGAGTAATTTTTCACGTAAGTGTGGCATTACTATCAAGGAGTTGGTTTTTGAAGCCTTTAAAGAGGCCATGGAGGGCTTAGATATTGTCAATGGTGACATAGAAGCTTCCATAATATGCTCCTCCCAGTATGATCCCCAGCGGTCTCCTGAAAACCCAATTTCAGAGTATTTGGGGCTTACACCCCATCCCACCTTCCTTATTGAGAATGCCTGTGCTGCAAGTAGCACCGGACTAAGGGCAGCCTGGTCCTTTATAAAATCCGGTCTTCATAAAATAGTAGCCGTGATAGGTGTAGAAAAGATGTCTGGGCAGACCTCTCGTGAAGCAGCAGAGAGGATGGGCAGGGCCTATGATGTGACATGGGAATCTTCTTTTGGTCTGACCATGCCTGGTGGTTATTCAATGCATGCCAGAGCCCATATGGCTCAATACGGAACTACTGAAGAACAACTCGCAAAGGTCCGGGTTAAAAATTCCTATTATAGTGTAAAGAATCCCAAAGCCACGTTTAAGAAAGCACTCACACTGAAGGAAATTTTTGAATCAATGGTGGTTGCCAGTCCGTTAAAGATGCTTGATTGTTGTGCCAATGCAGATGGTGCCTCCTGCATGATATTGGCTGAGGGAGGCATAGCAAAGACAATAGCAAAGATCCCGGTCTGGATTGCTGGTCTAGGAACTGGGAGTGACGCTGGGGTAAGCCGAAGAAAATCTTTCACAAGCTTTATCTGTGCTAGACAGGCCGCTGAGCAGGCATACGCCATGGCTGGCGTGGGACCTAAGGATATCAATGTAGCCGAAGTTCATGACTGCTTTACCATAGCTGAGATTATAGCCTATGAAGATCTAGGCTTTGCCGAGCCCGGTGAAGGGCCCAGGTTGTTAGAGGAAAAGGAGACATACCTAGAAGGAAGAATCCCGGTAAACCTTGACGGAGGACTTCTTTGTAAAGGTCATCCTATTGGTGCAACCGGAGGATCACAAATCAGAACTATAGTAAAACAACTCAGGGGGGATGCTGGAGAGATTCAGGTAAAGGATGCGGAAGTAGGTTTGGCACATAACATAGGTGGCATTGGGCACTATGCTAATGTAACCATTCTAAGGAGATAAGGGGATGAGTTTCGAGAAGTTTGGGATTGTGAACTATACAAAAGAGAGCAAAGCAATAGATTTTGTAGCCTACTTAGAGCAGGGGAAGGTGATGGCAACGAGGTGCAAGACGTGTGAGACCATTTACTTCCCGCCTCAAGTGGACTGCCCAAAATGTCTTCTCAGTAATATGGAATGGTTTGAAGTCAAAGGAAACGGAAAGCTCCTGACTTATAGCACGGTAAAATATGGCCCACTGGGATTTGAGGACAAAGCACCGTATACTTTGGCAGTAGGGGAGTTTGAGGAGGGGATAAAAATTTTTGCCATTCTAAGCCAGGATATTGAGGAGGATGAAATAGAGGTGGGTATGTTGATAAAAGTAGTAGCAGCAAAGTTACCTGATGATAGGTTTTTTTTTGAATTTGAGCCCGGAGCCTAAGTAAAATGTGCAGTAAGGCCTTACAGACAACAATGAAATAAGCCGCATGAACTATCCCGGCCTTGAAAGGCTGGGCACATTCTGTTGAGATTTCGTAAAAGGAAAAAATCTTATGGACTTCGATTTAACAAAAAATCAGGAAGATATTAAAAAGGCAGCAAGGGAATTTGCCGAGGGTGAATTTCCAGAAATCGCCCAAGAGTGTGATCAACAGGAAAAATACCCTCGAGAACTGGTCACAAAGGCAGCCGAACTCGGATTTATTGGGCTCAACTTCCCTGAGGAATATGGTGGGAGTGGGTATGGTTACCTGGAGAAATGCCTCATCACCGAAGAATTCTGGCGCGTTGACCCTGGATTAGGTTCTGTTTTGATCTCAGCCACCTTCGGGGCAGA
>Ga0307380_10000906_pt1 | contig 44578 bp, 39 predicted proteins | sample UN3MG_FD_202239 | JGI IMG/M metagenome (GOLD analysis project Ga0307380, IMG submission 202239) | Soil microbial communities from Risofladan, Vaasa, Finland - UN-3 | ecosystem: Environmental > Terrestrial > Soil > Coastal area > Acid sulfate soil | place: Finland: Risofladan, Vaasa | collected...
GCGTGCACACGGGCGACTCGATCACCGTCGCCCCCGCCCAGACGCTGACCGACGCCGAATACCAGAAGATGCGCGACTGGGCCAAGCGCGTGATCCGAGCCATCGGCGTGGAAACCGGCGGCTCCAATATCCAGTTTGCGATCAATCCCGACGACGGCCGCATGCTGGTGATCGAGATGAACCCGCGAGTCAGCCGCAGCTCGGCGCTCGCTTCCAAGGCCACCGGCTTCCCGATCGCCAAGGTCGCCGCCAAGCTGGCGGTCGGCTACACGCTCGACGAAATACCCAACGACATCACCCGCGTGACGCCGGCATGCTTCGAGCCGACGATCGACTACGTCGTGGTCAAGGTGCCGCGCTGGGAATTCGAGAAATTCCCCAAGGCCGACTCCACCCTCGGCACGCAGATGAAAAGCATCGGCGAGGCCATGGCCATCGGCCGCACGTTCAAGGAAGCGTTGCAGAAGGGTTTGAGGTCGACCGAGACCGGCAAGCCGGGACTCGTCACCCGCATCGGGGATGACGAGAGGCTGGGCGATTTGCGGGCGAAGCTGATGCAGCCGAATGCCGACCGCCTCTTCTACATCGCCAAGGCCCTGAGGCACGGCTGGAACGTCATCGACGTGCAACGGCTAACGCGCATCGATCCCTGGTTCATCCTCCAGATCAATGAGCTGATGATGCTGGAGGCCGAGCTGGCTCGGCACACCCTCGACAGCATCCCCGACGACCTGATGCGGCAGGCCAAGCGTTGGGGCTATTCCGACGCGCAACTCGCCACACTGCTGAACGCGGAAGAAGAGGGTGTGCGCAAGTGGCGTGAGCAATCGGGCCTGTATCCGGTCTTCAAACGGGTCGACACCTGCGCGGCGGAGTTCGAGGCTTTCACCCCTTACCTCTACTCGACCTACGAGACCGAGGACGAGGCCTCGCCCACCGACGCGCGCAAGGTGATGATCCTGGGCGGCGGACCCAACAGGATCGGGCAGGGAATCGAATTCGACTACTGCTGCTGCCAGGCTAGCGCAGCTCTCCGCGACATGGGAATCGAGAGCATCATGGTCAACTGCAATCCCGAGACGGTGAGCACCGATTACGACACCTCCGACCGCCTCTACTTCGAACCCCTCACGCTCGAGGACGTGCTCAACATCATCCGCATCGAACAGCCCGAAGGAGTGGTGCTGCAGTTCGGCGGCCAGACGCCCCTGAAGCTGGCCAAGGAGTTGGAGAAGGCGGGAGTGCGCATCCTCGGCACGCCGCCCGAGGGCATCGACCTCGCCGAGGACAGGGGGCGCTTCGGCAACCTCGCCGAAGAACTCGGCCTCAGGTTGCCGCCGTGGGGAATCGCCGATTCGGAAGCGGAGGCGTTGCGGCAGGCCGAGAAAGTCGGCTACCCGGTGCTCGTCCGGCCATCATACGTCCTCGGCGGGCGCGCGATGGCCATCGTCTACAACGACGACGAGTTGCGCCATTACATCCGGCGCGCCACTGACGTCTCGCCCGGCAGCCCGGTGCTCATCGACCGCTTCCTCGAGGACGCCTTCGAGGTCGACGTCGACGCGATCTCCGACGGCCGCAGGACCGTGATCGCGGGCATCCTCGAGCACATCGAACAGGCGGGAATCCACAGCGGCGACAGCAGCATGGTGCTGCCCAGTTATATGGTCCCCCCAGAAATCCTCGACGAAATCCGGGAGGTTGCCTACGCGATCTCCTCGGCCATCGGCGTCGTCGGGCTGATGAACATCCAGTTCGCGGTCAAGGGCCGGCAGATTTACGTTCTGGAGGTGAATCCGAGAGCCTCGAGAACCATCCCCTTCGTCTCCAAGGCCACCGGCCTGCCCTTCGCGAAGATGGCGATGAAGGCGATGATGGGCCTGACTCTCGAAGAGCAGGGACTCACGGCGGAGCCCGCGCCGGAAGGTGTTAACGTGAAAACGCCGGTTTTCCCCTTCAGGTCCTTCCCTGGTGAGGACCCGCTGCTCGGGCCGGAGATGAAGAGCACCGGCGAGGTGATGGGGCGTGACAGGAGCTTTGGAGCCGCTTTCGCCAAGAGCACCACGGCGGCCGGTATTCAACTGCCGACGGAGGGTTCCGTCTTCATCAGCGTGCACGACCACGACAAGGAAAAGGCATCGGCAATCGCCAGAGACCTGTCGGATCTCGGCTTCACCATCTTTGCCACGGCCGGAACCGCGGAAGCGTTGAAAAAAGTCGGAATCGAAGCGACCGTGCTCTACAAGATATCCGAGTGGCGCCCGAACGTCCTCGACGCGATCAAGAACGGCGACGTCAACTTGATCGTCAACACGCCGTTGGGACACACCTCCTTCCAGGACGATTCCTTCATCCGTATCGAGGCGCTCGCCAGAAGTATTCCCTGCCTCACCACGCTCAGCGCCGCCGCGGCGGCGGTCGAGGGCATCACCGCGATACGGCGGGGAGAATACCGGGTATCGCCGCTTTAAGAGCCGCACTGTTTAGGGGCTACCGCCCGCGACCACAATTCGCGCAAGCATAACCAAGGAGGCGACGGTGCGCCGCCCCCCGAGCTGTTTCCAGACGGGTTACAGTGTTACTGCTTCGCGCCCTGCGCCTGGATCGCGGTCATCGCCACGGTGAAGACGATGTCCTCGGCGGTGCAGCCGCGGCTGAGGTCGTTGGCCGGCATCGCCAGGCCTTGCAGCACCGGGCCAAAGGCGTTGCCGCCCGTCAGCCTCTCGGTGATCTTGTAGGCGATGTTGCCCGCGTCGAGGTTGGGAAAGACCATCGTGTTGGCCCGGCCCTTGAGCACGTCGTTGTCCTTGCACTTGCGCGCGCAGATATTCGGAATCACCGCGGTGTCGAATTGCACCTCGCCATCGACGCGGAGCTGCGGAGCGCGCTCGCGCACGATGGCGGTCGCCTCCAGAACCTTGTCGATCAGCGGGTGCTCGGCGCTGCCCTTGGTGCTGAAGCTGAGCATCGCCACCACCGGTTCGGTCTCCAGGAACAGGCGGCAGCTCTCCGCTCCGCAGAGGGCGATTTCCGCGAGCTGCGGCGCGGTGGGATCGGGCATGACGGCCCCGTCGGTGTAGATGAAAGCGCCGTTGTGGCCGAATTCCTTCTTGGGAATGACCATCAGGAAGAAGCTGCTGACGACGCTGAATCCCGGCTTCAGCCCGATGATCTGGATGGCGGCGCGCACGGTGGAGGCGGTTGTGTTCTTGGCGCCCGCCACTGATCCGCCGGCGTCGCCGTTGCGCACCATCGCGGCGCCGAAAAAGAGCGGATCGGCTGCGATCTCCCGCGCCTCGTCCAGGGTGATTCCCTTGTGCTTGCGCGCCTCGTAAACAACCGGGGCGTAGCGGTCGAGCATCGCCGGGTCGGTGGGATCGACGATCTCGACGCCGTTAAGATTCGCTCCGCATTTCCCGGCCAATTCGGCCACGGAATCGCGGTTTCCCAAAACTATCGGCAGCGCTATTCCTCTCTCCCTGAGGGAGGCGGCGGCGATCAGAGTGCGCTCATCATCTCCTTCGGGTAGCACGATTCTCTGTACATCGGCGCAGGCGCGCTCGACAATTCTCGCTTTTATATCCATTTCCGGTTCACCGTGAGTTGTATTGTGAACAAGGTATTGACAAAACTTCATGGCGGTCAAGCAACCGCAAGCCATTCTTAATCACGGGGCCGCCGCTGTCAATAGTGCCTGCAGGAACGATTTCATGACAGTTGGCGAGGGCACGTTGACGCGTCGCTCGAGCAGGGCGATACTATGGCGTTAGAACACATGGGATACCAATGCTTTCGTTAGCTGAGATCTGGCGGGCTGGATTCAGCCGCATCAGTTGCGGCAGGAAATGCCGGGAGATCCGCTCGGCCATCGAACGGGTGCAGAAAGAGCGCCCCAGGCTGCTGATCCTGCTGGCCAGAGCAGCCCGGGAAAGCGGCTCGTTCGGGGCGGATTTTAGTGCTTCGGCGAAGGATCTGCTCAAGACCAGCGGGGAGTTGGAAAAGCTGAGGGAATCGCTTGAAGCCGCTCGCAGGGTCGTCGATGAACTGCAAGAGCAATTAGCTCAGTCCGACAGCGAATTCTCGACCCGAATCAAGGATGCCGGGCAACCTTTCCGCGATGCGCAGGAGGCATCTAATCAGCTGAAAAGACGGCTCGAGAGGCTGGAAAGCGAGAGAACGCGCCTCGAGCGGGCTCTGCCGCTGCTGCGCGAAAGCGCTGAGAAGCTCGAAGCCAGGATCGCCGAAATCGAGACCTCGGATTCGACCGACGGCAGGCTGTCGCGCCTGCGCAGCGACCTGCAGAGCCGGCGGCGGGACGCGATCGATTCCGAGAAACGCTTGAATCAGATTGAAGACGAGGAGTTGCCGGCTATCCGGCCGGAGGCGGAGTCGGCAGCCCGCACGGCAGAGGGGATGAGGAACGAGTTGGAAGAGCTCAAGGCAGAAGCGTCGGAGCAGGGAGCCGGCTTGCGTAAAGAGCTTAAAACGGCACTGGAGAACAGGAAGACATTAGAGAGGGAGGCGCGAGCGCTGGAAGATTCGATTCCGCCGCTGCTTTTCCAGTTGGGAGAAGAGCTCAACGGCCGGCGTATAATGCACGAGGCGTTGAGCGAACATTATCACAACCTCGATGCGCAGTTGGAGGAGTTAAAAAAACTGCATACGGCACTAGGAACCGCCAGGGCCGATCTGAACGAACTGGATAAATCCGCCTTGCGCTTTTTCTGGGGCCTGGCAATTGGGGCTGGTGCCTTGCTGGTGGTGGCTGCGGTTGTTTCCGTTTTCATTCTGGCCGGATAGCGGCCACCGAAAGAACAGGGATTAGCAATGCCGCAGATGCATGACATCTTCAGAGACGGAGTGGAATTCATCCGGCGAAGCCTCAGGCGAATTATTCTCTCCGCCCGCCTCAGCGACGAGCGCCAGAAGCTGTCGGATTGCCTGAGCGAGTTGGGTCGGAAAGCCTGGGAGCAAGGCATCCCAACCTGCAAGTCCCTTCCCACGGGCAAGGAACTGGGAAAGATTCAGGATAAGATCGACGATCTGGACCGGCGGGCAGCCTCCGAAAGTGAGAGCTTGGAGACGCAGATCAGGGAAACCGAAAGCGCGGCGTTGGAGGAGGGAGAGCGTTTCCACGACGCCATCTCCCGCCTCGAAGGCGCACTCGGGCAGAAGGCTCAGCGGGAGAAAATCCTGTTCGAAATCAAAGGAAGAATACAAGAGCTCTCCGACACGCGGGAACGCTTGAAAGACGATCTGAAGTTCTGCTCCGACAAGCGCCGCCAGCTGGAGATCGGCGGCCCGGATGCCTCCGGCGCCGGGAAAAGCGCCGCCGAGTTGACCGCGACCGAGGATGCGCTCAAGAATCAGTCGAAGGAGATCGCCGGCGCGATCAAAACCCTGCAGAACAGGCTGCGCTACAACGAGCGGGCACTTCCTCCCCTGGAGCAGACGACCGAGGGAATCCGGGAGGATATCAAGGCAAACCGGGCGCAATGCGGGCTGCTGAAAAATCGGTTGAAAGAGATTCGCGGTGAGCTGCGCGAGCATCGCAATAACGCCGCAAGCGAAAGAGAGCCTTTGCACAGGCAACGCCGGTCGCTATACCCCGCCCTCGGAAAAGAACTGTTGAAGAATCGCTCCGACGAGCCCGAACTCAAGCCTCTGTTCAGCTCGGCCGACCTGTCGATGTCCACGATCGAAGGACTCAAGCAGGACATCAAAGCCGGAAACCAGCTGCTCGAGCTACTTGATCAAAACGCCGTGGCCGCCTTCCTCGGCATCCTTTTCTTGACCGGAACGCTGGCCCTGATGATCTTTTCGCTGATAATTGCACTGATTATCATCCTCTGAAAGGAAGGATTACTTTGCGGCAGGGAGCTCATTTTATCGCTTCGATCAGCAGTATTATCAGCACCAGCAAGGTTTTTGCCGGGATAGTAACAAATCTCACTGAAAATATTGCTGTTTCGAGTATTAATTCCTTCAGATTGAAAAAGTTGCAGCTTCATAGTAACATTAATAGATTTTCAGGAGTCGGCTGAACCGAAGGACTTGCTATGCCCGCCCTCGACCTTTTTCTGTATGAGGAAGATCACATAGCGCTCAAGCAGGCCGTGGAGCGACTCTGCCGCGAGAGCGAGGCCAAGGCTGTCTTTCTCATCGACAAGAACGGTCAGCAGATCATGGCCGCCGGAGACTACGGTGACATAGATACCGTTTCGCTGGCGACTCTGGCTGCCGGCAACGTCGCGGCGACCGACGGCCTGGCAAGGCTCCTCGGCGAACAGGGCTTCACAATCCTCTTCCACGAGGGCGAGCGTGACAACATCCACATCTCGATCGTCGGGGACCTGGCCATACTGGTGGTCATCTTCGACGAGAGGACCTCGGTGGGGCTGGTGCGCTTGCGCGTAAAGCGTTCCACCGACGCCCTGGAGAGCGTGCTGTTGCAGGCTGTGGAGCGCCAGCAAGCCCTCAAGGAGCAGTCGGCCAAGCCGGAGCAGAAATCCGGCTTGCAGGAAATCACGGATGAAGAGATCGAAAATCTCTTTAAATGATGGCGGCGTCAGCATTCGCCGTTGATATGGCGGGGGGCTCACAGGCAAGTGACTTACGTTAATTATTCCGCGCGGGAGATCAACGTAAAGATTGTTTATTACGGTCCCGGACTCGGTGGCAAGACGACCAACCTGCAGTATATCTACAACAGCTCGGGCGCGAAGCAGCAGGGAAAGCTGATCAGCCTGGCCACCGAGACCGACAGAACGCTTTTCTTCGACTTCATGCCCCTCGATCTGGGCAACATCCGCGGATTCCGCACACGCCTGCACCTTTACACCGTCCCTGGGCAGGTCTTCTACAACGCCAGCCGCAAGCTGATTCTCAAGGGTGTCGACGGCATCGTGCAGGTGGCCGACAGCCAGGTCGAGCGACTCGACGCAAACATCGAGAGCATAAACAACCTGCAGGACAACCTGCGCGAGCACGGCTACGACCTGGAGACCATCCCCTACGTTCTGCAGCTCAATAAGCGGGATCTCAAGAATGTCGTCTCGAGCGAGGAACTCGCCAAGACACTTCATGTCAAAAACGAACCGGTTTTGGAAGCCGTCGCCACCGAAGGCAAGGGAGTGTTTCAGAGCCTCAAGGCGGTTTCAAAGCTGATCCTCATCGACCTCCGCCAGCGGCTTGTCTGACTCCGGCGGCGTTCACCTGGTCTTCAGAACTTCGACATACTTCTGCTTCAGCCTGTAGACAAACACCAGCAGCTCGGCTATCAATTCGTAGAGGGTGGGATCGATCTCCTCGCCAAGATCCATCTTCGAGAGGATCGATACCAGATCGGGGTCCTCGGTGACCGGGATGCCGTGCTCCTTGGCCAGGGCGATGATCTTCTCGGCGATCCTCCCCTCGCCCTTGGCCACCAGGCGCGGAGCGCCGTCCTTCTTGGGAGTGTAGCGTAAAGCGGCCGCCCTCAGGCGATCCCTCCCGCCGCGCTTTTTCTTGCCATCGTCCGTCATCGTCACACGTGCAGGTCGACAAGGCCGTTGCCGCCGGAAAGGATTTCCGCGTCCAAGCGGTGAAAATCGTCGACCTTGCGACCATCGGCCGCCGCCTTCAGCAGCGCAAGCCTGAATCCTCTCGACTCCAGTTGCGCGGCGAATTCCTCTTCCATTCCGGCGGCGATTTCAGCCACTTCGCTTTTCTCGGCGAAGAGGTTTACGTAAAGCGTCCTCTCCTGCAGCAGTGCGTCGATCCTGATCTTTCCCAGCGTTTCGAGATCGAGCAGCAGCACCGCCGTGAGGCTGCCGCCTTTCTTGCCCTTGCCCGTCCCGGAAAGGTACTGCTTGATCTGCACCTCGGTCATCTCCCCGAGAATGCTCACCGGAAACAGGATGTGCTGGTAGAGGCCGCGGTCACGCAGGTGAACGTTGAGCAACTGCAAGTTCTCCAGGCGGTCGCGCAGCTCACCCGCCGTTTTGCCCAATTGTTCCCGGGCCGTATCTGTGGCCAGCCTGCGGGTAAGTTGCTCGATGAGTTCTTCGACCGCCCTCTGAAACGGCGCGGCTTCACGCCCCTGGAGCGATTGGGCAAGGACGCGGAGACGGCCGGCGAGATTGTTCAACGCCTCCTCGAGCAGCCGGGCTTCGGTGCCGCGCGGCAAGGTTTCCAAAGCCTGCCGCGCCTCCTCGAGCGGCCGGGCTTCGGTGCTGCGTAGCGCGGTTTCCAATGCCTGCCGCACCTCATTGACCAGCTGAGTCAACTCGGCCGCCCTCTGACCGAGGAGGGGTGCCCAACGGCTCTGAAAGGCCTGCAGCATCGCTGTCGTCTCGCGCTCCGTAATGGTGGTAACGCTCTGTTGACCCAAGGCTGCAATCAGCCTGCCCAGGAGGCCCTTCAAGCCCTCGACCTCTGCGCCGGGCACCGGAGCACCGGGCGCTCCAACCGCAACCTCCCTCAAAGCAACCTCCAGGCCTAATCCCAGGGAAAGCAAGACCGCGCGCAACTCCGACCCCAGAGCTTCGCCTTCTCCCGCCACCTGCGGTAAAACAAGCTGCTGCGCGAGCCCCTTGAGCAACTCTTCAGGAATCGAGAAGCCGCGCGAATCGAGAATAATGCTCACTTGGCGGGCCAGGCTTGCCGCCGACTCAGCCGTATCCGCTCCGGCGAACAGCGAACGCAACGCCGATGCGAGGTTCTGCTCCGCAGCCGTCCGTTCCGCGAGCACTTCGAGCTGAAGGTTGGGGCCCAGCTCGCTGATTCTCACGGTGATCGTCTGCTCGGGGCGCAACTGCAGGGCTCCTTCGGCCAGGAAGCGCTCGCCCCCCATCTCGATCAGCGCCTTGCCCCCGGCAAGCAACTCGATCACTTGGGCGCCCAGCACCTGGCCGCGGATAAACGCCGCGATTTGCGCCTCCTGCCCCTGCGCGCCGCCCGGCCCCTCCATCTGCGTCTGGAGCTGGGTAGCCGCAGAGGCTACAATCTGGCCGATGATCAGGGAATCGCTCATTCAACTACCCGGTGAAAATGAATCAACTCCCAGCGTTGAACCTCTCCAGGTCGAGGATCAGCTCAACTTCTCCGCTGGGGATGTTGAGGTCGCGCGCGATAGTCTCGGCGCTCAGCCCCTGGCGGGCCAGGAACAGGATGTCTTCCTTTACCTTCTGCGGATCAAGGTGCGCCCCGTTAGCCTCAGCGCGTTCACGGGTGGTCTCGGGATCGGGGCTCGAGCTCAGCTTCTCGGCCAGCGCGCGCTGCCGGTGTGCCAGCCCGTGAAACTGCTCCAGCACTCTGCGCTGCGCTGCGGCGATCTGCTCGAGCTCGCTCAGAAGCCCCTCCTGGCGCTCCGCCAGAGCGCGGACGCGGAAGAACAGTGCGGCCGCCAGCACGGCGGAACCCGCCGCCAGGATCAGGGAGATAACGATGAGGAAGGTTTGCATTTAGAACCGATCAGGTGGCAAACATCGCATTGACGAAGCTCTCCACCTTCTCGACCTCTTCGTCGAGGGACGCCGTAAAGCGCTCGAAATCGAGTGTATCCAGGAGATGATTGCGCTCGCTGAGCATTTGCCACGCCTCGTCGGAGCGCATCTCTATCGCCTTCTCCGGCTCTCCACTGATGCCGATCCCATGCTCGCGGCAAAGCAGGGCGGCCAACCGCACAACGCAAGTCACCTCGCCGTAATCGCTGGCTATCCGGGGATTCTCGTTGAAGGCGATCACTTCCTCCAGCAGGCGCGGGAGGCGCCAGCGCACAGCGAGGCGTTGACCGACTTCGCTGTGATTGAAGCCCAGGACCGCCTCCTCGGCCTCGCGCAATGGCACCCCGTGTTCGTACGCGTTATGGATCGCCTCCTCAAAAAGCAGGGGGCGGTAACTCGCCAGCACAATCTTGCCGATGTCGTGCACCAGCCCCGCCAGGAAGGCTTCCTGATAGAAGTGGTAATCGAGCAAAGAGGAGAGGGTGCGGCTGATGTTGCCGGTGGCGACGGAGAACTGCCAGAAGCCCTCGAAGGGGAAGCGCTCGATCTTCGAGTGCCGCCCGAAGGCGGTGATGATCGAGGTGCCGTAGACAAGGTTCTTGGTGGCATCGAGACCGAGCACCACGATCGCCTGCCGGATGGAGGTTATCTCGCGGAAGAAGGAATAGTATGCGGAGTTGACAATGCGCAGCAGCCGTGTGGAGATCACGGGATCGGTGGAAATCGCCTCCTCGACCTTGGCGATCGAGATGTTGGGGTCGCTGGTGAGCTCGATGATCTTCTTGATCACCTCAGGCAGGGTGGAAAGGTCCCGCACCCCCCTGATGAAGCTGTCGACCCGTTTGAGGCGTTCATCATCCATCGCTCTTCCCGTGTAAGCGATACCTGCTTAAAATTCGAATATTTCCCTGTCCTCTTCCAACAGGTCCGAGACGTGCTGCACCAATTCGGCCAGCTTGTCATCGGCGAGGCCTAGAATCTTCACTGCCTCTGTTTCTTCCATTTCCACGGCAGGCTTTTTCGTCGGCCCGATACCCAGCTTGTTGGACAAGGCATTGGCGAAAGACACTATAGCCGTGAGTTTCGGATTGTGCTCGGCTTGATAAGGGGTGTGGTGATGCAGCACCGCTTCCTCGAGCTCCGGTGCCAGATTCCACTTGTGTAGTACCAGCGAGCCCACTTGGGTATGGTCGAAGCCGAGGATTCTCTGCTCGTTGGGGATGAAGTCGCTGCCGGTGTTATAAACTTCTTCGATGATCTGATGGTACTTATCGCTGAAATTAACATTGAGCACGCTCTTGCCGATGTCGTGCAGCAACGCAGCGATAAAGGCCTTTTCAATGTCGGCCGCGCCCAGCATTTCCGAGCTCCTGCGGGCGATGACAGCGCTTGCGAGCGAGTGCTCCCACAGCAGCTTGGTGCTGAACATTTGTGTGCTCGGTCCCCTGGCGTAGATCGACTTCGACGATGCTGCCAGGACGATCGACCTGATAGTCGAGAATCCCAGGATCACGATGGCATGCGACAGAGTAGTGATGTCGCGGGAGACGCCGAACATCGCGGAGTTGGCGATCTTCAACACCTTCACGGTTAGGGCCTGATCGCGCGAGATCATGGCCTGCAAATGGTTCGCAGAGATGGAGGGATCACCGATCATGGACATTACCTTGACGGCGACAACCGGCATCGCGGGTAAATCGCCTACGCGTGCGATCAGCTTTTCCAGCTCGCTCTGGCTCATCCCGCCCTCTCGAATCTATTAATGACTTCTGGGATAATAAATCGGTCGCGCCCCGGATTACAAGATTAACCGAGAGATTGAATGCGGGCCGACTTGCTCTGAACTTCGCTCACGCGAAACGCGAAGTTACCCTCCACTACAACTATTTCGCCCGTGGCGATAGTCTTGTTGTTTACCAGAAGCTCGACCGGTTCTTCCACCGACTTGTTGAGCTCGATTATCGATCCCGGCCCCAGCCTGACGATTTCCTGGAGGGTCATCTCCGTCTTGCCCAGCCTGATCACAATCGGCAGCTCGAGATCAAGGATCAGCCCGACGTTGCCGCTCCCACCAGCCGGCCCCGCTTCTACCGGCTGCTGAGCCGGTGGTTGGGCATGCTGCTTCGCCTCGGCCGCCGTCTCGGCCAATGCGGCGGCCACCGGGTCCTCCTCGACAACCGCAGCGGGAGGCGCCGCGGCGCTTGGTTCCGCCTCCACCAGATCCTCCCTCAGCGATGCAAAGGATTCCTCGGGAATGCAGACAGCCAGCGTGCCGGCGTCGGCGCCGTCGAACTTTACCGACAAGGCTATGCGCATCTGCTTCTCGTCGCCGAGCAGGAGGTTGAGGTCGATGTTCGGCTCGAGCGCGTGGACCTCCACTTGCGAGAAGCCGGCAGCACCGGCATAGCGCTCCCTCAAGCCGGTGGCGATCACACCCAGCAACTGGTTGATCGCTTCTTTGAGGGCATCCTTGGACTCCTCGTTCATCGGACGGTCGTCAACGCCCTCGCCCCCCAGCATCATGTCGACTATCACGCTCACCAGTTTCGCAGCCATGACAAAATATATCGATCCGCTGGGCCCCTCCGTGAAGGTCGTTGTCATCAGAACCATCGACTCGGGATAGGCGATCGGAGACCACTCCTCAATCCCCTCCACCGCAACCTCCGTCTCCTTGGGAAGGAGCATCGGCAGCACCGATGAGGTGCTCTCCTGGAACAGGCCTGCAATCTCCGTCAGCAGCTCTTTATCTCTCGCTTCCATCAAAACCTCCTGGCGCCGCGGGCTAATCGCCGCCTTCGGAGCCAGACATCCTCTCCTTGACCACGAAGCAGCGCTGACCCGTCTTGTCAACCACCGCTCCGGTGAGCTTGGGGATGCCGCCAACGGAAAGAACCGTATCGCTCTTGCCGTCGTAATCCAGAATCAGAAGATCACCCTTCTTGAGGTCGACCAGATCGTTGATGCAAACCATCGAGCCGGCGATCTCGGCGCTGATCGATTGCTTCGCCTCCAGCATGTGGCGCTTCATGCGGATGATGTCGTCGGGATCGTGGATGCGCGGCGATCCGGTGGATAATTCGTGGTCGAACTTGCCGGTGATGGGCTCAATCAGCGACGTCGGGATGCAGAAGTTCATCAGTCCCGAGACTTCGCCGACCTTGACTTCAAACACGATCAGCACGACCACTTCGTTAGGCGCGACGATCTGGATAAGCTGCGGGCTGGTTTCCCGCGCTTCCACCCGCATCTCCACTTCCATCGTCTTGCGCCAGGTGTCCATCAGGTCTTCCAACGCCAGATTGATCACCCCTTCGATAATGTTCTGCTCGATCTCGGTTATGCTGCGGTCGATCTCCAGGGGCATACCGGGGCCGCCGAGCAGCTTGTCGATCATCGGGAACGCGAGCGATGGGCTCAGCTCGAGCGCGGCGTTGCCCTCCAACGGCTTCATGCTGACCGCGTTGAACGAGGTGGGATCGGGCAGCGAGAGCAGGAACTCGGCATAGGAGAGTTGCTCGACACTCACCAGGTTCACCTCGGTAATTGTGCGAAGGTAGGCCGACAGAGAGGCGCTGAAGTTACGAGCGAAGCGGTCGTGCATGAAATGCAGCGAGCGCAGCTGGTCTTTGCTGATGCGCTCCGGACGGCGGAAGTTGTAGAGGATGAATTTTTTCGACGACGGCGCCGCCTTTCCCGGAGCGTGGGTCTCCTCCTCGACATCCGGAAGCGCGCCCTCCTCGCCGTCGGCCACAGCCTCCAGCAAGGCGTCAACTTCCTCCTGCGTAAGTATCTTTGCCATCGATCTACTTCCCGCTCAGCTCGGTCTGCATCCGGCCGCGAAGCCGCAGCACAGCTTTCGAATGCAGCTGGCTGACGCGCGACTCGGTGATACCCAGCACGGCACCGACCTCCTTCATCGTCAAGTCCTCGTAGTAATACAGGCTCAGAATAAGTCTCTCTTTCTCAGGCAACCTATCGATGCCCCCTGCCAACAGCCTCTGCAGCTCGAGTTTCTCCATGATGAACGTGGGCGAGTTCTCCTCGCGGTCCGGTACATATTCTACCAGATTCTCGCTACCTTCCTTGGTGACCGCCTCGATGGAGCCGATCTGGACTCCCCGCACATTGTCGAGCAATGAATAGAACGCCTTCAGGTCAATCTGCAGCTCGGCGGCGACTTCCTCGTCCGTCGCGTTTCGCCCCAGCTCGTTCTCCAGTGTCTTGTAAGCCCGCTCCAGTTCGCGCTTCCGCTTGCGGAAGGAGCGCGGAACCCAGTCGAGCTCTCGCAGGCCGTCGAGAATCGCGCCTCGCACCCGCAGCTCGGCATAGGTCTTGAACTTGACGCCGCGGCTCTGGTCGAACTTGTCAACGGCATCCATTAATCCGATGATACCATAGTTGATCAGGTCATCGAGCTCCACGTGGCTGGGCAGGCGGTTGAGGATACGCATCGCGAGGTACTTGACCAGCGGCAGATGGCTGAGAATCTGCTGCTCGCGTTGCTGTTCGAGATATTGCTGCCCCAACAACTGCCTACCCCTCAACCGGCTGCGGAGCCGCCCAGCACCTTCATCAGCCGCTCCCAAAAGCCCGGCGCCTTGTGCAACGCGCCGGAGGTCGAGACAAGCCTGCGCGCCAGCGCCGAGATGCATCGGCTTGCGGGACTATTAGGGTACTGGATGATAAAGGGCCGTTGGCGCCGCACAGCCTTGCGGACGCTGTCATCTTCGGTCACATACCCAAAGTACTCTATCTTCACGCGCTGGAAGCGGTAGAGCGTCGTCGAAATCCTCTCGTAAACGCTCATCGCCTCCTCCTCGTCGCGCACGGAGTTGACCACCAGCTTCACGCGCGCATCACGCTGCTCGCTGAGCAGGTGCTTGATCAGCGCGTAGGAATCGACAAAGGCCGGCGGCTCAGGGTTGGTAATAACGAGGACTTCGGTGGCGGAGCGCAGGATGTTTATCACGTTGTCGGAAATGCCCGCCGCGGTGTCGATTAGCATGTGCTGGAAGTGCTTCTCCATCACCTGCAGCGCGTTGAACAGCTTGTTCTGTTGCTCCGGCGATAACTGGGCGAGATCCTGCATCCCGGAAGTGGCCGGCACCACCTTGATTCCTCCGGGCCCCTCGACGATGATCTCGCCGATGCTGCGCTCGCCGCTGAGAACATGCTCGATCGTGAAGCGGGGGCTGAAGCCCAGTAGCACGTCGATGTTGGCCAGGGCGTAATCGGCGTCGAGCAGCACCACCCGCCTCCCCAGCATCGAGAGCGCGATCGCGAGGTTGGCAGCCACAGTGGTCTTGCCCACGCCGCCCTTGCCGCCGGTGATGGCGATGGAGACAGCGCGCCCCGTGCTGTCGGCTTCCTGAGCCGACTCCCGTTGCACCATCTGACGGAGCCGCGACGCCTGGTCGGTGACGCTCATAAATCCCTCATCCAAGCAGCATTCTGGCCAACTTGCCCGGATTGGCAGCCTCGATGTCGTCGGGCACGTTCTGGCCCGTAGTGAAGTAAGCTATCGGCAGCTTGGTCCGCACCGTTTCGTTTACCACCGGTCCGTATGTCGTGGTCTCGTCGAGCTTGGTGAAAACCAGTTTCCTCGGTCCGATTGGGAAGAAGCGGTCAGTGATGTCGCAGAGGTCCCGGTTTTTCGTGGTCGCCGAGAGCACCAGCATCACCTCGATACCCGGATCGTCGGCAAAATAGCTCTTGAGATCCTTCACCTGCTCTTCGTCGGCCTGGCTGCGGCCGGCCGTGTCGATCAGGATAAGAGAGGCGTCGCTGTTATCGGCAATCGCCTGGCGCATCTCGTCGGGACTGTAGCTGACAAAAAGCGGAATGTTCATGATGCGGGCGTAAGTTTTGAGCTGCTCGACCGCGGCGATCCTGTAGGTATCAATGGTAATCAGGCAAACCTTCCGCTTCATCTGCAGGCTGCAGCGGGCGGCGAGCTTGGCGATGGTGGTTGTCTTGCCTACCCCTGTGGGGCCGATGAAAGCCAGCACGGCGGGGCGGCCGCCGTTGAGGGCGATCGGCTTGCCGGCCGGCATGACGTTCGCTAACAACTCCTCCAGGCTCTTCCTGGCGAGGGATATGTCCTTCAGTTCCTCCTTCTGCAACCGATTGTTCAACGCCTCGACCAGGTTATAGCTGAGGCTCTCCTCGAGTTCGTTGCCGATCAGGGTGCGGTAAAGTTGCAGCGGGATTTCGCTGAAATCGAGTTCCTCGGTCAGGCCCGCACGGCGCGAGAGCACGCTGAACAGGCGCTTCAGATCGCGCATCTCCTCGCGCAACGGCTCGATGTCGGGGCCGGCATGGTTGCGGCGCATCTCGTCGACGAGCGAACGGATGGCAAAGAGCTCCTGCTTGAGCGGCTCGATGCTCTGGCTCAGAAGCATGCGGTTCTTGACGATCTGCTCCTCGATGTCGCTGGGGGTGTACGCACTCTCCGCCTTCTTCACCCTCTTGGTCGGCTCCAACCGCTCAGCAATCTCGTCTTCCTTCAGGGGGGAGGCATCGTCGGCGGCGGCGGTGACCTCCACGAAGCGGCGCCCCAACCGGCCGTTCATCTCCCTGGTGGAAATGATCAGCGCATTCTCTCCCATCTCGCGGCGAATCAGCGCCAGAGCATCCTTGATTGTCGAGGCCGTGTACTTCTTTACCCGCATTCTTTCAGTCCCACCGTGGCGTTTTCTCAGTAACTACGGGTTACTTGCAAGTGCCTCATTATAACAGATTTTTCCCCTTCTTACATCATCCGCAATGCTCTGAAAAGGACTCGTTCGGGCGTGGATTAAGGCTTCTCCCGCGGGCTTCACGCGGGAACCTTGTTGCGGAGTTTGTAGACGTAGGCCAGGACCTCGGCGACGGCCTTGTAGAGATCGGGCGGGACGAGATCGCCGATCTCGCAGGTGCGGTAGAGGGCTTGCGCCAACGGCGGATTCTCGACCAGCGGAACTTCGTTCTCCTCGGCGATTTCCCTGATACGCCGGGCCAGGTAGCCCCTGCCCTTGGCGACCACCTCGGGTGCCGACGCCATCTCCACATTGTAGAGCAACGCCACGGCGAAGTGTGTCGGGTTGGTGATCACCACATCGGCGCGCGGCACCTCGGCCATCATCCGGCGGCGTACCATCTGATACTGCAGGGTCCTGATCCGGCGCTTGATCAGCGGATCGCCCTCGGTCATCTTCATCTCGTCCTTCACCTCGCGGCGCGACATCTTTAGGTCCTCGGTGTAGCGGTGGTGCGTCCAGGCGAGATCCATTACCGCCAGGATGATGAACAGCAGCAGGATCTTGAAGAGCGCCACGAAGATGAAATTCGCTGCGTATTCGACAGCCTGCGGCAGCGGGATCATCATCAGGCCCGGAAGATGCGGAAGCTCCGCCATGATCGTATCCCAGGTCATCCACACTACAACCAGGACGATCAGGATCGTGCGCAGGAAATTCATCGCGGCCGAAGGGCTCATGATCATCCGTTTCAAGCCCTCGATCGGGTTGAACTTGTTGGGCTTGAACTCGAATGGCTTGAACGATATGTTCCAACCGCCCTGCATCAGCGTCGACGCGAAGATGGAGGTGGCTAGGAGAGCGAGAAACAACGGCCCGACGATCAACGCCAGGCTTCCGGCAACCTCCCACAACAAATTGATGACCGAGGGTTGATTGATCTGCATGGTGCCGGCGGCGGTCAGCAGTCTGGTGACAAGCCGGCCGAGCGCAACCGTGCCCATCCCGCCGAAGAGGAAAGTGACGAGGAGCGCGACAGCGAAGGTCATGATGTTGGAAAATTCCTTGCTGCGCGGCAGCTTACCGTCTTCCCTGGATTTCCGCCTCTTGCGCGGAGTCGCGGGTATCGTCTTTTCCGACTTGTCTTCCGTACCCATTGCACGCTACCCAAAGAAATTCAGCAGACGGCTGATCTCGCCCAGCACCTTACCCAGCATGTACTCCACTCCCCGCGGCATCGCGCGGAGGGTCACGGCCAGCACGAACATGCCGAGCAGGATTTTCAGCGGGAACTGCAGCATCAGCATGTTGAATTGCCGGGCCGTCTTGGCCAGCACCGCGATGACGATCTCGACAAAGAAGATCGCTGCGAGCACCGGCGCCACCACCTGGAGGGCGAAGAGAAAGATGTTCGAGCCCAGCCTGATGAACACGTCGCCGGCCTCGAGCCTGAAATTCAATCCCAGAGGCGCAATCACCACGTAACTCTGCCGGATGACGCCCATGAGAATGATGTGAAAGTTCAAGCTCAGCAGCAGGAGGATCGTCACCAGGTTGTAAAAGGCGCCCATCAGCGACACTGACACTTCGGCCGAGGGATCTAAAACGTTGGCGATGCGCATACCCATGTGAAAGCCGATTATCTCGCCGGCGAACTGGACGGCCGAGGAGATGGTCCTGCCCAGCAGGCCGATGGAGACCCCGATCAGCAATTCGCCGCCGATTGCGAGCACGAGGGTGACCGCATCGGGTGGAATCGGCGGGATGATGCCGATAACCGCGGGGAAGAAGAGAATGGTTCCGGCGAAGGCCAGCGATAATTTGATGATCGGGGGGACTGAGGAGGCGCCGAAAACCGGCGCGAAGGCGATAATCCCCGCCACTCGGAAGAGGATCAGGATGAAGCCCTGAATCTGCTGGATGGGGACAGCAAAGCTCATCGCTAGCGCACGTAGAGGTGGAGTTGCGAGAATAATCGGGCGGTGAAGTCGGTCATAATCTGCATCATCCAGGGCAGCGCGATCAGCAGCACGATGAGGACGGTGATGATCTTGGGGATGAAAGTCAGCGTCTGATCCTGGATCGAGGTCGCGGTCTGGAAGATGCTGATCAGCACGCCGACGACAAGGCCGGCGATCAGCATCGGCGCCGCCACCAGCAGCAGCACCCTGATCGCCTCCGTGGCCACGGCCATTACGAGTTCCTGCGACATCGCTATCCCATAGTAAAGCTGCGCACAAGTGAGCCGATCACCAGGTACCAGCCGTCCACCAGCACGAAGACCAGCAGTTTGAACGGCATCGAAATCAGGATCGGCGGCAGCATGATCATGCCCATCGACAGGAGCACCGAGGCGACCACCATGTCGATGATCAGGAAGGGCAGGAAGACCAGGAAACCGATCTCGAACGCCGTCTTGACTTCGCTGAGCATGAAGGCCGGCACCACCACATAGGTGGGTACCTCCTCGAAAGTCGAGGCCTGCACCCCGCTGATCTCCATGAAGAGGTTGAGATCCCTCTCGCGGATGAATTTCATCATGAAGTTGCGGATGTGGCCCTCCGCCGCCTGCACCGCCTGGAAGGCGCCGAGGTTGCCCTCGTTGTAGGGCACCACAGCGTCATTCCAGATGCTCTGACCCACCGGCCACATGATCATCATGGTCAGGAACAACGCCATGCCGATCAGCACCTGGTTGGGCGGCACCGTCTGGGTGCCCAACGCCTGACGCATGAAGTGGAAGACGATGACGATGCGGGTGAAGCTGGTGAGCATTATCAGGATCGAGGGCAACAGCGAGAGGACTGTCACCAGGAGCAGAATCTGCAGCGGGAGGCTGATGGTGGTGGCCTCGGCGCCCTCGCCGAGGGTGATGTTGATGTCGGGAATCCGCTGCTGTTCCTGGGGGGGAGGGGCCCCGCCGGCGAACGCGCCGGGCAGCCAGAGAGCCAGGTATGCCGCGACGAGAGCGAAGAAGATGACGCTGCGGCGGCTTAGCCGCTTGATAATCACGTTGCCGTCGGCCTGAAGCAGCGGCCTCACTGGTCTCCCCCGTTCAAGACTGCGAATCTTCCCTGCCTTCCGGTTTTTCGCCTCTAAATCGCTTCAGCAGCCGGGCGAAGCCGCCCTCCTCAGCAGCCCCGCCTGTCTCTACATACGGCTTTATCTCGTCGGCATCGAGAGTCGATAGCAACGAAATCTCGCCCGAGCTGATTCCGATCAGATAGTAGCGCTTCCCCACCCTGATCACCGAGATGAAGCGGCGGTCGCCCAACGGCACCGAAGCCACCACCTGCAGCAGCCCCGAGCTCCCGAACGAGAATTTTCTGCCCATTGTCAGCTTCAGCAGCCAGGTAATGAGCAGGATGAGAGCGATGACGACGGCCAGCGCCAGAACCAGGTTGATGACGTAGGGCCAGATATCGAAATCCCTGGTCACAAGGGGCTTTGCAGCCTGGCCGGCCTGGTCGTCTGTCTGCTGACCGGCTTGAGCGAGCGCGTTGATCATGGCGGGAAGGAAGGCCGGGCGGCAGCAGTTCACCTCTCCCTCCTTCCGGGCTCGACGACTTCAGTTACGCGGATGGCTAGGTGGTCGTCGATCACCGTGACATCTCCGCGGGCGATAAGCCTGCCGTTGGCGAGCAGGTCAAAGCTCTCGCCGGCGCTCTTGGAGAGCTCCACAACCGCTCCGCGGTCGAGCCGCAAGAGATCGCTGATCGTCATCAACGTCTTGCCGATGAGGATGGTGATCTCGAAGGGGATGTCGCCAAAATCCTGTAGCTCTCCCAGATGGAACTGCTTCTTCGGAGTCCCCTCTTCCGAATCCGTCGCCATTCACTACCTCGACTGCACCACGAATTCCCTGAAGTTGACCCGCCTCACATAGTAAGCTTCCGGGAATTGGTTATTAATCATCTTCAGGAGGTCGTCCTTCAACTTAGTCCAGACGGGAGTCTCGATCTCCTCGGGAAATTTGCTGGCCATGAAAGTGATTATCGTGTCGCTGATGCGTGACATCACCGCCTCGTTGGCTTGCATCTCCTCCCTGATTTCCTCGCTCCCCACCTCGAGGGTCAAGCTCACTTTGAGGTAAACCTCGTTCTGCATCAGACCGGGCGGCTTGCGCAGGCGAATCAGGAAGGGATCGGCGAACTCGAGCACGCCCGGCGGATTCTCGGGATCGTAGAGATCTCCAAGGGGCTTGCTGACCTTCTCCACTACCGCGGCGGGTTGCTCGCCGTCCGCCGCCGGCGGCGGCAGGATCATCTGAGCAACGAACCAGCCCGCGACCACAGCCACTACGATCACCACCAGCACTATGACTATCTTTATGAGGCCGCCGCCCTTCTTTCCCGCAGCCCGTTCTGAAGCTTCCTCCGTTTCCGCTGCCTGAAAGTCGTCCGCTTCATCAACCATCGCTAAGCCTCATTGTATAACATTTGAGAAGATCGACGCGTCCGGCGGCTCCAGGTAGATTCGAACGCGCCTGTTCGCTGCACGGTTCTCCGGCGTGTCGTTGGGGACCTTGGGGCGGGTCGATCCGTAACCGGCAACTATAAACCTTTCCGGTGGAAGCCAGCTGCCCCTCTCCTCCCGATCCGACAAAAGATAATCGAGCACGGCCACTGCGCGCCGTGCGCTGAGTATATAGGCATCGCGCGGCGGAAGCGAGTTATCGGTGTGACCCTCGACAATCACGCGCCTGTTGGACATCTCCAGCACCCTTGCCAGGAAATTTCTCAATAAATTGAGAAAGTCGGAGGACTCTGCCGTCAGCTCTGCGCTGCCCTCCCTGAAAAGTGCTTTCTCGGCCAGGATAATAGAGATAGCGCCTTCGGGAGCGTCCTCGACTTGAAACTCGACTGCGTCGGCCACGCTGCCGCTACCCAAGCCGGCGTCAACGCTGCTCGCGAAATCGATCATCGCCGCCCGCGATGAGCTCTTCGGAATGTCGGGAATGGGATCGAAGACAAAATCGCTGGAGTGAACCATTTCACCTGCCGACATCAGGCCCAGCTGGTCGCCGGCGAACGAGCGGAAAAATTCCTGAAAACGCTCGCTGGAGATGCTCGACATCGAGAACAGCAGGACGAAGAAGGTGAGCAGCAGCGTGCACATGTCGGAGAAGGTCACCATCCAGCTTCCTGAAGGCGCCCCTTCTTCCCTTATCAGGATCTTACGCCCCACACATCACCTCATCTCGCCCGAGCGTTCGAGCCGCGGGTGCTTGATTATCACTTCCACCCGCCGGTTGAGGGCCATGTTTGCCGGTGTATCGTTAGCGACCAGCGGCCGGTACTCCCCGGCGCCGCCGGCCGACAACCTGTCAATGCCGATTCCCCGGGAGTTCAGATAGCTGAGCACGCTCATCGCGCGCGCTTGCGAGAGCTCCCAGTTGTTGCGCCACGTCCCACCGGGCGGGAGCTGGCTGGTGTCGGTGTGGCCCTCGATTGCGATCTCGTTGCGGAAGGGCCCCACTATCGCCACCAGGCGGTCGAGGAAGCGCCGTCCCTGGGGAGTTAGCCGGTCGTCCCCGGGGGCAAAAGTGAGCTCTTCTCCCATGGTCACGACCATGCCTCGAGGTGTCACGATGATCCCGATGCTACCCTCGAGCCCTATCTGGTCGGCGTATTTCTGCAGGGCGCGAAACTCCTCGTAATGCGACGTCATGACATCATAAAGCAGTTCGTTACCGGGCTTGGAGGCTTCTGCGGTAAGTTCCTGCCCGGCGCTGCCGGTCTCGAAGATGCTGAACATTCTGGCGGCCTTCTCGAAGATGCCTACGAACTCCAACTGGACCGAGGTGAGCGCCATTTTGACCCGCTCTACATCAAAGGTCGAATAGGCGGTCAGCAGGATGAAGAAGGCCAGGATAATAATCGAGAGGCTGGTGAAAAGGGAGACATGAACCGGCAGCTTCGGGCGTTGCCTGATGATTATCGGCTTGGAATGGTTGTTTCCGATCATGGCTTGCTAGAATTGTGTGGCTCTCTCCCCCGGTGGCAGGAAGGTGTTAAGTTTCTGCTCTACGATGCGCGGCACGTCCCCGCTTTGAATGGAGAGGATGCCCGCCATCGTCATCTCCTTGAACAGCAACTCCTCGTTGGAGCGCTTCTTCAACTTCTCCGCCAACGGCAGAAAGACGAGGTTGGCCAGCAGCGCGCCGTAGAAGGTTGTCACCAGAGCGATGGACATTTTGGGGCCGATGGAGGAGGGATCGTCGAGGCTTTGCAGCATGAAAATCAGGCCGATGAGCGTGCCGATCATGCCGAACGCGGGTGAGAAGTTCCCCATCGCCTCCAGGATGCCCGAGCCGATGCGATGCCGATCGGCCACTTTCTCCAGCTCTGTCTCCAGAATCTGCCGTGTCAGCTCCGGCTCGGTGCCGTCGACGACGAGTTGGATCCCCTGGTGCATGAACAGATCGGAAGCCTCGCCCGCGACGTTCTCGAGGGCCAGCACTCCATCGCGCCTCGCGACCCTGGCGAATTCGACCATGCGCGGAACGAGCTCTTTGAGCGTCTCAGCTTTATGGAAGAAAGCTTTGCTCAGGGCTGAGATCAACTTCTGGATATCAGCCAGAGGAAAGGCGATGAGAGTGGCACCGAAGGTTCCGCCCAAAACAATCATCATTGACATCGGATCGATGAAAAAACCGAGACCGTTTCCGAGTATGATGGAACCGAGAACCAGACCGAAGCCGACCAGAAAGCCGAGGACGGTTGAAATATCCATCAGGACCCCTCTCTGCACCGCCGTCCGGCGAATATTATGCGATAGAGATAAAATCAAGCGGCACAGCGTTTTAACGCTGGAATATTAACATAAACGGCTTTTTTTGTAAAGCTTTACAAGGAATCCGGCGGCATCCCCGACCGGCGTTTCCGCCGCGCGAACCCGGCCCGAGTAGTGATTCCCGCAGGCGCCCTGTATGGAAATGCGGGGGCTACTCAACTAACATCCTGCCTTTTTCCAGCACCCTTACGCCGCCGACGTCGAGAGTCGGTTCCAGCACGATGCCGTCAAGATGGACGGGCACATCCACTACTCCCCCGAGCGCGCTGTTCTTGCCGATCGCGACGTGGACGGTCCCCAGCACCTTCTCGTCCTCGAGGATGTTGCCGACAATTCTCGCCCGCTCGTTTGTTCCGATCCCCAGCTCGGCGATGTTGCGGGCATCGTTGCCGAAGGGAGCGATGGATGCCAGCAGCATCTGGGCCGCCTCGCCGCCGCCTATATTGACTGCGTAACCGCCTCGCACCTCTATCTCGATCACCTCGTCTTCCAGGATGCCGGAGTCGCCCATTGAGCCGTCCACCACCAGCACCCCCTCGGCCGTCCCCTCCAGAGGCGCGATGTAAGCCTCTCCCGCCGGCAGGTTGCCGAAATCCCTGCCGTTGCGAAGGATGCCTGTGTCGGCTTCGCCGGCGCGGCCCTGCAGGCCGAAGCGCAGATCCGTGCCTCCTGCGGCGGTGAGGTGGGCCTCGTTCGCATCTGTGAGCAAGGCGGCAATCCGGCGGCTCAGCACGTCGATCCGCCGGTAGTCGGCGCTCATCGCGCGCAGCATCGTATCCTCGGTTATCCCCGGCAAGGTCGCTATCCGCGCGCCCCTATCCGAGGCCGCCATCCGGGCGGCGGTGTGGCTCAGGCTGCGGAATGTGGGGCAGAGAATTACATCGGCGGCGTACATCGCCGCCGCCACTAGCGCCGGCGGCTCCTCTCCGTCGATCTGACGCGGTGTCATCTCGAGCAACATCGCCTCGGCGCCCGCCTGCAGTGCCGCATCGAACAGAGCCTTGCCGATCGAGCGGCATGGCTCGTCGGTGATTACGAGGCAGACTTCATCCTTTAAGACGGCAAGGCACTGGTTAACCGCAACCCCGGCCGGGATTGACAAATCGGTCATCAAAACTCCCCCCGTAATTACCCGTCGTCTGGTTCCGGCCGCTGCTGGATTGCTCAGGCGCTCTTCGTTACGCGCCCCCGGAGGCTGAGATACACGTAAAAGACTATGCCAACAATCAGCGTGAATACCGAGATCAGCTGCTGGCCCGAAAGGCCGAGGAAAACCGCCCCGTGGTCGCCCCGGAACCATTCAACGATGCCCCCGCGGACGACCGAGTAAAGGATCACATAGGCCCAGAAAACCTGGCCGTCGAACTTCCTCACCCGCCACAACAGCAGCAGCAGGGCAAAGACCACGACCATCAGCAGCATCTCGTAGATTTGAACGGGATGGCGGTAAATTCCGGAAGGAGCGATTGCGTTGGGAGGGAAATTGACAGCCCAGGCAAGTTCCTGCTGATCCACCGGCTTGCCGTAGCAGCAGCCGGCGCAGAAGCAGCCGATGCGGCCGATAGCCTGGCCGATCGCAATGCTGGGCGCGGCAACGTCCGCGACAAGCCAGACCGGCTGCTTCTTCCAGTAGAGGTAGGCCACCGAAAGGATCACGGCCACAATCATTCCGCCCTGAAATACACCCCCGGCGCGCAGAACGTCGCCGAGGCGGCCGGGATTCTCAATGTATTCCGGCAGGTGCCCCAGAACGTAGAAGAGCTTGGCGCCGACGACCGAGCCGATGAGGACCACAATGCCGGTGTCGATGATAATCATCGGAGGCAGGCCGGCCTTCTTGGCCCTGAAATAGGCGAGCAGTATCGCGATGAAGAAAGCCAGGGCGAGCATCAGCCCATAGGTATAAATTGTGAACCCGCCTATCGTGAACAGCTCACGAAACATCAGATCCCTCCCTTTCCTCGAAAATCTCCTTATCCGCACTCACCGAAAGCCCAGCTTCTTCCGCGCCCTCGGCCGCCCGGTCGGCCTGCCGTTTCCGGTGCGGCCTGAAGGTGTCGATCAACAGCAGGCATACCCCTAACACGATACAGGAATCGGCGACGTTGAACGCCGGCCAGCGGAACTGCTGCCAATAAAACTCAAGGAAATCGGTAACCCAGCCGATGGTGAAGCGGTCAACCAGGTTGCCGATCGCCCCGGCGAAGATCATGTGCAGCCCGAGCTGCGAGAGCCACTCGTGCGGCGGCAACCGCAACGAGTAGAAAACGACCAGCATCAGGGCAATGCCGCCCAAAGTGCTGAGCAGCAGCTCGCGCTCGCCGTCCGCCAGATCGGAGAAGAGCCCGAAAGCGGCTCCCTTGTTCTGCACGTGGTTGATCCGAAAGAAGCCCTCGATCACTTCGATGCGATCGTACTGATCGATCGTCTCCCGCACGAGCGCCTTTGTCCACTGGTCGACGACGACCAGCAGTACCGGCACCAGCAGCCAGATCAGTCTCTTGCGCCAGGGGCTCATCACTCCGCTTCGCCTTCCAGGCCGTGAAGCACCTCGGCGCAACGTCCGCAGACGCCGGGGAAATCCTTGTCGTCACCCACCGTGGGCGACCACACCCAGCAGCGCTCGCATTTCTCTCCGGAGGCTTTCTCGATCCGGGCAGCCGGCTTGTCGCCGTCCTCCACGCTCACCTCGGATACGATGAACAGCTGGGTCAGGAAGTCGCGGTAGCGCTCGACAAGCCCCCGCATCTTCTCGGGCACGGCCAGCACCACGTGGGCTTCCAGGCTCTGGCCGATCGTCTTGGCGTCGCGAGCTTCCTCGAGCGCCTTGAGCACCAGCTCCCGAATGCCGCGAAGCTTCTCCCAGCGCTTCAGCAGCTCGCCGTCGTCCACCTCGACCGCCTCAGGAAAGGCGGCCACGTGCACGCTGGACTCCTTGCCCTCCCACGAAGGCATGTGCGTCCAGATCTCGTCGGTGGTGAAGCTGATGATTGGTGCCGCCAGCCGCACGAGGCCGTCGAGGATGATGGAGAGCGCCGTCTGCGCGCTGCGGCGCTTGCTGTCGCCGGGCAACTCGCAGTAAAGGCGATCCTTCAGAATGTCGAGGTAAAAAGCGCTGAGGTCGACCGTCACGAAGCTATTGATCGCATGGTAGACGGTGTGGAACTCGTAATTCTCGTAGGCGCGCACGATCCGCTTGCGCAGCCGCTCGAACAGGGCAAGGGCGTAGCGGTCGATCTCCTCCATCCGCTCCGCCGGCAAGGCGTCGCGGTCGGGATTGTAATCGAACAGGTTGCCCAGCAGGAAGCGGCAGGTGTTGCGGAACTTGCGGTAGGCTTCGGCGTTGCGCTTGAGTATCTCTTCGCTGACCCTCACGTCGTCGCGGTAGTCGGTCATCGCCACCCAGAGGCGGAGCACCTCGGCGCCGTTCTTGGCCATGTAGTCGTTCATGTCGATGATGTTGCCGAGGCTCTTGCTCATCGCTTTGCCCTCGGCGTCGAGCACGAAGCCGTGGGTCAGTACCTGGCGATAGGGCTTGCCGCCCTTCGCCGCCAGGCCGCAGAGCAGCGAGCTCTGGAACCAGCCGCGATACTGGTCCTGGCCTTCGAGATAGAGATCGGACGGCCAGGGCAGGTCGTCGCGTTTGCCGAGCACGGCGGCGTGGCTGACGCCGCTGTCGAACCAGACGTCGAGCGTGTCGGTCTCTTTGCGCAACTCCGTGCCGCCGCACTTGGGACATTTGAAACCTTCCGGGAGAAATTCCTCCACCGGAAGCTCGTACCAGCAAGCGGCGCCGCCGTCTTCGAACATGTCGGCAGCGCGCTCGACCAGGTCGGCGTCGAGGATCGCCTCGCCGCAACTCTCGCAGTGAAAGGCAACAATCGGCACGCCCCAGACGCGCTGGCGGCTGATGCACCAGTCGGGCCGGCCCACCAGCATCCGCTCCATCCGCTCCTCGCCCCAGGTGGGGACCCACTTCGTCTCCTTGATCGCCTCGATCGCACGCTCGCGCAGCCGGTCGTGATCAACCCTGAAAAACCACTGCTCCGTCGCCCTGAAGATCACCGGCGACTTCGAGCGCCAGCCGTAGGGATAGGAGTGCTCGAACTCCTCGTCGTGCAGCAGGCAGCCGTGCTCGCGCATGAACTCCACGATCAGCGGATTGGCCTCGAAAACGTTGATCCCGGCCCAGTGCTCGACCTCGTCGGTGAAGCAGCCGGCGTCGTCGAGCGGGCTGTAGATCGGGATGCCGTAGGCCATGCCCGTGAAATAGTCGTCGGCGCCGTGACCGGGCGCGGTGTGGACGCAGCCGGTGCCGGCCTCCAGCGTGACGTAATCGGCCAGCACGAACAGGCTGTCGCGGTCAAGCCAGGGGTGCCGCGCTTTGAGGCCCTCCATCTTGCGCCCCTTGAAGCGGGCAAGGATCTTCTCGTTGCCGCCCTCGAAACCGCAGGCGCTCTGGACCGCGAAGGCCAGACCCTCGGCGAAGATGTAGACCTTGTCGCCGTGCTCATAGGCGACGTAGCTGAAGTCGGGATGGAAGGCGATCGCCATGTTCGCCGGCAGCGTCCAGGGAGTGGTGGTCCAGATGATCACCTCGACGTCCTTGCCCGCCAGGGCGGGATCGACCTCGGCCGGATCCACACCCAACGGGAAGGTCACGTAGACCGACGGCGAGGAGTGGTCGTGGTACTCGACCTCCGCCTCCGCCAAGGCGGTCTGGGACACCGGATCCCAGTGGACCGGCTTGAGACCCTTGTAGACATAGCCGCCGCGCACGAAGGCCGCGAACTGGCGGGCTATCTCCGCCTCGTAGCTGAACTTCATCGTGAAGTAGGGATCGTCCCACTCGCCCAGAATGCCCAGGCGGCGGAATTCCACCCGCTGAAAATCGATGAACTTGCGCGCGTAGTTGCGGCATTCCTCGATCACCTGCGCCGTGGTCATCTGCTTCTTCTTCCCGCCGAGCAGCTTGTCGACGCCGTGCTCAATCGGCAGGCCGTGGCAGTCCCAACCCGGAAGGTAGGGCGAGTTGAAGCCGGCCATCGTCTTGCTCTTGACCACTATGTCCTTGAGGATCTTGTTGAGCACATGGCCGTGGTGGATGTGGCCGTTGGCGTAGGGCGGGCCGTCATGCAGCACGAAAGAGGGGCTTGCGGCGCGCGCCTTGCGGATCTGAGCGTATATATCTTCCTCGTTCCAGCGGGCGAGGATTTCCGGCTCCCGCTGGGCAAGGTTTGCCTTCATCGGAAACGATGTGGCGGGTAGGTTCAATGTGTCCTTCATATTTTTCATCGGTCGTACCGTTACTCTCGATGGTCATTATAACGTAGGGAAGTGCGAGAAACTAAGGGCCGGAGTAACCGGGCGCTAAATCGAGCGCCGGCGGAGGTCGGATATAGCGCTCCTAAACCCCGCCGGAGTGTGTCTCCCTTGTTGTATGCAGTCAAGCGACATTCCGGTTAGCCTTTTGATCCGCCCGGGCGGCGGTGACCGCTCTCCGGACGGAAGGAATGGTTCCTACCTGCCGGAAAAATAACACAGGGTGATTCTCCGGTCAATTAATCTGTATCTCGGCCGGCGCGGGAACGCCCGCCGCAAAACGCTGTCAGATGACTTGCCCGGCCGGATAATAGACGGCCACAGCGAGAACTATGTTCGAAATCGGCAGGATCAAACTCGCCTTGAGGGAACCATGCCGGTTCTGCTAGAATCGCCGTTTCATGGGTCGCTGCGTGGCCCCCTAAGCTAATCGAGGAGAACTAATAATGAATTATCTGCGCTTGCTGCTGCTGACCGCACTTGTCCTCTGCATGATGTTGCCGGCAGTCGCTTTTGCCCAGACCGCCGTCAGGCAAGCAGGAAGGGTCCTGGATCAGGATGACAATCCGATCGAGGGCGCCAAGGTCGTCGCGATGGACGTGCGAACCAATAGACCCCAGGAAACGACCACCGACAAGAACGGTCGGTTTACCTTCCGGCGCCTGTTCGAGGGCCGCTACTCCTTCATGATAACCAAGGAAGGCTTCATCAGCCACAAGGCCGAGAAGCAGCTCATGCCGCAGGGCACGACACCGCTGATCGTTCACCTGCAGCCGGATCCCGATGCCGGCAAGTCGAATCTGACCAACGAGGATTTCGCCAAGGCCGCCGAGCTGCTGCAAAACCGCCAATACGACGAAGCCAGAGAGATCTTTATCCAGTTCATCGAAGCCTACCCCGAGATGGCAGCCGCCTGGTTCAACGTCGGCATCTGCAGCTTCGCGGTCCAGGACTACGCGGGAGCCGTCGAGGCGTTCGCCGAGGTGCTCAAAATCGAACCCGAAAACACGAATGCGATGCTGCTCGCGGCCCAGGCTCACACACAACTCCGCGAAGTGCCCCAGGCGGTCGCGCTCTACGAGCAGTATCTCGAGAAGGTTGCCGACGACTTCGAGACGTGGCACGTGCTCGGGCAGCTCTACAATTTCGAAGGGAACCGGGAGAAGGCCCTGGAGGGCTTCAGCAAGGCCCTCGAGCTCAATCCCGAATACGCCGAATCGCACCTCATGAAGGGCTTCACCCTCGTCGACCTGCAGCGCACCGCAGAGGCGGTGACGCATTTGGAGAAATATCTCGAGTTGATGCCCGATTCACCCATGGCAGCCCGGGCCAAAGAGGGACTCGCTACGATCTATCTCGACACGGGCAAGAAATTGATGGAAGAGATAAAGTACGAGGAGGCGATCGCGGAGTTCAACAAGTATCTCCAACTCATGCCTGACGCGGCGAACGCGGAGGAAGTCAAGGCGATGATCGAGGCCGCCAAGGCCGAACTCCAATAGGAAGCAAACGCGCCGCCGGCGCCGGGTACCGGTCAAGATCCGGGGAGCGGCGGTAGAGAGATGTCAAAGGGTCCCGATGCCGGGCATCGGGACCCTTGATTGTGTCCGCTAGATTCTCCACACGCTGCGAGATCACGCCGCAGGGGCACTTGCGCGGTGTCAGTAGTGTTTCTCCATGTACCGCTCGATCTTGTCGTAGGCGCTGCCGAGCGTCTCCATCTCCGGCAGGAAGACGACGCGGAAGTGACGCGTCCCCTCCTTCTCGCCGAATCCGGAGCCGTGCACAACCAGCACCCCGGTCTCGAACAGCAGGCCCTTTACCCACTCCTCGTCGGTGTCTTCAATTTCAAGGCGCGGGAATGCGTAGAAGGCCCCGAGGGGTTTGACACAAGAGATGTGCTTGATCTCGTTAAGCCGCTGGAAAGTGAGATCGCGCCGTTGCCGCAGCTTCTCGACGGCCCCTTCGAGGTGGCCGTCACCGCTCTGCAGGGCCGGCTTGATCGCGTACTGCTCCGGATGGTTGGCGCAGAGGCGTGCCCTGACGATCTTGTTGACGTTCTCCGCGTAGTTGTCGATTAGCTCCGGGTCGCCGCTGAACACCGCCCAGCCGATCCGCCAGCCCGGCGCCATGTAGTTCTTGCTGAGGCCGTTGAACGTCACGACCGGAAGCTCCGGATCGAGAGAGGCGAGAGAATAGTGCGGCAGGTCGTCGAGGATCAGCTTGCTGTAAATCTCGTCCATGAAGACGAGCAGGTTGTGCTCGCGCGCAACTTCGGCGACTTGCTCGAGTTTTTCCCGGGTGCAGACCGATCCCGTCGGATTGTTCGGATTGATGATCACGATCGCCCGCGTGCGGCTGTCGATTCGCGATACGATGTCGTCGATGTTCGGCTGCCAGCCATCCTCTTCATCAAGGTAATAGTAGTTCTCGACCGCCTGCAGCTTGGACAGGATGGCCGAGTAGAGCGGATACCCCGGCGCGGGAATCAGGACGTTCTCGCCGGGCTCCAACAGGGCCGTCAGGCATAGATCTATGGCTTCGCTGCCGCCGGTGGAGACGAAGATGTTCCTGATGGTCCTGATGCCGTACAACTTCTCGGCTTCCTTGCCGATGGCCTCCACCGCTTCAGGGATGCCCGAAGCCGGAGAGTAGCCGTTGAGGCCGCGGCGCATCGCATCAAGAGTGGCTTCCTTCAAGAGCTCGGGAACGTCGAAGTCGAACTGGCAGGGATCGCCGATATTGAGCGAGAGAATCTGCTTGCCGCTTTTTTTAACTTGGTCGGACAGGAGAACGATGTCGCGGATGGCATACCGCACACCGTCTACCCGGGATGCTGGTTTTATCGGTATCATGTCTTTCTCCTCTGCTGGCCGACCACAGTATAAATCGTTCCGGAATTCGCGACAAGCAAACCGGGCACTCGCCACCCGCCCGAGGAAGTCTTGCCGCATAGCTGTTGCCCGGCGTTTTTACTTGGCGTTATAGTGTGGCGGGGGGAAAACGGATGACAATTTCCCGAAATAGCGGCACAAAAACCGCCAAGCCGCTCGTGATCGCCCATCGCGGAGAAGCTTCCTCCCGCCCGGAGAACACCCTGGCCGCGTTCGAAGCGGCGCTGGCTGCGGGTGCAGACGGCATCGAGTGCGACTCGCGCTTGAGCGCCGACGGCGTGCCCGTGGTGATCCACGACCCGACTCTGACGCGCACCGCCGGCGTCCGCGGCAAAGTCGGATCCCGCACGCTGGAGCAGTTGCGCCTGCTCGACGCGGGCGAGGGCGAATCGATACCCACGCTCGCGGAAACCTCCGATCTCTGCCGCGGCAGAGCGTTGCTTTGCCTTGAATTCAAGGAAGTCCTGGCGGTGGCCCCGTCGATCGCGGCCCTCAAGGGCCACCACGCCGGAGGCCTGATGTTCTGCAGCTTTCTCCCCAAGGCGTTGCGCGCCTGCAAGGATTTGTGGCCGGAAGTCCCCACCCTGCTGATCACGGGCTCGCGCAATCCCAACCCCGTCGCCCGCTGGCGGGAATCGTTCCCGCTCAGCACGATCAAGCGGGTCGACGCCGACGGCCTGAGTTGCCACCACTCCGCGCTCTCGCCGAAGCGCGCGGCGCAAGTGCGGTCAGCGGGTCTGGGGCTGGTCACCTGGTGTACTGTCGAAGAAGAGGAGAAACCGCCCAGGTGGTTCGAGAAGGCTCTTGAAGCCGCTCCCGACGCCCTGGTGACCACCTGGCCGCGTAAATTGCTGGAGTTGCTCGCCGACAGTCGCCGCGACTACCGCGGGTCGTAGCGCATCAACGCGGTAAAGGAGACCAGCCCGGCGGTGAGGTTGTAGAGCAGAAGCCAGATCATTTGCCACCAGGGAGTCTCGCGCCGATCGACTAAACCGGCTGCGGACCACATTGCCGAGCTGCGGGGCACTGCGACCAGAGGCACTTCCTTCGTCGAAAAGGTCCTGTACTCGTAATCTCGGTTGCCGTAGACCAGATGGGCGCTCGTGCTATCCTGCCTGTCGCGCTCGACCACGAAGTCATGCAGAATGCGCCGGTAGCGCTCGGCGTTATCGCGCAGCAGGTTGAATCCGTGAATCCCGGTGCCGCATGACATCTGCAGGCTGTCGGAGAGCAGGCCGTAGGGAGAAATCCAGGAGATGCCCTGCGCCAGCAACACCTGTTGCACCCGCGCCGCAGATGCGCCGTCACGCACTCGCTGTTGCGCTTCGCAGATGCGCTGATTGGCTTCCGCCCTCATCGGCATGTGTGGCTCGAAGGGATCGCCGGTGAAGCGCCCGATGATCGGCGGGTAGCTGTTCCAGATTTCAACGTAGACCCGCCCTTGCTCTTCCGTAACCCACTGCTGCTTCGGAATTTCCACCATCTGCTCCGAGAGCAGCCTGCTCACACCGGGGGCGGCGACCACCGCCAGCACCCAGAATACCAGCAGAATTACCAGCGCGACGGCCGGACGGGAAGTCATCGCGCTCGCCGCCATCCCCACAAGGATGAACAAAGAGATGTAAAGAATCGAGAAAAAGAACGACCAGGCGAGCGCCGGGCTGATCTTCATGCCGCAACTCCAAAACCCCGCGGCAGGGTTCGCTGGCGCTAAAGACGTGCAGGGATATTCAGCTGATTCTGATGCCTGCGTAGCCGACCACACGCGAGCGGTCGCCGAAGATGTCGGCGGATGTGGCGTACTTGATCAGTTCCGCCTTTGTTGCGCCCAGCTCAAGCGCGGCCACCAGCGCGGCGGTCACCGGAGCAACGCCGCACATCGATATCCGCTCGCCGAGGACGGTATTCAGCAGGCCCTGCGGATCGATCTCGAGGATTTTATCTATCGCCTTGCGGTCGACCTCACGTGCCTTCTCGTCGCTGAGGAAATGGCTCATGTCGCTGCTGGCGACAATCAGGACATCCTCACCAATCTCCCTGATCGCCTCCGCCATTGCCTTGCCGATCTCCTCCAGGTCGCTGTAGCGTTGGGTTCGCAGGCAGATCGGCACGAAGGCCGGATCCTTGGCAGCCCAATCGATAAAGGGCAGTTGCACCTCCAGCGAGTGCTCACGCTGGTGCGCGAGGTGGTCTTCTGCAAGCACAGCCGTGCGCGAGGCAATTGCGGCTGCCAACTCCGAATCGATCGGTATCTCGGCGCCGGGTATCGACCAGGCCCCCTCGCTGATGATCGCCGCCGCCGCGCCGATGCCGGTGTGGTTTGGGCAAAGCACCACGAAGCGGTTGGGAATCACCACGCTGGAAAAAGCGGCGCCGGCAACGTGACCGGAATAAACGTATCCCGCATGAGGGCTGACCAAGGCAAACGCCTCGCGGCGCTCGGAATCGGCAAGCATGTAGGAGCCCACCTCCCGGGCAAGCTCTTCGCCGCCCGCCGGATAGAACTGCCCGGCGACTGCCGGTGGCCTGATCATTGACGCCCCCCTTAATCAAATCGTGATGATGATCCTCGCCTCGGCGCGCGCCTTCTGCAACCACGCGTCAAGGCGGGAGTTGACGTCGCGTTCGATCAGCAGCTGTTCGAGTTGCTGCCGCACCTCCTCGAACGGAGGCAGCGGCCGCTGCGGGTACTCGGTGCGGAATTGCGCGGACCATTCCCCTTCGTAGAATTCGCGGATCTCGTCCTCTGCTAACTCATTATAACGCCTGAAGCGGTAATCGACGAATTTCAGAACCAGGAGCCGCTTGCGCAGCGCTTCCCGCAAGCCTTCCAGGGTCGTGCCTCGGGAGCGCAGTTCCAGCTCCATTTCGCTCACCGATCCGAAGGACTCGCCGAGAGCGGCCAGAGCCGAGTCAACCTCCTCTTCGCTCACAACGAAGATCTTGAGCCGTTGAATCTCTTCGAGAATCAGGGCCTGGTTGATCAGGGCCTCGAGGTTGGTCCGCATCAACTGGGGCAGATCCTCGCGCGCCGCGCCCCTTTCAGGCAGGGTTTGCCGCAGCTCGCTCAGCATGATCGGCTCTTCGTTGACGATGGCCACCACCCGATCGGCCACCTGCTGCTGAGGCAGCAGGAAAAAGATCATAAATATTAGACTAAAACGCATGGCCGAAGCTGAAAACAAGGGTTTCGTCGTAACCGCTGAGATCCCAGGTGTAATCTATACGCAACGGCCCCAGCGGCGTCGCATAGCGCAAGCCCAGGCCGCTCGCGTGCACCAGATCGCCGAAATTGAAATCATCGACGTAAGGAAACGCGGCACCGAAATCGTAGAACACCGCCCCTCCCAGATCCCACCACAGCGGGAAGCGGACTTCCAGGTTGCTGATCAGCAGCGCATTACCGTAGACGGTGAACGGCATTTGCCCTATCTCTTCGGGCCGAGGCTCGCTCAACTCGAACCCGCGCAACGTCGTGATTCCATTGAAGAAGAACTGCTCGCTGAGCGGCAGGTCTTCGCTGCCCGAGAAGGGCCATGCCAGACCCAGCCGCGCGCCCGCGGCGAGGACGGAGCCGGCGGGCAGCGGGGTGAAGTGGTAGAACTGGAACTGGCTCTTGAAGTAATCGGCCTCGCTCGCCAGCCAGCCGGGAGAGTACTGGAGAATCGCGTTGGCCAGGTAGCCGCGGGTCGGATCGACGATGTCGTCGCGGCGATCGCGGGTCAGGATGGTCGAGAGCAGGGAAAGCCTGATACTGCGATCGAACCTGCTGATGAAGAAGCCCTCGACCTCGTCGAACAGGTCAATCCACTTGTACTGGTAGCGGCCGATGATGTCCCACCCGGCAAAGCTGAACCCCGCCGATTCGACCATCACGCCCTTGCGCCGCGCGCTGAAGCCCTGCTCCCTGACCTCCTCGTAGAAGAAGCGCAAAAAGTTATCGATGCGGCCGCGGAACAGCCTGGGTGCGCGGAAGGAGATTTGATAGCGCTGCTGCAGGCTGGAAACGCGCGTGTTGAAGGAGATCTCGACATTGCGGCCCGCTACGTTGCTGTTGGAGACGCCGAAGGAAAAACGCAGCTTCTCTTCGCTGTCCAAGCCGATGCCGTAGAGCAGGGAGTAGGGCGAGACTTCCCGAACCCTGACCACCACGCGGCGGTCGCTGCGGCCAAGCTGGTCATCCACCCCGCCGACCACTACGCGGTTGAAAACTCCCAGCCGGTAGAGCGTCCGCTGGCTCTCGGTAAGTTCCCTGCGGCTGAACGGGTCGCCCTCGCCGAAAGTAAGAGCGCGGCGAATCACGCCGTCGCGGGTAATCTCGTTGCCTGCGATGATCACCTTGGCGATCCGGCTGGCCCGGCCTTCTTCGATTTCGAAGGTCAGATCGCGGAAGTCGCTGCTGCCCACGATGCTGGTTGTAATACGGGCCTCAGCAAAACCCTCCTTGTCGTAATAGCTTATGAGGTTCTCCAGGGACCGGGCGATCGCCGCCGAGGACAGAACTCCGCCGGCTTCGAAACCCGCCACCTCCGTCAGCTGCTCTTCACTTGCCGATCCGTTACCTCGAAAGACGATGTTGCGGACCCGTGTCAGCGGACCCGTGTCGAACATCAGCCGCACATCGACGCGCCTGTCGGCATCGCGCCGCTCAACCTGCCGGTCGACCAGAACCGCCTGTCGGTAGCCCTCATTGCCGAGCAACTGCAGCACCCGCCTGATATCGGCTTCAAGATTTTCGCGGCTGAAGGTGGCCGCCGCGAACCAACCCTTTCTGGTGAGCGACAACTGCGGCCTGATCCGGCTCTCGAGCTCTTTGCCAATACCCTCGATCTCCAGGCGCCCCACTTTAAATCCGACGCCTTTGACAACAGCGAGGGCGATGCTGACGGAGCCTTGCTCGAAATCCACCTCGACCGACGACTCGACTGCCGCGTCGACGTAACCGAGAGTCTGCAGTCGGCGCTCGACGTTGCTGCGCCCGTTCTCCACTATCCTGTCGAGAGGAACATTACGATCCTGGAAGGGAATCAGGTCATGCCAGTTCCTCACGGCCGCTCCTGCGGGATCGAAATGCAGCTCTATCAGGGGCCCTGCGTTGACGGTCAGCTTCAGGTCGACGGCGTTGGCTTGCTGATCGAGCTCCGCCTCGCCGGCGACGACGTCGACGGTCAAGTAGCCCTGCTCTTTGTAATGCTTTCTCAGCCGCTCGAGATCCGCCTCAAATTCATTCTCTTTGAAGGGCTTTTTCACTCCCGTCGAGCTGAAAACCTTAAAAATCTCCTCCTTTGACAAGACGGGAAAACCCTCCAGTTCCATCTCTCTCGGCATCGTCTTACCGCCGGGGGCTATGCTTATTTCCAGGCGGATTCCGCCGGTCTCAAGGTTGGTCATAAAGTAGAGCTGGACATTCGCAGCCCAGTAGCCCTCCCGGCGGTAGCGGTTTTCTATCGCCTCCACGATCGCCCGACCGCGGTCGGAATCGAATCGTGGATTCCTGTCGAGCCGCGCCGCGCTGATGACGGCACGCTTGCTCAGCGGTCCGGAGCCGCGAACCGTCACGCCCTCAACCAGCGGGATCTCCGCCAGCTCAATCGTGAGCGCGATGCCGCCCGCCACAGGCTCCCACAAGGCCCGCACGTCGGTGTAGACGCCGAGCCGGAAGATGTTCTTGAGCGAGGTCCTCAGGGCATCGGGGGAGAACGGCTCCCCCACCTTGAACTCCAGCAGCTCGAACAGCGATTCGCCCGCCTGGGGCAAGAAGGTGATCGACTTCACCACGGCACCCGGCGGCGGCAGGGCCTCCTGCTGAGCCGCCAACGGCGCTACGGCCGTCAGCAGGAGCAGTATCGATGCCGCTGCCAGACGCATGGCCTCACCTGAAACTGTGTTTGAGGTGAATGTCAATCGCATAGGAACCGTCTTCCTCGCGGCTGCCGATGAGTATCATCGTGGGACTAAGTTGGTACTCGAACACAAGCACCTGGTCGGCATTCTTCGAGAGGTTGCGCGAGTATATCACGGAAAAACTGTCGGTGATCTGCTCGCCCACGGTAACTCGCGGCGAGAGGCTGTTGCTGCCGCCGGAAAAGAAGGGGTCGATGCGGAGGCGGTCGACTCCGAAAAGCCGTTCGGCTCGCTGCTCGAGTTCGCCAGTGACCTGGCGGGTGATGAATCCGCTGAGTGCGAGACCGAGGAGTTGCTCCTGCAGGCGTTCGGTGTCGGACGGGAATGGGTTTGCCCGCACCTTGCCGACGGCCAGTAGATGCAGAATGTCGATCGTGCTCTCCGCCGGGTCGGAGGAGAGGGTCGGGTAAAGGCGATCGAGGGTTCCGTGGAACTCCAGGAATATGCGGTACTCCTTGACCTGCGTTTCCGCCCGGAAGTCGAAATGAGGCTCGATCCGGTACGGATTGACAAAATCGATCACACCGCTGGTGATCGTATACCGGCGGTCGCGGTAGTAGACCTGCCCCTCCCTGACTTCCGTGCGGCCGGTGATGACAGGCTCGGCCGCGGTGCCGACGATCTGCAGGTCGACGATCACTTCCATGTCGGCGAGATTGTTGTCGACCCTGATGTCATCCTCGCCCCTCAGCGCGAGGTCGAGGCGGATATTGCGAAGTTCCTCGGCAGCGATGGGCAGGAGCTGCTGCTGCGCCCGGAGAATCTCGGCCTCGGGATCAAAGCGCTTGGTGTAGAGGGCGCTGCGGATATCGATCTCCCCGGTCAGGACGGCGTCCTGCAAGTTGCCCCGCATGATCAGCGAGGAATCGACCACTGCATCGAGCTCCCGCGGCAGCGACAGATTCATGCCGGTGCCTTCGATATTGAACTGGAAGTCGGCGGGCAGCAACGCCGCGAGGTCGAGCACCACAAACCCGTCGAGAGTGACCTCGCCTCCGGAGAATAAGGCCTTCGATTGCCCGATCTCGATGCGCTCGTTCTCGATCCGCAGCTCGCCCTGCACATTCGATAGCGAGAGGTTGGATTCCTTGTGGCGCACGAAGCCGTCGGTCACCCGTACCGAACCGTTAATCAGGGGCTTCTCGACGGTGCCCCTGATGTTCAGCTCTTCGAAGACGGCGCCGCCGCTAAAACTGAAGTCTGGGAGGAAGTCGCTGAAGGCCACCAGATTCAAGCTGCCGTCGAGCTTGAAGTTGAGGTTGATGGGGTCGGCAAGGCCTACCGATCCGGCCACGTTGAGTTTATAGATTCCCTGGTCGATGCTGATCTCGCTGAGATAGATGCGATCGCCGCTGTAGCGGATGGTCACCGGCCCTTCGCTTCCGGCCGAAAACTGCTCCAGGCCGGCCTGTATCTTCCCGAGCCTCAACTCGGCCTCGAAACCGGACTCCAGGAACTTCAGCCGTGCGCTTGCCCCGCCGCTGACTTGGAGATAAAGCCTCGTGTCGGGCATAAATTCCTGGGCCAGCGCCGAAAGATCGATCGAGTCGTTTTCCAGCTCTAGACTAATTTCGTCCTGGCGTTCTCCCAGCAACTCCGCATTTATCGTGTAGTCCTTGCCTCCCGCGGTGATGGAAAGCGCCGCCTTGCTGCCGTCGGCTCGCAGCCGGCCCCTGACGTCGCCCAACTCCTGGCCGCCCACTTCGGCTCCCGCTATGGAGAAGTCGAGGAGTCCGGCGGCAGCCAGGCGATGCCCGTTGGCATCGAGGTTGACATCGGCAGTTCCGTTAATGCGAGATCCCGGCGCCAGCAATTCGGCATACTTATCGAGTCGGATTCCGTTTGCCCGCAGGGAGGCGCGCCAGTCCTCGCTGACCGTGTCGTATTCGACATTACCCTGAATCCGCAAACCGTCCGGACCCACTGCATCCAGATTTTGCAGAGTCAAGCGCTCGCCGAAAGTGATTTCCGCTTCGGCGTGGTCCAAGCTGATGTCACGAAACCTGAGCGAGCGCACCTTGACCTTGCCGCCGCCGGTGAACTCCGTGCCGATGTTGATCGCAAGCTGCCCCTCGCCGATGCCGGTGAGGCCCAGCGGTTCCAAGCCGGCGAGGGTTTCAAGGCCGGCGAGGTTGAATTCGGCAAAGTCGATATTGAATTCCGCTTCGGCCGCCCGGCCCTGCGGGAAGGTGACCTTGCCTTGCATGTCCAGTGTGCTGAGGCCGTCGCGGAGGCGGATCTGGGGGAATCGAAGCTCCCCTCCGGCCCATTCCATCCGCATGGAGCCGCTGCCGAAATCGCGGCCCATATAGCGCACGCCCGAAGCCCTGATCCTCAGGTCGGCTTCGGGATTGTCCAGCCTGCCGCTGAGTCTCAGCACCGCCTGGCCGCTGGTCTCGAAGGAGCGGACGATCGACGCGATCGGGTACTGCTCCTGCGGCGATCCCTGGTCGAGCCCGAGAATCCGGCTCAGGTTGGTCAGCGCCAACGCCACTTCGTCGCTGCCGACGGATCGGGTCCGGAGCACGAGGCTGAGACTCTCGGAATCCGCAAGGCCGCTGATCGTGCCCTCTGAAAGAGGCGTGCGCGCGGTGAAATTTTCCCCCAGGCGCAGCGCACCGTCGCTGTATTCCAGGTGCCCGGACAAGGCAATCGGGATATACGTCCTGCTGAATATCTCGAGGTCCCTGCCGGCGCCGACCGCGGCCACCGCCTCCTTGTAAGCGCGCTCGGTGCCCTTTTCCCACGCCGTGGAGATGTCACCCCCGACAAACACCTCCTCGGGCCGCGCCATATCCAGCGCCAGGGAGAAAGAGCCGTCCAGCAGTCCTCGTATTTGAATCTCTTCCAAGCCGGCGGTTCTGAGCGCCTCAGTGATATCGATCCGCTCAGCATTCAGGCGGGCCGTCACTACAGGCGCCTCGAAAATCCGCGCCACCGCGAAGGCACCGCCGACGTGGCCTCCGAGCAAGTCCGCCTCAAATTCCTCGCAGCGGAGTTCATCGCCGGAGAACGTCAGCTTGTTGCGCAGCGATCCGCACCTGAAGTCGGCTATTCTCAACCTCGGGACGAGAGTCTCCGCTTCCGCCTGCAGCCTCCCGCCGGCGAAGCTGATGGATCCCGTGGCCTCGAGCCAGCCGGAAACCGGGCCGACATCTGCGATGTTCAGCAGGCCGAGATCGGCATCGAGTTGCAGCTCGGCGGTCGCGTCGCCCGAAGCGAAGTCATAACTGGCGTTATCCACAAAGAGCCTCGAGCCGTAGTCGCCGCGGAGTCGCGCCGAGCCCGAGACAGCGTTGTCGGCCGCGGTAAAACTCATTCCGAGATCCGCCGAGAAGGGCTTCATTCCGGGAAGCACAAATCGCAGACGCTTAAGTTCGGCGTCACCACGGAAAGCGCCGTCCGCGGTCTGCCTCAGGTTGAAATTCACCTTGCCCGAATCCATCCCCCAGCCGATCGCCTGGCCGCTGAAAATCAGCTCGCCGTTGTAGACATCGAGGCTGCCGATCCTGACTTCCATCGCGCCGGCGGATTCGGTTTGCTGCAACTGCGGCAGGTTGCTCCGGCCGTCGGCCGTATAGACGAGATTGAGAGTGGGCTGGAGCAGGATAATCCGCTTGAGATCCAGAATCCCCTGCAGCACCGAGGGCTGATCGACCTGCAGAATTACATAATCGATCTTGACGGGATCGGGAAAGCCGGATGCGCCGGCGCCGATCTTCAAGCCCTTGATCATCACCCTGCCGCCCAGCAGGTCGAAGCGCAGCGATTGCAAGCTCACGGGCTGGCCGAGAGCTTCCGCCAATCCGTCGGTGATTTTACCCGTCAGCAGCAGTTCGAAATCATGAGATTGGAGATACAGGAAAGTGAAGGCAGCGACCAGTCCCATGACCAGCAGGCCGTAGAGCAGAATCCTGCCTGCTATAGCTGCCAGCACCCGGACAACAATTCCTCGCTTGCTTTTCCCGTTCTCTTTTTTCTTCGACATCTTAAGTTGGAGATATAGCACAAAGGGAAGTAAAAAACTGTCAGCTTCGCTTCAGACGGCAAAACACCGTTTGTACGAGCGAGGCGGAGCCACTTTCACGAGCTTGTCCTGATCTCGAACATGCTGGATGGTTTGCGTAGAACATCCTCATAGAGCTCGGACATCCGTGTCGATACACTGTCGGCTCGCGCCCAGGCCTTCTTCCGCTTCAACTCGTCTCCACTCTTGTAAGCATTATGCAGGCCGCGCAGGGCCGATCCGAATTCCAGGCCGAGCAATATAATATTCCTCTTTACCGTCTCATCGCTCAGGTTTTTCATAGCCCAAGAGAAAAACTCGGCCCAGTTCTCGGCGTTCCTACGCAGGTTCCGAACCTTCTCGGCCCCCCTGCCTTTCGCCGGCACCTTACCGGCGATCCCCAGGGCCATCCGCTCGACCATCAGTTTGCGGCCGGCCTCGTTGACTGCAAGATGCTTGTGAATGATCGCCTCATCCTTGAGGCTCAGTTTGCCTAAACGATAGCGCCGGAACCGATCATCGGAAACGGGCTGCTTGTAACGCGTTTCTCCTTTTGTCTTTACGCCATGCTTTTTGAGTATCTTACGGATGGCATAATTGGTCGGCTTGTATTTTTTCAGGTCGACGTGGTTGAGGATGTCCGAGAACTTGAAACCCGAGCGATAGAGTTCGACGATTTTCTGCCGCGCCGCCTGCGGCCAACGCCGCAATTCCCCCTTTTTCCAGGTAAGTTTCACTCCCTGGCTCTTGAGGATGTCGCGAATGACGTAGCCGCTGGGATGGTATTCCTTCAGCAGGTCGCTCTTCCTGATGTCGTTGATCAGCATGCCGCTCTCGTACATCTTGACGATCTTGCGAACAATCTGCGGCTTCCAGATGTCGCGCCGGCGAGAGGGGCGGAATCTTACCTTGCTGGCGTTGGCCTCGAGTATCCTTACTACCGTCGATTTGGAAGTCTTGCCGCCACCAGCCTTGGAATTCACCGCATCGCGGATGGCGCGGATCGATTTGCCCTCGTTGCGCAGGGCAATGATCTTCTCGACAAGGTCTTTAGCCCAGAACTCGGGCTTTCTCTTCTTTTTGCGCCAATTAGCCTTGACGCCGTTGGCCTTGAGGATATTGCGGATTGTGTATTCGGAAGGCGAGAGACTGGCGATCTCGGGAAGCCTGAGAATATCGGAGATAAACAGACCTCCCGCGTAGCTCTCCACAACCAAACTCTGATACTTCTCCCCCCAGATTGGGCCTTTCTTGCGCATAGCCCCTCCGCGCCGGGCTACCCTACACCATCAATCCTGCTTGGACGGCTCGACTACGGCTATGAGTTGACCCGTCTCGACCGATTGCCCGGATTCGACTTTCAGCACTTTCACGACTCCGGAGATGGGAGAACGGAGCTCATTCTCCATTTTCATCGCTTCCAGCACGACTATCCCCTTTCCGGCCTCGATCTCCTGTCCGGCTTCCTTAAGCACTGCAACGACGCGCCCGGGCATCGGGGCAACGAGTTCGGTCGTCCCCCCCGCGACGCCGGAAGCCAAGCCTGCCCTGCGCGCGCGCCGCGGGTCCTGCACCTGAAGATGATGCAGTCGCCCCCCGCTTCGCACCAGCCGCACGTTGTTGCCGTTGGGACCGCTCCATTCGATCACCCGGCCGTCGACGATGCACTGGCGGCGGCCGTCGGGCAACTGCGAGAACCTCACGCTGTGTGTCTTGCCGTCGGCAAACACACTGTCCTTGTCCGATGCGCGTTTCAGCGCAAACTTGAACGGTTTTCCCTCTATCAGAATTTCTCTTTTCACCAGTAGGATCCGCCGTGAAGTGTAGTGGGTATTGTATGAATGATATTTTGCTCCCTCAGGGCCCAATTTGCAACATTCTTTCCGGACACATTGAAAAAAAACGCAGGACTACTGGCAACGTATATACTTCACATTTTCCACTTCAAGGTTTAATAGCTATGGCGAGGCGGCAAGCATCATCTTTGCCGGAAGAGGTTGGCGTAGCGCCCCATCTTTTTCCACTCACAGGTTCCATTGCCTCTTGACGACGGCACTCCCGCAGGCAATTCCTTTACCATTCCTGCTCCCAAGGCAGCCCCAATCGCCGAGTCGTGCTCCTTGCACGGAGCAAGCACTTCATTCTCCTCGGTCAGGATATGCGTGTCGTACTGCCCGGAGACGAATGCCGGATGACGCATAACCCTGTCGAGGAAAGTGGCCGTGGTGATCACGCCGCCGATGCGCAGCTCGCGCAGCGCTCGGCGCATGCGCCTGATCGCCTCGCCGCGATCCGCACCCCAGACGCAGAGCTTGGCCAGCAGCGGATCGTAGTGCACCGGCACGGTGCAGCCGGCGAAGATGCCGGAGTCGACCCTGACCCCCGGCCCGCCCGGCCAGAGGATGTGGCTCACGACTCCCGGGCAGGGGATGAAATTGCGGTCGGCGTCCTCGGCGATGATGCGGCACTCGATGGCCGCACCGCGCGGACGGATGTCCTCTTGGCTGAAGGGGAGCTCGCCCCCGGCGGCGATGAACAACTGCTCGCGCACGAGGTCGATGCCCGTGACCAGTTCCGTTATCGGGTGCTCGACTTGCAGGCGCGCGTTGACCTCCAGGAAGTAAAAGCGGCCGTCGGGATCCAGCATGAACTCCACCGTCCCGGCGTTGACATAGCCGCAGGCTTTGGCGGCCTGCACCGCCGCCTCGCCGAGCCTCCCGCGCATCGCCGCATCCACCGCCGGGGAAGGGGTCTCCTCAACCAGCTTCTGGTGGCGCCGTTGCACGGAGCACTCGCGCTCCCCCAGGTAAACCACGTTGCCGTGTGCGTCGGCCAGTATCTGGATCTCGATGTGCCGCGGCCTCTCGATGTACTTCTCGATGAAAATCGTCGCGTCGCCGAAGGCGGAGCCGGCCTCGCTGGCGGCCAGCTTAAGGCTGCTTTCCAGCTCCGATTCCTTGCGGACCAGCCTCATCCCCTTGCCCCCGCCGCCCGCCGAGGCTTTGATCATCAGGGGAAAGCCGATATCTTTCGCCAGTGCTTTTGCCTCATCCAGGCTTGCAACGGGGCCGTCGCTGCCGGGAACCACCGGCACATCCGCGTCGATGGCGATCCGCCTCGCGGTGAGCTTGTCTCCCATCATTCGCATCGCACCGGGCGTGGGGCCGACGAAGACCAACCCCGCCGCCTCGCAAGCCTCGGCGAAGGATGCCTGCTCGCTGAGAAAACCGTAGCCGGGATGGACCGCCTCGGCATTGTGCGCCAGAGCGGCGTCGATCACGCGGTCCTTCCGCAGGTAACTCTCCGTGGACGGTGACGGGCCGATGTGCGCCGCCTCGTCGGCCAGCTGCACGTGCAGCGCGGTCTCGTCGATATCGGAGAACACCGCCACCGCCTCGATGCCGAGATCGTGGCAGGCGCGGATGATGCGAA
>Ga0307380_10000907_pt1 | contig 44572 bp, 38 predicted proteins | sample UN3MG_FD_202239 | JGI IMG/M metagenome (GOLD analysis project Ga0307380, IMG submission 202239) | Soil microbial communities from Risofladan, Vaasa, Finland - UN-3 | ecosystem: Environmental > Terrestrial > Soil > Coastal area > Acid sulfate soil | place: Finland: Risofladan, Vaasa | collected...
GTGTGATCGTTTTTTGTCCCATGTATAATAAAAATACCCATTAGTAATTAACTCGACGGCCCTACTTATTTCATATTTCATTTTGTCCCCAAATCTAATTTTGAAACATTTCAATACATCATTTATTAAAAATTCCTTTTCTGATTCCTGAATTTCTGAATAATTTACGAGTTCAAGATTGGCATATGTAAATCTGCAATGCGGTAAGGTAATACCCTCATGAAATAAATTGGTATCAATGTCCGAAATGAGCTGCGCATTGCGTTCATCAGGAGATCTATAATTGTAATTCCTTGTCAACCTCCTAACAAAAAGCGCATCATTTATCTGGACAATTTTGCCTAACAATGCTATTTCAGCTAACATTAAATTATCTCCAAACAATGTTTTGCCCCATGAACGAACCTTCTTAATTATATTTGTCCTATATAACCCATAGAACATATTGCACATTCCTATCTCCCATATTAGATGTCTAAATCTTTCTATAGGGTTGTCTTGATCTGTATTTAAGTGATCATTCGCAATACCAAGGAATCTTGAATTTGCATCCAAAACCTTTGTTTGTGGATAGACCAGAGCTATTGAAGGATCAGATTCTATCTTTTCCAAACATTTACTTATAAATGATCGTTCACGCAAATCATCATGAGAAGCCCACATATAGTAAGGAGCATTGGAAAGCCCAAAGACATTTAAAAAATTTTTACTCGCTCCTAAATTCTCTTCCAATCGATAATAATGTACTCTCTTATCCATTTTTTGATATTTTAGGCATATCTCCTCTGTATTATCTGTCGAACAATTGTCTGAAATTATCAATTGTATATTCTCGAAATCTTGAGAAAGAATAGACTCGATCGCCTGACTTAATAATCTGCCACCATTATAGACAGGTAGCCCAACACAAACAGTCGGCCGTCCATTACGAGATACCCTTGGTGCCTTTGGTTTTTTCCTTAAATTGTCGGTCTTGGGTAATTCTGTGTTCGAAAGGTGATGATTAGAATAATCTTCACTAATCTGGTCACGCGAAGCTAATTCAACCGGATTTTGTATTTGAAGTGCATTTAAGGAATCCCTCACAGTTTTCTGTTCTGGATTTAATTCTAGAGATTTCTTTAGGGCTACTTGTGCCTTCACGGTATCATCCATCTCGAGGTAGATCAGACCAAGCTGATTGAAGACATTGTGGTCATGGTTGCATATGCTTATAAATTTCTCTAACTGTATCGCGGCCTCGCTCCAGCGTTTGGCATCCTGATACAGGTCTACTAAGTTGAGCCGCGCATCGAGGTATTCTTGCTTGGCGGCGATAGCTTTTAAGAATAGATCTTCAGCTCCTTTAACGTTACCCTTGGCATGCTGGATTACCCCGAGATCATTGAGTGCTTCAGTGTTGCTCGGATCCTTTTTGAGCAGATCCAGAAAGCATTTTTCTGCTTCTTCAACTTTTCCTTCTGCAAAGAGGGTCTCACCTGTCTTAACATCTGTCATGACTCTACTGTTTCCTTGCCTTCTTTTTCGAAAAATCGATAAACCTCATCCCTAACGACTTCAGCTACCCTGTTTGCGAGAAAATCGATCCTGCTTGGATTCACATTATCCATTTCGCTTGTATAGTTTTTCATCAGATGGGAACGAATCTCGGTCAAGCTCGTCCCTTTTTTCCTCAGCTTTTTTATCTGTTTAATGATGGAGATGTGCTCAAGGGTGTACCGTCTCTGCCCTCCCTTGGTTCTCAAAGGAACCAGAACGCCTTCGAACTCTGTCTCCCAAAAACGCAAGGTGGATTTAGGGATTTCAAGCTTCAGGCTGAGGTGCTGGATACTTAATGGTTGTTCTTGTCGATCCATTGGTCTTGCCTATGATGCTATAGGAGCACCTAAGAGCTTAGAGGACCACTACGGTCGAGGACCGCTTCGCTTGAGGCAAAAGGCAAAACCCTTTGCGCCATGCGCTTCGGTCTATGCCTCTATCCTCAAGGTCAATGCCCGATCCTACCACTTTCTTGCGAATAGACTCCGTCCCCTTGAGTTACCTGGTATCTCATTCAATAACACATTGAATTTTCTATTTTTCTTCTCATCCCAATGTTTCAAGCAGCTGACAATTGCAGCGCAGCCAACCACTGATACGGTGAGATTGGAAAGCTCAATAATTCTATCGGAAAGATTTGCTCTAACTTTAACTTTGGCTTTAGGTACAGCAACAAGCATGCCAGCTTGTTCCAAACTAACTTTCTTAACTATCTCAAGTAGATACATTTGGAAGAAAATAGCGATTAGGAAAAAATGTCAATTCTAAGACGAGTAAAGTTGAAGAATTTGCCGGTTCGCATCGCGAAGATTGGAAAAGCTAACGGAGAAGTGGAAATGAGGTGAAAATTGGTATTATCTGATCGCGTAAGTGATCAAAGAGTTGTTTTTGCCTCTCACCCCAGCATGCTCGTTCCTCTCTCCAAGGTGTAGGCTCTACGAGGCAGCAGGTTGAACAGGGGGAGCAGAGGCTTGATCCGGATTGCTGAGATCAAGCTTCAATAAACATATCGCTGGTGTTCCTGGTGTATGCCAGAAATGGCCCTATAGTGAGCGATCCAGCAACTCGGGATTTGAATTGATCCATTTCAGGATAACAGCCAGAATTCTTTCTACATCACTGAGTTGCTCATGGCATATATGAAATATTTCCTCAGTTGTAACCTCATCATAAAAGTGCACCATTCGATTTCGATATCCCGCTAATTCGCGCATGAGCCTTGCATCTGTTGAATGCAATACACCTTCTCTATGAAGTTCTCCGGGAATTTTTTTGTGTTCAGTGACAGCCTTGCCGAACCCTTTAGCCAAGATATGTCTGCCCAAATCCATTAAGGCTTCCAGTGCCCTCCGCAGGTAAGATTCTGCAGAAGCTGCATTTCTTGGGTCAGAAAAAAAAGATTCCATAGAATCAAGAGGCAACGCTTGAATCCCTCCTATCATTTTCCTGATCCAGGCTACCCTCTCCACAATAATCTTTTCTCTAAGCCCTGAGGGTGTCATGAGATTGCTCCGGTAAGAATTTGTTTTCTCCTCCGCCGCTCAAAGTAGGCCAAATCACCCACCTTACCCAATATGTATAGCTCGTATTCTGCGGTCCGGTTAGGATCTGCTGAATATAGCTCTTCACCCCTTATTACCTCCAGAGCAAGAAATGGCGATGCTTCCGAAAGGATCACTAGATCAACCCTACAAACCCCTATCAAGTCTTCTAAGTCAACTGTCAATCTGACTCTATCTTTGGCATTTAAACGGTACTTTTGGGCCGGGAGCACTCCCAAGTCCACATCAACATTGTTCTCGCTTGCTATTTTCCCTTTCCCGCGCGCGCAATTAGCTAATTCTTTTGCCCTGCTCCCAAATACATAAAGGATGTCAATATGGTAACGATGGCAGATTGATTCGACATTCTCTAAGAAATTTGATTTCATAACACGCCCCTACAGAGCAGACTAGCTTTAGTTTTGATTAAAAGCTTCATTCGTCACTTCTCCTCGAAAAGCTTTTCCGAAAGAAGTTCTCGAAGCAAGGTTTGGTATCAAGCCATTCCTCTAATCCGGGTCAACCGATGTAAATCATCTATAATAAACTTCGGCAGAGAAACTACCGGTAAAAGTACGCTTATATATGAATAATAGGCTGTATCATGGTACAAAATCAAGCTTAAATCAATGGATGTTAGACAGTGTTTATCCTATTTTTTCTTACCTATGTAAGGGTGCAAGACCCCGAGATGGGAAAACTCCCTGACGTGCAGATTTTCCTCAAACCTTAAAGTTAACTTTAACTTGAGCAATGGGTATGCCAGTATGCTTGAGGTTATTTTCTTCTGTTTTTTCAATATGATACAATTATGATAGGGCCTGCCAGGGAAAACATCTCCACGAGAGAAATCAATCAGGTTGGAATAATTTTCCTTAAGTTATTTTGAGTAGCTGCCGAATAAGGTACATCACTCTCGTTTTTTTTGCCGCCCAACAAAGACCGACAGAGGGGTACATTTTTTCTAAAGTTTTTTCCGTAACCCTCCGATACATTATTTGAGGCGAAGTCATGGTAATTTCGACGTATCAAGTAAACAATGTGCTGAGGGTGTATGGTGAACAGCTTCGCCAAAATAGGCTCTCAGGTAAGGAAAGGAGCGGAGATGCTCGTTCACCGGATAAGATTGATATCTCTTCTGAGGCCAAAAGAAAGGCCATTGTCGATAAGATAGCCTCTGATATCGTGGATAGAATCACCCAGTTTGGACCCCATGAAAATGTTGAGAAGGAGGTATTTAAGAAATTGGAGGATGAATACGGAGCCAATCTGGCCGTAGCCGAAAAGGGCTCCAGCGATCTCATCTTTAAGGTAATCGATGAAGACGGCGAAACCATGAATTCACTTTCTATTGAAGATTCGAAGTTTTTGCGGTATAAGTTAGAAGAGATCACCAAGGATACCGTAAACAGGAACATGATGTAGGGATTAGGGGAGTTGCTCCATGAAAATAGACGACAAAATCATTAATTATGAGATCAATAAGTATCTGCCCAAGTCTCCACCGAACGCTGCGGAAAAGGTCAACGAAAAAGGGGTTTCCGATGAACAAAAGGTGGGAGGAAGCGCAGATCAAGATACCATCGTGAATCTTTCCCAGGCATCCAAGGAGGCCCAGAAGATAAGAGAGATCATCGCGTCTGAGCCCGATGTGCGGGAGGATAAGGTAGCCGATCTGAAAGAAAGGATCGAATCAGGGAAATATTCTATTGATCATGCCCAGGTGGCTGACAAACTCGTCAATGAGTTGATAGACGAGTTGTTTTAACGGGCAATACATCACTTAACTGATACCGATCATCCCTTCCCATGCAAGCCGATACTGTGGTATCGGCTTTTTTGTTTCCAAATACACCTTCGCCAACATCAGCCCCCAGACAGCAATAAGCAAGACCCGGGTTCCCCATTAGGGTGGCAAGCATCCTCCAGCAGGTTCAGTCTAATTATGCCCGCTCCGTCCAAGTGAGACGAGAGACCCTTCGGGAGAGGGCATTAGCCTCAATATCCTGCCACAGTCGGCAGGATATGTGTCTGCGGCCGTCTGCGTGGGTCTGTGTTTTATTGATTTGGCAAAGACAAGAAAAAGCCATACTCAGTCCGAAGAAACCAGTTTAGGAGATAAACTGAGAATCAGCCCTTCGGTTCATAAGTTCGACATGTGGGAAGGAACCTTTTCCGGCGGGATTACCGGATCATGGTAACAGGGAGAAAAAGGGCTATTTGCGGAAAGATCAGTATAAGAATGATGCAAACCAGCATGGCGACCCAAAAGGGAAAAATGCCACGAAAGATCGTATACATGGGGACATCCTTAGCCACACCGCTGATGATGAACACATTAACCCCCACCGGCGGCGTGATGAGGCTCATTTCCATAACCAGGGTGATGATGATGCCGAACCAGATCGGGTCAAACCTCATATCCATCACCATGGGGAAGACAATCGGTATAGTCAACACCATGATCGCAAGGCCCTCCATAAAGCACCCCAGTATGATATAGGCGAAAATCAGTATCGCCATTACGACGTACCGGTTTAGGCCGAGTCCTGAAATCCAGGTCGAAAGCTGATCTGGGATCTGGCTGACGGCCAAAAAGTACCCGAATATATTTGCTCCGATTAGAATAGCAAACACCATTGCTGTGGTCTTTGCCGTCTCGGTAAGGGATCCTGTAAGGTTACCCCAGGTTAACCTTCTCTTTATGATCGTTATCGAAAAAGCCCCAAAGGCCCCTACCCCTGCTGCCTCGGTGGGCGTGAACCAGCCCGTATACAGCCCGCCGATCACTAAGAAGAACAGCAATAAAAGACTCCACGTTCCTTTAAGGGAATAAATCCTCTCCTTCATGGAGAACCTTGGTCCAGGAGGGCCCAGGCTCGGTTTAACCTTCGTTAAGATATAGATCGTTGCGATGAAAAGCAGGCTCAACAGTACCCCCGGCAGGATACCGGCAATAAATAACGTGGCAATCGGCTGTTCGGTTAAGATGCCGTAAATGATCAGAACCGTGCTCGGAGGGATCAGAATTCCCAGAGTTCCTCCTGCGGCAATGCATCCGGTGGCAAGGGAATCGTCGTACTTGAATCGTTTCATCTCCGGCAGTGCAACCATGCCCATGGTCGCTGCCGTAGCAAGGGATGACCCCGATATTGCTGCAAAACCGGCGCAGGCCCCGGTCGTGGCCATGCTCAAGCCCCCAGGCAAGAAACCGAGCCATCGGTACACCGTGTCATAGATCTCAAGGCCCATCCCGGAGTAGTTGGCAAATTGCCCCATGAGAATAAACAAGGGGATAACGGTCAAGCTATAAAGGGTGCCAGTCTTGTATGCCTCCATTCCCAGCAGTGAAAAGCTCGGCCCAAAAGATATGAGAACCGCAAATCCCAAGAACCCTACTAAGGCCATACAGAAGCCGATCTGCATGCGGAGGGTCAGAAGCACAAACAAGAAAAAGATTCCTATAATACCGAGGGTTACGGGACTCATGGTTTAACGATCTTGGCCAAAGCCATAAAAAATTTTATCAATAAGGCGAGGCTCAAAATAGCGCATCCTACCACGACGACATATACAAATGGATACTTGGGGATCCACAGGTCCTGCGATACCTCTGCTGCCTCCCGCATCTTTCCCGCATAGACCAAGGCGGACCAGGTGAATAATCCGAACATAAGAAAGCAGATTAACTGCGTAATCATGTCCACTGCGGCTTGAGTGCGCTCGCTGAACCGGCCCATCACCAGGTCCACCTTCACATGACCATTCAGCACCTCAGCCTGTGCCAGGGCGAAAAAGACCAGGATCAGCATCATGAACTCGGTGACCTCCACCGTACCCAGTATCGACCTGCTGAACACCTTTCTCAAAAACACATCAGCTATAGTGAGGAACATCATAGAAAACAGGGCTACCGAGGCCACACGGTTCATTACCTTGGATATGGGATAAACCCATGATTCTAAGCCCTGATGCAACTGCCCTATCTTCATAACTCAACCAGATCTTTTCTATAATCCGGTCGGCCTTCGCGTTGTAAGGCCGACCGAAATACCCAGCAGGCTCTCATGCTTATTTATCTATGTAATTTGGCAGCCTGGTGCACTGCGTCCAGAAGTTCCTTAGCAGGAATTCCCTTCTTGGATACTTCAGCAATCCAATCTGCCTCCATGCCCTTCACTGCCTCCATGAATTTCTTCTTCTCAGAGGGGGGAACCTTATAGATCTCGATCTTACGGGACTCCTTATTTTGATTCACCATGTTTTGATCGTGGTTGTCATAGACTTGAGCTGCGTGCAAGCCCCATTGCATCCCTGAGGCCTCATCGACGACCTTTTTGGCGGTATCGGGCAGGGAATTCCATTTCTGTTTATTCATCAAAACCACCATCGGCGAAAGATACATATCCACCTCGGCAATATACTTTATCAAATCCCACATTCGAAAATCGATGACAGCGCTGTAAGGGGTTAGCATCCCGTCTACAACCTTCTTTTCAAGTGATATAGTGAGTTCTGAGATGGGCATCCCCACCGGGTTGGCACCCAGGAGTTTGATGGCCTTGCTCATATATGCCGAAGGCGCCCGCATCTTCATGCCCTTGAGATCCTCCACTGTGCGAATGGGCTTGGTGGCAGAATGGAGCTGGCCGGTACCACACGAATAAAACCACAGCACCTTATAGTCTTTGTAATCGTCGGCCAGGTAGTCATAGGCGAGGGAGTAAAGGACCTTGGTTGCATGCACAGCGCTGTCGAAGATAAACGGCAGATCAAATGCGGAAGTGCGCGGAAAACGCCCCGTCGTATATGACGGAATTACAAAGGCAATATCGGTGATCCCCGTCTTGGCCGCATCTGCAAGCTGGGTGGGCCCACCAAGCGCCCCTCCCGAGTATATCTTGACCGTCACTTGTCCTTTGCTCAACTCTTCCACCTTCTCGGAAAATGGCGCAAAGCCCTTTTGATGCTGTATGTGCATAGGTGACATGAAGTGGGCCAATTTCAATTCAATCGTTTGGGCCTTAACAACTGGCGTGCCCGTGAAAGTAAATACGGCAATTACGAATGCCAACGCTACTCCTAAAACGGCTACCTTCCTCATCTTCAAACCTCCTTCCCGAGGGTCTTCCACCCCTCTTTGTTGATAGTTGTTATTCAATGACCTCATCTATGCAGTTGTCTGTTACCCTAACAATCTAACCATCTCAACCACCCCCTCTTTGCCTCAGGTTGCTGAGCGATTTGCTAGCTCTATACTGAACCCACTTTGGACCGGGTTTGACCTTTGGCTTCTTCGCGTAGAAGATATCATCCATGACGGAGAAGATGCGCCGTGCAAGCCTGTTTCTGGTGATAAACATCACGATCAGCTTGTGTGGAAAGGTACGTGCGTGGCTCCACGGGCACACCCTCATGCAGATGTTACAGTCCGTGCCGATTCTTCCCCAATATTCAAAACAGGTTTCATCGTTTAGTTTCCACCGCAGCGATCCATTGACAACTGTTTGATCTCTTTCCTCGGGAATTGAGCTGGAAGGGCAACACATAGCGCACTTTTTACAGATGCGGCAGAAGTCCTCAACCCCGATATCGATTGGTTCATCCGGTACCAAGGGGAGATCCGTAGTGACAGCTCCCAACCTCACCCGGGGACCAAATTCCTTGGTGATCAAATATCCCAGTCGACCTAACTCCCCCAAGCCCGCATCCACTGCCAACGGGACCATGAGTGCATCGTAATGTCGCAAGTGACTGGCTGTGGCGGAATACCCGAGGTTAGCAATAAAATGCGCTAGCTGAGTTGCAATATAGGCCCCTTGCGCATAATTGCCCATGCTCTCAATCATAGTGGGGGAATGGGGACCAGTGCCAACCATTTCAAAGGACATCTGGGTGGCAAAGACAATCGCATATTTTTGATCTACTCTGATGTCCTTGCCCCAGTCGTCCCAACTCTCGTGAAAAATCTCTCCCCTATAGGAATACACCCAAAGGGGATTGATTTCGCTTATTCCAACAAGATCAGCACCGCGACTTCGAGCGTAGCCCTTTACCCGCTCCGTAGCCTCCTCGGCACTCAGCTCAAGCCTCTTTCCCTTCAACTCGGGGTGGGGTTGAGGGTTGAATGCGTCAGGGGTTGAAAGATGCAACGGAATGGATTGGGATGCGAGTGTCGCTGCCACGTTTGGCCCTTCATGGGGTTTATCTATGACTCCGGGATGTCCCAGTGGCCCTCCCAACTGCCTTCTTCTTTTGTCATACTCTTCATATTCCGGATATTGCAGGTAAAAGGCCGTATACTGCTCTGAGCCGGGTCGAAGGGATCGATTCCTTGCAAACACCTGGGCCCTTTCATCCTGCCTTTTCACCTCTCCCTTGATCAAGCCCTTTGTCCCCTGAAGGGCTCTTGGGTTCGGCGCAGTTCTTCTCACAAGGAGAAATACGGCTAACATGGCAAGAACATAGCCGGCTATGAGGATGACGAGGCCAGGGCCCGTCCTGAAAAAACCCATCACCATAAGGAGGAGATAGCTAACGAATACCCCAATCATAGCGAGAAATTGCAAACCGGCAAACACCGTTGCCCGACGCTCCTTTTCCAAGATGCATGAGATGAAAAAACTCAAACCTATTAATGCCTGAACGCCAAGGCCTACCGCACCTATCATGAGTAATACGGTAACGACGGTTCCCACAGGTACTCACCTCCCGAGAGTTGTTATGGTCTATAATCCAATTGCCAGGTTTGGCAAATTAAGATAAGTGCTTTACCTGCCACAGATAAATCCCAACTGAATGCCTACAAGACAGCGATGATCTTATAAGCCCCAATGAGACCATTAAGATCGCCCTTGCCACAGTGTCCCATAACGAAAAAACATCTGGCGTACTGCGGATTTCTACCATCCTCTACTGACCTCTAAAACGTTCTATCTTCTCCTTGGTATCCAGGATATCCTCCCTAACGAGGCGTTCGGCCTCTTCAGATTCTCCTTGTGCGATAACCTGAGCGATCCTTTCGTGGACTCGAAAGAAGTGTCTTTCCAGGGAGAGATCCAGGAAATCGAGAGTGGTCTTAACCAGCAGTTCAATGACCGATTCTAAGAGGAGTGATAGCACAGGGTTTCCAGACGCCTTTGCCACGAGCAGGTGAAACTTTAGGTTATTTCTTTTGAGGTGAATGGGGTCATCTTGATGATTAGACGAATCGTCGATTAATTCCTTGAGCTTTTTGACATGCTCATTTTTTGCGTTGAGAGCCGCTTCCATGGCGATGTGGGGTTCAATAAGCAAGCGGACATCAAAGAGGTGGTCTATGGTAACATCGCCTAAGGTGATCAGGTTGTTCAAGGAATTCGTTATGGGCTTATGAAAGCCGTTTGAAACGAAGATGCCGCCAGAAGGTCCCTTCTTGATCTTAACCAGCCCAGAAACCTCCAGCATTCGAAGCGCTTCTCTGATTACCGAGCGGCTCACCTGAAACTCAAGCGAAAGGTCTTTCTCCGAAGGTAGGCTCGTGCCGATTTCAAGGTGATCCCGCAGGATCTTATCCTGAATCAGATCAGCGATCTGTTCAGAGTACCGCCTCTTCTCAAGCGGCCTAAATACTGCCTCGGAGAAGAGGTTATTTCTCTCGGCCGGATACGCCATTATGTGTCCTACGGGCTACTCCGAATAGGTGCGTTGGATAACAAAACCGAGATCTCCGCACTATGCTAAGCTCCTAACGTGTGACCACGGAAAAGGCGGAGAAGAGGAGAAATAAGTCTGACCTATTAAAGAGTACACTTATTCTAACCGATCTCCATAGTCAAGTCTTTTATAGCCTATGAAGGCCCTCAGCCTGCAATCCAACCCATCTAGGCATTCTTTTGGTTGGCCTTTCCAGGGGCGGCAACCCACATAAGGAGGCCTGAGAGCACAAATACAGCTAGTGCGAGAGTAAATGCCCATTGATAGCTATGAGCCCTATCGAAGATATATCCCGCTACCCATGCGCCGAAGGCAGCCCCAATTCCCACGCCTCCCTCCATAATGCCGTAAATGAGCCCAAATATCCGGCCCTTGAAAAGGTCAGCCGCGGCGACGATAAACATGGGTGCCGTGACCCCCCAGCCTATCCCAAAAAAGACAAAAAATGGGTAGACGAGAACTCTGGCCCCCACAGGCTCTATGAGAAGGAGCGAGCAAACGCCAATGCAGATGCAAAGCATTCCCATCGTGTAGGCCAACTCTCGCCCAATCCGATCAGAGAGCCACCCCCAAAGTACGCGAAATCCTGAGGAAATGATTCCGATCAACCCGAAAACCATGGCGACCGTCATCTTGTCGATCCCCGTGTCAACGAGGAATTTAACGTGATGAACGAGCACAATGAATACCCCTATCATTGCAAAGAGAATGAGTCCGAGTAAGGCCCAGAAACTCTTAGCCTCCAACGCCTTTTTGAAAGTCCAGTCCATCTCGGGCCTCTCCGGCTCCATTGAACCCGAAAAACTATAGTTGAGATCCTCGTCACCTCTCAGCCCGTCTGGCATCAAGCCAAGCTCTTGAGGTCTGTGTCTGAGGAAAATAACAACTAAGGGGAATAGGATGATAAGAACGAGCCCGCCTAAGCCAACAAACGTGATTCTCCATCCCCACAACTCGATAAAGTACTGAGATAGGGGGACCAAAAAGAAGGTCCCAACCCCCATTCCGGATACTGCTATGCCGCTGGCAAGTCCCCGCTTCTTTGCAAACCAGTGGGCTAGAATTGCCGAATAGGGAACGATGCTGATGCAGGTAACACCTGCAGATACGATCACCCCATAGAATAAATAGAATTGCAAAAGTGTCCTTACTGAACAACACAAAATCAACCCCAGGACCAAAAGCAGTATGCCCGGTCCGATGATCCTTCGGGGACCGAGACGGTCGATGAGCCCGCCTACGAGGGGCGCGCAAATAGTATAAGTAATAAAAGCCATGGATTGCACTCCCGCTGTAGCGCCTCGGCTCCAAGGGAAATCTTCCAACAGGGCAACATAGAACACTGAGAAGCTCGATCGAATCCCAAACCAAAACGCCATCGAGATCAGGGCTACGGCCACAATGATCCAACCGTAATAGATACCCCAACAGTCGGTTACCCGTACCTTCACACTTCTCACTCCGACTTCCCTTCCTGACAAGATCCTTTACCTCGTGTTCCTCCGGTTAGGCCTGCCACAGCTCGGCGGCGCCTAAGAGCAACATGCGCCTCTTTGGTTTGAGGATAGAGAAATAGCGCTCTTATGGCGTTACGAATGGACCAACCGATTTTATTGTCGGCCGTTAGACTATTCTGGCTTGTTGTTTCCTCTACGCCCTGCGTATTGAGGAGTTCGCAGCACCCCATCCACATCCTCCAGGTCAAGCCACCATTTGTTTTCGAGCTTTGGTTTTGCGTAGCCCATCAACTCATCTCCCCAGACGGCAAATCTCCTGGCGAACGGAATGTGTCTCATGGTCCATCCCACCAATCGATGAAAGGGCGTGTACGGCTTGTTCCATGGACATACTGCTACACATACACCGCAGCCTGCCCCCTCCTTGTTTCCGACACGCTGCGCAGTACATTTCTCCACGTCATTAGGCCACTTCTCATATCCATTAAACATAACCTTTTCGCCGAAGCTGATCGCCCCGCTCGGGCAATAGCGAGCACACTGCATGCATTTGGTGCAGAAATCCTGAAGTCCGAAATCTATGGGTTTATCAATGGCAAGGGGGAGGTCTGTGGTCACAACAGAGGCCTTGAACCGTGGACCCAAGAAAGGACTCACCACGATATCTCCGATGCGGGACATTTCACCGATACCAGACCAGAGCAGTATAGGTGGAACCACTACCTGGTAATTCCGTGCATGATGTGCACGGGCACGATATCCCAGCCTGCGAATGTAGTCTGCCAGGATACAGGCGATGAAGCCGGAGGTGGAATAGGCCACAAAACTCATGGAGTTGCTGATCCAGTCATTCCCCACTGTTGCGCTTGCGGTTTTATAATCCTGATCAATGATAATCGAAATCGCATACTTGTGGTCAAGTTCTACCGGTTCGCCGGTCTCCATACTGTGACTATAGACAGCATACGGAGGCAATTCGCAGATTGCCACCTGATCCGCCCGCAGAAAATAGGCCGTCTCCTTGATGTGACGTGTCATTACGGCGGGGTCATCGGGAATTGGTGCCTTGTTTTCCGCCACATGACCGTCAACGATTTCACTGAGGGTAAACTGCATATTTACGAGGGCTCCTGAAAGCGGGTGTTTTGCCACGAAACGCTGTCTCTCCTTTGAGAGATAGATTCCGAAATCCCCACGCGCAGCCCTATTGAACCCGCTTTCTCGCTCGTCCAATCTTGGCACCTCATCCTCTTTAACAACGGTGGTCGGACAATCCACCCTTTTGAGGATCTCGACAGGATAAGGGTCCAGTTTCTTGGCATTGAAGGCCCGCCGATATGTTGTGACTATGCCCATCCCCAGCCCTCCTTCTTGTAGTAGGTTTGCTGTGTTATAATACCCAGATATTTATAATCGAGCGATTTTGTCAAGCTCAAACATATGGCTTCGGTGCCGGGCCGATTCATTGCAGGCTTGCGCTAGCACAGAGATGGATCCATATATCACGATCTTCGCCTGCAGTCATATCCCTTAGAGTATACTTGCAGAGCGAAATAAGCTCTCAAAACCACGCTCTGGATCTTAAGGCAAATGAGAGGCTGAGAAATCCCCTCAAAGGAATGTTTCTTCATACGGTATACTATCTGCAACACCATTGAATCGTCTTAAAGCAGGCCTTTACAGATCCAGCACTCCGCGCAGGATTTTACAGTCTGTCAAGGAGAATGAATTGCAAGGAATCCGTATCTCCGACATACTAGGCCTATTCTCAATGAACCACCCTGCAGCCCCGATTTGTCGGGATCTCCACCATGATTCCGGCGGACTAGTCCGCTTCGCTTCGACAAGCTGCAGGGAATTATCAAGTTAAACGCCCAATCGAAGCCAAATCCCTCGAGATTCATCCTTCGAGAGCCTCGTTAAGGGATAATCACTTGACAGCGAAATGCAATGACACTATAGCTAAATTGTAGCCACACTCAGGCTGAGTTCCCTTCAAACAAATAGGAGGTTTTGAAATGTCCGAACAGGCTCATATCTACTGGAATCCCCTCCTAGAAACCCTTCCACCCGAAAAGCTCCAGGCCCTCCAGGTAAGAAAGTTTAGGCGTATAGTGTCGTGGGCCTATGAAAACTCCCCCTTTTACCACGATATTTACAGGAAGGCCGGACTTGAGCCAGGAGACATAAAGAGCTTCGAGGACATCAAAAAGGTGCCCAAGATAGAAAAGGGCATGATGAGAGATGTACAGCAACGTGAGCCCTTCCCCTACGGCGACATGCTTAGTGTTCCACTCAATCAGGTGACGGCCTTCAGACAAACCAGCGGAACCACCGGAACTCCAGTCTATCAAGCTGATACCTGGCAGGACTGGGAGTGGTGGTCGGAATCGTGGTGCTATATTCTCTACGCACAGGGCTATCGGGACACCGACAGAGTCTTCATCCCCTTCGGGTATAATATCTTCGTGGCCTTCTGGGCCGGCCACTATGGTGCCGAGAAAATCGGCTGTGAGGTGGTGCCCGGAGGTGTGCTGGACACCCAGGCGAGAATCCTCAAGATGCAGGAGCTCAGGTGCAACGCTTTTATGGCTACTCCAACCTACGTTTTGGGAATGGCAGATACTGCTAAGAACAGACTCGGTATCGATCCGGCCCGAGATCTCTTCATCGAGAAAATCACCTGTGCCGGGGAACCAGGTGCGAGCATCCCGACCACCAAGAAAAGAATGGAGGAAGCATGGGGAGCCAAGGTATATGATCATATCGGGGCTACGGAAATAGGTGCCTGGAGCTATGAGTGCACCGAGCAGCCAGGGGGACTGCATGTAAATGAGGGTTTTTATCTAGTGGAGATCGAGGACATTGAGACAGGCGAGATAATCACCGAGCCCGGAAGGCAGGGCAAGATGGTCATCACCGCCCTGGATCGAATTGCCAAGCCCTGTATACGCTTCGACTCCAAGGACGTAATCCTGTGGGCCGATCACCAGTGTGATTGCGGCAGGACCTTTCGCCTCATAGACGGAGGTGTGGTTGGTCGAGCCGATGACATCACCAAGGTAAAGGGGGTGCTCCTGGCCCCTACTGCTATAGAGGAGGTGGTAAGGAGCTTACCTGAGCTTGCCGATGAGTATGAGGTAGTGGTAGGCAAGAAGGGCGATGTGGACACCATCCTCCTCAAGATAGAGATCCTCCCAGGCAAAGAGGGTGAGCAGGAATCTATCCTCTTCCGGTTGAAGGACCAACTCCGGGTAAAGACCAACCTGGGCTACCAGATCGAAGTACACCCCTTCGGCTCCCTTCCCCGCTATGAGGTGAAGGCCAAGCGGTTCAAGGATCTGAGAAAATCAGGAGGTTGATATGGATGCCTCAAAGATTGCAGAAATGGATGAGTTGATCCAGCGGATGCGCCAGTGCGCCGAAGAGTTAAAGAAAAAAGACGACGGCATCCAGGCAGTAGAGAGAAACGTGGATCGCATCCTGGCCAATATTAAGATGCTGGAACTCAATATCAGTGATTTGAAAGACCTGATTTGAAGGTATGCCAACCTCTATGAGCTAAGATAATGATGTCATCACCTGTTGTGCCCGAGGAATTTAACCTCGCTGTCTTTCTTCTCGACCGTCACGTAACAGAGGGTCGCGCCAGTAAACCCGCCGTTTACTACGAGCACCAGGCTATTACCTATGCTGAGCTAGCCGAATCCGCCAATCGTCTGGGCAACGCCTTGTTGGGCTTGGGCGCGGAGCGGGAAAACAGGGTCATAATCTGCCTGCCGGACTGCCCGCAATTCTTGGCAAGTTACTTTGGTTCTATGAAAATCGGTGCTGTACCCGTACCGGTGAGCACCATGGCCGTGCCACATGATTACCTTTACTATCTGAATGACAGCCGTGCAAAGGCACTGATCATACACCAGGATCTTGCTCCTAGCATCAGGCAGGTCCGCTCCGAGCTGTATTATTTGAAGCATTTTATCGTCGTGGGGAAAGCCGAAACAGGGGAATTGCACTATGATTCCTTGCTTTCCGGTGCTTCTCCAGATTTGGCCGCTGCACCGACCAGTAGAGATGACATGGCCTTCTGGATGTATAGCTCAGGGACCACCGGTAAACCCAAAGGTGTCGTGCACTTGCACCATGACATGATGTACTTTATGCCCCCTCACTGTGAGGTGGTTTCCATGGGGGAAAACGATGTAGTCTTCTCAGCCTCTAAACTCTACTTTTCCTATGGAAGGAATAATTCCCTTGAATCCCCGTTCACGTGCGGTGCGGGCGTGGTCCTCTACCCCGGGCAGCCTGTACCGGAGAAGATCTTGGATGTGATTGAAGAGTACCATCCCACGCTGTTCTATAGCGTCCCCAGCTCTTATACTGCAATCCTAGCCTATCTGGACAATACCGGCCGCACGTGTGATTTATCTTCCCTACGCCATTGCATATCTGCGGGAGAACCCTTGCCGAAAGTCATGTTTGAACGCTGGTTAGAGAAATTCGGCTTAGAGATACTCGATTCCGTCGGATCGACTGATGTAGGTGGCATGTATCTATCCAATAAACCGGGGCTCATCAAGCCGGGCAGCAGTGGGGTACTTCTCCCCGGTTTCGAGGGAAGGCTGGTAGATAAAGAGGGGAATGAAGTGGGACAGGGGGAAATAGGCTCCCTCTGGATAAAGAGCGAGGGAACGGCGGCGTATTATTGGAACAAACACCAGAAAACCAAGGAGAGCTTTTGCGGCGAGTGGTTCAACACGGGCGATGAGTTTCATAGGGATTCAGATGGGTTTTACTGGTATGTTGGGCGAGCCGATGATCTGTTGAAGGCCGGAGGTATTTGGGTGTCACCCCTTGAGGTAGAGGGGGTCTTGCTGGAGCATCCAGCGGTCAACCAGTGCGCGGTAATAGGTGCGCACGATGCGGCAGGCTTGGATAAGCCTATGGCCTTTGTAGTGCTAAATGAAGGCTACAAGCCCTCACAAGATCTTGAGCGGGAACTGCGGGATTTCGTTCGCGACAGGATAGCCCATTACAAATGCCCCCGATGGATTCGCTTTGCACAAGATCTCCCACGCACGGCCAGCGGCAAGGTGCAAAGGTATAAGTTGCGGGAAACGCTGAAGGAATAGTCGGTACCGGGCTTGCCGGGATATGACCGTGCGCTACCGGGAAACCCTGACACGGTTCTCGTTGCTTTGTGGGGAAACGCGCGTTAGAAGAAAAACCGGTAGCACCCTAAGGCTTCCCCTCTTGGCGTAATTTTTCCGCTATCATTTCTCTCAGGGCGTTCTTATCGACTTTCCCGACCTTGGTAAGGGGTAGGCTCGCCACTATCTCTAACCTTTCGGGGAGCTTGAATCTGGCGATCCGCCTTTCTTGCAATAAGAATTCAGTTAACTCTTCCAGAGTCAGTTCTTCTCCCGCTTTACAAACCACAAAGCAGCAAATTCTCTCTTCCAAAGCAGGGTCTGGCATTCCGACACAGGCACAATTTTCAACCACAGTATGGGCAATGATATGGTTCTCTATCTCTTCAGCACTGATTTTCTCACCGCCCCTATTAATAGTGTCCTTTTTTCTACCCTCAACGATGAGGTTTCCGCTGGGATGCATGCGAACGAGATCGCCGGTCTTGTAAAAACCGTCTTCTGTAAAAGACTCTTTGTTACGCTCCGGAGATCTATAGTATCCCCTAATGGTGTAAGGCCCCCTAACAAGTAACTCTCCAACCTCACCTCGTGGGACTTCCTTTCCCCTGTCATCGACAACCTTGATTTCATCATCCGGGCACATCGGTCGCCCTTGCGTGTAAAGACAAACTTCTTCCGGGTCGCCTGTAAGAGTCCAACAATTCAGCCCTTCTGCCATGCCCAGGACCTCTTGGTATTTACAACATAATTCAGGCTCAATCCGTCTTTTCACCTCTGGAGCCAGTTTTGAGCCACCGGAGATGATCAACGTAAGGGATGAAATATTATACTTTGCTCTGTTGGGCGAGTTCAATAGCCCGACTACGATGGCCGGAACAGCGGGAACGACAGTCACTTTTTCCTTTTCTATCAGTGGAAGAATATCGTCCGGTCGTGCAGATGGTGCCAGCACTGCTTTACCACCATTTGCCAGGATGCCCTGGAATCCCGGGCTAACAACGGAGAAATTGTGCGTTATCGGTATAGCGAACAACATAACAGTATCTTCGTCGACATGAATCACTTCCGCACATCTCTTAAAATTATACGCATAGTCGTTATGCGTTCGGGGAATGAATTTGGGAATTCCCGTTGTACCCCCAGAGAGCTGGAAAACAGCAGGTTCCATAGGATCTGGCCTGAAATCCCTTAAAGTCACAGCATCAACCCTCTGCTCTATTGGGTCGGCGAGCAGTTTATTGATGGAATAAAACCCCTCGTATACGTCATCTCCTGCTACAAAAACGAACTCTAAGCTGGGGATCCCGGCTCTTAGGTCTTTTGCCATTGATTGATAATCAAACTTCCTGAATACACCTGGAATAGCATAAGCCTTCGCCTCGGCAAATTCGGCAAAGTAACCGACTTCGGCTTCCCTATGAGGAGGTAACGCCATGACGGGAATCACGCCTACGGTCACGGCTGCACAATAAAGGTAAATCATTTCCGGGATGTTATGAATTTGCAGAACCATCCGGTCATAAGGCCTGAGACCCAGTTCGATAAAATGCAAGGCAAGGCGTCTGACCCTTTCCCCCAATGCCCGATAGGTGACCCTTTGATCCTCGGAAATGATTGCCACCTTGTCATGATAACGTTCAAAGGCTGCTTCCATCACCTCCCCGATTGCCCGATCCTCCCAGTAGCCTTTCTCCTTATACTTCTTAATAAGTTCTTCGGGCCACGGTACACACCCTTCGAGCATTTCCTGCTACCTCCCCTGCTTTTCCGACTTCAGAGCCTTAATAAAAGCCATCTGCTATCACCCTGGAAGATTATCTCCAAATCTCCCATGGCTCAGCACAGATCCCCTCTCTTTTCATTCACTAGGTTTTGCAGCTACATCAAGTATGGCTTCGACATACTTGTTATACCCTGTACACCGGCAGAGGTTGCCTGCTATGGCCTTCCGAACCTCCTCCTCGCTCGGCTTCGGGTTCTCATTGAGCAGCCCCTTCGCCGCCATCAGCACACCAGGTGTACAGAATCCGCACTGAAATGCCCCATGTTCGATAAAGGCTTGCTGCAAGCGGTGCAGCTCACCGTTCTGTCCCAGCCCTTCTACCGTTTCAATCATTCTTCCCTGGGCCTCTACGGCCAGTACCAAACATGAGGCAACGGGTTTCCCATCTAATAGGACGGTGCACGTACCACATTCGCCTTCGTTACAGCCCTTCTTTGTTCCGGTCAGGCCGAAGTTCTCCCTTAATACTTCGAGCAAGGTTCTTCGGACATCTATTTCATCCTCATAAATCTCACCGTTTATGGTAAACGTCATCGGCTGTTTCATGTCTATCCTCCTCTTAGCGAAAGTCTAGCCCCCGCCTAGCATTTGCTCCATAATAATGATTTTTTCAACGTTTTGGTTTATCTTGTAAATAACTTCACCTGTTCTTGCGTCTGCCACGAGCCCTCCCACTGGGTCATTGTAGGTGTCCTCCAGAATCTTTTCCGCCTCCTGAATCGTTACTTCCCTGATTTCCGCGCTACCTATGGTACGAACCTTGATCTTTCGTGTCATTTCAAGTCTTCTTCCTCTATTTTACGGAAACCTTTTAGTCTATCTCTTCTTTAGCTTTATTGAGTGCCCTTGCGGTTAGTGTTCTCACCATCTCTTTTCTATACTCGGTAGAACCTCGTATGTCAGAGATAGGGCGAGCCTCCTCCGATGCCGCTGCTGCTGCTTTTCTTACTAACCCAGCACTAAACGGCTTTCCCCTAAGCAGGCTCTCAGCCTTAGTCGCCCTCATTGGTGTTGGAGCAACAGCCCCCAGGGCAATCTTGGCGTCACTACAGGCCCCGTCCTGTAAGGTAACAATGGTAGCTACACCAACAATGGCTAACTCCATAGCTGCCCTTACGGTATGCTTTATGTACACCATTCCACTATGAGGTAACGGATTAGGCACCTGCACCTCTACCACTAGTTCATTGTGAGCCAAAACTGACTCTGAGGGACCAGTGAAGAAATCTTCAACAGCAATAGTCCTCTCACCCTTGCTGTTGGCTAGCTTAAGATTGGCTCCCAGAACAATCAATCCCGGGGCCATATCTGCTGAAGGCAAAGCAGTACATAGATTGCCAACTATAGTGCCTAAATTCCTTACCTGTGCTGAGGCCATTGTTGAAGCGGCTTGGGAGAGAATAGGGAATCTTTCTCTAACCAAAGGAGAGATCTCCACGGCATGAATTGTAACCAATGGGCCAAATCTGAGTCCCTGTGCTTCATCATAGTCAATATGATTTAACCCCGGGATATTCTTAAGACCTATTAAGTATTGAGGGATTTCCTCTCTCCTCTTCATCTTATGCAAGAGATCGGTGCCGCCGGCGATTACTTTCGCTTTTCCATTATGTGACGAGAGAAGAGATAGGGCCTCATCAATTGTTTCTGGTGCTAGATATTCAAAGCCTGGTAATCTCCTCAGATAGGGATATTTCATTATTACTTACCCTCCTTCTTGTCTTTCAGTGCTTTGAGAATCCTCTCCGGTGTAAATGGTGGATTGGTTATCCTTACTCCTACCGCATCCTCAATGGCATTTCTTATGGCGGCCATGATCGCTGTCGTGCAGGTCTCTCCCGCCCCCTTTGCGCCAAATGGCCCTATTGGATCATGCACTTTAACATGGTAGTTGGTTAATTTGGGTACATCAATAGCTCTAGGAATTTTATAATCCCTCAAAGATGAGCTGAGTGCCTGCCCTTTATCATTGTAGAGACTTATCTCGTATAGCGCCTGCCCAATCATATGCGCAGATCCGCCATCCATCTGGCCCTCTACCAATAATGGGTTAATGGGCTGGCCACAATCATCGGCAGCCACAGAGTTGAGGAGCTTTGCTTTCCCTGTCTCCGGGTCCACATCTAGCTCTACAGCCTGGGCCACAAAGCTAAATGATGGGGTGAAGTGCTCGGCGTGTCCTTGAGAGAAATCCGCTACTTCAGCCCCTGGAAAACCCCAGCTACCATGCCCATAGATAGATTCCCCTAGACCGTATATAATTTGTCTCACTACCCTTACGAAGGGGATCTGCTTTTCAGGATTATTCCCCACATAGATCTTCCGGTCTCTAAAGATTAAATCTTCTTCTTTTGCATCAAGTATCTCAGCGGCAACCCGAGCTAGCTTTTTCTTGGCGTCCTCAGCGGCTGCGATAACCGCCTGTCCACTCCATACAGTACATCGATCGCCGAACATCCCCGAATCAAGTACCGTATCATGACTATCCTCCATTTCTATGTGTATATCCTCAAAATGTACACCCAACACCTCAGCTGCCATCTGGGCAAAAACGGTATCACAACCCTGGCCAAGCTCTGTGCCACCGTGTATGAGGTTAACGGTACCATCTTCTCCGATCTTTACCACTGCAGATGAGGCGAAATGTCCCCCCATACGTAACCCGGAAATCTGGGCACCACAGGCAAAACCGAGGCCCCTATTTAGCGCCTTTTTAGCTCGTTTTTCCTTCCAACCTATGCCATCAGCAACCTTTTTTATGGCATCCTCCAGCCCTGTACTGTTTATCTTCGACCCGCTTACCAGGATCTCACCTTCCCTAACAATATTCTTGAGCATCACATCCACCGGGTCCAAACCTAGTTCTTTAGCCATAATAGACACCATCGAGCTGAACACATAGCCGGCAATAACCTGAGATTGACCGCGTACCGCTCCGCACACCGGCAGATTAGTATAGACCCTTTTGGCATCATATCTCACATTGGGAACCCTGAAAGGTAAGGTAGTAAACAGACCGAAGAGATAGAGGTTCAGCGCTGCAACGCTGAGATAAGCACCGCCATCGGCTATGTACCTGCAATCAGTGGCGACTAGAGTGCCATCCTTCTTCATACCTACCTTCAGCCAGACATGCTTCTCATGCCTCTGACGGTACGTACCAACTACCTCATCTTGAGTTACGGCTATTTTGACCGGCCTGCCCGTCTTTTGGGTGAGGCGCACAGCGCAGAAATCAAGGTCGAGTGCCTCATGCTTGCCGGAGAAGGCTCCACCTATGTAAGGGTTGACTATCCTTATTTTATCTAAAGGCATGTCCAGCCCCCATGCCAGGTGACGCCAGGTTATATAAGGGCTTTGCTTTGAACCTTGAAATAATACGCGCCCTGAACCATCGACGCTAGCGAGGGCAACGTGAGGTTCAATAAAGCCAATGGTTACCCTCTGCGTTTCAAACTTTTCTTCCCGGATATAATCACACCTCTTAAATGCTTGCTCTACATCGCCATATTCGAAATGGCATGTGCTGCCAATATTATTTTCCGCATTTTCGTGGACCAAAGGGGCACCTTCCTTGATGGCCTCCTCCCAGTTGAGTACTGGGGGTAATTCCTCGTATTCTACTTCGATTAGGTCTAGCGCCTCCTCAGCCGTATCCTCATCCACTGCTGCCACTGCTGCCACTGCCTCACCGTAATGGCGCACCTTGTCGAAAGCTATGGGTGGGCGGTCGGCATATTTCTTCATGAAACCAATCACAATTCCAGGGAAGTCCTTACCAGTTATTACCGCCCTAACCCCGGGCAGCTTTTCTGCCTTGCTCGTATCAATGTTGAGAATTTTGGCATGGGCATAAGGGCTTCTTAGGAGCTTTCCGTGGAGCATACCAGGAAGCATCAGATCATCAGCGTATGTAGCTGTGCCCGTAACCTTAACCCTGCCATCAATTCTCGGTAGCGGCTTACCAACAACCTCATATTGTCCCATGTTTGCCTCCTTAGCTATTTCTTTGCCCAGTACTGATGGCCCTCAATTATGACGGTGTTCCGAAAAATTCTATTTTCACCTTCTCGGACAGTAAATCCTCAAGAGTGAGCTTATCGCGCTTGAGAAACTCATCGCCAAGTTCCTTATCTATCTCACCTTTCTTGAAAAGTTGGGCGGTAATATATGCCCGCAGATGCCTCTTGTCAATCTTGTTGACTGCTGTTAGCGGCCAGCCCCCTACTACTTCCACCCTTTCCGGCCATTGAAAAACAGCAATTCCCTGTTCCTTCATATACTGCTTCACCTCATCAAAGGTCACTGATTCTCCTTGCCTTGACTGAATGAAGGCGCAAAGCCTTTCACCGAGCCTCAGGTCAGGCATCCCAACGACAGCCGCGTTTATTATCTTGGGGTGCCTCATCAAAAGGTTCTCAACAGGCTCGGGATATACGTTCTCCCCACCACGTATGATCATATCCTTTTTCCGGCCCTCCACAACAAGCCTGCCATCCTCACGCCGTGACATGAGGTCTCCTGAGTGAAAAAACCCCCCTTCATCGAAGGCCTTTTTGTTCTCCTCTGGATTTCTGAAATAACCCCGGAAGTTCAGCGGGCCTTTCGCCACCATTTCTCCTATTTCCCCAACCTCAACTTCCTCATTCTTATCGTTGACAATCCTTATTTGCACTTCAGGCTCCATGAACATGGGGAACCCGATGGTGTTCATCTGGGGCTCTCTGGGACTATTCCAGCGGTTGCAAATCATGGGGCCTTCAGCCATACCGAGGTGGTTCACCATGTCAACACGGAGCTCCGTAAGGCACCATTCAACCAGTTCTGGTTTTACCTTCTGACCACCAGCACCGATTACGCGGAGAGAGCTCAAATCGTAGTTCTTTCTCTCCTCATTTGCCTCCATCCAGTATGTAATCTGCACCGGTATGAGCATAGTATGGGTCACCCCATACCGTTCAATCAGCTTAAAATGTTCCTCTGGTCTGGGCGATCTGGCTACTATTATGGTCCCACCCATAAAGGTTGTTGGCCCGCTCATGGTGATAAAGGCGGCATTATGGGCCACCGGGATTGCAACCAGACTCACAGACTCGTCTGTGTAACCTGCCAGTGTGCCATAGCCCTTCCACTGGCAGATGTAATCATTATGGGTCCTCGGTATCCCTTTGGGCAGCCCGGTCGTACCCCCGGATAATTGTTCGCAGCAGATATCGTTGGGGTCGGGCCTATATTGAACAAGGTAATCCGCAGGGTAGTCCCGTTCAATTTCCTGGTGCATGAGATCATCGACATTCAGCCAACTCCCGGCTGCCTTACCGCCAGCAACCACAAATATCTCTAGATAAGGATGCTGGTTCTTGATTTCCTCCACCATTCCGACAAAGTCGAATTTCTCTCCGACCATAACACAGATTCCCTTGGCCTTGTGGAGCCCTATCTCATGGTTCACCTCCAACATCCGGTGCCGGGGGAGACACATCACCGGAATTGCACCAATCAGATTGAGGCCGAAGAAAAGATAGAAAAACTCTACGACATTAGCCATCTGGAGCACAAGGAAATCACCATATCCCACGCCCAATCTATGCAGGTGGAGCGCCATCCGGTTCGCCTTTGTCTGCAGCTCCCTCCAGGTAATCTCCCTTGTACCGTCGGCCAGGGCTGGCTTATTGGGGAACAATTCTGCATTTCGGTCAAGCAGGTCGCAGACAGTCAGGTTATGCCAAAACCCCTTGGCTACGTATGTGTTTATTTCTTCATCTGTGAAGGGATGCCAGCCATCAATTACTTCTTTGTGGGTACGTTTCTGCATGGATTTACACACCTCCTTAGCGAGAGATGGGACAAACGCTTACTCCAGCTTCTCAGGTCCCGAGAATCGGTAATTTCAGGGCTGCCCAGTATCACCCTTGGAATGTCAATGAATAAACGCGCCAAACTCAGCAGTATCTATATTTAGAGTAAGGATCGTCTCGAGTCAAGTCGTTGTTGGACCGGAGGTTCCGTAAAATAGGAACTGCAAGTCTAACAATTCTTGATTTTCAGGTTGCAGTGAAGTATTTTGAAGCCCAGAGTCATGAGTGCTCCGAGTGGTGTGATCCCCTTTGAAAAATCATTAGTCTACGCGGGAGTCGGTAAATGAAGGTCAACAAAGTCGTCTGCATTCAGTGCCATAATGCGTGCAGGTTAGCTGTAACAGTCGACGGTAATCGATTAGTTTCAGTTGAGCCCGACAAGCAGTTCCCCGGAGCAAAGGCCTCAAACCCAATCTCAAAGGCTTGTCCTCGGCGCAGAAATGTGATTGACTATTTCTATCATCCGGCACGGCTGAATTACCCCCTGAAACGTATCGGAAACCGGGGAGCGAATAAATGGCGGGAGATCTCATGGGACGACGCTTTCGCTGAGATTGCCGCCCGCATCAAAACGGTCCTTGCCCACTATGGTCCTGAAGCAATTGCCACGACAAGTGGGACGGGCCGAACCCATGATGAAACAAGACAGAGGTTCTTTAATCTCCTCGGATCCCCAAATCACATCGGGGCAGGCGCGATTTGCTACGGCCCCATGTGCGTGATGAGCAATCTCCTGTTTGGATGGCGAGTCTTCCCCGTGGTTCGGGCCAATACGAGGTGTATCATTCTATGGGGTGGAGGAGGACCTCGATACTGGGATATATTCTGGAAGGCCGCGAAAAAAGCACGTCGTGACAACGGTGCAAAGATTATCGTCATTGACCCGAGAGGGATAGACACTCTAAAGCATGCCGATCTCTGGCTTCAAATACGGCCCGGCACAGACTGTGCCCTTGCCCTGGGAATGATCCATCACATCATCGAGGAAGGGTTATACGATAAGCCGTTTGTTGAGAAATGGTGTTATGGCTTTGACCAGCTCAAGGAAAGGGTCAAGCACTATCCAATCGAGAAAGTCGCTGAGATCACGTGGATTCCCGCCCATCAAATACGCGAGGCTGCAGAGTGGTATGCCACGCTGAAACCCGGGGCAACCAATCACGGAATGGGGCTCGAACACCTGCACAATTCCATTCAAGCCTTGCAGGCCCACTTTATCCTTTCGGCTGTTGTCGGAAACATCGAAGAACAAGGGGGTGACATTTTTCCGACTCCCTATCCTGGCATTATCCATGAGCAGGAGATTGCGGCCCATGACAGGCTGCCTGAGGAGCAGATCACTAAGACCATCGGAGGCGACCGATTCCGCCTCATGTCACGAAAAGGCTTTGACGCTGTACAATCTAACGTTGCGAGGCTATGGGGCAATGAGGCCTATAACCGAACCTCATACGAATGCTTCGCCCATGCTCCGAGTGTATACCGGGCCGTCCTCACGGGGAAACCCTACCCGGTTCGGGCCATGATCACACTTTCAAGTAATCCCATGGTGACGCAGCCAAACACGAACCTCATCTATGAGGCCCTTAAGAGCCTGGACTTATACGTTGTGGTCGACTTTTTCATGACACCCAGTGCTGAGCTGGCCGACTATGTTCTGCCGGCAACGACTTATCTGGAAAGGCCGTGGCTTTGGACCTATTCCGGAATTGTCGGTAGTGAACGAGCTCTACCGAAAACCGTTGTCGGGCAATACGATCGCCGCGACGATTATGATGTTTGGAGAGGATTAGGGCTGCAACTTGGTCAGGAAGTTGATTGGCCCTGGGAGACTCTAGAAGAGCTGTACGATTACCGGCTGGAGCCCATAGGGCTCAGTTTCAAGGAATTCATGGACCAGGGCGGATTTCTTTCTGCACCCAAGGAGCATAAGCGCTATCAAAAAGTGGGCTTTGCAACGGCCACCTGGAAAATCGAACTTTATTCTACAACACTGGAGAAGTTAGGCTACGACCCGCTCCCGGAATTCCAGGAGCCCTCGGAGAGCCCCTTCAGCCGCCCCGACCTGGCCAAAGAATACCCGTTCATTCTCATTACGGGCGGCAGGGTTCAGCCCTATTACCATTCCGAACATCGACAGGTCCAGTCGCTGAGAAAAATGCATCCTGACCCGATCATGCAGATCAACCCAAAGACCGCAAGAGAGTTGGGTATTGAGGAGGATGATTGGGTCTGGATAGAGTCTCCCAGAGGGAGGATCAGACAAAGATGCAGATTTTTCGACGGGATAGATCCGAGAGTGGTCCATGCACAACACGGCTGGTGGTTTCCGGAGGAAGACGGTGCAGAACCCTCGTTACACGGGGTCTGGAAATCAAATTGTAATGTATTGACGGATGATGACCCTGATGTCTGCAACACTATTAGTGGGGGGTGGCCTCTCCGTGGGTTGCTCTGCAAGGTCTATAAGACTGAAGCTTAGAAGTTCATCAGATCGAATCTCGTTCGTAAGATAATCAGGAAGACCTAGGGAAAGGAAGGAAAACGGCTCCTCAGCATTGAGCCGCATGCTAATAAGGGCAGATGAGGTGAGGTAAATGGACCGAGATAGAGTGCCAAAGGAAAACCGGTATTTTGTTAAAAAATTGGAAACCATGCCCATAGATGAAGTAAGGAAATTGCAGTTTGAGAAAACAAAGGAGACCCTGGAGAAAGCTTATCATACCAGTGAGTTCTACCGTGAACTGTTTGATAGGACAAAGGTAAAGCCGGAGGATTTCAAAAAACTCGAGGATATCGCCAGATTCCCCTTCATAGAGAAACAAGACCTGGTAAGAGATCAGGAGGCAAATCCCCCTTTTGGAAGGAGGGTTTGTGTTCCACCCAGTAAGATCCATCGCGTCAATGTGACCAGCGGTACCTCGGGGATGGGGCAGGAAGTGCACTGCCATGACGAAAAGGCAATCTGGGCGGCCAACGCCTCCACCGCATCGCATTTTGCTGCAATTGGGTTAAACAAGGGGGATGTATCAGCTGTCTTGTATCCCCTGGGCACCATGACCGGCGGCATGCTGGCTTATGAAGGCCTCCGGATCTTCGGTGCCACTCCCCTACCCCTTGCGGTATTCAACACCAATCAAAGAATCGACATGATGAGGAGGTTCAATGTCTATCATTTTCTCACCACGCCTGCCTACCTCACTCGCATAACAAATGTCTGCATGGAGCGCGGCTTAGATCCGAAAAAGGGGTTTCCCAGTCTGAAGGGGATTACCCTTTCCACGGAACCCTTTTCTGCCAACTGGGCGCTGAGAATGGAGGAACTATGGGGAACGGTCATCCATGACATTTATGGATCTACCCAAGTGAACTTGAACTATGCGATTACCTGCAAATACGGCGTTGTCCCCGACGGGCACTTTGGATACTATCACTTGGCTGATTACTTTGCACTGGTTGAGGTACTGGATAAGGAGACCGATAAACCGGCGGAATACGGTGACTGGGGAGAACCTGTGGTGACGACCTTTTCCAGGGAAGCCATGCCCCTTATTCGCTTCAGGTCAAACGACCGCGTCAGATTACTTCCACCGGTACGTTGTGCCTGCGGCAGAGAGTCTGCAGTATGGGAGGTGGGAACCATTTCAAGATACGATGATATGATCAAGATAAAGGCGACTAATGTATGGCCACAAGCCGTGGATGAGGCGGTATTTTCTTTTGAGGAAGTTGAAGAATACAATGGTAAGGTCTTTATCACTGAGAACGGTTTAGAAGTCGCCACCGTAACCGTGGAATTCAAAGAGACAGCACTGGATAACACGCCAAAGGCCACGATACTTAAGAGACTGAGTGATAGAATAAAAGAGGTGACGCAGGTTACCATGAGCGTTGAAGAGGTCCCCCATGGAACGCTGCCTCGATTTGAGTACAAGGCAAGACGCTGGACCGACGAGAGGGTTGAGGGGTTGGAAAGGGTGAAATATATTGAGAAGTAAAAGGTGATAGACGGAACCTGATCTTATACCAAGTTGCAATCATGTCATTGCGAGGAGCGAAGCGACGTGGCAATCTATCCTATGGAGATTGCTTCACATTCGTTCGCAATGACGTCTATAAATAGTAGCCTTTTGAATGCAACTTGGTATTACATCTTTTCTGTGCCCGCTTTGATATCACTGGACGCAGCAAACCCCCCTGGCCTCAGTCTCTATACCTTCCTGACATTGCACGGATACCCTTTTATTGGAAGCGAGCCACTTATGGGGTCTATCTTATCCGTCTGGTACAGCAGATTAACATTGGCTCCCTCTGAGGAATAGGGATCATAACCGGGGAGGTCCAGTTCATGACAGGCCTGCCACCAGCCATTCTGGGTGCAGACAATATCGTAGGCTATCCCCTCGGTTAATCTCGCTCGCAGTGTGACACTCCCAAAGGGGGTCTCCACGATCACCCAATCTCCATCCCGCAAATCAAGATCTTGAGCTTTTTCGGCGTTGATCTCCAAGAACGGATCGGGAACCCGCTTTCTCAAAGCAGGAACGGCCCGATGTTGCGAATGGCTGTACTCCACAACCTTGCTGTTGATAAGAAGGAGAGGATACTTCTTCGATATGTCCTGAGGGAAGCAGTAGGAAATGGGGTCTTTCCATATTGGCAGCGGATCATGGCCCTCCCGTTTGAATGGGATGGAATATATCTCGATCCTTTTGGATGGAGTGGGAAAGCCAAGGAAATTTCCAGCATCATCATTCGCGTATTTCCGGTATCCCATGGGTATGTTAATAGTCATAGGGCCTTGGTTTGCCTTTAACTGTGCTACCGTGACATTGGAGGGAGCAAACTGGTAATTAAACGCCGCCTCCAGATCACCACCCCAGAACATATCACCCAGCCCAAGCCTCTTTGCCAGTTCAAAAATGATCTTCATATCAGGCCAGGACTCATGCTGCGGTGGTACCACTGCCGGGCGTAGCTGGATATAACCTTCATCGCCAAGGGGTCCGATACTTGCTCCCACGTGCCAACTCTCCCATGAACTGGCCGCAGGTAGCACAATATCTGCCAGTTCCGCAGTAGGGGAAAGAAAGAGTTCAGCCTCAACGTGGAAATCCAGTTGGGAAATAGCCTCCTTGGCCACCTTGCTTGGCGCATTGGACATAATGAGATTTCCGCCAAAGCCAATCAGTGCTTTGATCGGGTATGGTTTTCCATCCAAGATCGCTTTGTACACCTCGTAGGCCTGGGTGCTCTTAAATATTCCACATGGACCCAATGGACGCTTCAAGAATCCGAGACGACTCCTGTCTGCCTCGGCACTTAACAGATCGTGACCAAGAACCGGATTTGCAGCAGGCCCTTGAACAACAACATTGCCACCGGGCTTATCAAAATTACCCGTAAGGGCGTAAAGGATACAAATAGCACGATTCGTCTGAGTTGCATTGATGCTCTGCTCAATGCCGTTCCATGAATACCAGCATGACGGTTTAATAGAAGCGAACATTCTTGTTGCATCCCTGATTCTCTCCTGTGGCACCCCAGTGAGGGCTTCGGCCTTGCTGAGAGTGTATTCAGAAACCGACTCCTGCAGGAGTGTGAAAACCGTCTTGCACTCAATTTCTCCTCCGTCTGCCCCTGTGAGAGTATACGTGCCATCCAGAACAGGCTCTATGGACAGAGGTGAACCAGGGAAAAAAGGCTTGGGATCCTCGTTACCTGCATCTATCATCACGTAACTTGAATGATTGCCGCCTTCAGCCAGCTCCCTTGCCATAAGGAAATCACCCGTGTCACCTCTTATCAAAAACGGAGCTGTGGTCCAGTCTCTGACAAATGCATAATCATAAAGATCTTCCTTGATCATCTCATGTATCATGCTCAAGACCAATAGACCATCGGTGCCCGGGCGTACCTGAAGCCAGAGGTCGGCCATCGCAGCTATCTCTGTCTTCCGCGGGTCGACTACGATGAGCTTTGCCCCGTTGTCCAAACCCCGTTTTATGAATTGAAGGAGGGAATGGCGAGTAGCGTGAATATTGCTTCCCCAGATTAGAATGCAGGCAGATCGTTCGAATTCAGCCCTTCCCGCAGAATGCATTCTGCCAATATTGCCATAGGTATATGATGAAGCACAATCTCGATGCCACTGGCAAATATGGGTTGTAGCGATATTATTGGGTGTACCGAGCGCATTTGCGAATCTGGTTACCCACAAGCCCAGCTCACCCATGGGAGAGCCGGCAGGGCCGGAGCGAGCGACGGCGATCGCTTCCGGTCCAAATTTAGCTCTAATTCCCTTGAGATTTTCCGCAACCGTATCCAGGGCCTCATCCCAGGATATCCTTTCCCAGCCTGGATCAGGGTCGCCCTTGGGTCTCGTCCTTCGCATCGGATAGTGTAAACGCTGATTGTTGTAAACTAATTCGGGCCCCGCATGCCCTTTTGGGCAGAGACTATGGCCAAGCGGATGCTTACTGTCCGGCCTGACCTCCACAAAGACCCCGTCCCTGACGATGGCGACGGTAGGGCACCAGCATGAACATTGGGAACAATAGCCTCTAATCTCTTCGATACCGTGCTTACCTTTCATAGATGATCAACCTCCAGTCCGGCACGTATTTGAATATTCAGGGGTATGTTTTGTCAAGGAAAAATCATCTGATTTTTTTCTTGACAAGGCAAAAACGCTTGGGTATATATAGAGATCATTAGTTCTCCCTGGAGATAATAAGGGGGGCGAAGCATGGTTTCTTTTGATCAAATTCATGGAGCACGAATAACCCACCCAAGGGGCAACATGTCACTGAATTATAAAAGGGTGCCGGCCATTGACAAATGCTTTTCAATTTTAGCGCTGATGGCGGATGCGAAACGGCCCTTTGGGTTCAATGAAATCGTCAAGAATCTGGGTCTGAATAAAAGTACGGTATTCAACATCCTGCATACGTTGAACGATCTTGGTGTACTTGAGAAAGGACCGGACGCTCTCTTTAGATTCGGACCACGCTTGTTTATCCTGGGCAATGCTGCTGCCGGGGGGTCTGAGTTGATCCAGACGGTGCATCCCTATCTCGAAACCATCAACCATGAATTTAAATTGTCTGCTTTTTTCGGGATTCTTTCAGACCAGGAGGTCATTATCGTGGACAAGGCGGATCGGGCCCACAGGATCAAGATATCATCAGAAATCGGCATGAGAATACCGATTTTTGCCGGGGTCGCCGGAAAAGCCCTTCTTTCACAACTGCCTGAAACAGACATCGATGAAATCCTGTCGGAAAATACACCCAAACGATATACGCCCAGGACCATCACTGACAAGACAGCCTATAAAAAAGAGATTCTGAGCGTCAAGAAAACCGGCATTGCCTACGACAGGGAAGAATACATCGAAGGGCTTATCGCCGTGGCCATCCCGCTTCAGACGTGCAGAGAGGATTTACAGGCAGCCATATGGGCTGTCGGGCTCAAACAAGAGTTTCGGGAAGATGTCATGATGCGAATTACCAAATTCCTTTCAAATATCGTAAAGGAGATCAATTACCGCTTTTCCATGATTGCGGGGCCTTTCAACCATATGAATGAAACGCTGAATTAGGAAGGCAACCTCACGTGGTTCCGGCTTGACACACAATGGCGAATCCCATATAGTCTGAGCCCAAAAAAGGAAGTTCTTATCACCTTATCATCAAAGGAGGAGATATTGCAATGGCCACAGAAGTCATAAAATCTGATTGTATCCTGTGCATAAACAGTTGTGGCATAAACGCATATGTTGAGGACGGAAAGTTGGTAAAAGTAGAGGGGATGAAGGAGCACCCCATCAGCGAAGGCGTCATATGTCCCAGGGGTACGGCCCTTCCTGAATGGGTCTATTCGAAGGGTAGGCTCCAATATCCCATGAAGAAGGCGGACGGCGAATGGGTACGAATATCATGGGACGAGGCCCTGCACACGACCGCGGAAAAGCTTCAGGAGATCAAGGATAAATACGGTGCCAAGGCCCTTGCCGTGTACACGGGATCTTTGGGTACGGAGAATATTGAGCTGGCGGGCTATGCCCAGAGGTTTCGAGGTGTCTACGGCACCCCTAATCTCCTCTCTGTTGAGGGTAACTGCTTCCGTTCCCGCATTATGGCACGTCAGATGACTTTCGGCGGTTATCCGATCGAAGAACCCTGGAATTCCAAATGTATCCTTGTCCTCGGCACAAACGTGGACAACTCCAAGATCACCGTGGGAGCCAAGATTTATAAGGCCCTAGATGAAGGCACCATGGAACAGGTGATTGTGGTCGATCCCAAACGCATCCCGTTGGCGGATCGGGGAATCCATATCAAGATACGACCGGGAACGGACACCGCTCTCTGTCTCGGGATGCTGAACGTGATCATTTCGGAAGGGCTTGAGGACAAGGCGTTTGTCGAAAAATATACCATGGGATTCGACAAGCTTGCAGAGCATGTCAAACAGTATCCACCTGAGAAGGTTTCAGAGATTACATGGGTCCCTGCCGAGGATATTATTAAGATAGCCCGCATCTTTGCCACCACGAAACCGGCCTCGATCTTTCCGGGGACCTGCTCCATTGACCAGCATATCAATGGCTTCCAGGGAAATCGCATCCATGCCATCATGCAGGCGGTGACGGGAAACGTGGATATCCCGGGTGGATGGGTTTCCATCCCCTTTATTCGTCTAGGCGACATGAGGGTCACCGAGATCAGCGACCCCATCGGCACCAAGGAGCATCCCCTGTTTAGGCGTTTCTGGGGCCGGACATCTCCCTATGGACAGCAGATGCTCTTTGCCGACGCTGTTTTAAAGGGGGAGCCCTATCCCATCAAGGGCCTGGTCTGTACTGGCGGCAACCCCGCCGTGACCCTTCCCGACTCAGCCCGAATCAGGGAGGCGATGAAGGCTTTGGATTTTATGATGGTAGCGGATTTGTTTATGACGGACACGGCCAAACTGGCGGACATTGTGCTTCCCGCCTGTTCATTTCTTGAAAAGAGCGGTGTCGGATATGTCTATGGTGTTACGAACTGCATCCCTTACGCCATGGTTCGAAAACAGGTGATCAAGCCCATCGGCGAGAGCTGGCCGGATTGGAAGATCTGGACGGAGCTGGGAAAGAGAATGGGATATGGTGAGTTCTTCCCGTGGAAGACGGAAGAAGAGATCATCGATTTCTTCCTCGGCCCCAGCGGCTTAACCCGGGAACAACTGACCCATGAACATCCCGAGGGGGCCTACTATGCCGAGAAAAAATATATCCAGGGCAAATACAGGACCCCTTCAGGGAAGATCGAACTCTACTCAGAGACGCTCGCTGAAAATGGTTACGATCCCATCCCCCATCATGTGGAGCCGAGTAAGAGTCCGATCAGCTCTCCTGAACTCTATAAAAAGTATCCGGTGATCCTGACAACCGGTAGCCGGATTCCCGAATACACCCACTCCCAGTTCAGGGGCGTTCCAACATTGGAGAAGACCGCACCGGAGCCCCTCGCGGAGATCCATCCGGAGACGGCCAAGAAGTATGGCATCTCTGACGGCGATATGATTACGGTCGAAACGGTCAAGGGAAAGATCAATATCAAGGCCCGGACCACGGAAGACCTGATCCCCGGGATACTCAGCATTCCTCACGGATGGGCGAATGCAAACGCGAATGAACTGACCGAGCTCGAGCCTCGAGATCCCGTCACAGGCTATACGGAAATGAAGTCCCTGCTTTGCAGGATCAGCAAGCCGGAAAATGTCCGCAAGGCTGCATAGAACCCAACCATTTTGAACTATAAAAACCCGCCGGGCCCAAGGCTCGGCGGGTTTTTATACTCAAATTTGGGAGATATCAATCGTTCTGATGAAACATTTGAGAATTACGGAGCATATCGAATACTTGCGTCCTAGAAACGAGATCAGCCGTTTCCTATGCTCAGGAATGATCGTCCGCGGTTCAGGAAAAGTCTTTTTCGATACAAATTTCGGTGAAGCTAAGACCAAGGAATTGCTGCTTTCTGAAAAACCGGATTTTGCCTTGCTTTCTCACTACCACCTGGACCACGCCCTATGGGGCGGATTTGTCCGGAGCGCTTCGGATGCCGAATTGTTCCTGCCGCTCGGTGAAGGGGATTACGTGGCAAAGCCCGATTTTTTTCTCGAAAGGACCAGCGGACAAATGCCCAGCGCCGAACTCTGGAAACAATTTGTCCTGGAGCACCTAAAATTTAAAGGATTTCGGGAATTCAGGACCTATGATGGGTCCTTCAGTCTGGATCTTAAGAAGACAAAGATGGTCTTTATCCCGGCCCCCGGTCATTCTCCGGGACACATGACCGCTTATTTTTCGGAGGAGAATATCCTTTTTACAAGCGATCTAGGCTTCGGCCTCTTCGGCCCCTGGTACGGGTTTAGGGATGGTGACATTTGTCATTATGTGGAATCTCTTCTAAACCTCAAGGCCATGAAACCAAAGCTCCTCCTCACAGGACACGATGGCGTCATTTGCAAGGATATCGAAGGGATTTTCGATCGCTGCATTGAAGCCTTCTTTTTGAGAGAGGATATGATCAGGGAAGGGCTGGAAAAGGGACGATCCAGAGATTCTATTGTGGAAGATGGGATCTATTTTAAAAACAAGGAAAAGGCCAAAGGCCCCTTAAAGGGCTTTCTGGTTGATTGGGATACCGTCATGTTCGATCTTCATATAGGGGTTCTAAACGAAGGAGGACTTGATTTCTTTTTCCCGGGGACGGGCCGGAATTCACAGTTCAGGCCAATTAAATCATAGCGAAGCTCCGCCCCAAACCGAAGAGTTGGCGTAGTAAAGGTCCCGTTACTTGACGCGAGTGACTGGATACCGGATCCTGGTACTGGATAGAAAAGAGTTCCTTAGTCCCTCGATTCATAAATTCGATAACGAATCTATTTACTCGGGGCTAAGTGCTGAGTGAGCAATTGCAGAGACTATAGTAAAGGAAATACGTTATGGTATTTGCGAATCGAAGCACTTAGCATCCAGCATCGGCCTGACACGAGCACCAAAATTTAAAACCAAAACTTGACATTCATTTTGAGATCTTAGCTTATAAAGACATCTAGTAGGGTAAGGAGGCTTCTTTCATCTCGATCATTAACAAAAATCACAAAGCAAAAACAAAGAATATCGCAACAACTGGCCTCTTTTAGGGTCCTTCCATGCCACCAGTTCTACTGGTGGTCGCTGATTGTTTCTATTATCGCCACTAACTGAGGACTTTCAGGAGGAGCTATGTCACAGGGTGTCACATTGGCAAAGGGATCCTTTTCAAAGGATTTCGCCGAGCGTCTGACCGACTACTACCGATTTGCGGATCCTGATGGGCGTTATGCAGAGCGCAAACTGCGGCAGTGGGAGGCCGACGGCCGCGTCGTCTTGTACGAGGCAAAAGGGGAATCCAGGCCGGTCGGATGGGTCGTGTACAGGCTCGACAGCAGCGCCATTGAAGAGATCATCGTTCGAAAGGATGAGGCAGCGGGGGAGGGGCTGGAAGAGGCCATAGTGGATGCCCTCATCGACCGGGAGAGCCTCGTCTCCGCCGAAATCCTCGAGGAAGATGTGGAAAAATACCGCTGGATGCTCGAGTACGGCTTTCGACCCACGCGTTATTTTAACAAAGATGGGTTGGCCCTCGTTAAGATGGATTTGAGCATCGCGGTATATCTCCGAAAGATCAAGGGCAAGCCGCCCGCAAAAACCTACCCAAATGTGGAGAAGGTGGTCGTCGAAAAGGTCCCGCCGACAAGAAGCGGCGAAGAACTCAAGGCCTCCCTCATGAATGTTTTTCATTCGCTCGGCGGAATGGAAAAATTTGTGAAAAAGGGGCAGAACGTGGTCATCAAGGCCAATGTGGTGGCGGATCACGGCCTAAGGGACGGCGTTTACCAAGGTGGAGTCGTGACCGACGTGAGGCTTGTCAGGGCCCTGATAGAGGTCCTGCTTCCGGTCGCAGGGAAGGTGACCGTGGCCGAAGGCGCGTCCATCAACCGGGCCGAGACGGATAAGCTCTTTGCCCATTACGGGTACGACCGGTTGACGGAAATCGATCCCAAAAGGGTTGCGCTCGTGGACCTCAACACGGACAGTCTGATTAGAAAAACGGTCCCGAACGGGAAAAGGATGCTCTCTCGAGAGATTCCCCTCACCCTGGAACAGGCGGATGTCGTCATTAACCTTCCTGTAATGAAGACCCATTTTGCTGCGCTTGTGTCTTTGAGCATCAAGAATCTACAGGGCGCCATCCCTCCCCTTGAGAAATACATGAGCCATTTCTTCGGGCTCTGGCAAAATCTCGTCAATACCCACTATCTTGTAAAGCCGAAACTCGTGATCGTGGACGGCCTCACAGCCCAGGAAAACTTTGGGCCGGTTTATGGGACTCCCAAGACAATGAATCTCATCATCGGAGGAACAAATCCGGTGGCTGTGGATGCAGTAACAATGAGGATAATGGGACTGGATCCTGCACTCTCCCCCCCGGTACAGCTCGCACATATGCAAGGACTGGGGTCTATTGAGCCTGAAAAGATAAACGTCGCGGGCACTCCCATTGAGGAAGTGATGAGCCCGTTTAAAGAGGCTGAAATCAATCTTGAAAGCGGCAAGAATTTAATTGTTCATGCCGAGAGTGCGTGTCCCGGATGCAAGGGGTACCTGCACTATGTCCTGAATAAGCTTAGAAGACCTGATCCCCAAAATCCAGCGAATCTCCTTATAGACCGGCCCTTTGAGAAAAAGGTAAACGTCTTTCTTGGTCCTTTTTCGAAGGCTGAACCAAACCCTGAAGAGACGAACGTGTTCCTGGGTATTTGCCAGCAGCACCATGCAGAGATGGGCAAACATCTGCCGGGTTGTCCTCCCCATGCAGAGGTAATCATGAAAGGGATGTTCAGTCTCTATCCTGATGTGGAAAGACCCCAGTACGCAGACCAGAGCGCCGAGGACAAACTCGAAAAAATGCTGATGGAGGTCCTGAAAGAGGATTAGCAACCATCGGCAAGGAGACGGCATGACTAAGGGGTTCAAAGTTAACGACCGTGGGTCTCTGCAGGCCCGCTTCATTCTCCCCGAAAAGGTCGGCCCCAAAAGCCCAAATCTTCGACGTCGGCACGGGTTGTCGCCTTCATGGCGCGAGCCCCAGAGAAAGAAAACCCGCATTTTTTTCTTGACATTTACGGTGTTTGTTTTATATATGAAACGTATGTTTCCAATGGAGAACAAGTTTGAATTCCCTTATGTCCCCCGCATTCAAAAGAGTGCCAGCCATTGACAAGTGTTTTGCTATCCTGGAGTTGCTTGCCCAATCGAAAGAACCCATGGGCATCAGCGACATATCCGGGAAGCTTGAGCTGAATAAGAGCACGGTGTTCCATATCGTGCGTACGCTCATGGACCTCAATGTCCTGGAAAATCAACCTGACCGCAAATTCGTCTTCGGCACACGCTTTTATATCCTGGGGAACATGGCGGGGAAGCGCTCAAAGCTCATACAGACCGCACATCCTTATTTGGAGACGATCAACGAGAAAACCAAGCTTTCGGCCTTCTTCGGGCTTCGTTCCGACCGCCAGGCCATTCTTATCGATAAAGTGGATTCGGCCTACGGGATTAAATTATCATCGGAAATCGGCATGCAGATGCCGGTCTTGGCGGGCGCCGGCATTAAGGCCATGCTTTCACAGCTGTCTGATGAACAAATCGACGGGATCCTCGCTCGAACCGAGCTTAAAATATATACTCCCTACTCCATTATCGATAAGGCGGTCTATAAAGAAGAGATTCTTGAAGTTCGCAAACAAGGCATCGCCTATGACAGGGAAGAGTACATTGAGGGGATGGTTGCCTTTGCCATACCCATTAAGGCAAACAGCAGGGATCTTCAATCCGCCATCTGGGCTGTTGGCCTGACGCGCCAGGTGCCCAAGGCCTCCATCCAGGAGTTAACAGAGTTACTAAAAGGGATTTCCGAAGAGATTAATTATCGTTTACAGTAAGGTGCAAAAAACATAATGAACCACCCTGCAGCAAGCTGCAGGGTATCCACTGTCAAAGTCCCCTCCCTTAATGGGAGGGGATAAAGGGGAGGGTGACCAGTCATCTTATCACCCCCACCTAACGTCCCCCTTCAAGGGGGAGGCACTGTGTTGTAACCCTGCAGCAAGCTGCAGGGCATTATCAAGTTAAAGGCTTACTAAGCTAAGGGAGTCTAAAAATGAGGTACGGAGAGACAGGGTATAATTTAGAAATTGATCTATTCCGAGGAAGCATTGAGAAGGTAGAAACCGATCCAAGAAATATGGGCAACCTGCAACGAACAATAATTGCGGGACGCGTAGTAAGTGATTAGAGGAGGTTAAGGCATGTATTTCAGGGTTTACTGTAACGTAAAGGAGATCGAAGCCCCGGATATAGAAACTGCCGAGCAAATTGTTAAGGATTCGCTGAGAGAGATTATTTGGTTGCTTCCAGTCACAGAGACTCCTGTAGCGCCTCCAGCGAGAGAACCTGGAAGACCTAAAGTGGAGGAAAAGAAAGGCGGACATGGTTCAATGACCGTGCGCCATTAGAAAGTGCCGTGGAAGCACGTGAAATATGAACAACCTGCGCAGCCAGACATCAGGCTGCGAAGAGACCTAGAGGGGTAAATAAATGAGGTACGCTGAAACAGGCTTCCAATTGGAAGTTGATTTGTCAAAGGGAAGCATTGATAAGGTAGAGACCGATCCGAGAGATACTGCATTGTTTCTCGGGGGGAACGGTATGGACGCGAAGCTGCTATTTGATCGGGTTCCTCCGGGCACCGATCCATGGTCTCCCGACAACCTGCTCATATTCGGTAACGGTCTTCTGAACGGCACATGCGTTCCCGGCGCAAACCGCCTCTCGGTCAATACTATTGCCCCGGTGAACGGATTTATGGGGCATTCACTGATGGGCGGATTTTTCGGGGCGGAAATGAAAATGGCCGGTTATGACAGAATAGTCATTCGGGGCGAGGCGCCCGACCTGGTCTACCTAGCGATACACAACGACAAAGTCGAGATCCGTGATGCCGGGCATCTCCGCGGAAGACTTATGGATGAAACGCAGACCTTGATCAAGGAGGAGTTGAACGACAAAAGGGCGTGGGTGGCTGCCATTGGTCCGGCCGGGGAGCATAGGGTCATTATGGCTTCGATCGATTGCGGCAACTCGAGCGCCGCTCGAACGGTCGGGCCGGTCATGGGGGCCAAAAAACTGAAGGCGATTGCCATCCGGGGAACAAAAGACGTGTATCTCGCCCACCCCGCTGAAGCCTGGGAGATATGCTCACGCCTGAGGAAGGAACTTGATGCGAACCCGAATATCGGGGACTGGATGGCCACCGATGAAGATGACAGCTTCCATCACAACAATTTCTCCTGGGGCAATGCCCGTGTACGCCGAAAGACCTTCTGGAGCAAGGAGCTCGAAGAGAGATGGCGGAACCTCAAGTACGACCACATGGACCGCTGGACAGGTTGCTGGAACTGCCCGAAGTCATGCCACAACCTCATTCAGTGGCCGAACCGGCGAAAATTTTCCTACAAGTGCTACGGAAAAGACACCTATCACATGGCCGCCTTCCAGGAGCTGGACTTCACCTACGAGATACTCCCAATTTCTATGGACTTAGGGTTGGACTCCTACTCAACGCCGCAGGTTATCGCCTTTGCCCTCGAGCTCTTGGATGCCGGGATTCTGACGGAAAAAGACTTTCCTGGGATGCCCTCCGACGTGAGGCAAAGGTTCTACTATCTCCTTCAGAAAATAGCATTTAGAGAGGGCATAGGAGATGTTCTCGCCCATGGCGTATCCGGTGCGGCTGCCATAATTGGTAACGGCGCCGAGAAATTCGATCACAACACTGTCAAAAAATTCGAACAGTTACCCATCAAACTGGGCAAACTCAATCCGGCCTATTTCCTTATGATAGCCACCGGTGAGGACATGGCTATCACCCAGATCGAAGGGTCCTTCCCGCAGGACCCGATCACTGATCCGGAGTTGAAGGAAGCGTTCATCAGGAACTGGGTCGCGGTCCCGGATAAGAAGTTCCATGAGTGGTTCCGGCAGTGGGTAAAACGTGATCAGTTACCCGACGACGCCATGGTCGAAATTTGTGATTGGAATGAGTGCATGCACTACCTGGATGATTCCCTGGGGCTTTGCGGATTCGTGTCCTCATTCAGAGGCCAGTTTGGCGGCACCACAGGATATCATGTATGGAATATGCCTGAGATAATCACCCACACGACGGGGATGGAGTTTGACAAAGACAGGCTGTGGGAATGCTTCCAGAGGAACCGGAATCTGGTCAGAGCCCTCAATAACAGATTGGGACTGAGGAGATTCATGGAGAGGCCGCCGGAGGATCACTGGGCGGTAAGGGATGAAGAATATGAGCAGCAGCTGCTGACCAAATATTATGACTTCAAAGGTTGGACCTTTGATGGGATTCCCACCAAAGAGACCCTGGAGAAATTGAGCTTGGGCTATGTGGCGGAAGACCTCATCAAGAGGGACGTTCTGACCGGGAATGAAGTCACTGCCCTCAAAGATCCCAGGGCTAAGAAAGAGAAGGAATAAAGGAAGGGGGCCTCACCGTGGACAGCAATGGGAAAAAAACAAAAATAGTCAAAGAAATAAAGGTGGATACCAAAAAGTGTGTGGGTTGCAGGGGATGTGAGATAGCGTGCTCCGCCTTCCACGCCACACCGCAATTTAGCTCGATTAATATCGCACGTTCCCGGATCATGGTTGTCATGGACGAAATGCGAGACATATTTGTGCCGATACGGGCCAGTGGCTATACCCAGGCGGCATGTAACGGGAGAAACCGTTACGTGATCGACGGCAAGGAGTACGACCAGTGCACCTTCTGCCCGGCCTCCTGCCCGTCAAGGGATGCGTTCAAAGAACCCGACTCCGGTCTCCCGCTCAAATGCGATATGTGTGAAAGTGTCCCGCCCCTGGAAAAGCCTATGTGCGTAGACGCATGCACGTTTGATGCCTTGACCTACGAAGAAAGAGAAGAGGAAGTGGGAGAAGAAGAGGAGGAGCGGGGGGAAATGGAAATCGCATACGAATTGTTGGTAAAAAAACATGGTAAGAAGAAGGTAATGGATACCTTTGCCCGTTTATCAAAGGCCTAACACCTTACGGCAAAAGAAGAGGATTACAAAAGACAGTGGAGACTGTAGCCCCCTACAAAGAGATCATCGATGTCATCAAGGAGTCCGGTGGAGACGCCTTCAAATTATGCTATCAATGCGGATTATGCGATACGGTGTGTCCGTGGAATAGGGTGATACCCTTTAGCATGCGAAAGATCGTCCGACAGGCTACCTTCGGTTTGACCGAGATAGAAAGTGAAGATATCTGGCGGTGTACCACCTGCGGAAACTGCCCTCAGCAATGCCCCCGGGGAGTGAAAATCATCGAATGTGGGGTATCCTTGCGCAGGATTGCCACCGAATATGGGGTTTTTCCTACTCCTGTCAAGCCTATCCGCGGTGTAAGCGCAAGCCTCACTGCTGAAGGCAACCCCTTGAGTGAAGAACGAAAAACAAGGGCAGATTGGGCAGAAGGTCTGTCTGTAAAAACGTTCACCGAGGGGATGGAAGTTTTATATTTCCCCGGCTGCTACCTCAGCTATGACCCACGATTAAAAAAGGTAGCTACTGCCACAGCCACTATCCTTACCAGGGCAGGGATAGATTTTGGGATACTCGGTACCAAGGAGAATTGCTGTGGAGAGAGCATCCGCAAGACGGGCGATGAGGCATTATTCAAACGCCTGGCCAGGGAAAACATCAAAACGTTTATCGACAATGGGGTGAAGAAAATCCTTGTTTCTTCCCCTCATTGCTTTCACACCTTCAAAAACGAGTATCCCGAATTTAAGGTGAACTTTGAGGTGGTTCACATCTCCCAGTATCTCTTCGAGCTTATTCGTGAGGGAAGGCTTGAATTCACCAAGGAGTATGGGAAGAAAGTTACGTATCATGACCCCTGTTACCTGGGTCGACATAATGGCATCTATGACGAACCCCGAGAGGCCTTAAAGAAGATACCTGGTTTAGAACTGATTGAGATGCCTGATTCGCGGGAAGAGAGCCTCTGTTGCGGAGGGGGAGGAGGCAGGATTTGGATGGAAACTCTCAAGGGTGAACGATTCTCCGATCTCAGATTAGAACAAGCTATCGATGTCGGGGCCGAGGTGCTGGTTACATCCTGCCCCTATTGCATCACCAATTTTGAGGATAGCACATTAACCCTGGATGTTGTTGAAAACATAGAGATTAAGGACATCACGGAAATTATCCAGGAAGTGATTTAGTGCTCATCCATAAACTGGCGTTTATGGACTCGCACGATCAGCTTTCGGCTTTCAGCAAAAGACAGTAAAGACAAGGTGTTGGCTGATTGCTGACCGCTGAAAGCTCCATCCAGAAATGGGTCATCTCTGGATGGAAATGATTGAGGGAACCGAACAAACCCGATAAGGACGGAGAAACGTGGAAAAAGAACCAGCTGAAGGACAATTTTTTACTGGTCCCGCAGACAGCCAGTTTGGAGATGTCATGGTTGTTGGTGGAGGGATCAGCGGTATTCAAGCCGCTCTTGATCTTGCCGATACGGGTTTTAAGGTTTACCTTGTTGAGAAATCACCTGCCATTGGCGGCCATATGGCCCAGCTTGACAAGACCTTTCCCACCAATGACTGCTCCATGTGCATTGAATCTCCTAAGTTTATTGAATGCAGCAGGCATCCTAATATAGAGATCCTGACCTATACTGAAGTTGACAGGGTAGAAGGGGAGGCAGGAGACTTCAAGGTAACCCTGATCAAGAAGCCCAGATACATTAGAGAGGACAAATGCACGGGTTGTACTACCTGTGTGGAGTACTGCCCGGTCAAGACCCCTGATCCATATAATCAGGACTTATCTTTGAATAAAGCCATCCATATATACTTCTCTCAAGCAGTTCCCCTTGTCACGTATATAGACCCTGAAACCTGCCTTTACCTTCAAGGCGATCAATGTACCATTTGCTTAGGCGTCTGTAAGAATAAAGCCATCGATCTTCACCAAGAGGCGGAGAAGGTAGAAGTAAACGTAGGGGCGATAGTCCTGTCTCCGGGCTATGAGGTATTTGACCCGAAGGTGAGGGGCGACTATGGCTACGGAACGTTTGAGAACGTGGTAACCAGTCTCGACTTTGAACGGCTGTTATGCGCCACCGGGCCATACGAAGGTGAGATACTCCGCCCTTCCGACAAGAAGCATCCCCATAAAATAGCCTGGATTCACTGCGTCGGTTCCAGACAGGTTATCCCGGGCGGCAACAGCTATTGTTCAGCCGTATGCTGCACGTATACCCAGAAGCAGGTGATCTTGGCAAAAGACCATGACGCCGAGATCGAGGCTACGATATTCCATAACGATATTCGGTCCTATGGCAAGGATTTCG
>Ga0307380_10000908_pt1 | contig 44544 bp, 34 predicted proteins | sample UN3MG_FD_202239 | JGI IMG/M metagenome (GOLD analysis project Ga0307380, IMG submission 202239) | Soil microbial communities from Risofladan, Vaasa, Finland - UN-3 | ecosystem: Environmental > Terrestrial > Soil > Coastal area > Acid sulfate soil | place: Finland: Risofladan, Vaasa | collected...
CCTGCTCGTAGTCGCTCGGGAAGTACTCCTGGCGGAAGCCGGCGTCCGAGTGGTGCTGGTACTCGAGGTCGAACTCCCAGCCCCTCGGGAGGTCCTGCGAGTGGGTGATCTTCACCCGGTGGCGGTCGGTGGTGCCGAGCTCGAACTCCTTGAGGTCCTTGCCGCGGTCGTCGGGGACGCGGTAGACTTCGAGCCTGCCGCGCACGAGGTCGCGGCCGAGGACTCCCTCGCTCGGCGGGTCGTCGCTCTTGTATTCGAAGCTGGCGCCGTAGCCGAAGCCGCGCTTCGAGTAGTAGTCGGCCCGCACCCCCACCTTGGCCTCGAGGAGGCCGAAGAGGCGCTCGGTGAGCTGGTAGAGGACCTCGGTTTGCGCGAAGAAGCCGTAGCGCCCCGAGCTGCCGACGCTGAAGCGGATCTCGGGCCACTGCCAGCCCAGGGGGATGTAGAGCTTGGGCCAGTAGGAGGGGAAGACCCAGATCGGGGGCAGGGAGACGCCGCGGATGAAGTAGCGGATGTCGCTGGCGATGAGATACTCGTCGGTGACGAGCTCGACCTCGCTGGCGCGGAAGAAGGCGTGCGGCTCGTGGAACTGGCAGGGCGACATCACGAGGCCGCCGCGGGCCAGGAAGTGCCGCACGTCGAGTTGCAGCACCTCCTCGGCGCGCACGTGCCAGGTCACGCGGTCGGGCCGCTCGTTCCAGCGCACGACGGCGTTGAAGAGGAAGCCGCGGTTGACCGCGGTCTTCTCGCGGCCGGTCTTCTCGTCCTTGACGGTGGTCCATCGCACGTAGGCGCGCTCGGCCTCGAGCACGCTGCGGCCGGTGCGGTAGAGGACGTGGCCCTCGAGGTAGGCCTCGCGGTCCGTGGTCCAGAGCACGGCGGCGTCGCAGGTGATCACGGCGTCGCCGCGCTCGAGGCGCACGTTGCCGATGGCGTACAAGATGTCGGCGCCCTCGCGCGCGAAGAGCTCGGCGCGGATGAGCACGGGCATGGGGGGCAGGTCCTCGCCGGCGGTCCCCCGCGCGCTCAGGGTGAGAAGCAGCCAGGCAATGGCGACGGCCTTCGCTCGCATCAGGTCCTGCTCACAGGGGCTGTGGGCCCTTCGCGGTTCAGTGGTCGTCTGGGGCCGCGGCGGGCCGGCCCTCGGCGCGCAGCTCGGCCAGCGCCTCGATGGCCTGGGCGTCGAACTGGCGGCCCGCGTTCCCGCGCAGCTCCGCGATCGCGTCCCGGGCCGAGAACGGCGACCGATAGGGGCGGTTCGACCGCATGGCGTCGTAGGCGTCGGCCACGGAGAGGATGCGTGCCCCCATGGGAATCGTGTCGCCCCTCAGCCCGTCGGGGTACCCGGTCCCGTCGAGGCGCTCGTGGTGGTGGCGCACGAGGCGGCAGAGCTCGACGACGCGCTCGCTGCCCATCTGGCGGATGATGCTCTCGCCGATCTGGGGGTGGCTGCGCACGTAGGCCCACTCGTCGTCGGTGAGGCGCCCGCGGTGGCTCAGCACCGCCTCGGGGATGCCGATCTTCCCGATGTCGTGGAGCAGGCCGGCCAGCTTCACCTTCTCCTGTTCGCTCTCCGGGAGGCCCATGGCCTCGGCGATGCGGCGGCCGAGCTTGGACACGCGGGCGGAATGGCCGTAGGTGTAGATGTCCTTCGCCTCCACGGCGGCGACCAGGGTTTCGATGGCGCCGACGAAGAGCCGCTCCAGGCTGTCCACCAGCTCCGCCCTGTGAAGCGCCAGGCCCGCGTGGCGGGTGATGGCGCTCAGGAGCTCCATGTCGCGCTCGTCGAAGTGCTGGCGGCCCGCCGCGGCGTCGAGGTAGAGCGCGCCCAGGACGCGCTCGCCGGCCTCGAGCGGAGCGCACATCACGGCGCGCCCCGAGCCGGCGGCGCGCGGCTTGCCCAGTTGGATGTCCTTGCACAGCACCGAGGCCCGCTTCTCCAGGCACTCGCGCACGACGGCGCGGCTCAGGGGCAGCCGCGCGTCGGCGGCCGCTCCGGGACTGATTCGGACCACTTGGGGGCGGAGGCCGCCCTCCTTGTCCGTCAGCAGCACGAACCCGCGCTCGGCACCGAGCTCCTCCAGCACGGTGTCCAGCACTACGGCCATCAGCGGCCCGGGCTTCTCCTCGGCGGAGATCGCTTTGTGGACCCTTTCGAGGGCCACCAGGTGGCGGCGGAGACTGCTGTCGGCCCCCTGCTGCATCGGCCCCGGCCGGGCCGCTGCCTCGGCCAGAGCAGCCGCCGGGATCACCTGCGTGTCGGCCTTCCCCGAGTCGGTGAACTCGCACTCCGGCACGGGCGCCTTGCGCCCCGGCGCCCGCTCGACGACGAGCTTGATCGCTCCCACCTCGATCGTGTCGTTCCCCTGGAGTGGCTGGCGCTTCACCCGCTGGCCGTTCACGAAGGTGCCGTTGCTCGAATTCAGGTCGGCGATGACCAGCTCGCGGCCATGGTCCTCGACCACGCAGTGGAAGCGCGAGACGCCCAGGCCCAGAAGCTGGAGGTCGCTCTCGCCCGAGCGACCGATGGACAGGGCCTCCCCGGGGCGAACCTTCACCCGCTCCCCCGCTCGCTGGCCGTTGACGACGCAAAGCACTGCGGGCATGGACACCTCGTCCCGCGCGGCGTGCAGTACGCACCACAGACCCTGCGGCGGGCGCCCTTCGCGTCGTCGCCACCGCGTCTGCTGCCGCAAGGGTGCTGCTCGACTCCCCGCTCGAAGTCGCCGCTGATTATAGCAGAATGTCCCGGGGGGGGTCAACCCGAAAACCCGCCGCGCACGGGCGGCGTGCAACTTCATCTCCCGCCTTGACTTCGGGTGGCGGGACCCGCCCCGGCAGCCGTGCGCCGGCGGAGCTGGCCGCATGCGCCGGCGATGTCGCCGCCGCGCCGCTTCCGCACCTGGACCCTCACGCGCTCGCGCCGGAGCTGGGCGGCGAAGCGCGCCACGCGCTCGGCCGACGGCTCCTCCCACGGCAGGCCCTCGACGGGGTTGAGGGGCAGCAGGTTCACCAGGATGGGCTCGCCGCCGACCAGCTCGGCCAGCGCCCGGGCGTCGCCGGCGGAGTCGTTGACGCCCTTGACCAGCACGTACTCGAAGGTCACCGCGCGCCCGGTGGCGCGGCGGTAGTGGCGGGCCGCGGCGACCAGGGGGCCGGTGGGGCGCGCGTGGGGCACGAGGCGCTGGCGGGTCACGTCGTCGGCGGCGTGAAGCGACACCGCGAGGTTCACCCCGAGCGCCTCGTCGGCGAGCTGCTCGATGCGGGCGGGGATTCCCACGGTGGACACGGTGATCCGCCGGGGGCTGAGCGCGAGCCCCCACGGGGCGGTGAGCACGCGGAGCGCCCGCACCAGCGCGGCGTAGTTCATCAGCGGCTCGCCGATCCCCATGACCACGAGGTTCGTGAGCTTCGCGCCCGGCGGCACCTGTCGCTGGGCGTGGAGCGCCTGCTCCACGATCTCGCCGGGCGAGAGGTCGCGCTCCAGGCCGCCGAGGCCGCTGGCGCAGAACACGCACCCGATGGCGCAGCCCACCTGGGACGAGATGCAGGCCGTGTGCCGGCGGTCGTCCGGGATCACCACCGTCTCCACGGCCGCCCCGTCGGCCAGCGACACCAGGAGCTTCCGCGTGCCGTCCTGGCTCTCCCGCACGCTGCCGACGGACGAGGTGAGGAGCAGCGCGTGCTCCGCGAGGGCCGCGCGCAGCGGGCGGGCCAGGTTCGTCATCGCGTCGAAGCACGTGACGCCGGCCCGGTAGACCCAGCGGAGCACCTGGTCGGCGTGGTAGGGGGCCGCGCCGAGGCCCGCGACGAACTCGCGCACCTCGTCGCGCAGTGCCCCCACGATGCGAAAGGGCTCGGGCGGAGGGGAGGGCTCGGCTTCAGCACTCATCGGCGGCCTCGGCTCGAGGGGTGGGGTGGCTTCCCGCCCGGCTTCGCGCTATAATCCCGCGCGCGGCCAGCAGGCGCGCCAGCTCGCCGGAGCCAACGAAGCGCTCGAACGCCGCGATGTCGGGCAGCACGACATCGGACAGGAAGCGGATGGCCCAGTTGGCGGCCATTGGCGACACGGTGATGACCAGGCGGCCGTTGCGGTGGGCCTGCCACATCTCGATGGCTGTGCCCATGCTCGCCTCGGGCGCATAGGCCACCAGGACGTCGGCCGCCCCGGCACGCTCCATCAGGCCGAAAAACGTCTCGCGCGCCGTCGCGTCCGAGAAGTCCAGCGAGTTGGGGTAGTTCTCGATCGGGCAGTATGTCGTCACCTCGGGAAACGTCGCTCGAAGCAGGCCCACCAGCCTGTCGCGGTACGACTGGCCGTGGATCGAGCGATCCTGAAGCGAACCCTGGATGATGCCAGCCACGAAGATTGTTGCCACCCATGTTGCTCCGAGCCTACAGGACCCGCCATTTAACCATGCCCTGCGCCCGCGGTCAAGTCGCTCGCACCCACGGGACGCGGCGCGCCTGGCCGCGTCGTTCCTCGTGGCGCTGTCGGCGTGCCTTGGGGGATGCGTGCGGAAGTGGCCGGCATTCTATGCCCCCGTGTGGTCGGCGAACGGTGCGACGCTGTACTACGTGGCGCTCCGGCCAGACGGCGGCCTGGCGATCCGCGAGGTGGACGTGGCCTCGCGCAAGGGGGGCGAACTGACCACCGGCCGATTCCAGACTCCCCCCGCGGCCATTGCCCTCTCGCCGCAGGGCGACAAGGTGGCCTGCGCCGCCGTCGCACGCGAGAGTGGTGGCCCGCCCGTGCTGCGGCTGCACGTCCTCTCCGCCGCCGGCAGCGCGGACCGGGTGGCGTGGGAGGCCCCCTGCGGCCAGGGCCGTGCCGACATCTGCTGGCTGCCGGATGGGCGCTCGCTGCTCGTCGCGGCCGACCGGCCGGCCGGCTGGAGCCTCCATCGCGTGCCGGCGGAGGGCGGCGCCGCACGGGCCATCGCGGCCGACCTGTTCGAGGTGCGCGGCCCGACCGCGTCGCCCGACGGGCAGCGCGTGGCCTTCGTGGCGCGGGCGCGGGCCGGCGAGCCGTGGTCGCTCTACGTCGCGTCGGCGGGCGGCGGGTCGTGCAAGGTGGTGGCGCCGGCCATCTTCCGCGAGTACGGGGTCGGCTATGGACCGGTCTGGTCCCCGCGCGGCGACGCCGTGGCCTTCGTGGCCGAGCGCTATCTGTGCCCGGGCCGCAGCGAGATCGTGCTGTGGGACCCCGCCGCGGGCGTCGTCCGCCCGCTCGCGCGCAACCTGGCCGGCGGCTGCATCGCGCCGGCGTGGTCGCCCAGCGGGGACTCGATTGCCTACGTCTCGCTCCCTCTCGGGGTCGCCGGCGACGGCCCGGGCGCGAGCGGGTACCCCGCCGACATCCTGGTCGCGGAGGCATCGGGGCAGACGCCCCGCACCCTCGTTGCCGACGGGCTGGCGAACCTGATGCCGTCGTGGTCGCCCGACGGCCGGCGGCTGGCTTTCACCACGTGCGGGGAGCCGGAGGCCGACCCGCACGTGGTGCGGCTCGCCGAGCTCGAGACCGGCACAGTGCAGCTCGCCGAGGACTGCCCCGATGCGGAGCTTCTCCTCGCCCTCGCGCGGTACCGCCGCGGCGGTGCGCCCGCCCTGGCCGGCCTGCAAGCCGCCGCCGCGCGGGCCACTGGTCCCGACGTCGCCACCCTGGCTGCCCGCGTGCTTGCCGATGGCTTCGCCGCCAGCGGCGAGTGGGCGAACGCCGCCTCGGCGGCGCGGAAGGCGGCCGAGTCGCGCGACGCCCAGGCGGGCCTCCATGCCCTCAGGCTTCTCGCGCGCGCCCAGATGCGCCTCGGGAACCCGAAGGGCGCGCTGGCCACGGCCGAGGCCATCCTGTCGCGGGGGGCCGACGGCGCGGCGCAGGCCCTGCGCGAGGCGCTCCGCAGCGGCATCGAGACGGCGCAACGCCTGGAGGCCGAGGTGCGGGACGCGCCCTCCCCAGTCGTCCTTCAGGCCCTCGCGGACACACATCTCCGCCAGCTCGGCAACCCCCGCGGGGCATTGGACCTGTTGTTCCGCCTCGCCAAGGAGTTCCCGCAGGGGTCTCACCTGCGGGCCGCTGCCGAGTCGGTCCTTGGCTGCGCCGGGGAACTTGGGGGGCAGGCGGTGAGCTATCGCGTGCTCGAGTGGGCGGCCGGCCAGCTCGGGGCCGACACGCTGACGCCGTCGCAGCGCCTCCTGCTGGCGCAGGCCGCGGCGGCCAATGGCGACGGGCGCGCGGCGCTCCGCTGGCTGGCCCCGCTCGCCAGTGGACCGGTGCCCGCCGGGCTGCGCAGCCCGGCTGCCGAAGCGTTCCTGGCGGCGGCGGACCAACTGGCGGCGATCCCCGGCGCCCCGGAGGTCCTGTCGGCATACCGGCGGGCGATGGCGCTTGGCTCGGGCGGCGTCGCCGCTCGCGCGGCGCTGGGGGCCGCCAGGCTGCTCGCGCGCGGCGGCGGCCACTGGGAGGCCACGCGCCTGCTGCTCGAGGCGTTGGCCCCGCAGGCGCCGCCCGCGGTGCGCAGGGAGGCCCTGCGCCTGCTCGCGGTGGGCCGCCTCCAGCGCCGCGACCCCCTGGCCTATGAGATCGCGGAGGTCGCCCAGCACGCCGCCTTCGGGTTTCTCGATGCCGCCATTGCGCGCGGGGAGCAACTCGAGCCGGCCGTGGCGGTCGACCCGGCCCGGCGCGCCGCGCTGCGGCAAGCCCTGGCCGAGGCATTCGATGGCCTGGTCGCCTACCACCTTGCCCGGGGCGACGCCGGGTCGGCCCGAGGTGTCCTGGCGCGTTGGCTTCGCGGAGCATCGAGGGGCCACGACCTGCCCAGGGCACTGGCACAGCTGGCCGCCTGCCACCGAACGGCGGGGGACACGAGGAGCCTGGTCGAGGTCCTGTCGCGTCTTGCGGCCGAGTTCCCCGACCGGCCCGAGGGCGCGCAGGCGCGGCGCGAGCTGTTGCTCCTCGACACGAGCGGCACGCCGCCCGGCCCTGGGCACTGATCGGCGGCCGTGGACCATTCCCGGCTCATCCGCCTGAAGCGATCACCCGGAGCGGCCCACCCAAGCGCCCGCGCTAGGCGCTCACCTCCCATTGCGCACACGTGAGCGCCTAGCGCAACAGGCCGGCTGCGCTGGACTCTCCACCGGCTGTAACCTTTGGCAGAGCGGGCTCTTACGGCTATCATGACATTGGCTCAGCCGCCCCCTGCTAGGCGCTCACCCCCCCTGGTGCACAGGTGAGCGCCTGGTGGGCGGGAGGCGTGTCGAGAGCCGCGCGGATGATCGGCGGTCGGCTCGGCAGTCTGGGGCCTGGGCGAGCCGTGTCAGCCACGCGGGCGCCAAAGTGGCAGACCGGCGGAGGCCGAGGCGCGGCAGACGCGGCGCGCCCCCGGGCTCCTGTAGACGCAAGTGCTGGACAGCACGACGGTTATCGTGCCGAGCGCCTCGGCTGCCGCTGAGGCCGCGGCCCGGCACGTGGTTTGCACGCGAATACTATGGCTGTGGGTGACGGATAGTGTCGAGGCCAGTGCCATGTCGCTCCGACGCGCGCTAGTCGTGGACAACAATGCCGGCCTTGCCGAGACGGTGGCCGAGATCCTCGCGGGCAGCGGGTTCGAGGTGGACATTGCGTCGTCGGGCGTCGAGGCGCTCGGGGTGTGGCGGCGGCGGCCGGCCGACCTGGTGGTGTTGGACGTGGACCTGCCGGACATCGGGGGGCTGAGGCTTGCGCGACGGCTTCTGCGTCGGAGGGCCGACTGCAAGCTGCTGGTGATGAGTGCGGGGGACCCTCAGGTGCTGCTCGGGCCGTGCGAGCGGCTGGGCGCTACGCTGCTGACCAAGCCGTTCAGCCCCGCGCACCTCACCGCCACGATTCGGCTGATCCTGGCCTGCGACTTCCGAGCCTGCCCTGTGGCGCGGGCGGGCGTCCGCCCGCCGCGTCGGCTCCTCGGCCCCCGCACCCCCAGGGCGCTCCTTCAGCAGGGCCGCGCGAGCCGCGGCGGCCGGTCGTAGCCCTCTCCCATCTGCCGGGCCGAAGTGCTTCCTGGTGCGGACATGACGTGCCGCCGGGCGAAGGCGTCCGGCGGCACGAGTGGGTTCTTCGGCGGCGCGCGCCGCGCTACTTCTTGTAGACCGGCAGGAAGCGGTAGTAGACCTCGAGGCTCAGGACGGCCATGGCCGTGGCATACACGCGGCCGCCGCGGGACTTCGCCCACTGGTGGTTATCGGGGTCCCAACTGCCGCGCACGAAGCGCCCCTTCGCGTCGTTGATCTGGTGGATCTGGCACTTCACGAGCGGGTCGCGGAAGAGCTTATTCCAGTCGGTCCAGTACTCGCCGCCCATCTGGAACATGGCGAGGACGGAGTAGTAGGTGTAGTAGAGGTCGCCGACGAGGTGGTCCTTGCCGGTGTTGGGCGCGCCGACCTGGTTCTTCTGGCGCTGGCGCAGGAAGTCGGCCGCGGCCGAGATCTCCGCATCGTAGTCGCCGCCGAGGAACTGGCGGCAGAGCATGCCGATGGCCGACACGGCGGCGCCGGCCCCCCTGCTGCTCACGATGTAGGCGCTGCCCCCGTAGTCGCGGTAGGTGTTCTTGAGGAACACGCGCGAGCGCTCGACGGCTTCCTGGGGCACCTTGAGCTCGGAGCAGATGGCCGACTTGATGGCCATGATCTGCCAGCCGGTGACCGACATGTCGCCCTCGTCCTTCGGCACGGCGCCGCCGTAGCGGAACCCGCCGTGGTCCGGCTGCACTTTGCAGACGTAGTCTATTGCCTTCTGTGCCATTCTCCCCACAGCCGGCGACTGCGTGAGGCCGTAGGCCTCCGACACGGCCATGGTGGCGATGCCCATCTCATAGAAGGTCTTCCAGCCGAAGCTCCCGTTGTCGCGCTGGTTCTTGGCGAACCATTCGAGGCCCTTCTCCACGGTGGTCTTGAACTTGCCCTTCGTGTGGGTGTAGCCGGCGCCCAGGAAGGCCAGGAGGGCCAGGCCGGTCATCCCGACGTCGAAGTCGCCCCCGCCGTCCCACTTCTTGCAGCTCCAACTGCCGTCGTTCTCCTGGGCTTTGGCGAGCCAGATGAGGCCGGCCATCACGGCGCTCTCGGCGTGGCGCGACGAGCCGCCGCGGCCGCCGGGCACCTTGCCGGTGCCGAAGTTCCTGCGGCCCGAATAGATGCCTCGGGTCATCCGGTTCGCCGACGGGCTGTCCACCGCGAACACCGGCGTGTTCGACGGCGGGTCAATGCTCGTGAGCGGGCGCTCCACGTCCTTCATGATGTCTTCGGTGGGGTCCAGGCCCAGGTCGGGGCCGGGGTCATCCTTGCTCACGGGCTCGGGAGAGATCGGGATGTCCTCGATCGGCACGTCCAGCTCTTCCTCGATTGTCTCGACCTCGGGCGGCTCCGGCGGCTCGGGCGGGATCTCGGGCACCACCTCCGGCACGAGGTCCACCGGCACGTGGCTGAAGATCGTCTCGCGGCCCATCGCGTCGTAGGGCCAGCTCCAGAGGATGAGCATGGCGATGATGTGGACGAGGAACGAGATGGCCCACCAGGGCGAGCGGCGCAACTGGCGGTTCAGGAACTCCTCCCACTTGCTCGGCTCCTGGTCCACGTACTGGTCGAGCTCGGTCTCTTCTGCCGGAATGGGGTTCAGCTCGTCGGCCATGCTCAAGACCTCCTCCAGGGCGTACCCCGGACATTCTCCCCGCTTGCATTATAGCGCTGGCGCCCGACGTGTCAAGGGGCGCCTGCGAAATTCACAGGGCGCGCCGGCGGGCACGGGCTGGCCCTCGTGGCGCGCGGGCGCCGGGCCTCAGCGCTTGGCCCTGCACAGGGGCAGGAAGCGGAACGGCGCCTCGAAGCACAGCGCGGCCATGGCCGTCGTGTAGACGCGGCCGCCGCGGTCGCCCCACCTGTGCTTCGCGGGGTCGAAGCTGCCCTTCACGAAGTTCCCGCGCGCATCCTGCCTCACGCGCACCTGGGCCGCCTTCAGCGGCTCGAGGTGCATGATCTTCCACGCCCGCCAATACTCGCTGTCGGGGCCTGCGACGTGGTACATCGCCAGCGACGAGTAGTAGGTGTAATAGATGTCGGTGACGAGCTGCTTCGACGCCCCGCGCTCGGGTGGCGCGATGTCCGGGGCCTCTCGTTGGGCCAGGAACTGCGCGGCCTGGGCGATCTCGCCCTGGTAGACGCCGCCGTCGTTGAGGAAGAGGCGGCACAGGAGGCCGACCGCGGTCATGGAGAGCGATCCCGCCCCCTTGTCGCCCGCCAGGTACGCGCTGGCCCCGTAGTCGCGCCAGGTGCTCTTCAGAAACACGCGCGAGCGCTCGACGGCTTCGGGCGGCACCTTGAGCCCGGCGAGGAGGGCCGACTTGATAGCCATGATCTGCCAGCCGGCGACCGACAGGTCGCCCTCGGCCTGCGGCACGGCGCCCCCGTAGCGGAACCCGCCGTGCTCGGGCTGGAGCTTCACGATGTAGTCCACCGCCCGCTGCGCGCTCGGGCGCAGGCGGGAGTCCGACGTCATGCCGTACGCCTCGCACACAGCCATCGTGGCGATGCCTTGCTCGTAGAAGGTCTCCCACGGGAAGCTGCCGTTCTCGCGCTGATTCGTCCGCAGCCAGTCGAGCGCGCCGGCGGCCGCTTTGCGGAAGGTGTGGCCCTTGATGTGCGTGAAGCCGGCCCCCTGGTAGGCCAGGAGGGCCAGCCCCGTCATGCCCACGCGGTACGAGCTGGCGCCTTCCCAGCGCTTCGCGTCCCAGCTCCCATCCTTCTCCTGGGCGCGGGCGAGCCACACGAGGGCCGCCTGGAGCGGGGTGAGGATCTCGATGACCTTCTTCTTCCGTTCCTTGCCGTCGTCCGGCTCGCCGTCAATCACGCCGCGGATGTCGTCCCGCGTGCCGTCCGGGCCGGGCTTGACCTCCACGAACTCGGGCCTGGGGATCTCGACCTCGAACCGCGGCGTCTGGCTCTCTGGGGAGAGGTCGCTCTCCTTCAATTGCGGGGTGCCGGCCGACTGGTCGCCAGCGACGGGTTCCTGGTAGATCTCATCAATCTCGAAGTCCTGCTCCTTCGTCGGCTCGATGGGCTTCACGACGTCCCAGTCGTGCCATTCCTCGGTCTTCGGCTCCTCCCAGAGCTCGATCTTCCGCTCGATCTCGGTGACGGACTGGGCCTCGCCCTGCATGGGCCAGGTCCAGAGCGCCAGCAGAGCGAGGAGGTGGACGAGGAAGGAGATGCACCACCAGGGTGCCTGGCGAATCTTGGCCTCCAGCCAGTCGCGGAGGGGCGATGGCGTCTCGATGTACTGCTCGAGGGCCGCCTCGTCGTCGCGGGCCTGTGCAGAGGGGTTGCCGAGCGGCTCGTTCCTCATCGCGCACCCTCCTGTCTCCCCTGGTTGCACGGACGGCTCGACTGCAGGCTCCTATGGCTTGGCCTTGGAGGTCGGCAGATAGCGGAAGGGCGCCTCGAGGCACAGGGCGCCCAGGGCCGTGGCGTAGACGCGGCCGCCGCGGTCGCCCCAGCGGTGCTTCGCGGGGTCCCAACTGCCCAGGGTGTAGCGGCCCTGGGCGTTGCGCTCGGCGTGCACCTGGGCCGCGATGAGGGGCGCCCGGTACATGGTCCGCCACGAGCGCCAGTGCTCGCTCTGGTCGCCGCCGAGCTGGAACATGGCCAGCGAGGAGTAGTAGGTGTAGTAGGTGTCGGCCACCAGTTGCTTCGACGCCCCGCCCACGGGCGAATCGAGGTTCGGGTTCTCCGCCCGGCGCAGGAAGTCGGCCGCCTGCCCGATCTCGACGTCGTACATCCCGCCGTCGTTGAGGAAGGCGCGGCACAGGAGGCCGATGGCCGTGATGGCGAGGGAGCCGGGGGGCTTGTTGCCCGCCAGGTACGAGCTGGCGCCGTAGTCGCGCCAGGTGTTCTTCAGGAAGGTCCGCGACCGCTCGACGGCTTGGGGCGGGACGCCGAGGCCGGCGAGCATGGCCGACTTGATGGCCATGATCTGCCAGCCGGTGACCGACATGTCGCCTTCGTCGAGGGTCACGGGGCCGCTGTAGCGGAAGCCGCCGTGCTCGGGCTGGAGCTTGACGATGTAGTCCACCGCCCGTTGCGCCATCGCCCGCAGCTTGGGGTCGTCGGTCATCCCGTAGGCCTCGCACACGGCCATCGTGGCGATGCCCTGCTCGTAGAAGGTCTCCCAGGGGAAGCTGCCGTCGCGCCGCTGGTTCTCCCTCAGCCAGGCGAGGGCGCGGGCGATCGTGTGGCGGAACCTGCCGCGCTGGTGGGTGAAGCCGGCGCCCTCGTAGGCGAGAATGGCCAGCCCCGTCATGCCGACGCGGTACGGGCTCGAGCCCTCCCAGGTCTTGGCATTCCAGCTCCCGTCCTTCTCCTGGGCGCGCATCAGCCACATCAGCGCCCCGACCAGGGGCGTCACCACCGTGTCGTCGCCCGTGCCCGGACCGGTCCCCGGGCCGGTGCCAGTGCCCCAGGTGTTGGCGCGTCGGTACAGCTTGTCGCGCCCGTTGCCGTACCGCTTCTGAACCTGGGCGAGCTGCTTGGTGTCAATCTCGAAGCCGATGACCGGCGTGAGCTCGCGGATCACGTCGGCGAGGTTCTCCATCTGCTCGCCCTGGGGCGGCGGCTCCTCGATGGGCGGCAGGTCCGGCTCCGTCGGGCCGCCGGCCAACTGCGTCTGATCGATGTCCTTGATGTTGAACTTCTCGGGCAGCTCGGGCGGGTCGTCGGGACGAAGGTCCGGCGGGTCCACGATCGCGGGCGGCGGATCGGGCGGAAGGATGTTGACCGGGGGCGACCAGACCGTCTCGTCCCCGTCCGCCGCGCTCCTCGCGGGCCAGCTCCACAGGACCAGAAGGGCAAGGAGGTGAACGAGGAAGGAGATGCACCACCAGGGTGCCCGACGAATCTTGTCCTCCAGCCAGTCGCGGGCCGGCGTCGGCCGCTCGACGTACTGCTCGAGGATCGCCTCGTCGCTGGCCGCTGCGTCGGTGTGCGCAGAGGCCTCACGGAGTGGTTCCCGCCGCATGGCTCACACTCCTTCCTACCGGGGGTTAGGTGGACTCTCTCACACCTATCCCCATTATACATCAAGATCTTGGCCCGTCAAGAAACTTGGATTTTCTATCACACGCCTGTTTTCTCGGGTTCCTCACCCCTCGCGCCCCAGGCCATCGAGCGGCGATGACGGCCGGCGCGCCCGTTTGACAGCGCGCCCCCGCGGCGCTAGGATCGGGCTCCTGCGAAATGCCACCGAACGCGGCTGCGAGAGGAGCACGGAATGGACGTTTGCTGCCTGGGGATCCTGGTCGCCGACGCCTTCGGCTCGCCGATTGACGAGGTGCCGCCGCCGAACAGCCTGCGGCTCTTCGACCACATGGAACTCCACATCGGCGGCTGCGCCGCCAACGCCGGCATCGCCATGGCCAAGCTCGGCCTTCAGACCAGCGTCGTCGGTAAGGTGGGCAACGATACTTTCGGCCACTTCGTCGTCGAGACCCTCAAGGGCCACGGCATTGACCCCAGTGGCGTCGCGGTGGACCCCAAGGCATCCACCTCGTTCACCTTCGTCATCGTCGGCTCCGACGGCCAGCGGCGCTTCCTCCACACCATGGGCGCCAACGCCACCCTCTGCGAGGAGGACATCAACCTTGAGATCGTGAAGCAGGCGAAAATCCTCCACGTCGCCGGCACGATGGTCATGCCCACCTTCGACGGCGAGCAGACCGCTCACATCCTCCAGAAGGCCCGCGCCGCAGGCGTCACGACCTGTATGGACACCGTGTTCAACAACCGCGTGGCCGACTACCTGCCCATCATCGGCCCCTGCCTGCCCCACCTCGACATGTTCCTGCCCTCGATTGAGGAGGCCGAGCGGGTGGCGGGCACGAGCGACCCGAAGGAGATCGTGCGGCGGCTCCACGACAAAGGCGTCGGAATCGTCGCCGTAAAGCTCGGGCCGAAAGGCAGTTACGTCTTCGGTAACGGCGAGGAAGCCTACGTCCCGTCCTATCGCGTCAAGTGTGTGGACACCTCGGGTGCTGGCGACTGCTGGGTCGCCGGCTTCCTCCTGGGCCGGCTGAAGGGCTGGACGCTCGTCGAGAGCGCCCGCTTCGGCAACGCCGTCGCTGCCCATTGCGTCCAGGCATTCGGCTGCACCGCGGGCGTCCGCGACTTCGCCGCCACCCGCGCCTTCCAGGTGACCGCCCAGACCATCGCCTGAGCCCCGGTTGCCGGCGGCCGCTTTTCGAGCGATAGTAGTGACCACCATGCTCAAGCTTGCACTCGTCCAATTCCAAGTCGAGCCGCACGCGCCCGAGGCGAACCTGGCGAAGGCCGAGCGCTTCGTCGCCCAGGCCGCGGCCGCAGGCGCGGAACTGGTCGTCTTCCCCGAGTACTTCGTCACCGGGCCGCTGGGCAATCGGAAGGACCTCGCCGATGCCGATGGACGCTACAGGGCGGCGTTCCAGGCGATGGCGAAGGGACACGGCGTGGACCTCGTGCCCGGCTCCATCGCCGAATCCGAGGGCGGCCGCTTCCACAACACGGCCTACTACATCGCCTCCGACGGGTCGGTGCCCGGTCGCTATCGCAAGGTGAACCTGTGGGTGAGCGAGAAGCTGTGGGTGACGCCGGGCGAGGGCGCCGTCGTGTGCGACACCCGCTTCGGGCGGGTGGGCCTGGCCATCTGCTGGGACCTGGCGTTCCCCGAGCTGTTCCGCGACATGCTGCGGCAGGGGGCCGAGATCGTGGTCTGCCCGAGCTGCTGGTGCTTCGAGGACGCCGGGGCAGGCCAGCGGCACAATCCCAGGGCCGAAGAGCTCTTCGTGGACTCGCTGTGCGTGGCGCGGGCGTTCGAGAACGAGGTGGCCGTGGCCTTCTGCAACGTGGCGGGCGAATTCGACACGCCTGGCGGCAGGCGGCACTCGATGGGCCACTCGCAGGTCGCCGTGCCGTTCAAGGGCGCGGTGGCCCTCCTCGGCCACAGCGACGAGGCGATGCTCGTGGCGGAGATTGACACCAGCATCCTCTCCGACGCAGAGAGCGCCTACGAGATTCGCAAGGACCTGGCCAAGGCCAGGGGGGATGATTGGATGGATGGATGAATGGATGGTTGCCTGACACCCATCCACCCATCCATTCATCCATCCATCCCTTGACATCAGGAAGAGGGATTGACTCATGGACGCCAAGGAACTGTATGACCGCTATCTGATCACCAGCATGGTTGCCGGCTTCGAGCCGATCGTGGTCGAGCGGGCCTCGGGCTGCACGGTGACGGGGGCCGACGGGGCGGAGTATCTCGACTGCTTCAGCGGCATCGCTGTGGTGAACGCGGGGCACGGGCACCCGCGGGTGCTGGCCGCGGCGCGGGAGCAGATGGAGAAGCTGGTGCACTGCTGCACCTACGTCTACTACAACCCGCGTGCGGCCGAGCTGGCGAAGCGGCTGGCCGAGGTCGCGCCCGGCGCGCTTCAGAAGAGCTTCTTCAGCAACAGCGGGGCCGAGGCCATCGAGGGCGCCATCCGCCTCGCCAAGCAGTTCACCCGCCGCCGCGAGCTGGTGTGCCTGACGCTGAGCTTCCACGGCCGCACCGTGGGCACGCTCTCGATCACGGGCAACCGCGGGCGCAAGAAGGGCTTCGGGCCGTATCTGTCGGGCGTGGCCTTCGCCCCCGCGCCCTACTGCTATCGCTGCCCGCTGAAGCTGAGCTACCCTGGCTGCGGCGTGGCGTGCGCCGACTTCATGGACCACGTGCTGCGCTACCAGACGGCGGGCGAGGTGGCGGCCTTCGTCGCCGAGCCGGTGATGGGGGAGGGGGGGATCATCGTGCCGCCGCCCGAATACTTCCAGCGGGCCGTGGACATCGTTCGCAACGACGGGGGCCTCTTCATCGCCGACGAGGTGCAGAGCGGGTTCGGGCGCACCGGGCGCCTCTTCGCCATCGAGCACTACGGCGTGGAGCCTGACATCCTGTGCATGGCGAAGGGCATCGCCGACGGCTTCCCCCTAGGCGCCTTCATCGCGCGGCCCGACGTGGCCGACGCCTTCACGCCCGGCGACCACCTCTCCACCTTCGGCGGCAACCCCGTCTGTTGCGCGGCGGCGCTCGCCAACCTCAGCGTGATGCAGGAAGAGCAACTCTCGGCGAAGGCGGCCGCTCGCGGCGCGCAGTTGATGGCGCACCTCGAGGGCCTCAAGCCGACCTGTCCCCTCGTCGGCGACGTGCGCGGCACGGGCCTGATGATCGGCGTCGAACTGGTCCGCGACGCCGCGAAGACCCCTGCGGACAAGGAGGCCAAAGAGGTCCGCCGCCTCTGCCGCGAGGCGGGCCTCCTCGTCGGCCTGGGCGGCGCGCTCGGCAACGTCATCCGCTTCCAGCCCCCGCTCGTCATCTCCCCCGAGCAGATTGATCGTGCCGCCGACGTGTTCGCCTCGGCCCTCGCCGCCGCGCGGTGACCCGCCACAGGTGGCCACCTCCCCCACCCCTGGCGATCTGTTGCCATGGACTAAGTCTATACGCTTCTTACACTTGGCGATACCGCCCCCTACAGGCCGCCACTCCCTCCGCCCGTGGATCTGGCGATCTGAGGCATCATCTATTAGGAACCGGTCGCCCTATTAGAGCGTTCGGCATATAATAGATGGTACGTCGCCTAATAGGCAGTCCGACTCCTGTTAGGCTTCCCTGGCGTCTTGGCGGGCAGATCAGGCCCGTTTCAACCGCCAAGACGCCAAGGACGCCAAGCAACCGCGACAGACCCGGAACAAGGTAGGGCGTGCATACTTCCACGCGGACTCCTCTCACATTCCCCGCGAGGGCCTCCGGGAAATTGGCATTTGAGGGGCGTGTTGCCCACGTGCGTGCGGGGGAACGGTGTCAGGCGAACGGTGGCGAGCGGTGTCAGATCTTCAAATGGGGCTATCCGCCTGACTCCCGTAGGAGCGTCCCGCAGTGCCACCGATGTCATTCTGAGCCCATTCGGCCTTGGCCGAATGGCGCGAAGAATCTTTCAGGGGAGCCGGCTCCGACCGGATCAGGGGATCCTCGTGCGTCAGTCTCCTTCCCTGGGAGATTCTTCGTCGGTCGCCATGGGCGACCTCCTCAGAATGACACGTCACGTTCACCCTACGCAGCACCTCGTGGCCGCAGGATCCATCAGCGGGAGTCAAGCGGATAGCCCCATCTTCAAATATCAATCATCGCCCCCTACTCCAACCGCCAGTGGGCGGGGGAGAGGGGGAAAGGGTCCTCGCCCGCGCCACGGGCAGGGATGCTGAGGAGCTGTCTCCAGTCTCATCCTACACCCCCGGATCGCGGAGAGTCAGGAGACAACTCCTGCGCGACGCGCCGCACCCGCTCCTGCGGACAATTGATATTTGAGGATCTCACTCTCAGCCTGACTTGGGGCGGCGAATCTTCGCAGGGCTTGACTTTCGCGCGGCGGGGCGTAGTATTGAGCCGGCGTCCGCCTGAGGGGAGCGGCCATGTCTCGGCAGCACTACCCTGGGAGGGTCGAGAGAGGAGGCGAACATGCTCAGACGCAAGGTGAACGTGGGTCTTCTGCTGGCCTGTGGCACCTTCCTATTGCTCTCGTCGTGCTCGAACTTCGAGATGGCCTCCAAACGGTTACTGCCCACGACCGCCGAGCCGAACGAGTTCCTGCGCCTGTCTGATTGCGCGGCCAAGACGATAGACTTGGGCGAGCGAGTCAATGCTCAATCCGACTCTGGTGTGCCCGCACGCTGGGCTACGGTGCAGTGGCGGTGCGACATAACCAATGTCTCCAAGGGACCGGTAGACTGCGAACTGGGCGTGAAGCTGCTCGATGGAGATGGCTTTGTCCTTGCCGAGTCCGACGAGCTTCTCGATCAGTTGTTCGGGAGGGACCCCGGCGAACTGGCCCCTGGCGAGAGGCGCCGGGTTTGGGGGGAAATCGAGATCGCGTACCGCCGGCTGAAGGACCTGGCGTCGTGCCGCCTTTTGCCAAAGGCTTCCCCTGTGGACCAGGGGGGATCTGGCCCCGACCGCGGGTTCTGACTCCCCTTTGGTCATGCCCCATACGCCAAGTCCTTCGGCCGGCCCCTGGCCCAGGGCAAAGCCGGGCAGCGCCGCCGGCCCCCGGGCGGCCGCAGGGGTCAGACCTCGAGGGCGTGTTGGGCACAGGGCGGAGTCGTTGGGAGTCCCGCCTTCCGCCTTCGCGGAGCTTCGTAGCTGCTACGGTGGAGTAGCTCAGGCGGTCCTCTCCTGCGCCAAGCCGCCTGAAGGCGGGACTCCCAACGAGGCTGATCCCCTCAAGTCGGTTTGGGCAACACGCCCTGAAGATCCGACACCCTCAGCTTCCTCGTCGTGGAAGGGGAAAGAGGCAGAGCCTGCGGACTCGCCGACGAGCACGAGAGAACGGGAATCAGGGTGGGTACCAGAACGGGGGCCGTACTCCGCCTCGATGCCCCGATTGACCCCACAGCGCGGGTGCGGTACAATGGCGGACAGGAGCAGCGCGAAGGGGATGGACGAGAAGGGGTGAGACGTGGGACGACCGATCACACGGAGGGAATTCCATAAGGAGGCCATGCTGGTGGGAGCGATCGCAGCAGCATCGGGCGGCAGCGCCACGGCGGGCGAGAGGGAGCCAGCAGGCGCGATGCCCCCGATCCGACTCGGCTCGCTCGAGGTCTCGCGGCTGTTTCTGGGCAGCAATCCCTTCTTCGGCTTCTCCCACGGCAACCCGCAGGCATCGGCCGACGAGATGAAGGCGTACTACACGAACGAGCGCATCATGGCCACGCTCGACGCCGCGGCCGACCACGGCATCAGCGCCGTCTGGACCCCCTGCTACGAGCACTGGATCGCGCTGTGGAACGAGTATAGGGAGAAGGGCGGCAAGCTAAATGCCTGGATCGCCCAGCCCGACCGCCAGCCGATGGAGAAGGACATCCTGGCCGCCGTGAAGAACGGGGCGAAGGCCGTGTGCATCCAGGGCTGCCAGATTGACGGCCAGGTGACGAAGGGGAAGTGGGACGTCGTTCGCGGCTGGCTCGAGCTGATCAAGAGCCACAAGCTGCCGGCCGGCATGGCCACGCACCGGGCCACGACCCACCTGGAGGCCGAGGGGAAGGGGCTGCCGACCGACTTCTACCACCAGCCGCTCTACCGCCCCGACAACTACGTCCGCGCGGGCTTGGAGGAAACGCTCGCCACGATCGAGAAGCTCGCGAAGCCGGTCGTCGCCTACAAGGTGCTCGGCGCCGGCCGCATCCTGCCCAAGGACACGTTCCCCGAGGTCCTCAAGCGCCTGAAGCGCAAGGACGGCCTGTGCGTGGGCGTGTTCCCGAAGAAGCGCGACGAGATTGGGGAGGTTGCCGCCCTCGTTCGCCAGCTCACGGCCGAAACCAGCCCAACAGCCACAGGATAATGAGCAGCACAACCGCGGCGAAGACCGCGACAAACGTCAACCCCACCCTCATGCGTCGCGCAGGCTGGAGAGCAGCCACGTGCGCGTCATATCGCGCGGCGAGAGGGTGGGGCATGCCAAGGTCATGCCGCAGCACCGCCGCCGCAAGCCGCTCGATAGTCTGGTGCCCCTCGTCATTGTCCAGTGCCCTCTTCAGGGCCGCACACGCTTCCCGGAAGGCAGCCTCCCGATTGCGCTCCTCGTCAATCTCCCTCAGCCACTTCGTAGCGGCTGCCACCTGTTCGGCGAGTTGCGCGCAGAGCTTGTCGCCTGATTCATCAACAGCCGCCACGCGGCGCTCAGCCAGCGCGGCCAGCAGCTCCCGGCACCTCGCCTCGTCGAAGGCCATATGGGCCTCTCGAAGGGCTTCCGCCAGAGCGGCAGGGCCCCGCGGGGCCATTGCCGGGCGTCTGAAGTCCGGCGGCCCAAGAAGCTCCTCTGGCGCCGTGAAGCGTATCACGCGGCGCGCGAAGGAGCCGGGCTCGGCAGCGGCCCCTGGACCCGCGGCCCGCGCAGAATCGCTTCCCCGCGGCCCCACCCTGGAGGAGGCGCACGCCCCGAGGCGGATGCGCTCGAAGTGCAGGCGGTCCAAGGCATCCGGCGGCAGGCCCTTTCCGCGGTCCTCCGGCCTTGGCTCCTCCCAGTAGACGGGGCGGACGAAGTCGGGACGGCGCAGCGACAGCGCGTACTTCCATTCGTCTCTCACGTTATCCGAGCGCATCGAGTTCCACGACCAGAAGAGCTGGAAGATATCGGCCTCCTCGATCATCCGCGCCAGCTCCTTGCGCCACACCTTCCCCGCGCGCAGGTTGAGGAGGTCGCGCAGGTAGCTCACCCCTAACCCCGTCGAAGTCGCACGCTGCTCCAACTCCTCGACGATCTCGAGGTCCTTGTGGGAGTATGAGGCGAACACCTTTTGGTACGGGCGGCGGACGACCGGCTCACGCGAGGGCCGGGCCGGAGTTGCTTCGGCGTGGCTGTCCACACGGATAGCCAGCGGGATGTCGGCCAGGATGATGCTGCCGAGGAACACGGTGAGCCGGCCTCGGGCCATCTCTCCGTCCAGCTCCGGCCGGGCGCGCAGGCGGAATTCCTCGCAGTGCACGCTCTCAAGCCACAGGAACGAGCGGCTTGGGGGGTTGAACTCGATGCCTGGGATTTCGGGCTTGAACGTGATCTCTCCCTCGCGGGGGACGCCCTGAGAGCTGTCCTGCCTCACGTCGGTGTAGTCGCGGGCCTTCTCGCCGAGGGCTTGTTCGACCTGGCGTTTCATCTCCTCAATGGGGTGGGGCTGCTCAGGCGGCGCATCGGGCGGGAGCTCGGAGAGGTGGGCGAAGGCCAGCAGCGTGCGCCACTCCATCGGCCTCACCACCGCCGGGCGATAGACCGTGAACTGCACGTTCTCGTCGAGATGCAGCGGACGATTCCCCTCGCCCTCGAAGCCTGCTTGGGCGAAGTCTTCGTCGCCATGAGTGGCTGGCTGCGGCACTTCGGGCATGGCCATGGCCGTGTCTCTGGGGGTCGGTTCCCTCACCGGCTCGTCGCGGCCCGCCACCAGACCCTCCTCCTTCTCCGTGCCGGCTTCAGGAAAGGCCAGATCAAGTGCGGGGACCTCGTTGCTTGGCTCCGGAACGGTGGGGGCGGCCAAGTTTGCCCCTCCAGGTTTCTCAACTGGCCTCTCACGCATGGCCGTCCCCGTGGGGGCCGCGATACACCGCGGGGGGCCAGCCGCAGCCAGCACTGCCGCGAACCTCGCCGCCCCCATAGCCGCCACGAGGTCGGCCGGCTCGGCCCCCACTGGGAGACCAAGCTGCTGGCGGATTCTCTCCCTGACCAGCGGGGTCTGAGTCGAGCCACCGGTTAGAAGCACGTGGAGGTGCGGGCCTGGGCTCAACCCCGCCGTCTCGAGCGTGTTGCGGGAAGTGCGGACCGTCAGATCGACAATGGGATCGAGGAAGAGCTCGTACTCCTCGCGTGTGACCTCTTCCTCCAGGGATGTTCCAAGGAAGTCGGCAATGCGGACGCTGGCGGCGCGCGCGCTCGAGAGCGCGATCTTGGCGCTCTCGGCTGCTTCCATGAGGCGGTGCGCGGCCAGACGGCTTTCCTCTGGGACGCCGGGATCTGGCGAGAACAAGTCGTGAAACGGGCCGAACTGGGAGCCCGTGTGTTGCTGCCACCTGTCGTAGAGGTGCTCGGCCAGAACATCGAGGAAATCGTTCCCCCCCAGGTCTTGATGGCCGCCGGCGGCGACCACGAGCAGTGCGCCACCCTTTGCTCTGACGAGTTCGGCCTCGAATGTCGCGCCGCCAAGGTGGTAAACGAGCGCCATCTCGCTCCGTTCTTCGAGGCCACAACGGATGGCCGCGGCGAGAGGTTCGAGGAGCCTGTGCGTGGTCGCAAGCCCGGCGCGGGCCCCTGCTTGTCCGAGATGACCCAACTCTACAGAGGTGAACCACGTGGGCACCGTGATGACGGCTTCGGCGACGGGCTCGCCCAGGAATGCCTCCGCCGCCTCCCTTAGCCGCCGCAGGAGCAGGGCAGCCACGTCAACGGGCGTGTAGGTCCTGCCGAAGATGGTCCAGCGCTTCGCGGGGTCGGCGAGGAAGCGCTTGAAGGACGCGATGGTGGATTCGGGGGCGAGCCAGCGGCGGGCCTTCGCCGCCTGGCCGACGAGCACGGCGCCGTCCTCAGTGAACGACACGATGCTGGGCATCAGCGGCGAGCCGTCAACTGGTATCACCTGCGGCACGCCGTCGCGGACGACGGCGGCGACGCAGTTCGTTGTCCCGAAATCAATGCCGATGGCGTGGGCCATGTCTCCCTCCTTGCGGAACAGGGCCTATGGCATCCGGCGTCACTATAGCATGGCGCTGGGGCGGGTGCAAGGGTGGGCGCTAGTGGATCAAGCGCGCGGGGGAAAAAGGGGTGATCCTGTAGTGAATCAGGGGCGCCAGCACGCCATAAGGCGTTATTCCGGAAGCAGTTATGGCAGCGGTTTGAGGGGCCACTAGTGGATCAAACCCCCTGAGGGAGAGATTGATCCACTAGCGCGGCGGCGGGCCCGCGCCCGCGAGGGAGCGGGGGGCTACCGGCCCCCCTTGGGGGCAGGCTCGGGCCTGGGGCCGGCGTAGAGCATCGCGGGCCGCACGATGCCGCCGAGCATCAGCTCGCTGATGCTCAGGTGGCCGGTCCTGACGACGACCAGGTTGTCCTTGCCCGCCAGCAGCTTGCCCGTGACCTCGACCTCGCTGGGCTTCCGGGCGCCCGCGAACTCGGCGACCGGCTCGCCGTTCAGGTAGACCTTCGTCGGGCTGCCGTCCACCTCGCCAAACCAGAGGTGGAGCGGACCGGGGGGGAGGGCGGCCGGCGCCTTGAGCCGGGCGCGATACCACATCCAGGTGAGCTGCTCGGGGATTCTCTGCTCGTTGAGCGTGGCGGAGTAGGTCTTCACCTTCCGCCAGCCCTCGGGGGCGGCGGCGTCCTTGAACCAGCCTTGCTTCTCGCCGGCGTCCTGGGGGTCGTAGCGGAAGTCCCACTCGTCGGGCAGTTGCGCCACGAGCTTGCACTCGCCGACCGTGCGTGCGAGGCCGCTCTCGATGAGGGGGCGGAGGAACCACTCGGCGTAGCCGCGCTTGTAGCCGCGCATGGTGTTGTACTGCTTGTCGAACGCGGCGTCCATGTGCTTGAGCCACTGGTCGAAGGTTTGCTTCGCCGCAACGAAGTCGCAGCGGTTGATGGCCTCGCGCACGGCCAGGTAGTACCGGGCGCTCTCCAGCCCCGAGCGGAAGAGGGCGACGCGCTCGCGCTCGAGGTCGGTCTCGGCGGCCTTGGCCGCCGCATCGAGGTCGGCTTCGCACTCCTTGACCAGCGCGGGGGTCCAGATGGCGTGGATGCCGTGGAAGCAGCCGACGTGGACGTCGGCCTCGCGCACGGCCTTGTCAATTCGTTCCCAGTAGGCTTTCACGTGCGGGGCGGCCTTGCCGCAGAGCTTCGCATAGTAGTCGTCGAGGATCGCGTCGGCGTCGGCGTCCGCCTTCCACATCAGGCGGCTGGCCAAGTAGGTGTGCGGGCCGTAGAGGTTCCAGGCGGCCATGGACTCCAGGTTGATGCCGCGGCAGCCGGTCTTCTTGAGGAAGGGGATGTTGTCCTTCATGTAGGTGATCTTGGAGATGGGGACGGTGACCTCGGCGAGGTTGTAGTTGTAGTCGTAGCAGGCGGTTTGCATGAGGCGTGCCCAGCCCTCGACGACGGCCTTGTAGCGCTGGCGCGACTCGCAGCGGGGGTTGTTCACCCCGTGGATGCGGCAGAAGCGGATGGTGGTCACCCAGGCGCACAGGTTGTCCGAGACCTTGCTCACCGTCTTCGGCGGCAGCGTGTAGTCGGAGTAGCAGTAGAAGCTCAGGATGAAGCCGGGCGCCTCCTTGCCCACGAGCTGCCCGACGGCATCGAAGAAGCGGGCGTAGCGGTCGGACATCGAGATCGTTCCGGAGCTGGGCTCGATGTAGTCGGGCACGTCGAGGGCCTTGCACTTCGCGCACTCGCAGAAGCCGCGGCCGTCGGGCGGCGAGATCGTGTCGGCCCGGACCCCCTTCTTCGACTTGGCTACGTAGGCGTCGGCGAACAGGCGCGGCAGGTCGGGGTGGCTCGTGCACAGCCAGCCGCCGGGCCGCCGCTCGCCGCCGCGGAGGGCGTAGTATCCGGGGTGGTCCTTGAAGTACCTGGCGGCGGGCACGTGCTCCCAGTCGTGGCGGTTCGGCAGGTCCATGCCGCCGAGGCGCGAGCGGGCGTGGGGCACGAAGCCCCAGACGTTGCGGTACGCGAAGTCGGGCTTCTCGCTCACGTCGAAGCCGTCGAGCGACAGCGTCTTCGCTTGGGGGATCACCTCGCCCCACTTGTTGGCCATGAGCCAGCGGCAGCCGTGGTGTTCGAGGAAGTGGGTAACGGCGAAGCGGGTGGACATGGGGGCCTCGCCGGCGAGGAGCAGGTGATTGCGCCTGGTCTGGAGGCGATAGCCGTCGAGCGAGGGCGTCTCGGGCGGCTTCGGCAGACCCATCTCGAGTGCCAGGGCGCCCAGGACGATGGCTGGCGAGTCTGCTGCCGGCTTCTCGCCCTCGGCGACGGCCTTGACCTCCAGGCGGGCGCCCGACATCTTCTCGACGAACTCCACCAGGTCGGCTGCGGCCTCCTTCTGGTCGCCCTTGTGCCACACGGCGCCCTGGGGCGCGCCCTCCCGCACAATGTCCGCTGCCAGACCCAGGCTCCCCAACGCAAACGCCGCCGTACACGCGAAGGCCCGTCGCATCACGTTCTCCTGAAGCGCATCCCGATTGGTTGGGGGGACCATATCACGCAACGGCGGGCGAGTCAACCTCTCGCGCTCTGCTTGACTCCTTTCGGAGCCGGTCCTATAATGCGGCGGCCCTCGGGACGTGTGCCCCGGGGCCGCCGCCCACCTGGGGCGGCCAGAGCCGCTCCTCTTCGCCATCCCGCCCGAGATGGGGTGACCCCGTGGCCGAGCCAGGGCAGGACAAATCGCCCGAGAGCATCGGGCACCGCATCGTCAAGGCGATGCTGGTGATCTTCTTCTTCCAGCTCTTCTGGAAGTTCGGCGGACTCGTCGTCACCCTCCTCGTCGGCTCGGTCTTCGGCTCGGGGCCGGAGTCGGACGCCTATTTCTTCGTCACCGAGACGGTGGTGTTCCTGCTTCAGACCCTGTGCCTCAAGGTCTTCATCCCGCTGGTGGTGCCGATCTTCAAGCAGGAGCTGAGCGAGCGCGGCGAGGAGGCGGCCTGGCGCTTCGGCAACACGGTGCTGAATCTGGCAGCCGTCCTTCTGGCCGCCGCGGTCGTCGGCGGGTTCATCTTCGCGCCGCGCATCCTGTCGCTCTTCGCGATGGGCTTCAACGAGCAGCAGCTCGCCCTGAGCGCCCGCCTGATGCGCTGGATGCTCCCCGGCGTCTTCGGCATCTGCCTCGCCACCGTGACCTATGCGATCCTGAACTCCTACAACGTCTTCGGCTACGCGGCGGCGGGCGACGGGGTGCAGAAGATCGTGTGGGCGGCGGCGCTGTTCGTCGTGTCGTTCGCGGGGCTGGCGCTGCCGCGGATGCTGGATGCCCTGGCGGTCGGCTTCGTCGTCAGCGCGGGGGCGATGGTGCTCACCCACGTGCTGGGCCTGCGCTCGAAGCTGCGCTTCTATCGCCCGAGCCTGCCGGGGCTGAGCCTGCGGCGAATCGGCATTGAGGTCGCCATTCTCGCGGCCCACCTGGCCGCCCTCGGCGCGGGGCTGTGGGTGTGCGGCCGGCTCCGGCCTCACCTGCCCAACGAGGGCAGCCTTCTCGCCCTCCAGCAGGTGGTCCTGGTCGTCGTGGTCGCGGCCTACCTGCTCCTTCTCTGGTGGCGCGCCAAGGGGCGGAAGACGCCGATGGCGAAGTTCGCCGCCCTCGGCGTCCCGCTGATGTTTGGCATCCTGTTCGCCAAGTACCGCGACATCGTGACCAACCTCTTCGCGTCGTTCACGGGCACGGGGGTCTTCTCCGACCTCAAGTATGCCCGCAAGGTGGGTGAGGCGCCGAACACGCTGGTCATCGCCGCCCTGAGCATCGCGCTGCTGCCCCACCTGAGCGAATTGGCCGCCGCGAAGCTCTGGGCCGACTTCGCCAACGTGATGACCAAGACGATTCGCGTGATCATCGCCTTCTTCGTCCCGCTCACCGCGTTGATGATCGTGCTGCGCGGGCCGATCATCGCCCTCCTCTTCGACCGCGGGAACTGGACGGATTACCACCTGAGCCACGCGGGCGACGCCCTTGGGCTTTACATCCTGGCCTTGCCCTTCTTCGCCATCGAGAACCCGATTCAGCAGTCGTTCTTCGCCATGCAGCGGATGTGGGCGCCCACGATCATCGGGTTCCTGGGCACCGGCTTCCATATCCTGTTCCTCTTCATCGGCATCGAGTGGCTGGGCTACGGCTACTTCATCGTCGTGGCCGTCGTCTACGGCGCCGCGCGTGCCTTCAAGAACATCATCCTCATCGCCGTCATGCGGATGCGCGTCCGCATCCTCCCCTGGCGACCGACCGTGATCTTCCTCGCGAAGGCCGCGATAGCCACCGCCGGCGTCTGGGCCGCCGCCGAGTTCACCTATCGCCCCTTGAAGAAACTCCTCCCCCTCGACCCCTACCGCCGCCGCGAGGTGATGATTGACACCTTCAACGTCGAACTCCGCGACTGGGAGGCCGACAACGTGGACGACTTTCAGATCGTGTCGCTCAGCGATCCATCGGTCGCAGAGGCGTTTCCATGGCTTGCGCGACCCGCCGGAACCCCGCTTCCCAGCCACCGAGAGGGCCAAAAGGCAATCATGGCGGAGTACCGCCGTTCGCCGCGCCGCTCTGCCGGGCTGCGACGCGACCTGGGTGACCTCGACCTCACGAAGGCCCCTGTGCTTCGCGCAGCGGTCGGCGTGACGGAGGCGACGGACCTGACCGTTGAACTTGTGACCAGCCAGGGCACTTCATATGCCAGCAAACCCGTCGGGTTCCTGCCCGGCGGGGTTCAGCGGGTATGGGTGAATTCCGAGGACTTCTGCTCCAGGAAGGCACTGGGCGATGTGGTGGCAGTCTGGCTCCGCGACACGACAGCCGTCCAACATGTCCAGCGCAAACCGACGGCTCTGCTGATAGGTTCCTTCCAAGTCTGTGATGTTGAGGACGCAGAGGGTATCGGCGAGCGTCTGGACGCCGGCCCCGGCGACTGGCGCTACTTCCAGAAGGGGGTGCGTGGCTCCGGCGTTCCCGCTCAGGTGGCGGACACGGGCGAGCGCCCGGGCGAGCCGGAGATGGCGCTTCACCTGCCCGCCTCGGAGAAGCGCCGCACCATCGCGGGCGGGCGCATCGAGTTCTTCCGCCTCGGCGCGTGCGACCGCCTCACGTTCAAGGCGCGGGCCGACAAGACCTGCCGCGTCGAGGTGAATCTGCTTGCCCCTGACCCGAAGAGCACGGACCCGGCCGACTGGGTGCAGATGACTACCCCAGTCGAGATCAAGGCCAGTGAACGGCGCAAGGCGTATCCGGTGCCCCTTTCTGCGTTCACGGTGCCCGGCGACCGCCAGTTCCGTAAGGGCGAGTTCGCCGCCATCGAGTTCGTCGTCCCCGACGGCGTGGACTTCTGGCTCGACAACGTGGCCTTCGTGCGGGAGGCGAAGGGGCCGAGGCTGGGGCGGGTGGCGCTGTTCTATGAGCTTGGGAAGCTCATCCACGTCGCCGTGCCGACGCTGGCGGCGTTTGTGGTGTTCGTCGTTCTCCTCTTCGTCCTCCGCGTCGAGGAGGCGCGCGAGGGGTGGGAGTGGGTGAAAGAGAAGGGGCTGAAGAAGGTCATCGGCAAGTTCCGGAGGAAGAGGGCATGACGCGTGACGCGTGACGCGTGACGCGTGAGAAGAGCAATCCAGGGCGTTTCTCCTGTCACGGGTCACGGGTCACGCGTCACGAGTCCGTGAATCCTGCCAGGCAACAAGGAAAACGAATGAAAGCGGTAATCGTTTCGATTGGCGACGAGGTGCTGACGGGCGAGGTGGCCGACACGAATGCGGCCTGGCTCGCCGAGCGGCTGCTGGAGCTGGGCGTCGAGGTCGCCTACCACACCTGCGTGGGCGACACGGAGGAGCATATCAAGCAGTCGCTCCGCTACGCCTCGCACCGCGTGAACCTGGTCGTGGCCACGGGCGGCCTGGGCCCGACGAATGACGACCTGACCCGCCACGCCGTGGCCAAGGCGGCCCAGGCCCCGCTCGAGCTGCACGAGGAGTCGCTCGCGGCCATCGAGGAGCGCTTCCGCCGCTTCGGGCGGCCCCTGCCCGCCCAGAACCGCATCCAGGCGATGATCCCCCAGGGCGCGACCGTGCTGCCCAACTCCGAGGGCACGGCGCCCGGGTTCGTGTGCCGCCTGAACGACGCCTACGTCGCCTTCCTGCCCGGCGTGCCGCGCGAGATGAAGGCGATGTTCGAGACGAGCCTCGCGCCCTTCATCACGGCCCTGCCCATCGAGCGGCGGGCCGTGCGGGTCGAGCGGCTCCACACGTTCGGCCTGCCCGAATCGGTGGTGAACGAGAAGCTGGGGCCGCTGATGCTGCGCGGCAGCAACCCGTTGCTCGGCCTGCGCGTGAGCGGCGGCGTCGTGTCCATCAAGCTCCTGGCCACGGGGGCGCGCGAGTCGGCGGCGGAGCGGCTGCTGGGCCCGACCGTCGAGACGGTGCGGCAGCGCTTGGGCGAGGCCATCTTCGGCTCGGGCGGCGACACGATGGAGCTGGCCGTCGCCCGGCTCCTCGAGTGCCACGGCACGACCCTGGCCGTGGCCGAATCGTGCACCGGCGGCCTCGTCGGCCACCTGCTCACCAATGTGCCCGGCATCTCCCGCTGCCTCCTCGAGGACCTCGTGACCTACAGCAACACGGCCAAGACCGAGCTGCTCGGCGTGCCGGCCGAGATGATTCAATCGGTCGGGGCCGTGAGCGAGGAGGCGGCCCGCGCGATGGCCGAGGGCGTGCGGCGGCGGGCGAAGGCGGACATCGGGCTCTCGACCACCGGCATCGCCGGCCCCACCGGCGGAAGCGACGCGAAGCCGGTCGGCCTCGTCTACATCGGCCTGGCCACGAAGGACGGCACCCGCGTCGAACGCGTCCAGCTCGTCGGCGGCCGCGAGGTGATCAAGGACCGTGCGGCGAAATACGCCCTCAACATCCTGAGGCTGCACCTCAGGAAAATGGGCGATTGGTCGAAATGCCAAGACGTGACGCGTGACGCGTGACCCGTGACAAGAGAAGAGCGGGCCAATCCTGTTCCTGGTCACGCGTCACGCGTCACGCGTCCTGCGCAGCCACTATGGACGCCAGAATGCCCAGGTATCGCCTCCTCGCCGTGGACATAGACGGCACGCTTCTCGACAGCAGCTCCCACCTCCGCCCCGCGGTGCGCGAGGCGCTCCGCCGCGCCGTGGCCAGCGGGCTGAGTGTGGTGCTGTGCACGGGCCGCCGCTACCGCACCGCCGTTCCTATCGCGGAGGAGCTGGGCCTCGCCCTGCCGCTCATCTGCCACAGCGGGGCACTCGTGAAGGACACGGCCTCGCACCGCACGCTCTTCGTCCAGGCGATGACGCCCGAGGTCCTGCGGCTGCTCCTCGACGCGCTGGGCGACGTGGGCCTCACGCCGATGGTCTACACCGACACGTTCCACACGCAGACCGATTTCTACGTCCAGCGCGGCGCCCCGCTCACGCCCTATCATGCCGACTACCTGATGAAGAACCACGGCTGGTATCGCCTCGTGAAGTCGCTCGACGGCGGCTTGCCGGCCCCCGCCGTCCAGGTCTGCACGTTCGGCGAGCTGGACGAGCTTCACCGGGTGCGTCCGCTGCTCCGCGAGCGGCTGGCGGGGCGCACGACCTGCCACCTCCTCAGCTCGGCCAAGTACCTCGGCAACTTCCTCGAGTTCCAGAACGGCGCGGCGTCCAAGTGGTCGGCTCTCCGCAGCCTGCTCGATGCCCGAGGCATCGCGCCCGAGGAGGTGGTGGCCATCGGCGACGACGAGAACGACATCTCGATGCTCCGTGCCGCCGGCCTCGGCATCGCCATGGGCAACGCCGCCTACGCCGTCAAGAGCGCCGCCCACCTCGTCGCCCCCTCCAACGACGACGACGGCGTGGCGCGTGTGATTGACAAGCTGTTGCGTGACGCGTGACCCGTGACGCGTGATCAGAGCGGCGGAGGCCCCAGACCGGTTCCCTTCTGGTCACGCGTCACGCGTCACGCATCTGTGTGCGCCGCCACAACAGCAGAGAGGAGTTCACAGATGAAGGTGTACCTGATGACCGACCTGGAGGGCGTCGCCGGCGTCTACACCTGGGAGAACCGCAAGGACGAGACGCTGGAGAACCACGAGCGGCGGATGCGCCAGCGCAAGTGGCTGGCCCGCGAGGTGAACGCGGCGGCCGACGGCTTCTTCGCCGCAGGGGCCACCGCCGTGCTCGTCAACGACGGCCACGGCGCGGGCTACACGATTGACCTCGACGAGATTGACCCCCGCGTCGAGGTCGTCCACGGCCACGAGCGCCCCTTCTGGCTCCCCCTCATCGAGACGTGCGACGTCACGGGCATCGTGGGCGCCCACGCCAAGGCCGGCACGCCGCTGGCCTGCCTGCGCCACTCGATGAGCGACAGCGTGCGCGGCTACTGGTTCAACGGCATCTCGGTCGGCGAGATGGGCATGCAGGCCGCCATCGCCGGGCACTACGGCATCCCCTTCGTGTTCGTGTCGGGCGACCACTGGGCGTGCCGCGAGATGCAGAAGCTGTGCAAGGGCTGCGTCGCCGTGCCCGTCAAGCGTGGCCTGAGCACCTTCTGCGCCAGAACGTTTGCCCCGAAGAAGGCCCAGGAGCTGATCCGCGCGGGCGCCGCGAAGGCCCTCGCCGCGGCGGCCAGGGTCAAGCCCTTCAAGCTCGCCTCACCCGTTCGCTTCCGCTGCGAGATGAAGGAGCCGGTCTACGACACCGAGAAGCCGCGGGACGGCTTCCGCGTCCTCGACAGCCACACGATCGAGACGAAGGCCGAGGACGTGATTGACCTGTTCCTCAAGCTCTACAAGTATCCGCCCGACTTCCAGCCGCGAAAGAAGCCATGATGCGTGACCCGTGACCAGAGGAGGAGAAACGCGCAGCTTCTGCTTCTCTTGTCACGCGTCACGCGTCACGGGTCACTCCCATCCCCTGTTCCGGAGACCACTCCAATGGAGCCCACTCACGACGAGGAGGGCAGGAGCTATCGCATCTTCTGGGGCCGCATCGAGAGCTTCAGGTACGCGGGGCAGGGCGTGGCCCACATGCTCCGCACCCAGCACAACGCCTGGATTCACGCCGCCATCAGCCTGGCCGTCGTTGGGGCCGGGCTGGCCTTCGGCGTGTCGCGCGACGAGTGGTGCTGGCTCATCCTGGCCATGGCCAGCGTGTGGACCGCCGAGTCGTTCAACACCGCCATCGAGATCATCGTGGACATTGCGTCGCCCGAGTGGCGCCCCGCGGCGGGCCGGGCGAAGGACGTCGCGGCGGGCGCCGTGCTGCTGTGCGCCGCGGGGGCCTCGGCCATCGGCCTCATCGTCTTCCTGCCGCACGGCCTGGCCCTCCTGCGCGGAGCATAGCCGGTTGTGCGCGAGCGAATGCCGCGCTATACTGCGGGGCAGCGGCGGACCCCGCAGGACCCCGCGAGGGAGCAGGATGAGAAGATACTCGGCGCTGCGCGCACCACTCCTGGCGTTCTACTCCAAGGCGCTCTACCGCGACGTGGCGCGCAACTGGCGGGGCAGCGGCGTGCTCTACCCGCTCATGCTCCTGGCCGTGTGCTGCGTGCCCGTGGTCGTGGTCGCGCAGCTTCGCGCGTTCACGCCCCTGGCCGCCAGGCTCGCACCCATCGCGGAACAGCTCCCCACCATCACCATCTCGCTCGGCGAGGTGTCCGTCGAAGCCACGCAGCCCTATGTCGTCAAGGATGCCCGGACGGGCAAGGCGGTGGTCATCCTCGACACGACGGGCCAAACCACGTCCCTGGCGGGCACGGAGGCCAAGTTCCTCCTGACGAAGACGAAGCTGTTCATCCGGCAGGGCGCCGACGACGTCGCGGCTCACGACGCGTCCGACCTGCCCTTCCGCCGCGTGGACCGCGAGGTGGCGGCCGGGTGGCTCTGGTGGCTCAAGGGGCCGCTCGCGCTCCTGCTGTACCCCGTCCTCCTGCTGCTGTCGTACGTCTACGTCCTCGCGCAGGACACCGTGTGCGGGGGCTTCGGGCTGCTGGTGGTGCGGAACCGGCGCTGGCAGTTCGACTACCAGACGGTCATGCGCCTGACCGGCGTGGCCGCCACGCCCGCCGTGGTGGCGGCGACGGTGGCCCTGGTGGCCGGCCTGAGCGCGCCTCTGCTCGTCTGGGTCATCGGCTGCTTCGCGCTCACGATGGCCTACCTGTGCTTCGCCATCCAGGCCACCACCGAACTGAGGGGATCGGACCTCGGGGCCTCCCCCGACGTCCCGTCGTTCTCGATCCGCTGACCACGTGGCTACGGGAGAACGGACATGGCACGAGAGCTGGACGCGGCCCCTGGCGGCGATGCGGCGGAGATTCTGCAACTGGCGGAGCTCGAGGCCCGCCGCATGGGAGCCAAGGAGGTCGAGGTGCGCCACCTGGCGCTCGCTCTGACCCAGCACCCGCGCTGGCGGGCCCCCTTCGCCGAACTGGGGCTGACGCCCAAACAGCTCCGCGCCGCGCTCTTCGAGACCCCCGCCAAGGACGCCGAGGCCATGCCACAGGCCCAGGAATTGGCCGAGGTGGTCAGGAGGGCCAGGAAGTTCCTCCCCTCGCAGGACGCCCCGTTCAGCGGCGGCCACCTGTTGCGTGCCATCCTCGAGGGCGAGGGCGCCGTGGCCCAGACCCTCTCGCGCGAGTCGGGCGTCAGCCTCTTCGACCTCCTGAACAAGCCCGAGCTGCTGCGGCTGCCTGTCAAGCTCAGTCGAATCGAGGGCATGGCCCAGCGCCTCAACGCGGGCCTGCGGCACCTGGGGCGATGGACCGTGCGCGCCTTCGCCTGGGCGGCCATCTGGGCGTTCGTGCTCTTCTACGTCGCGGGATGGGTGCTGGGCCGCGAGCGGGGCCACCGCTGGTTCCCGTGGCTCCTTTTGGCTGCCGGTGCCGGCTGTGCCCTGGGCCTGGCCATCGAGCGCGCCCTCAAAACGGTTCGGCGGCGCGAGCACGGAGCCCCCGCCTCCGCAGAGGCGAAGCCCAAATGATGCGCCCACCCATGAACCGACGTGGTTTTCTCGATGCCCTGGCCGCCGGCGCCGCGGCGTGGACGGCCGGGACGATGACGAGACGGACCTCCGCCGCCGCGGAGGCCTCCGCGCGCGGGCCCAACATCGTCCTGCTGTTCGCCGACGACATGGGCTACGGCGACCCGCGGTGCTTCCAGCCGCAGTCCAAGTGCCCGACGCCCAACATCGATCGCCTGGCGGCCGAGGGGATCAAGCTCACCGACGCCCACGCCCCCGTGGGCCTCTGCGTGCCGAGCCGCTACGGCCTGATGACCGGGCGATACCCCTTCCGCTCGCAGGGCTACCGGCTGCGGGACGGCGAGGTGACCGTCGCGGCGGTCCTCAAGTCGGCCGGGTATCGAACGGCGATGGTGGGCAAGTGGCACCTGGGCTTCCGGTATCCCCCCGGCCGGAAAGGCCAGACGGACGTGCGGGCCGGCGACGTGCTGGCCGGCGGGCCGGTGGACCGCGGGTTCGATTCCTACTTCGGCATCCCGGCGTCGCTGGATATCCCGCCGTACTACTACATCGAGAACGACCGCCCCGTCGAGCCGCCGACCGGGACCATCGCGGACAGCAACACCCCCGGCTGGACGAAGATCCAGGGCGCGTTCTGGCGAGGCGGGGGCATCGCGCCGGGCTTCCGTCACGACGAGGTCCTGCCAACGTTCCGCGACAGGGCACTCGAAGTGCTCGACAAGCATGCCGCCGCGGGCGACGGCAAGCCGCTGTTTCTCTACCTGGCCCTGCCGGCGCCGCACACGCCGTGGCTTCCCGCCGAGGAGTATCGGGGCAGGAGCGGCGCGAGCCTGTACGGCGACTTCGTCGCGCAGGTAGACGGCGTGATCGGCGACGTGCTGGCCCGGCTCGACAAGCTGGGCATGACCGACGACACGCTGGTGGTCTTCACCAGCGACAACGGCCCGGTGTGGTACCCGCAGGACGTCGAGAAGTACGGCCATGCTTCGGTCGGCCCGCTGCGGGGCATGAAGGCCGACGTGTGGGAGGGCGGCAACCGCATGCCCTTCGTGGCCCGCTGGCCCGGGCACGTCAAGCCGGCCAGCGAAAGCGACGAGACGATCTGCTTCACCGACATCCTCGCCACGTTCGCCCAGGTCGCGGGCGCCCCCGTGCCGGACGGGGCAGGCGAGGACAGCTTCTCCTTCGCACCGGTCCTGCTGGGCAGGAAGCTGCCCGGACCGCTGCGCAAGTTCACGATCCTCCAGTCCGGCCGGGGCACGTGGGCCGTGCGCCAGGGCCACTGGAAGCTGATCCTGGCCACGGACGGCGGCGGGTTCTCCAAGCGCGTCAAGCCCGGCCCCAACGACCCGAAGGGCCAGCTCTACGACCTGTCCGTCGACGTCGGCGAGCGGAAGAACCTCTACGCCGAGCGGCCCGACATCGTGGCCCGGCTGACGGCCCTGCTGGACAGCGCCCGCAAGGCGCCCCGCACTGCCGAGTGAAGGAGACGCGATTGGCGATGGAGTTGAGGAAGGGCCAGCTCATCGTGTGCGACGGCGACAGCCTGACCAATCGCCGAAGCACGGCCTGTCAGGACACGTGGCCCTTCCTGCGGCTGATGAACTGGGATAAGCCCTGGCCAGATGTGATGGCGGAGATGCTGTTCTGCTGGCGGCCGGAGTTGAAGCTGTCGTTCTTCAATGCCGCGTCGGGGGGCTCAACCTGTCGCGGTCTGGCCGAACGCTTCGAGGCCAGTGTGCTGGCCCGCAAACCCGGCTGGGTGATCGCCTCGCTGGGCGGCAATGACGCCCGCGTGGGCGTGCCGCACGAGGAGTTCCGCGAAACGATGTCCACCTACGCCCGACGGCTCGTCGAGGAGGCGGGCGCGAAGGTGCTGTTCTTCGGCCTCAGCGAGCACGGCCCGGACTACCCAAAGGCCGACACACAGGACGCCCGCCGCGCGTTCTACGACATCCTCAGCGACATCGCCGAGCACGTCGCAGGCGTTCACTACGCGGACATCGGGCCGTCTCTCGCCGCCAAGGCCGCCGCCCTGCGCGAGCAGTCGGAGTACCACACGCTCTACGCCGACGGCGGGCACTTCAACGCCGTCGGCAACCTGGTCGTCGCGGGAGAGATCCTGCATCTCTTCGGCGTCGTCAGCGGGAGCGGCAGCCGCATCGCATGAGCAAGGAACCGGCCACCAGAGCGGACAGGTGGCTGAGGCCCCGGAACGTTCGGGAGGGAGGCCCAAGACTCGCGCCCCACGAGGGGCGCGAGTCTTGGGGAGAGTGCCGACGCGGCGCCAGGCACGAATGGCTGAGATGGAGCAGGCGCCGCCTTTCTGCTATAATGCGGCATCCTCAACAGTCCACACGGTCAGGAGCCTGTGAATGGCGAAGAGGTACCGAGCGACGCTGATCCCCGGCGACGGGACGGGGCCCGAGATCGTGGCCGTGGCCTGCCGGTGCATCGAGGCGACGGGCGTGTGCATCGAGTGGGAGACGCATCACGCGGGGGCCGAGGTGGCCGAGAAGGTGGGCACGCCTCTGCCCGACGACGTGGTGGAGTCGATCCGCCGCAACGGCCTGGCCCTCAAAGGCCCGGTAACGACGCCCGTGGGCAAGGGCTTCCGCAGCGTGAACGTGGCGCTCCGCCACGTCCTCGACCTCTACGCGTGCGTCCGCCCGTGCAAGAGCTACCCAGGCGTCCGCTCGCTCTACCGCGACATTGACCTGGTGATCGTGCGCGAGAACAGCGAGGACCTCTACGCGGGGATCGAGTTCGCGGAGGGGAGCGAGGCGGCCCGCGAGATCATCGCGGCGTGCGAACGGCTCCAGCCGAAGAAGATTCGCCCCGACTCGGGCGTCTCGATCAAGCCGATCTCGGTCACGGGCAGCCGACGCATCGTGCAGTACGCCTTCGACTACGCCCGCCGCTACGGCCGCCGCAAGGTCACTGCCGTCCACAAGGCCAACATCATGAAGCACAGCGACGGCCTGTTCCTCGACGTCGCCCGCCAGGTGGCCGAGGAGAACGGCGTGACGGTGCACCGCACGGCCAACGGCATCGTGACCTACGAGGGCGGCGAGGTCGAGTTCGACGACCGCATCGTGGACAACATGTGCATGCAACTCGTCCAGAAGCCCGAGTTGTACGACGTGCTGGTGCTGCCGAATCTCTACGGCGACATCGTGTCGGACCTGTGTGCGGGCCTGGTCGGCGGGCTGGGTGTCGCCCCGGGGGCCAACATTGGCGACAAGGGGGCCGTCTTCGAGGCCACCCACGGCTCGGCCCCGAAGTACAAAGGGATGAACAAGGTCAACCCCACGGCCGTCATCCTCTCCGGCGTCCTTCTCCTCCGCCACATCGGCGAAACCGATGCCGCCGACCGCCTGGAGAACGCCGTGGCCGCGGTGATCGCAGAGGGCAAGAGCGTCACCTACGATCTGAAGCCCGACCGGAATGACCCCACCGCGGTGGGCACGCGGGAGATGGGCGACGCGATCATCAAAGCGGTGTTGGGTGGTGGGTGTTAGGGGTTGGGGGTGAAGAGAGGAGGAGCCGAGAACGATGGCCAAGCTCAAGTCCTTCAGGGAGTTGAGGGTGTATCAGGAGCTGAAGAGGCGGCACCTCGAAGTTCACAAGCTGACGCTGACTTTCCCGAAGTTCGAGACCTATGAGCTCGGCTCACAGGTCCGCAGGTCGTCCAATTCCGCCCCTGCACTTGTGGCCGAGGGATGGGGCAGCCGCCACACGAATGTCTACATCGAGGCCGTCAACCGCTCGATGGGCGAGATCCGCGAGACACAACACCACCTCGACGTGGCCAAGGAGAAGGGGTACATGACCCCTCCGCGCTTCGCCGAGCTGGATGCCGCGTACGAGAGTTGCGGCCGGATGCTGGAGCGACTCCACGAGGCCCTCAGCGCCTGGCGCGGCACCACACGCACGGGCGACATGGTGCAAGAGGAAGTGGCCGTGTATGCCCGTCGCCCCAACTGCGATTGGGAGGAAGCTATGAGAATCACGGAGGAGCTTGACTGCCTCTTCACCCCCAACACCTAACACCCAACACCTCACACCGCTTCATGTTCGGAGGAGAGTCATGGCGAAACCCAAGGTTGCTGTGTTCGGCGCGGGCCACGTGGGAGCCACCGTGGCGCAGCGCGTCGTGGAGAAGGAACTGGCCGACGTGGTGCTGCTCGACGTCGTAGAGGGCCTGCCGCAAGGGAAGGCTCTCGACATGGCAGAGGCGGCTCCCGTCGAGGGCTACGACGCCCACATCGCGGGGTCCAACAACACGACCGACGTGGCGGGGGCCGACCTCGTGGTGATCACGGCCGGCATCGCCCGCAAGCCAGGGATGAGCCGCGACGACCTGCTGGCGACCAACGCCAAGATCGTCGGCGGCATTGCCGATGCCGTCCGCCAGCACGCGCCCGACGCCATCGTGGTCGTGGTCACGAACCCGCTCGACGTGATGACGTGGCTCGTCTTCGAGCGGACCGGCTTCCCGCCCGAGCGGGTGATGGGCATGGCGGGGGTGCTCGATTCCGCCCGCTTCCGCACGTTCATCGCCATGGAGCTGGGCGTGTCGGTGAAGGACGTGGAGGCGATGGTGCTCGGCGGCCACGGCGACTCGATGGTGCCGCTGCCGCGCTACGCCACGGTGGGCGGCGTGCCGCTCGGGGCGTTGCTTCCGCAGGAGCGCATCGAGGCGCTCATCCAGCGGACGCGGAACGGCGGGGCCGAGATCGTGGCGCTGCTGAAGACGGGGAGCGCCTACTACGCCCCCGCCTCGGCGGCGGTCGCGATGGTCGGCAGCATCCTCCGCGACGAGCGCCGCGTGCTCCCCGCCTGCGTGCGGCTCGACGGCCAGTACGGCCTCACCGACGTGTTCGCCGGCGTGCCCGTCGTCCTCGGCGACGGCGGGGTGGAGATGGTGGTCGAGCTGGAGCTGACGCCCGACGAGTTGAAGGCCCTCCAGGCATCCGCCGACGAAGTGCGGGCCACCTACGGGCGGCTGAAGACGCTTTGAGCAACAAGGGCATTGGACGGCTACCGTGTCGGAATTCGTATTCTTCGCCCTGCTCGGCCTGTTCATCGTGGCGAGCGTGTTCGCGCTGGCCGCGGGGATTGCGTGCTTCCTCAACGCGGGCGCACGGGCGCTCAAGCGGGAGTGGCGCAAGAGCATTCGGCTGGGGCTCATCGGGGCGCTGCTCGTCCTCATCCCAGTGTGGCTGTGGGCGTCGGTCTTCGCCGAGATGGCGATGATGCGCGAGCTGCACCACTGCCAGGAGAACCTCGGCAGGGCCATCTACCCGACGCTCCTGGAGTACAGGCTGCGGCATCCCGGCGCTCCCCTGCCTTCGAAGTGGCCGCGGCCCGACCGCGAGCCGGTGTGCACGGGCTCGGGCGAGCCGCTGCCCTACGTGTATCTGCCCGTGCCCGACCTCAACGAGGCGGCGAGCGCGAACCCGCCCGGCTGGCTCGCCCACTGCCCGAAGCGGCATCAGCGAAGCTGGTGGGTGCCCGGCGTCCTGAGCCATCGCGGCCGCGTGGTGCTCGATGCGTCGGGACGGGCCATCCAGGTGACCGAAGAGGAGTTCCAGGTCGGGCTCCGCCACCCCGGCCAGCCACAAGCACACAAGTGAGGCCAACGCCCCCATGTGGGACCAGCTCATCCAATTCGTCCATGCCCATCAGCGTTTCCTGGTGACGACCCACGAGCACCCCGACGGCGACGCCGTCGGCGCACAGCTCGGCTTCGCGTTCGTGCTCGAAGAGCTGGGCAAGAGCGTCCTGATGGTCAATCAGGACCCCTTGCCGCGCATCTACCGCTTCCTGGACCCCGAGGGCCGCATCCGCGCCTACGCGCCGGAGCGGGACGACGCGGCGATCGCGGCCTGCGACGCCGCGGTCGTCGTGGACGTCGGTTCGCTCGGGCGCGTCGGACGCGTCGGCCAGGCCATCAAACGCCTGGGGAAGCCGGTCGCCTGCATTGACCATCATGTGACCAACGACGCCTTCGCGGCCGTGAACGTCGTGAAGACCGATGCCGCCTCGGTGGCCTCGCTCGTGCTCGATCTCCTGCGCACGCTCGGGCGCACCCCGAGCCGCCAGGCAGCCGAGGCGCTCTACGTGGGGCTGGCGACCGACACCGGCTGGTTCCGCTACCCGAACGCGAAGCCCGAGGCCTTCCGCGACGCCGCCGACCTGGTCGCCTGCGGCGCGGACCCGGCCCGCATCTACGAACTGGTCTACCAGAACCTGAGCTGGCCCCGCACCCGCCTCCTGGCCCGCGCGCTCGCCACCCTCACGTCCGACTGCGACGGCCGCATCGCCTACATGACCGTCACGCGCGCGATGTTCGAGGAGACGGGGGCCGCCGACGAGGAGGTCGAGGGCTTCGTGGACAAGCTCCGCGAGGTCGGCGGCGTGGAGATCATCGCGCTCTTCCGCGAGACGCCGCAGGGCGGCACCAGGGTGAGCCTGCGCGCGAAGCACGACCTCGACGTGGGGTCCCTCGCCGCCCGCTTCGGTGGCGGCGGCCACCGCCGCGCCGCCGGCATCAACCTCGACGCCTCCCTCGCCGCCGCCATGCCCCCCATCCTCGCCGCCGCCCGCGAATTGCTGAGGAGATAGGAAGACCTGGGGAGAACGTTTCTCGGCCGACGAGGAGCCGGTATTCATCTGGGACTGGAAGTCTCGAGACCGCCAGCAGGCACGAGGGCGGCACGAGCACCCCGTCATCGGTCTTCAGCACAAGCTCCGCTTTGGGCATAGCGGGGAAGGCAAACGCTCCCTTCAGACGATCCTCGAACCACATAAGGTCGGCGATACCCGGGGCCGCATCGAAGGAATGGTTGTAGTGCGGCGCCAGCACCCAGCCGGTGCGGGTTCCGTGCGGAAGCGCGTTGAGCGACTTCCAGACGTTCTCGCTAGGCGAGTTGAAGTCGTTCGAGGCGCCGAGGAAGAAGATCGGGCGGCGCATGATCCGCCAATGGGCATCGCAACTGGCGGCATTCAGAAACAGCTTCTTCTGAGCCTCGTCGGCCCCGCCATCGCCCCGCCGGTTGCCGATGACATAGGGGCAGTCGTCCCCCCTCCTTGTCGATCTGGCCCGGCGAGGGCCCGCAGCACCTGGCGAGCCGCGCCACGCTGAGCACGTAGGCGTACTGGGTCCCCGGGAGCAAGCCTGTTCAGCGGGGAGACTTTGCCGGCATTGGTTCCCGGAAAAAGCCCTCCTCGCAGGTCGGCAGCGCCATATCGGCGGGGGCCTTGAACACCAGGAGCGGCAGGATGCCTTCATTCACATAGCCGTAGACCTCGAGCGGCTTGTTGCCCTTGCCGGAGATCTTCAGCATGTCGGCGTGAAGGTCGGCCATGTTCGCGCTGACAAACAGCCACTGGCCGGTAGCCGTCTTCACCACGGCGCACGATTCCTTCCCCGTCGCGATGTAGTTGTCGAGCTGCACGGGGATGGGGGGCGGCGCGTCAGGCGGCGGAGCCTGGCCCTTCTTGACCTTGACCGGCGGCTGCATGCGGCCGCCCAAGCCGCCGGCGCATCCCACGGCTTCCAGCGATCGCCGTGAGCTCTACCCCCCGCCTCCTTCGGAGGCTCGGGGCGTGGTGACCTGCCCCAAGTGAGATCGCACGCGCCCTCGCTGCACGAGTCTGATCCCTCATCTTTGGGGGGATTGCGCGATCGCGCGTTCGGGTATATCATGAGCGTGGGGACCAGCGGAACTTCACGGTAGGAGCCCGGAACATGAACCCGAACCGGCTGGCCATTGCCCTGACCGTGGTTGTGGGCTTGGCGGCTTCGCCGGGCTGCGTTGCTCCGTGGACGAGACCCGAGAAGGGGCCCGTGGTGTCGGTGACCCCGCATCGCTGGGGATCCGCGCCGGACATTACGTTCCTTGACCAAGCGGGCCGGCTGCGCAGCCTGTCGAGCTTCTACGCGGATGCCACGCTGGCGGCGTTCATCGAACAGCCCTGCTCCGCGCACAACGAGCCGCTGGCCGCGGCCGCGGCCAAGCTCCGCGGACGCGTCGCCGTCGTGGAGATCTGCACTACGGCAGGCGGCTGTAAGGAGCACGACCAGTGCGTGATGCGGCGCGGGGACAGGGCGAAGAGCCTGATCTCGCTGTGCGACGGCACCGGGCTTGTCCGACAGTGGTTCGGTGTCGCCACCAAGAACGCCCTCTTTGTCCTCGACCTCTTCGGCAGCATCGTCGCCCGGGGCACGTTGGCGGATCTCGACCGCCTGGCCCGCAAGGCCGATGCCATGGCCGCCGAGGTTGAGGAGCAGCGTCTGTATGCGTACTGAAGCGTTGTTCAGGCGGAGCGGCACACATCGTGCGTCTCGAGGTGGGGCTCGCCACGCGCAACAGCGGGAGAGGAGGAGACAACCGACAGCGATGCCGCTGCTGCTGCAGGGGACGCTCAGACCAGGTCGCTCGCCGAGATAGCCGAGCAGCTCAGCCAGCTCATCCCGCCGGGCGGCCCCAGAGACGGTGAGGAGAACAGCCAATGAAGCTGTGGAAGCCTGGCACCACTCTCGCGGCCATTCTTGTCGCCGTGGTGGGTCTCGCGGCGGAGCATCAAGCGCATGGGCACGAGCCCGGCAAGGAAAACGCTGAGGAAACCCCCGCGAAGAGCGGCAAGCCGCAAACCGCCTGCCCGGTGATGGGCGGCAAGATCAACGGAACCTTCTTTGCGGACCACGAAGGCAAGCGCGTGTACTTCTGTTGCGAAGGCTGCATCGCCCAGTTCAAGAAGGACCCCGCGAAGTACATCAAGAAGCTAGAGGGCGAGGGGGTCACCCTGGCAAAGCTCCAGACGAACTGCCCGGTCATGGGCGGCAAGATCGATCCAAAGCTCTTTGCCGACCACGCGGGCAAGCGCGTGTACTTCTGCTGCCCAGGCTGCAAGGCCCCCTTCCTGAAGGATCCCGAGAAGTACATCAAGAAACTGGAAGACGAGGGCGTGGCCACCGAGGCCCCGCCCGCCACCAAGGAGAGCCACGAGCACAAGGGCCATCACTGAGAACCCGCGGGATCTTGCCCGCACCTAACATCACCTTTTCTGGTAGGGGCTGGAGATGAAAGGGGCACTGAGGACCTGGCTTGTGGTCACCGGACTACTTCTGTGTTGCGCGCCGGCGGGGGCCGCGCCCTCCGCGCACGAGCATGCACCGGCTGCGCCCGCTCCCGAAGCCCACGGCGCGCAAGAGTACTGCCCTGTGATGACTGGGAACAAGATCAACCCCGACATCTTCACGATCTACAGGGGCAAGAAGGTCTACTTCTGCTGCCTGGACTGCAAGGGCAGGTTCGAGGCAGACCCGGAGAAGTACCTGGCGCGCCTGCCGCAGTTCGCGGAGGGCGAGGGTGCCCACGCCGACAACCACGAGCATGCCGTGGGCTTCGCGTGGGGGATGCTGCTCAAGCCTCTGGGCATCACCACCCTGGTGCTCCTCGCTCTCACCGCCAGCACGGGCCTCCTGCGCAGGAAGAATCCGAGGCTGCTGCTGAAGTGCCACAAGGCGCTCGCGCTCCTCACCGTGCTGGCGGCGCTCTGTCACGCGACACTCGCCTTCCTGTTCAGTTGAGATGGCGTATGACTCGTGGTAGGATGACGTGGGAAGCCAGCAGCGAAAGGAGGCAGGGGATGACAAGGCGCCCGCGTGCATATTGGGTTCTCGCTCTTGGCCTTGCGGCGGGGCCGTTCCTGGCCGGCTGTGCGCTGCCGCGCCGTCCGCGCGAGCGGGTCGCCCGGTCCGACATCGAGGCCACGGCCGCGCGCTATCGCCCCGACGAGGGCAAGACCCCTCTGGCCGAGGAGTTGCGCGCGACCAAGGCAGAGCTTGAGACGCGCACCGTGGCGCGCGTGAGGCCCCCCAGGCCGCCGCTTCCGCAGCTCACCTCGGCCTCGGGCCTCGCCGACCTCATCCACTACGCGCTCCTCAACAACCCGAGCGTCGAGGCCGCCTTCTACGGCTGGAAGGCCGCCGTCGAGATGATCACCACCAAGCGGTCGCTGCCCGACCCCATGCTCCAACTCAATGCCGAAATCATGAAGGGCCTCCAGTCCTTCACCCCGGCGCTGATGACCCAGCCGGGAAAGATGTGGTCGGACGCCATCAAGCTCGGGCTGCGTGGCGACGCCGCCTACGAGGCGTCCGTGGCAAAGCGCTCCGCCTTCGAGGGCGCGATGCTCGCCACGGCGCTCGGCGTCAAGCGTACCTGGTACCAGCTCTGGACGCTTCAGGAACAGCTCCGCTGGACGCGCGAGGCGTTGGGGGTGGTGGACGAGATCGAGAAACTGGCCCGGGAGCGGCTGGCGGTGGGCAAAGTGACGCAGCAGGACGTGCTCCGCGCTCAAATGGAGCGCGACCGGCTGAGGAACCAGATCGCCAACCTGGAAGACTCGCGCAAGCCGATCGTCGCGCGCCTGCGCACGGCCCTCGGGATGGCGCCCGAGGAGCCGCTGGCGGACCTCAAGCCCCAACTCACCCCCACCCCGCCCGACTTCACCGAGCAGTCGCTCCTCGACACCGCGTTCGTGCGCAACCCGCGCCTGAAGGCCGCGCGGAGCGAGGTGCTCCAGGCCATCGCCCTCTTCCATCTCGCCCACAGGAGCACCGTGCCCAACTACGGCTTCGGGCTGGGCGCCAAGATCCCCACGGGCGGTGGCATGGCCAAGGCCAGCACCGCCTGGATGCCCTCGGTGAGCTTCAGCCTGCCGATCTGGCGCGACAAGATCGCCGCCGAGATCGCCGCGGGCCGAGCCCAGGTGGGCGCCGCCAGGGCCAAGCTGTCGGCCGAGGAACTCGACCTCGCCATGCGCTTCGCCGAGGTCGCCTTCCTGTGGCGCGAGGCCGACCGCAACGCGGCGCTCTTCGGCGAACGCCTGCTGCCCAAGGCCAAGGCCGCGCTCAACTCCGCACGGGCCGGCTACATCACAGGGGTCTCCACCTTCCTCGACCTCCTCGAGGCCGAGAAAACCCTGCTCGGCATCCAGGTCGAGCACGCGGTGGCCCAGGGCCAGCGCGAAGTCGTCCTCGCCGAAATGTCACTCGTCATCCTCGGCCTCTGGCCCGAGGGAATCCCGGAGATCCTTCCCCCTGACGAAAAGGGGACCAGCCAATGAGCGAAACCACCCCGACAAAGCCCCAGCGCTGGCCGACCCGAGCCGTCGAGCGCCTCAAGCACTGGGCGCTGACCGCTTGGCAGAAGGCCGGGCCTGCGACCCTGGTAGGTCTTCTTGTGATC
>Ga0307380_10000914_pt1 | contig 44397 bp, 75 predicted proteins | sample UN3MG_FD_202239 | JGI IMG/M metagenome (GOLD analysis project Ga0307380, IMG submission 202239) | Soil microbial communities from Risofladan, Vaasa, Finland - UN-3 | ecosystem: Environmental > Terrestrial > Soil > Coastal area > Acid sulfate soil | place: Finland: Risofladan, Vaasa | collected...
GCATAGTATCTCCTTATTTTTGCATCGCAGGTAACCATCCCGCTCGTAGCTTTGTTTTTGTAGGAAATAGAGCTTCAGACAAACGTGTATAGGGAATCCAGTGTCTCTCCCAGTCTGCCATCGATGTTATGTTTGCTTCGGAAAACCCATATGGACTACCACTCGCTCCCCATGCTCCATAGCCGGCCATCTGTCCCATCTGCTCAGGACTCAATTCTGCCTGTGCTCCCATAGGACGGAGAGTAGAGGCGAGTTTGCTTACATCTTGTTGTTGGCCTCTTCTTGTACGTCCTTCTGTAGTTGGCGTTGTCACTCCTACAGGCATAGATGTTTCCAGATAGTCCTTCATCCAGTTTGGCATAGGTGTTTCTTCATAACGGGGTTCGTATTTCCGCCCCGATAATCTTTCTCGTTCAGCCGTCTTGTCCTGAATCTGACGGTTTATTAACCACCTGATATAAGTTGCTTCAGGGCCAGAAAACTGCCTTAGAAGACCCCTCAAATCGTTTATTTCAGCCTCGGCTCTATTTACATAAACAGAGGTCGGAGTTGAACGCCAGTCGCCACCATATAAGGAAAGGTCGAATAACTCAGGGTGAGCCTCCATATAGCCAGCACGACCCAATGTCTGATATTCGCTTAAACTTGTCAGGAAATTCTGTTTGGCTTCTGGTTTATCCTCATAGCGTTCAAGCGTTGCTGTTATCCAATCAGCCATAGTTTTCCTCCTTCGGCATAAACTTGGAGAGCCAAGCATTGACTTCTTCTTCACCCTGTTCGTCTATCATCTTCCACAGTTCCCCGGGCGTAAGGTTGTCAAATTTCTCCTTCTGCTCTCTGGGTGTCAATTCCCTTATCCCGTAGGGTTCTTTCCCCATTTCCTTCAGCTTGTCATCTGTCTGTGTGAGCATTTTGGTTAGGCGGTTCATACTGTTCGTAAGAATGTTCAAGTTGCTAACTCCCTTGCCACTTTTTGTTCTTGTGGCGTAGCTGATGATTCAAGATCAGGCGATACTCTACCCCTTGTCTTTGCCATTTCTGTATTTATCCCTTCGCCCTGACGTGTAGGTGGAATATTTTTTACTACTTTTTGCTTTGCCTCCTGCTCTGCTTGCTCAAGTGCCTCTCTTTCCTTCTGCATACCTAACCTGTCCATAGCGTTCTTAGCAACAACGGCTTGTACGGCTGGTTGCAGCATAGCAGTCTCAGCAGCTATCTGGGCTAGTTCATCCAATGCTTCCTTCTCAGACATATCCTGATATTCTCTCAGTTCTGTCATGTGGCTTATTGAGCCGCCTGACCTCAAGCCCTTACCCAAAGCCTTTCTCATATCGTTTGCCTCTGGCGGTTCTGCTAATAACTGAACCTCACAATCATAATGCCCGCTAATATCCGTTGGTTTTATCTGCCTGTATTGTTTGTTATCCTCAGAGGCAAAGTTCTTAATCTGAATTGGAGAGTTATAGACTTTCTCTGCAATCCTGGTTCCCATGCCCATAGCAACCCCAAGGGCATCTTCAAGGTTCTTGAAGGCATCTTTGTAAGTCGGCTTTGCTGTGGCTAATAGAGTTTCTTGATGTTGCCCGCTATAAACGCCAGCAGGTCTAACCCCACTAAGCACATCTGGCGGACTAGAATAAGATTTAACCATTGCCAGCTGTGTAAACAGTCCTGAAGGCGGTTGCTCCCCTTGTAGATAACTAATTTCCGCCTCATCCTTAATATCATATAAAATCTTATCGGGGTCAGTCGGTATTTGCCCATCAGGGTATAATGTCTTAATTCGTTCAGGATTAGTACCTGTTACCTTAGTCTTTACCCACGCATACCTTGACATGATAGCGTCTATTTGAGATAAGTTCCTTACCTCCATCATGAGCATATCCTTCTTGCCCCATAGCAGAGAACGATATAAATACTCTGGTTTCCCATCGTAGTTATCATCACCCGCAGCAGCGTCAATATGCACATAAGGACAAAAACCAAAAATGTTAGGCTGAACTTCGGGCGTTAAAACAGATTCACCATCCAGCGAAAAGTATCTCCAGTAATCACTCACATAGCTAAACCATTTGACAGACTTATCGGGAGCTTTTGTGGTTGTCCATGCCCACTTGTTCCTCTCGCACATACCTTGAGCCTCGGCAACCGTGATGTTAAAACTTTCAATGACATCGTTGGGAACTAACCCTCTATGTGCTGGTGAAGCGTATGTATTTATTGGCTCTGGGACAGTTAAAAACAACGGGAAGTGAAATAACCTCTCCTCGCTATCACTCCCGAAGTAGGTGTCATCCATATTAACCTTGAGAAATACCTCCCCTCTTTTAAGGAGCTTTTTAGCTGCCCTTTTAATAGTGCGAACATCTTGCCTGAGCCAGAAGTTATAAAAGGTTTCTAAAAGAGCAACCTGCCCTCTGGCTTTATCGTTATCAGCCCTTAAGCGCACCTTGGCTTTCGGGTTATCTAAAGTAAAATGCCTTACCCCGACATCTATCCAATCTCTCGCAGTAGGAGGCATACGGGCAGGATAGTTTTTGGGGACTTTAGCATCAAAGACCAATTCGTAATAATCGTCTATTTCCTTTTGGTCTGTGTGTAACTGATTGTAGTATCCCTCGTAAGACTTAAACCTTTTCTTGATGTTCTCTACCGTTGGTGTTTTGGATGTTTCTACTTTCGCTTTTGCCATAATCTCCTCATGTTCTTACAAATGTCTTTGCTGGGGTTTGTCCCACCCATTTAAGCGGGTCAGGCGTTTTCCTTACGCCCACAAACCCGTATTTGTTCGATAGATAGTAAATCAACGCCTTGCAAGCGTGATTGTTTTTCTCAAGTGGTTTCAATGTGTTCTTATCCCTCATCCAAATCCCACCACCGTCAACGGGGGACTTCCCACCACCACACTCCGATATAAATCCTCGGCATTTAGGGTCAACAATAACCCCAGGCTGTCCAGTTATGGGATGCTGCTTCAGGTGCGTTCTTAACAGGTCAATCCCATCTTCTATGTTGACCTTCTTACTTCTTAAACTCACTCCCTCAGAAAGCCATACTTCCACAGGGGCAGCCATCGCCTGATGCTGTTTCCCCGCTATGTCAATCGCACCACCAACAACGGCGTTCCACCATATCTTCTTCTTGCACATTAAGATAATATCTTTCGTCACCACGCCTTGAACATAAATTTCGTCTATTAAGGCAATTTGTTCCCCATAATCTTGACCGACCAGAACCGCATACGCTCCTGCGTAGCCAGGATCAACCATTAGTTCAACTGGTAATTTCTCGTCAAACGAACAAGGTCTGACATGAATAGCGTTGGCGAACTCGGTTACAACCCTTCCCGTCTTAGGACACGGCACACCGCCGAACCTCTCCTGAAACCTCTCTTTAGTCATCCCCGCTTCCTGCTTCAGAATCTCAGCGTCTTCTCTCCCGCCAGGGAAGATGACTATATTAGTCCAGGTCGGCAGGGAAAAGGACTTCAAGTCTAATTGATTATAGGATTGCCCTAATTCAAACAGTTCTCTATACCAGCCGACGTAATCTTCTTCCTCGAAAGTTCCCGCCATACTCAGCCAACCTCTTTTCTCGGCCAGCCTTGTCTTTGCTCTTAAAAAGACATCATAATCAACCTGTGCAGCCTCACAGATTATGATTCCGTCAGGTGCGACTGTTGCTATCTTTTCGGGATACTTTGCCGACTTCGTTATTATCTTAGTTCCATCTTTTAGAATCATCTCGCCAGGGTCTATGTTCTTGGTAGGCGGGACTGCTAACGCCTCAAGTTTCATAAAATCATCAGCAATATGCTCCCATTCTCCTCTACAGGCTTCATAATCATTCCCCAAGAGCCAATACAATGCAGGGGACAACTTCTTTTCATAGATTAAAGAATAGTTTATGTTTATGTCCGTGTACCAGTGAAACAAAAGCTCTTTGGAATTAACCTTCGACTTCCCTGCCCTCTCTCCACCTGCGATTAGCTTATGCCTCGTCTGGTCTTTATGGATTAAATCCTGCTCTGGAGTCGGCGTGTACCCTACTAGATTAAAGATTTCTCTCTGTGCTTCTATATAACCCATTTTACTTTTTTAGCCTTTATGATATAATTAAGATATGAATACAATAACAATCGGTGATAAAATTGTTGAAGCTAAATTGCCTACGGGTGATTTCTGGGTCAAAATTGTTGAGAATCCTCAGGGTAAAGGCTTTATAATGCTGATTATGAAACCTGATGGAAATATAGTAGATAAAATTATCGTTTCGGAATTTCCCGTCTATTTACATATTCCCTGAATTACTATCTCTTGCCGTGCTTCTATATAACCCATTTAATCTTTTGCCCTATTATTGATAATTCGTTCATGAGATTAAATTCTCTAACCTATGCACCAGCTCCTCACTAGCTTCGGATATTTCATTTTCGGATATGTAACGATACCTCCCATTCATCTCCAACCTGCCTACCAATAAGTGTAGCGCTTCATGTTTGGCGGTCCGTTTAATATCTTGATAGGGCTTATCTTTATCAGTTAATTTACTGTTGAACCTTACAGTAACTACCATATCTTCTTGATTGATACTAATGTCACCAAATGAATTATCCAACGGCTCATGCTTGAAGTAAACCTTGTAGCCAGTTAAGCCAAATAGCTTTTGCCACTTCTTGAACTCACTTTGGAATAACGCAAAATCTTTGTTCATCATTGTTGTTTTTATTGCTATGGTTATTGTTGTTGTAAGATAGAAGGAAGGCTGGAGTGGGGCTGGTGAGCCAGGGCATCCTGTCGCCCACACATTAAGCATCGAGGACTTATGCCACTCTTTTGCTCACCCCAATTTAATGACAGATTAGCTACGAATTAGCTGTTCATTTCGTAAACATTATGTTAATAAACTCAAATCCTATTCTGGAGAGCGTGTGGTAGATATATTCACACAAGGGGGGTACGGCTTGGGTTTGGTCAATGGTGAAGGGGTTATAGCTCAAATAAAAAGCAATCAGCTATAAAATACTTCGCACAACGGACAATGTGCGACACTAGCAAGCTGTTCTAGTCCTCATTGCCTTCGGGGGTGTCGTCCACAGCAGCTATCAATGCCTGAGTCGCTATCTCTCTTTGAGTACCCTGGGTTAATGCCTTCTGAGCCTGCTCTTGTAACGCCATGAGCACCTTAGACGGCCCGACTTCCAACTCTATCCTTCTACCATACTCCCCGGGCTCCATTCTCTCTAATAGCCACGCATTAGCAGGCCAGTTCTGAGGCTTCTCCCCTGCTTCCTGTATCCTCCTCACTCGCTCAGATATGTTTTGCTGTCTGGCCTTTTTTAATTCCACGAAGAATTCGGAATATATCTCATCTCCATTCCCACTAGCGTTCTCAGCCCGTTTAAGCCAGTTGTAGTAGGTATCCTCATGAATACCAGCAGCAAGGCAAGCAGTTCTTATATAGTTACCCTTACTAATATGATCAAGTATTATATTCTTGGTAACATCATTTAATAGTGTTTTACGTCCCATTTATTCTGTACACTCCAGCCAATCACAGGCGACAGTTAAAGGAGTATCACCGAGCCATGTAACATCCATGCCGAACCTTCTCCCATGAAAGGCTGCACAGATTCTTGTTAATCGTTCTCTCCAGAAGGGGTCGGTTAATTTATCTATGATGTCGGGGTATGATGATTTATCTTGCGTCATACCCATCTCTTCCGTCATACCCTGCGTCATACCCTTCTTCTCCCTGTAATGCTTAGCGTTTGCTCTATTAGCTACTTTCTGCTTTTCTTTATCCTTATATGTCATTTCCCTGCTCTGTTATAGGCTCGATTTTAACTCTGAATGCTTTACCTTTAAGTAAGATCAATTTAACAGCGTTCGCCAGCTCGGAGTCCGGTATATCAAGTTTCACCCTTGAAGCACCATCTCCACTAATAGAGATTGCTGTTGAGCTATCAGGTAATGTTGCTATAAATTCTATTTGCATAATTTTATCTCCTAACAAAATTATTCTCAAAGCTGAAGGAGTGACCTCCAAAGCTAACTCATAGCTAAATTAGGGACTTGACAAGCTATGATAAGACTTGATAAGATATAGACAAGTAAACTAAAAGGAGGAAAGGAAATGCAGACAGTAATGACAGCGAGTGAGCACCTACAACACGAGGGCATTGATGAATGTCCGGAGTGCCACTACAAGAGCGACCACGATGATTGGCAATACAAGGACTTCACTTGTAAAACAGTGGTCATTTGCCCACAGTGTAAAGAGGTAATATATTTAGGTTACTCATAAGACCAGAGCATAAGCCTGGCAGAGTTTAGGAGGAGAAAATGAATCAAAAGTACAACGACAACATCACACTGGTCGATTGGGGAGACCGTCCACTCACCCAAGATAATGAGTATTATGCCCTAATGGTAACAGACCACAAACAAGGAGGTCGGGACAGGCGAAAATTCTTTGACGAAGAAAGGGGCTGGCTTGGACTGGAGGAAACTGATGGTCGCATATACATCAGCAAAAAGACCAAGCACAGTAGCAACAAGCTAAGGGGCGAGGCATTTGTCGTTCGAGTGAATAATCCCGAACTTTGTTGTATCTTGGACTATTGAGGGAACTAAAATGCCAATCCTAGTTATCTTAACACTCATTATAATATATCGTATATGTTAAACGACATTGAAAGGAGGGAAATGAAATCACTGGTGCGTTTTGAATGTCCTAAGTGTGGGAATAAATGGACAAAACAGCTAACTGAGATAGAATACACTAGCCTATTTGGAAAGAAGCCCAAACACCTGGAGCCATGTCCTAATTGTAGCCATCAATTCCCTATGTATAGCAGGGCTTCACTTAGCAGAAACTTTAATAGAATATTCCTCGGCAAATAGGATGAGAAGAATAATCACCTAACAGTCCTGACCTTATAAGGCAGGCAGTGAAGAAGGAGAGGAATAATGACATACAAAGAGGAGTTCTTTGACAAGCTAATCAAGAATATACAGCAAGTCGCAGATAAACTCACTACAGATGGAGAACATCACTTAACCCCTAGTATTGAAAATACTTGCCACTTCGCAAGTGCTCTGCATCAAACCTTCTGCGATGTAGGCGATGTTGCGGGAATGATGGGAATGGGAGCTAGTTGCGACTTCTCCCCTATCGAGAAGGAGGCAAAATATAGGGCAAGTTGTAGTCATCTTGTCTGTGAAGAGGATGTGGTTTTTGTTAGACAAAAGAATAAATTAATTCCCGTCTGCATTAATTGTTATGAAGCAGCACAAGATGCTTATAAAGAGGAGCCAAAATGACACAACCAATATGTTGCGGAACTAAAATGATGAAATCAGGCTTTGCCTGGTCCGGTCGAAAGAAAGTTCAACGCTATAAGTGTAATAAATGTGGTAAAGCCACTACTAAGAAAGCCTAGCCTCTTCTATCCTATGATATGCATGTATCTTCGCGAGTTCGGTAGCCTTATTACCCTTACTATCGGTGTATATCCTTTGTATATACTTGAACTTCATCCCTGGCAGGATAGAGTGTGAACACAAAGCACAAACATAGCTCTGCTGTGCGGTGTAGATTTCATTAAGAAACTCCTCGTCTTTTATATTTACGCTTCACTTTTCTTCAATTCCTTCATTAAGATAAATTGAGCCTCTTCAACAGCTAGCTCTTCATCTGTCCGAAATCTCTTATTAGGATGCGCCTCTCTCAAATAATCAGATTTTGATAGCTTTTTACTCTGAAAGAGCAAACCTAATTCTGCCTGACTTTTTTTCAATTTTAGGTAGGGCATCATAGCTTTAAGAAATTCAACAGCTGCCAAGCCATAAGCCTTCCATGCCCATTGTGGTTTTGCGTTAGGGTAATATTGGGAATGCTCATATTTATGAACACTCCCACCAAAGGTAAACTGCAAATATTCAATTATCCATTGTGAAGACATATTTACTTGCACATATAACTGGTAATAAGTTCGAGGGCGATAGATAGTTTTATTTATCATAATGCAGCCCTCACCATCAAAAAGTCCTGCTATATAGGCTATATCAGTTTTCTTCATTACCAGCCCAATCCTTTTGCTATTATTTTGCCTGCTTTCTTGGCAGGTCTAAGCCAGGGGAAGGGGCAGCCGGGATTATCCGTGCCATCTCCTGTTATCTCTCTGAGGTAGCTGTCATTTAAGTCAACATTTACGGGGGAATCGGCGCCTTGCCATTTATTGCGGTTATCCACAACGGCAAATGCCTGATTGACTCTAGCGTCCCAGAAGTCCCAGGTCATAAATTGCTCTTCGCCCCATGTCATACAGGTTAAGCCATTTTCGTCCCATCCAGTAAGGCAATGAGTGCAATCCTGGTGGGTATTTATATAAGAGAAAGCATAAACTCCATGACCACCTAGAAGGGAACCATTATTGCCGGTCAGGTGCCAGGGCTCACCAGCCTTGAACTGGTCAATATCGGTTTGGAATACCTGCATGGCAAAGAAAATGCCCCTGAGTAGATAGATAGAGTATTTGATAGCCACATGGTCTTTGGGTTCGGCGCCCGCATAACTATAAATTGTGTATGTCTTATCTCCAAATTCCAAGCCGTGATTACGCCAGTCTTTCATCGCGTAGGTTGCATACAATCCAGAGTCAGCACCGCCTGTTTCCCTGAGATATTCGTCAATGACTTCTTGATCATCTATCTCGATCTGGACACCCTGCTCGAACTTCTCCAAGGTAAGAATAAAGTGAGCAAAAGCAGCTTTAACACAATCCCCGTATGTATCATTCCCGAACATTCGGTCATCTTGTACCCCACCTACTGCTTCGTGAGCATCATACTCATTGGGCAAGGGAGGCAATTCCTTCAGCCTTAGAATAGCGCGCAACGGTATAGTCCTAAAGTCTATGATGGGCTTACCATCATCTTTTAACCCTGGCTTGAAAACAAAATCCTTTCTGCGATTTAAGTCCATATCACCCTAAAACCTCCATAAATGTTATTGCTATAAGCACCCCCCAGATAAATCTTCCAATTCCCATGCTTATCTTGTAATACCATGCCTCTCTTGCTAGTATTGCGTAGAAGTCAGTTTCCTTGTAGTCGTCAGGTGTTTCCTGAATAGGTGGTATCTTTTCCCCTACTTTCAGGGCAAGCCCATCTCCTAAGCCACAGACAATCATGTGCCATTCGCCCCAAGTTAGTTTCAGTCCTTCCCAAGCATCACTTAATAATCTTCGTATCATTGTATTTTCAACATATACTTGACTGCGCCCTTGATAATTGAGCCGCCGCCATATATGAGGGATAACAAGCCAAGTACCGGACCCCATATTTGAGGATAATCGGTTAGATAGATGACCGTAATGACAAAGATGATGGCTATGCAAACTCTTTCGATTATTTTTACTCCTGTCTCTGGATTCATTTTGTCTCCTTACCCATTTAGGGTATTATCTTACCTATATTTAGTTATGATTCTATTGTTAATTCGTCTCGTTCTGGACATATCTTGATAACCGGGCATCCTATACGGCTCGGTTTATAGCCTTTCTTTTCAGCGTAACTGGCATTTAGTATCTGTTCTCCCTTCGGCTGCGTATAGGCTCTCAGCCAGGATCCCGTAATAGTGGCAACCAGCTTTATACTTTTTACTCTGCCCCTAACGCACATTAATCTATCGGGTGTATGCGAGGTCATAGCATGTAGATGCCCCATAGTGTAGATATGAGCCTGAATGTCATTTACCAACCTCATTAAGCGCATCAGTCTGGCCCCTTCAGTCTGAGCAGCTCCAGCACCATGCCAGCTATGCCAGACATATTGATGGCTTTCGTTGCTGTTCTCGCGTCTGAAAGTCAGTATCACGAAACAGGAATACCCGGCATAAGGGACTTTCAAATCACGGCAGATGTTACGGGTTATGTCGCATTGATGCCTGAGATGTATTTCCTCTTCGTGATTGCCAGTTCCTAATGCAATTAGTTTGCCTGCTTCCACTAAAGGCTTGAATGCTTCAACAACCCGAATACGCTGCGATTCAACTATGTTTCCTTTTTCTACCCAGGAAGCCAGGCCATCCATGTCGAAGCGTGGGTCATTCTTAGTTATGCAATCAGCATAATCGCCTATGCCGAGAGCATAAGAGTTTTCCCTGTTGACGCACTCTATGACTTTGTTATTAAAATCACCTTCTGCTGAGTCAATAGAACCCATGTGGATATCGCCAAAGGGATAAAAGTGAAAGATGTCGTTCCATTTATACGGGATTATCTTTTCAATGATTTCCATGATGTTTTTTTCTGGTAATATGGATATGGAGTCCCACCATAACAAGAAGAAAGCAGACTACAAATACAGGAACGAATGGCAGGTTCAAATAATGAACAAGAGAACATACAATCACGCAAATAGGTAGCTCTATAAGAAGCTCAAGCCAGTTAATCATTCAGCACCTTTATTTCCTTTATCATCCCCCGGGGAATCACCACAATCCCATCCATAAATGTTTTTCCGGCAAAGAGATTATTTATTATCCCCTGAGTAATGATTACCTTGGCTTCATCTTCCCTCATTAAAAAGCCCACATTCCGCCTATCAATCGGAGCGAGGCCGACTAAAGCACCCTCTTCAAGATGAGCCTCATCACTCCAAGCATCAAGCCAAGTAACTTCGACTAACTTGTAGTCCATATCTCTCCCGTGCAGTTTGTCCACTCAAAAGGATATTGATATTCTTCTTCGTTCATTTAGATAATCCTTAACCAATGCGCTATCTTTTCCCACCATGATAAATCACGAACCTCTATCTCTTTACTATCGGGGCGAATTATTAAGGCTTTCAGTTCACCATTAACATAATCATAAAACCACACTGGTCTATACATTTAACCTCCTGAAATAGAAACAGCCCCAATCCCTGGTAGCTCATTGCCCTGCTGTCCAGTAAAGCGTCTATTCCAGGACTTACTTGGGGCTGTCGGGCCGGGGTTACTCGCCCTGGCGCTGTGGGAGACAACCCTATGGGAATCTAGACCCATAAGATAGCCTCCCGTCGTAATGCAAAAAACCCGCCGAAACGGGCTTAGGGCATAAGTGTTCCCTCTGTTGTCAAGTAAAACATTTTCAATAATCATTGTCAAGTTTCACCCCATGCACACTTGCGCTGCACCAGGCATCAGGATTGCATTTAGAATCAGGACCTAGATTTTCCATAGTCAAAGCCTCGCTGGGTCTTAGTGTTATCTTGGACACCATGGGAAATTGCTTGCTTGCACCACATTTACATTTCCCGAAGTTGTTCTTATCGAGAATCCAGAAGTGAACGCAGTTAGTCATCCTTCGGTTTCTCTTTCTCATAGAATCGCCCACCTAAAATGATATTCTTTTTAACTTCCTCATCGGTCATTTTCAGATAGCAACTTACACAAACGGTAAACTCGCAATCCTCCATCGGTTTATTACATCTAGTACATAGACAGGGCATTTTGAGCCTCCAAGTTTATATTTTTATTAACTTTTTGTTTGTTTTTCCAGCGTTTCCAGCGTTGATAACTCCCAAAATCCATCTTCTTTCGCCACCAGCCCTTCACATACATCAAGACTTCCCAAGTCTCATTGTCCAAGTCTTCTAGTGCTACTCCTCTTTTGCATTCAGATACTAAAAGCTTGCCATCTTTACCCGTTGTCTCTAGTCTCTTTTCCACTTCGGCAATAATAACCGCAGGCTTCACAAAATAGCCTTCATTGGCAACCCTCCTTCCCTTTTCCTTGTCATATGCACTATATTGCATAGGCCACTTACCGATATGCAGGATGTCCGAATTTTCCAATATCCACACGACTTGAAACGGGCAGAATCTTAAATCGGCAAACAGATAGCCATCCTTGCCAACACACTCTCTATAATCTTTACAGTGCCGACAATCCCCGCTCATACTAACTCCATAACTAACTGTCTCCCGATAGCCTCAATCACATTCACCGTTACTGCATTGCCGAGGCATTTATACCTTTGAGTATCACTTATTCCTTCTGTCCACCCATCAGGAAAGCTTTGTAGGCGTTCACATTCTAGAGGGGTTAGTCGCCTTATGTTCCTTGTTGATTGTGGTTTGTCTGTTCCCCAACTTACCCCTTGTCTTAATTGACCATCCGTTTGTAAGGCTTGAGCAATTTCGGGGACAAATATGTTTAATTTGTTATCTGGGTGTGCATTGGGCAAACAAGCCATCAAGCCCTTTGGGTTATATACCCTATCTTGTTGACTCCCATAGCCCTTGCCACTTACATCAAATTGTTCCCTCATTATTCCCCTACCATCTTCATCATTTTGGATATAACCTTCTCCGATAGGAAATACTTTTGGTCTGGGTTTTCCTCTAAGATGTCCGATAATAAACACCCTTTCCCTGTTCTGTGGCACCCCGAAATCCTTGCTGTTAAGCACTTGCCACTGACAGTCATACCCCAATTCATCCAACGATTGAAGGATTGTCGTGAACACAAATCCTTTAGTTCCACCGATGATTCGGTGTCTTGCCAATCCTCTAGCAGAAAGTTCTCCTGTTTCGGAATCAAAATCATCTTCATCCCAAAATTCTGGGCTAACTGTATAAGATGCTGAAAGTAATCCCTTAACATTCTCAAGGAATAGATATTGAGGTTTCTTAATCCGTATAATTCGGCATATCTCAAAGAACAATGTCCCTCTAGTATCTTCAAATCCTCTTCGCTTCCCAGCAATGCTGAAAGATTGGCAAGGAAATCCCGCACAGAGGAGGTCGAAATCTGGTATGGTATCAACATCAGTTGTTCTGATGTCCCCCTCGTGGAGTGTCCCATCGTTCCAATGTTTGCGGTAGATTTGGCAGGTGTATTTGTCGTTATCGTTTGCCCAGACACAAGTAAATGAGGGGTTGAATCTACCGTGAAGGCGTGTTCCTTTGACATCAAGGGTCCCGTCCCACCTTTCTTGGGATTCCCCTTGCGAGGGCTGTGTGATAGTATTTGCCCGTTCAAGTCCAAGTCTAAACCCTCCTCCTCCGCAGAAGAAATCGGCGAATCTTATGACTAGCATTCACCCTTCCCTCTCTTGAACATCAACAGAGTATCCGGGCTTCTGGCGCATGATCTTGTCTATCTCCGCGGTGTCCTCGATCTTCGTCTCGCACTCGATAGCCCGCTTGTCCTGTGCCGGCGGTGTCCACTTCTTGCCCATGAACTGCTTATAGAGCTCAGCCCACTTCTCTTTGCCTTTCTCTGATAAGAAATCTACAAATGTAGCCATCGTCGTAATAAAAAAGGCGAACCCCCAGGTTTCCCCGGTAAAGCTCGCCTCCTGTTTCCCAGGTCAGCTTAGAACTATGCTAGTTTAATCATCTCTTTTGCCTTGATGTCTCCGTTGATGTCTCCACCTATACTTCTCTACCTTGATTGCCTCGTAAAGCTCATCACCTTTATTTGATAGTTCGTTCATTACGACTACCTGCCCATCCCACCCATTCTGAAGAGCTGCCATTGCCAGCCCTGATACTGGCTTGCCCCTTGAGGCAAGATAGTTCATAAAATCTAAAACAGTGATGTTCATTACTTTAGCAAACCCGCTTTTCGCGCAAACTTATCAAACATAATTGTATCACACCCGGTCCCATCATCTGAATATACCTCTGCCTTGACGGGAACTCCGTCCTGGAAAACTAGCTCCCGGATATGCCCGTAGGGATGAAGTTTCCCCCACTCAATCAAGGCCGCCTGGAGAGGGGTTAATCTGCACTCTATCAACTTTACGCCGTCAATCATTTTCTAATGAGATATATTTGTCTTCCGTTGGGGAATAGTGGAAATGACAATCATCTTCGGCAATCTTTTCCCCCGTTTGAGCATCCCAAACCTCAACGATACGCCTGAACGGAGAATCCGCTATCCCTTTACCTCTTAGACTTAGTATCGTTACGACACATTGCTTAACAGTTACTTCGTACATTTATCCCTCCTTATTTACTCCAAAGTCCATTACTTCGGCAATCGCCCCTGAAGAGCTAGTTTCATTCCTATTTCTAGGTCTAAATTGGTCAAGTGTTCATAGGGATAAAAGGGTTTCCCATCGGTGGCAAACAAGATAGGTAGGTTCTTATCAAATGGTATGAAAACCAGTTGCGAACCTAGAGCCTCTCCACCCATACGTTCCAGTGTGCAGAGTCTGTCCAGTAGTTGAGTTAGTAAAGATTGAACCTCTTTATCCTTAAACCATTCCTGCATTTTTACCTCCTATCTTGATAATAAGGCTTATTCAATCAACGCTCCTTTGTATCCCATTTTGTTCTGCGATTATAAGGTCTCCGTGGTGATTGCATTGAACAATAACTTTTATAGGTGCAAACTAAATGAGATTGCTTCGTAGCTTTCGCCTTGGGACATTCTACCCAAGGTGGCTTAAGACAAAGTGTTTCAGTTTTCAATCAACGCTCCTAAAATAATCTCTTTTGAGGACTAGTTCCCCGCATACTTTTCCTTATTCGTTTATTAGAGTGGTCGGGGAATCCCTCAATAATACCAACCTCAGCTAGGGTCACTGGCTTCCCTGCTTTTTCCGATAAAGCCTTCTCCAAATCAGTAGAAACTAGGCAGTGAAAGCAATATCCACTTTCTCGCTCTGGGCATTTAGTTCCGCATCTTTTACAAATCATTTCTCAATCAACGCTCCTGCTTTAATAGCTCCTTGGCATAATCTAAAAAGCTCGGCAGCCCCTCAAAATTGCCATACGCCACAGTCTCATTATCCTCATCCCTGATTGTTATGGTTTTAACCTCGCCATTAGATAGCTGAACTGTGAAATGTATTTTGGTTCGTGGTGCTTCCCAAGCCCTCATCATTTCATTGAACGCATTACAAGCATCTTCTAGGGTATGATATATTTGACCTCCACCAACCTGAATCTCAATTACTTTCGCTTTCATTTACCCTCCTTTAATAGCTCCTTAATCTTCTGAGTAAAGTCAACTTTCAATTCCTCTAACTCTGGGATGGTAAACTGCTTTATCTCTGTGGCTTTATCTTCTAGCTCATTAACTTCTTCCTCACTGTAAAGTGCTATCAATGCCCGCCTATATTGAAGGATATTTCCGTCAAGAAATACGTTGCATCGGGGACATTGTGCGTTCACGTTCATAAGGTTAAAAAGAGTTGCACTATGCCTACAATCAACAAGGTGTCCCGCTTGGGCGGTTTTATAATCAATCACACGCATACACGAGATACATTTGCAATACGTGAGAGTTCCTGTAGTTCTCAAACAATCACGCAGGCGAACATATCTACTCAGAAGTTCACGGCACTCCTTCTTCAGCTTCTTTACGCTCTTATGCTTAGGTTTCTTAATAGCTAAAACCTTTATGTTACCTCCAATTTGCCTCTGCGATTATACTTATGCATTAAAACAGCACGTGCCTCTTCAACAGCGTGTTCCTCATCTGATTTTTTACATCCTCGCCTTCTTGCCTTTTGGAACTGCATGGCTAATTCTGCTTGGGGTCTTTTTATCTTCAGATAAGGCAAAATAAGTTCAAGGAATGCTAAGGCATGCCTATCGCCTATTATCCACACCCAACTATCTTTCCAATTGGCGTTTCTCTTGCCTGTTTGCTTGTATATGGTTCCTCCATAGCTAAACCGTAACCATTGAAGAAGCCATTCATTTGTGTTAACAACTCTAACATCTAGATAAAAATAACAACCCCTCTTCATTTTTTGCCTTTTGACTTTGCCAATTGTGATACATCCTTCCCCGTCTACAATACCTGCGGTATAGGATAATTCTGCTTTAGCTATTACTGTCATTTCTCTACTCTTTTGAAGGAATAGACAAATACCCATAAGCCATTTATCTTCTCTAGGATTGATAAAGCTAATTCGCCACCTTCAAGTTTTAGTTCTTCGGGAGATAAAGGTAGTCTTAATCTCTCTGCCCTTATATCTGTTATCTTGATAAAGTAGCGGGCTGCCTCAGCAGGAATACATCTTGCTTCTAATACATCAGCTCGCCAGCGCCATTTAAGGTTAGGAATAATTGAACCATCTCTATAAATTGCCCCGTTTGTATCATAATTTAGATAGATTGCCTCTTTGATATAGACAGCCTCGCCGACTTGGTAGCGGGACTCATAACCACAACTTATTTTGTGCTGTGTGGCTGTATGCCCACCAAAATCCCATCGGCCAAATTGATTCTGGGCACCCCTCTCTGCCCAGAATGGCGGCTGTGGCTTAATCACCCTTCGTGTCATCCATTCTCTATCATCCTCTGCAATAGCCTTAATCTTCCAGTCCTTAAAAAGTGTTCCGTTCATGCTGCCTCCTTTAGCCATCTTCTAAATATTTAGATTTCTTTTCTCTGTGAGTTTTGCCATATTCAGCTTTCTTAACCCATTGACAATTCATGCACAGCGTTTGAAATCCATCTGGATAATTATTATGTTCAATCCAGCTATAAATCTCCTGCTTAAGTCCTTTCCTGTGCCTAGCTCCATCATTCTCCACATGGTCAAGCGATAGGCAGGCCAAACGACTCTCCCCACACATTACACACGCTAACTTCCCATTGCCATAATGTGTTAAAACCCTTATCTTTAGCTTCTCTCTGCATTTACGCTGTCCCTCTAATTTCTTATAAGAACGCAATGCTTCAATCTTTCTCAACTTATCCTTGTGTTTCTCGTAATATCTCCTATTGTGTTCCCGCACCTTATCGGGATTCTTCCCTTTCCAGAGTTGATGTTTAGCTTGTTGCTCCTCTTTGCTTTTATATCCACCATATAGCCTCTCTCGTTCCTTCATATTTGAATTATAGCATATCCTTATACCGAATTCAAATAATGCCCCTTGAGGGATTGCCACTCTATTTCATGGATATTTATTATCTTCGGTGTCTTAATAATGATGCCATCCATTCGTGGGTGTTCACCCCCTCCCATATAGTGTTGTTCAATCTCCCCAAATATCTCCCTTGCTACCTCAGCCTTTGCTTGCTTAAATAAATAAAGGATTGCAACAACCTTTAAGTTTAGCCATTCTTCACTATCAGGTGGCAGGCAGCTATATGGCGGTTTTGCATCTACAGTTTCCTCCATTCTGAGAATTCTTTTTAATCGTTCTTCATCGCTTAATGTAGGTGGCTTCTCTTTCATTTAATCCTCCTTCTCATTTTTATAACGAAGTTTACCTTCTGACCATGTGTCCGTATTTGCCCTTGATGTATTTGTCAGGATCGCTCTTGCCCTGGACATAGTTTTTCCCGAATCGCTTCCAGTTCTTTAAGATGCCGGTCACATAGCGCCAGGTTCGATTTTTCCGACTTACTGCTTCATGTATAGCATCAATCACCCAGGCGGCCGAGAATATGTTGATAGTAGCTTCTATATCTTTCTCGATAATCTCACTAAGCGATTCCTCTTCATAGAGCCCTGCAATCTCTTTCTTGTAAACCTCAATAACATCTTCTTTAGATAAACTACTACTTTCTTCTTTAGTTTCCTTTTGTTTACTTTCCTTTACTTTACTTTGTGTATTATCGGGTGTAGTTAAAAGGTTTTGTGGTGTAGTTAAGAGTTTAAGCGGTGTAGAATGAGGTTTTAAGGGAATATCTCTTCTCCGGTTGCGATAGACCTCTGCCACATTGTCAACTAGGTGTTGACACCAAATTATCTTGTCCTGCTCCCATAGCTGTTTATCAATTGCGCCCATTTCTACAAGTAGTTTAAGCATTTCTACACCCTGTAATTGATTAACCCGTGCCCGTGCTAGGAGAAGCTGCCACTTATTAGAATTAGAGCAGTCAATAAAGTGTCCTTCACTAGACGCTAACCGCTCCAGGAGTTTGAACCAGAAGGCATAGCCATCATTGCCGAACTGCCCCTCAAGGACTGTCAATGTGTCCCCGGCGCTGGCATCAGCGTCATGCGGGAAGTATTCAACTGTATCCTTCTGTGTTCTAGCCATTAACGCCTCTCATAAAAGCCTTCATCGCTGCTGGCCTTGACCAAGTTCTCGCAAAGTCCCTCCACTCTTTGGGATAATCTATCCAGTTGTCTGCCGGCTGATAGAGTTGGGCAAATGGCATGGCCCCAGCCTCCCACACCAGTTCCATCCTCTCCCTTGCGTCTGATAAGGTTTCGGTTTCATTGAACTTCAATAGAACGTAGCACCGCACCTTGTCTCTTGGAAGTTGAAGTAGCGCGATCGCCTTCCGTAGTGGCTTGATTGCTTCTGGCGTGTCGGCAGCAAGAAATACCTGTTTTATCCTTAGCGATCTTATCTCCTCCGCAATCTCGTCCGTCAAGCATCGGCTATCAAGACCACCACTCAATTCAATCTGATGTTGCTTTCGTAGCATAGAAAACACGTTCGCTAAGTGAGCTCTGGAACATTGGAGTACATTGTTGTCTTGGAGGACATTACCCTCTCGGATTGGGAGTTCTCGTATCCTATCTTCCCTTTGGTGTACGAGGCACCAAGGGCATTGGTTGTTGCAGCCTCGGCTTGTGAAGGTCACGCCTTTGCGGATGTACATTCCGGGGATAAAGCCATCGCTTGCAGAACCAAAGGCACAACCACCCACTTTAACAGTCGGGTAGTATTGAGTCCAGGCCAACCGTAGAAGTTCAATGCAGTTCTCGCCAGTTTCCTTGTCTTTCCTGTCCCTGTCCCAAGTAAAGGTTGTGGAGATATGAACTTCATCGGCAACTGGGCGAATCAGTGGGGGGGTACCCACAAAGGCATAATCATCCCTGGGTGTCATGCTGGTTCGCCTGGGGAAAACCCGTATAATCCTCATTTACTACACCATACAAGGGGGAGACTGGCCTCCGCCGGGATCAGTCTCCCCAAATCAAAAAGAAGGAACGAAAAGAAGGTATTAGTCATTTAGTCTCCTTATCATAAAGATTACAAGTGGATTTGTGTGTTCTGGGGTCTCTGACTAATATTTGCCTGATTCGTTCTGGGTTTTCACACATATTGCCATACTGGTCAGAATATAAGAACCTACATCCTTTGCACCAATCATTCCCTAGAAACCAATCCTGTATGAAGTTACGAAGCCGAATCCCAAACTTCATTTCCTCTCCTTTGCAAGAGCAATAATTCATAATCCCAACTTCTTAACCTTATGTTCAGGGCATCGCCATTCCATTTCTCGGACAGCCTGCGTTTCCATTAACTGATAAGTTTCCCCATGTTTTTCCGCATACCTTTGAGCTTTTGCAAGTGCGCTAAACATTCTAGGAACATTCAAAACGGCACATACAAGGCAACCACAGGGTTTCAGAAACACATGGGTCTTAGGTTCTTCTGTCATAATTCCCTCCTTATTCATAATCCCCATTCCTTGAGTTTGGCTTGCCATTCATCCCAATTAGCTTTCAGGCAGAGGTTATAACCACCCTCTCGTCTAGACTCCATCCACTCCACCACATCCTTTCTTCCCTCTTGCCTAGCAGACTCAAGATATGCAGCACATCTTCTAGCACTATCTTCTACTTCAGATTCTCTCCCTGCCTTGAAGAATATAGGTGCAGTGATTTCGGCTTGGGCTTCAAGTGCCTCGTTGAATTTTATAAACGAATAACCCTCAGCCGTTAATTCAAGAACATTCACTTTGGTTTCCTTAATCTTTTTATAGTGTTCGTATAGAACATTAAACCCCATCACAGTATCTATTGCTTCCATCATTCCTCCTTAAAGCCGTTCAATCCAATAAGCCCTGCCAGCCTTTTTAGCTTCGGCGACATTTTCTTGGTGCTTTTTACCACTTCTATGACGAGCTAACCCCATGCTGTAAATAGTTTTTCTACAGGCGTAACAATGATGCCGATAACTCTTATAAACCATCATTCACCTTCCTTTAGGAATTACTTTAACGAAGCCTGCATCCTTAATCCAACTTGGTGGTTCTGCGTTGATATAAGTACACTTCTCCGTATCGCCATCCTGATAACAAGGAATAACTATAGTCTGGTCATCTGCCCTTATCTCTATGCCATCAAGAGAGAGGATTTGGTCGGCTCCTTTATAGAAAATATCTTTAGCACCTTGCGAATAATCCTCCCAGTCCCTATCAGTAAAATAATCTTCACCTGTAAGTTTTGCTATCGCTTCTTTTACTCGTTTATATTCTTCTGCCATTCTTCACCTTCCTTTAATCTCTCCCTATTCTGAGCGGGGGACAATGCCCCTGCCCGAGGTTGATGCCTTATTCAAGTCCTTTTGCCTCTTTTATCTTCGCCCAGGCTTCATCGAGGTCTGTTAATTCGAGGAAACCCTTGATGCTCAAAATCTCATACGCTTCATGTGTGCCGATTTTGTGCTTCATCATTAAACTCTTTAGTTCTGCTATGTTCTGGACCTTCTTGCCAGTGGGGGGAGTTTCTGAAAACAAATCTTCAGACTCCTGAGTCCCTGAGTCCTTTTGAACTGGCTGTGCAGGCGAAGCAACCTTATCGCTTACTTTCAGCCATGTTAAAAACAAGTCGGCTGTTTTAGGTATATCTTTTAGGAGTATCTTATCTGCCACAGCCAAGTCTTTAGCATAAGCTAGTATCATTAACCTCGCTGTCTGCTCCAGTTCTTCGGGCGACTTCCCATAGGAACGCCCAGTTCCCTTGCTTGATACTGGCTGTCCGTCAACATAAATCTGGACAACTTTATGATTTGTATATTCTCCCCTTATCTCTGTTTCTATATCGGCGCTGATTGTTTGCCCCTCTTTAATTGCTTCAAAGAGGCTGGGTCTAAAGGTGAAATATGAATGCTTCTCCTCCTGACCCTTAATAGTGAAGGACAACTTGGGAATCTGCTTATCCCCGACCTTTTTGATTTCTTCGACTTGTGTTATCGTTAAGCTCTTGCGTTCACTCATTTATTTAACCTCCTTTATGGGATGGCAATGAGGGGCATATATCCAAAATACACCTCTATCTGCATTTGGAATCCAGCTAAGAGCAGGGCTAACACTATTATCAAGAATTTCCCTATATCGAGTTTCCTTATCATCCCAATGTAGCGGCTGGACTGCTAACATATTGCCTTCTACTTGGAGAACCCTAACTGGCTTGAAGGGAACAGCTTTACTTACACCATTCCAGAGTATGTGGTGCAATCCGTTAGGCATACCGCTACCATCTCCAGGGGTGATAATATCCCCCACTTCAATTTGCCGAGTGATAGAACCACGTCCCCCACACTGCTTACAAGTTTCTGTAATCTCCATGTTTGCCATTTACTTAACCTCCTTTATAAGTTCGGGGTTTTCCCAAACGTTGCCGATGACTTCAATATCATTTTCATCATTGGCTAGGTGGTCAAAAAATATGTATTCATTCGAGCCAAACCAATGACCGACAACTGCTCCTAATTCATACCTAACTACCAGATTCATTCCCCTATGGGGGAAAATATCCCCCTCATAAATCTCCTTGCCGTTCTTGTCTTTGAGTCCTGTGTATTGCATAAGTTCACAACTTACTCCAACCTTAAAACCTGTCGTCTCTCGTTGATTAGGCAAATAACCGAATGGGGTTCTAGCCCAAAGACCATCTTCTCTAACAGTTAACTCGGCAACTTCAAACATCTTTCCGAAAGCCTTATCCCAAGCTCTAAACTTAATCTCTCTCATTTCTCCTCCTTTTGTGCTGCGACTAAGATTTTGGGAGTATAGTCCTGGCATCCGCTAGTAACTGGCGATGCTGTCTCACTCCACTTATCTTTCTCCCAGGGGTGCTCTTTACAGTTCCCCTTCCATTGGGAAGTTGTGTACCATTGACCGCAGTTTCGACATCTTCTCATCGTTCCCTCAAACCATCCTCGTTGTGTATTCGGATATTCTCGCCCCCACACTTAGGACATTTTATTGGCTCTTTAGTATTAGGATTGATTATGCAACCGCAATCTTCGCAACTCATCGTTCCCCCCAAATCCAGTCATATTGTTCTCCAAACTACTGGCGGACTTTCAACCACACCATAACTAGTAGATGCCAGTATGTAAGCCCTCTTGCCTTGATTCCCAAGCAACCCCAATAATCTCTCGGCCTCTAATCTGGCTTCATTAAGGACTAAGTGCATCTTTGTCGGTCCGCTTTTGCCTTCAATCCATACCATCCAGAATTTATATTCATCCATCTTAGTTTTCCCTCCTTCGTAATGCTTGCTGGGTGCACCCTAGGCATATTCTCGGTCTCCATCTTTTAGTTGCCATCGTTCTCCTTTCTTTCGGCTTTGGCTAGAGCCTGATTGCCCTGTATGATTGCCTCCCAAGGTCGCCCACTTTTGCTTGGGAAGAATGTCCTATCCTTTTCAATCAGCATGGCAAATAAAATATCTATTGCCTCATGTTGTGCTTTCAGTGCCTCATACATATCAGGGGCTGCTGCGATTAGGTGGGCGTTGGCTTCGTCTTCCTTTTGCGTGGTCGGTTCATTTGTCACAATACATATTAATCGACCTTGCCTATCTAGGATTGCAGTATCATCAGGTTTAACTGCATTTTCTAGGTTGAATTTTTCGAGTGTCCATTCTCCTTTTGTGTAATTCATTTCACTCCTTTCTTATCTCTGAGATTTTCCTAATTCAGTTCCGCACTCCTCACTACCATTTCCCAGGCAAAGGTTTTGCTCAGAAGGTCAAATGCCTTGCACTCTGCACCAGTAAGACATCTTCTATCCAAGCAATCCCGGCAGATTTCCCTTCTTGTCTTTTCCTGAGCCAGGGGCATCACCCCCTCTAATGCCTTCTGCTCTATTAGCTCAGTAGTTAATAGAGTCTTGCTCTTCCTTTTTAAGCGGTGTATAATGAACTTAATCAATTACTACTCCCCGGAGCCAGAAGCGATGAGGTCGCCCCTGGCTCCCTCTTGTATTTGCTTATGACCATTCGACCCATGGCGCAGAAGCTTCCGTAGCTCTTTAAGGTTGTTAGGCAACTTGCCCGGGGTATCCAATCCCTCCTTTTTATATTGAGCTATAAGAAGCTGTTGCTGCCTGATTACTGCTAAGGTAGGAAGCCGGGACCTTCCACCCTTTCTGCCCCACTCACTCATACCCTCATGCCCATACCGGCTGAAGGTTACATACCCACCTAAGCACCCGCGTTCTGCATGGGTTAGCTTCTTCTTCTGATGATAGAGTTCGTCAAAGCACTTTGGCAGGGGACAACTAAGACAGAACTCCTGTGCTTCAGTTCTAAGCCGCTCATTAAAAGGCTTTACCATTCTGTTATCCAAGCCTCTTATCAGCGGGCAGTCGCGGTTCTTTGTCTTTGTTGTCATTTCCTTAACCTCTCTCTAATCCTTGCCAGTAATCCCACACAAAACCTCTTCAAACCCCTTCCTTGAGGCTCTGGGGGCTGTCTGAAGGGGATTCTGGTGGGAAGGGTGTCGGATATTTCCACATGCATTAACCTTTGGTCAACTGCCCTCAAGAATTTGATACCTGGATTTCTTTTTCCACTTTTTATCTTTGCCCAAGTTGACCTATCCATACCTAGAAATAAGGCAAATGCAGTATCATTAAGGTTAGCTTGTCTTTGCTTTTGCTTTATCGCTTCTATTAAATTATTCATTTGGTTTTGTCTGTTTTAACCTCACCTGTGGAAATTATAAACCCCTAGTAGACTTTTGTCAACACCCCCTTAGCTTTGGGAGAAAAATTAGAACAAAATTTCTGTTTTGTATTTGCCCTCTACTACAATTAGAACAAATGTCTAGAAGATAAGACCTTCCTTTTTAATCTACCTTCTTGTAGAATTATTCCACACTTGAAATTATTAAATGGGGGTGCGACAATAGTCTACAGGGGGACAAGATGGAAGAAGTAGGTGCATTGATAAAAAGGCTCCTTAAAGAAAAGGGGTTGAGCCAAAAGCAACTTGCAACTCTTTCTGGTGTGGACAGGGGTTATATTAACCAACTAGTGGCTGGCAAAGAGGGAAGCATATCACTACGGATTGCGAGGAAGTTAGCAAAGGGTCTTGGGAAACCACCAGAGATCTTTCTACAAAATGGCATCCAATCACGCCCTGAGACTCTCGAAGAACTCCTAGATCGCTTGAGGCTCGCTGCCCCCCGGAGCATTCCAGTTTACTTAGATTACCCTTTTCATGCTGGGGATGGCGTAGGGCCAACGGATTATGTGTATCGCCACCCTAAGCGTGCCAATAGGAGTGCCGAGGGTTATTTAGTTTATGGCGAATGTCTTGAGCCAGTGGTAGGTAATGGGGATATTATTATTGTTGACAGAGATGCCGTGATACTTAATGGCGACCTCGTGGCTTGTGTTGTAGATAACAAATTATGCGTAGCTCGTCTTAGAAAGGTAGCCGATGAATTATGGCTAGAGACCAATACATCTAAATTTAAGTTTGAGGATTGTCAAATGGCAGCCCCGGTCATAGAGATAAGAAAGAGGCTGAAGTGATACCCCTAGAACATCCTTGCTAGTTTTTACGGGCAAGGACTGGCAGTCAGAAGGTAGTGGGTTCGAATCCCATCAGCTCCACCATGAACGTAAATTGGGCAAAGAATCAGGGAAATGGGCGTTTAATACCCTCTGATTTTTTACGGTTACTATCTAGGGAGATGGTTTTAAGTCATCTGATTTCCAAATCCGTAGCTGAAGCATTAGGGGAATTTTTAATAGACCTCAAAATCGAGGAGAGAAGCCCCAAGACCATTTTATTCTACCGGGATCGGCTGAAGTGGTTTGTTAATTTCATTAAACCCGATACATTATTAAATGATATAGGCACCGGCGACATCAAGTATTTTTTCAGCACTCAAAACAGCACACATATTTACGCCTACCATGCTAAGTATCGAGCCCTCAGAGCTTTCTTAAACTGGTGCGTTAAGCAGAACTATATCCTGAAAAGCCCGCTTACCTTCAGCCCCCCAAAGCTCCCTGACATTATTAAGCCAGCCTTTACCGATGATGAGTTGAAGTCAATAATCAATGCCTGCACAGGCTCATTGGGACTGCGAAATAGGGCAATGGTATTAGTCTTGATTGACACCGGGATCCGCCGTGAGGAGTTAGCCAAGATTAAAATAGTGGACATCAACATCGAGGCCCGCCTTATATCAATAATAGGTAAGGGCAGAAAGCAAAGGCTAATGCCAATCTCATCTCGAACATTAAAAACCATCTGGCAATATCTGAAAATAAGGGAAAACCCTAGTGAGTCTTTATGGCTCACCGAAGAGGGCAGACCGCTTACCGGGAATGGCGTTGGCCAGATGATTCAAGACTTAATGAGTCGCGCTGAAATAACAGGCCACAAAGCCAGCGCTCATGTTTTCCGTCATACCTTCGCTAATGATTGTCTTGACAATGGGATGGACCCATTAGACTTAATGTATCTCTTAGGCCATGCCTCCCTTAAAATGGTAGAGAACTATTCCCGAGCTCACAAACAGCGCCGGGCATTAAAGGCTCTGGGAAAACAGCATCCGGTTGATAGGCTTATAAAATAAGGACTTGACAGAATTTCAGAAAAGTTTTACAATATAACAAATGGACACTTCAGAAACTTATATCAAGATGCACCTAGCTTTACCCAAGGAACTTCGGGAAGAACCACAAGAGGGGGATTATTACTATGATAAGGAAACTGGCAAAGTTGGCGGTAGAATGGGTGAGGTCTATTTCCCTACTGATAAAATGATTAAGCTCTATGAGCAAGACCAGTTGCAGGCTATGGTGAATGAGTCACGACCTTACTTTCTCTGGATGAGTTTGGATATAGAGGCTAATTCGGGACTTGCCCCTGATATGGGATGGAATGACTACTGGCAGTCTTTTACCTCAATGGAACAACTCTGGCTTGTCTTCGTGATGAAAGAGAAATACAACAAGGTCTGGAATGGCGAGGACTGGATTCTAAATGAAAATTTATAGTATCAAAGAAGCAGCCCAGAAATTAGGCATTACTCCCAGTGAAGTGTATCGCCTGAAAGACATGGGCAGAATCAGGGTAAAAAAAATCGGTGCTCAATATACCATCTCAGAAAAGGAAATAGAGCGGTTTAAAAAGGCTCATTAAATAAAAAAATCCCCCTGGTTTTTCAACCAGGGTTTTCATCTGCGATTTTAGGGGGGTAAAATCTTCTGGGAGTATAAAGAGGCAGGCGAGTATCGTCAATGCCCTTTCTCGGGCTTCTCAGGGGCATCCTGGCTCAAACCAGACGCAGAATAGACCATTGTATCAAGGTCCTCTGTCGTCTCTTGAAAGACAAAACGAGTGGTATCAAGGGGGATGCCGTCATTGCGCATCCTCTGAATAAGTTGATGGAGTTCATCTTTATACTGGTCAATGAGCTCGGGGTTATCGGGCATTATTTTTTCTTTACCACCAACTTACTCTTGAGCCGACCGCAACGATAATCAATGCGATTATAGAAGTTATCAGGGTTATTGTTTGCCAGTTGGATTTCCATCTTGACTTTGCACTATCGCAACCCGGCGTAACTTCAAGTATGGTAAGTCTCTGCTCATGCTTAGCGATTGTATTATTTAACTTTGCCAGGTGGTCAACGGTCTCATTACCTTGTTGGGCTAGGAGTACCAATAGTTCTCTATCTGATTTAGTTTCAAAATTAATATGAGTCATATTGTCCTCCTATGTCTGATATAGATTCCAGCAGGAAATAGCAATTTCATACTCGACTATCCTGCCCGATTCGTCAGTAACACTTCGGACACTAGTGGCATTGGGGTCGAAGGTAACATAGTAGGTTTGGGCATCAAGTCCCACCAGTGTAATAGTGCTACCATCTGCCAGAGTGCGAAGTTGCGTCATAACAGTAGAAATAGTTTTTGTGGTGACAACATCACCATCCGATTCCCTTGTGGATGCTGCTGCCTTAATCGTCATGTCTATTTTATCTTTTAGTAATGACGGTGGTTGTTTGAATAATTGCTGAACGCTCCACTTCTTCTGGCCATTATCGTCTGATGCAAGCATATATTCGTAGCTGGTTGCACCAAGCGTGAATGTTATATCACTACTCATATCTTTAATTTCTCCTTATTCATAAATTGACCAACAAGTGATTGACACGGCATATTCTGGCTCCCTGTCCTTCTCGGATATTGTCGGTGCTAGGCTAAACCCACTTCTATCAACCCTCACAAGGCGTTCCACCCTGTCTAATCCCACCAATGTAACAGGAGTGGTTTCCGTTGCGATAATCTCTAGTTGGCCTAAAATCTTATTGGCTTGCGTCAGCTCCACCCCACCACTCAAGGGAATGTTCTGTTCCTTGATGGCAATCATCATCTCAATCTTTTCCTTCGCCATTGCGGGGGCTGATTGAAACAATCTCGTTACCTGCCACGCCTTCTGACCGTTCTGTTCAGCTAGGGTAAAGTTATACTTTGTTCCCTTATGGTCGCCTGAATTTGTTATGAATTGAACATCACTTACTTTCATTCTATAACTCCAATAACCTAACCGTACACCACCAGTTTTCGGGTCTTATTATTTCTTCACCATAGGCTAACTGCACATCATATCCATTTCTGGCAAAAACGGTGCTGTATTCCGTGCTATCTGGGCCAACAACCGTCATCTTCCCATTCGCCTGATACAGAGTTAGCAGGTTAGATAAATCAGTTGCCACTGTCCTTGCTATCCTGCTGCCGTTCCGTTCCCTGATGTAAGGTGCGACTAATATAGTGGCTACTATTTGCCTTTTCCTAGTTGCCTGTAGAACCGCAAAACTTACATACCCTCCGCCTGTGCCATAGAGGATAGGGGTATAATCATCATCGGTAGTAGCCATAGAATACTTATAGCGTATCCTTTCTGATGATAACCCTACCGTTCTGCTATCAGTCGTTTCAGATGGGTAATTGCCATCGTCTAAAGCACTTGTAGTACAGGCTGCCAAAGCTGTCCACTCTCCACCTTTGACCTGATAATAAGGCGTGATACTTGTCTTGCCTGTAATGCAGATGCTTGTGATGTCTTTGGATTTCCAAAACTTATCTTCTGTCGGAAAATTAGAAGTCTGCCAGGGAGTGATGAAATCCCCTGAAGCCTCACACTTAAACCCGCTTTCAAGATAAACAGCCGAATATCCGACTGGCACAATAAACGGGAGAATACCGTCAGTATAAGTATCTGTGCCGGCGTATAGTCTCTTAGCACCGCTTAAAGAGGAAATAAGCATTGTCGTTATGTCGTTAGATGTCTTGTCATATAATGGATGCCAATACCAGTCGGTATCGTTATCAACAGTCTCCCACCTGCCAGCAAGGATTTTAATGTCAGAGCCGTTATCTATGGCACAATAAAGATAGGTTTCGTCATGGCAAATTGCTAATACTTCCTCATCATAGTTAGCATCCCCTGAAGCGTATCTTACTGGCGAAATTACAGTTGCAATCCCAGAACCTATGTCATATTCATATAACGAGTTCACACCAGACGGGATGTATAAACAATCACCCCATAGGTATAAGCCGTATGTATAAGTCGTGGAAGCCTCTGTACCAAGCCCTAAAAGAGAGTAAACATCACTTCCACTAAGATAATAAACATCGTCTTCCTTGCGGGCAAAGACTATGGAATCGTGGTCAACCAATCCCGTAATGTCCCAATCATCACTGCCGACTGTGTACCCATCACCACCAGTGAAGGCCGTCCCCCCATTTATCGGGTTATCGCTGACCCGCATTGTATTGTTTGAATCGCTAATCCAGAAGTTTGCTCCTACAACTGACATATACTTAGCCGTGCTGTTGGATAGCGTACACTCAGTAAAGGTGATTAAATCTGAGGTGTAGAAATATTCGTCACTCCAGCCCTGGGCGATATAAAGTCTGTTCTCAAAGACACGTAAAGCAGTGATTGTCTTGGGGAAGGTATTAAGCCAGGTCGTTGTGCTTCCGTCTGTTGAATAAAGGTTAGCCCCTACCGCTACTATATTATTATCCCCAAATTCAACCATATCCACCGTAGAACCGCTTGGATTAGCTACAAAATAAACAAGAGAGGTATCATCAATATAAGCATAAGCTTCATCAGTAACAGAATTCGCACAGAAATAAACCTTCATCTCCACCCTTAATTTGGTAGCAGTGGCAGATATAGTGTGGCTTGCCGTAGATTTCAGCCAACTATTTTTTGTGGTAATGGAATTACCATCAGTTGTGCTTGCCCCGTCATCTACTATTACTTTGCCGTAATAACCAGGATTCAGAGTACCAAGAAACTGAATCCACGCAGCAAATGTAAAAACCTTTCCCTTTAAGCTAGATGGTAAGTTTCCACTGGTAAAAATATCCTGATACACTATGTGAGTTTGCCAACTATTATTTCCTGAGTACCACCTTCCCGCATACAATCCATAGTGTTTCTGGACTGAGCTTTGCTCAGGGAGAGAGCCTGTCAATGCAAGCCAATTATCAAGAACTGCCCCTGTCCAATTCTCCAGGTCTGCATTTAGTAATGGATTGACTGTTGGGGCATTTGCAAAGCTGATAGAGCTTAACTTCTTCGGGCTTAATATCACCATCCCCTTGAAACGAGCATCACAATTCTCGGACTCGTTATACTTATGTTCATCCTCTAATAAAAAGTCCTGAATACCCTTTCTCCAGTCCACCTGAGAAATCTGTATCTCCCTTTCAGGTTCTATACTTGACGGAGAAGCAGACTCGGTTATTAAAGTCTGCGGTAATAGAGGAGCTTCAGTTACTAGCCAGTCCTTTAATTGTTCGTGCTGGCGGAGCATATAAGCGTAATAAGTCTTAACAACCGCACCCACTTTGGCGTGTCGTCCTGTTGGTATGCCTGACTTGATTACAAGGGTATCCGAATCAGTGATTGAGGTTATGATGTCCCAATGTGTACTATCATCATCTAAAACGATAGAGATAGCCTCTTCTGCTGCCATACCCGTTGTTGAGTCAACATCTATTGATGTCGCTTTAGCAGCAGCCTCAACCTTGATTGCAGTAGTCAGGTGCAGGAATTTCACGTCATAGGATTCACTCACTATCTACGCCTCCATGCTAATGGCTCAGGCTTAAACTCTTTTGGCCAGAGAGCCTTCATTTTCCTTTCATACTCATCAGCATCCAGTTTCTCGTCCTTCAGGATTTCCTTGACTAACACCTTCTCATTGGCTGTCATTAACCCATATTCCTGGGCTGATAGATATTGTTCCTTCCCGTCTTTTATGACTTTCTCTTTTAATTTGTCTTTATTCATTTAGCCAACTCCAGTCTAGTTTTTCTGAAGTAAGTACGGGCATTGATGCCTTTACTTTCTTTGCCTCCCACATTTGCTCGTATCTATTTGCCAAGCTATCAAATCTTCCTGAATCAGTAGCGTTTACTAATCCTGAAAGGTTACGATAGAGAATAGAAGCAGCTAGTAAAGCAACCACGTCAGCTTGGCCGCTAGATAATTCCGTGAGTGAAGCATCAGTGGTGAACTGAGTTAAATATGTCTTGCCGGCAAGTAATATGTCATCGCCTGTCGTGATGTCGGCATAGAAATACCACTTGTCATCTAATTTCTTAGCAACAAAATCAGTAATCGGTGTGTAAGTTATTATGGTTCCCGATGTATGTTTCTTCGAAATCTGGTCAGGGAACTCAGTAAAGGTAGCGGGTACTTCATATTCATTGTCGCCTGCCCCAGTACCATCTAATGTAGTTTCGTCATCTACTCTTAGATAAAAATATGGGTAAGCGTCATTTAGTGCCTGATTGATGGCTGCCTTTTTCTTGTCTCGGTCAAAGCGGTGTATCGAATACGCCTTTGAAGTTGCAATCCGAGCAGTAAACGCCTTATGAACACTTATCGTTCCACTTGCCGATACGAACTGCTTAATAGAACGAAGCTGGCTTTCAGTATATACCCACCATTGAGTATTTCTTTCAGGGTCGCCGAAGTAACTATCATCGTATTTGCTCAATCCCGAATCTATAAGTGTCGTAAAGGTGGCGTTACCAGCAGCGTCAGTCGTGCCGTTTAGGTTGTCGTCTATAAGATTATTTAATTTGGTTAGAAATGCTGTGAGGGCTATAGTCATATTTCCTCCTTATGGACTCTCTTCGACACGAAGCGTGTAATTTCTCGTGCTTTCGAGAACTTCATCTTTAGTTAGTTCTAGTTCAACAAGATAATCGCCCACTGTATCAAAATCTCCATCCTTGACTGAGTAATAACAAGTGCCATCTGCGACGATGTCAGGAGAGCAAGTTCCAGTAAGTATCGGGTCAGATGATAAATTCGGTATCCAGACTTTTATAGTTACCGTATAGCCCAATAGGTTATAGGCACCTCCATCATCATCCTGCACTGTGAAATCCAACCTATAGCCATAGTCATTTATAGGTACGGTTATATCGCTACTCATGTGTCCCTCCAATATTGACATTCAAATGCCTATCGTAAAGTTTCATAGTAAAACTTCTATCTCGTAATCTTGTTGTTAAATTCCTGCCATAGAGCCGTAAAACGAAAGATGCAAAATCAATGCTGCCTAGCCTTATTAAATCGCCCAGTGTAAAGCCATCTAATAAACTGATACTCATTATGGCGGATAGTGTCTCGCTGTCTCCAAGTTTCAGCCCATCAGTGCTTTGTAAATGGGCAGTCATATACCTTATGGGAACATCACCTAGAGTAACACCATCTGCGATATTAAGAGTGGCTAGGATATTCCCTAGAAGTGCATCTCCGGGTTCCAAGCCATCTGAGATATTCAAAGAGGCTAAGATATTTCTTAGAGGCGTATCACCTAAATCTAAGCCATCACTCAGCGATAATTGATAAATAGTGATAGACTGAAAGGCATTGTTTTGAAATGCGTTACTTTGAAAAGCTCCTGCCATTATTCACCATCTCCCTTTTAGTAAGCGAATTGCGCAAACATATTCAATGGATAGCAGAATATTGCTCTAGTCGCTCCATCGGTGGCGTTCTTAATATACATAGTGTAATAGCAGACGACAGAATTGGGGTAGTAAGAACTCGCCAGAAGATGCGTTGCCTTCAGCACATGACCTACATAGAAATACAGTCCAGTGGCGTTGCCATAGATTGAAAGAATCCAATCCTTAGTGCCATTTGTGTGGGTTAGACCAGTATCTGTCTGTGTCCCATTAGTCCCATTACCAGACGAAGCCCAAAGCTTACCAGATGTATCTAAATAAAACGCTACATGATTCTGGGTAAGGGATGGTGTTGCGGGGACTCCTAGCATCCCAATCCATATAGTTTGAGTAGTGCCCTGCCTAATATTTACTTTCGTTCCCCAAGAGTAACCGTATCCAGCATAAGCCTGCCAAAAACCTGCTGTGTCATAAATAATACCCTCTGAATTATTAGTTATCCCAGTAACGAGATTCCCATAAAGAAATCCTGGGGTAAACCCACCAGAGCCAGTATGCGCTTCAGTAAAGCCGTCAATGTTCATCCAATTCTTATAAACGAAGGGTATTCCCCTTTGTGATATTGGTCTTATAGGGGAAAACTCATCAGCTCCAAGATAGCCATGCGATGCAGCATGAGCGTCTGGCGTGGCTGTTCCTTCATGGTCAGCGTTCCAGTCCACAGGGCGGACTAGAGTTTCGTCAGCCCCATCTTCTACTTCGCTTGTAAATGTGTGCTTTATTGCCATTTATATTCCGCTCTTAAATCTTAATTTTGTTGTCAGGTTTCTATTGTATAGCTGAACGACTAGAGATATGACACGAAAGAAGTAATTTATCATTGGCACATCTCCCAGCTTCATTCCATCAGATATACTGACATTCATTAACGCAGATAATTGCCCTGTGTCAGCAAACTTCACTCCGTCTGATAGGGTAAGTAACTTAACGAGTTTTAACGTAGTGTCGCCAAACGTTAATCCATCTGTTATCCCTAAGCTGGCTAGTATATTTACCAACGGAGAGTCCCCAAGTTTAGTGCCGTCTGATAATTCCAAGTTCGCCAGCATTTCTGCTAAGGGAGAATCTCCGAGATTTAACCCGTCTCTCAGGGTTAGATAGATAATACCAGTCTCTAATTCGGCAAGGTTTGTGTCGCTGAATGTAATCCCATCAGAAAGGGTAAACTGGATTTTATACAGGATAGCTAACGTATCACCGAATTTCACCTCATCAGTGAGGCTCAAATCCGCAGTATTTAGAACATCAAACGCCTCAGAAAGTTTTATTCCATCAGTTAAAGTCGGGAATGCTTCCATTGTCCTGGTCAGAGTATCCCCTAGATTTATTCCCTCTGTTAAAGATAGCCAAAAGGTAACAGCAGCTAATAATGAATCTCCTAGTTTCAGCCCATCACTCAAGGTTGGACTCATTGTGCTGAGTTGTGAGAAAGAATCCCCACCTTTTATCCCCTCTGTAAGGGAGAGGGTTGCAGCCATACCTTTAGTTAAAGTATCACCAGCTTTGAAGCCGTCTGTTAGGGAGAGTTCTATCGCACCTGACGTATATTCAATATGGATTTTAGGTGCATAAGTAGCAGACCCATTGTAAGACCTAGCATATCTTTGACAGCCTGTATTTTCATCGCTTCTGTCATCGTGGTCATCCCAAAAGATAACCATGTCATTTCCACTTGCCCACCCTTTGCGGTCAATAATTTCCTGAATGACAGTCTTAATGTCTGGACTATTGTAATTCGTATCAACAGTCCAAGCTGGTATGTTATCCCAATCAACATAGGCAGTTATTCTAGTCCTACCTAGATAATTAGCTTGTGTGCTAAAAGCAGCAGCATCGTCAACATCTTCACCCCTTATTCTGGTTCTACAAACAGTTCCGCTTGTAGTAAAACCGCATCTTAACGTTAAATAGGCTTCACCAATAGTAGCCCCTTGTGGAATAGTTACCGTCTGAAAGCGCATACCGCCACCGTATTTCCGTAATCCAACTCCAGAACCCCCCGCTATTTGAAAAGAGGATGTTGTGCTAAAAACAGGCGTTCCAGCATTTTCATAATATAGGCAATCATCACCACTTGCCCCCACTTGTTCATCAATGCTTGGGTCGGCCCCTATGATTAGCTTGTATCCATTAGTGGGCTTGCCGTCAATGAACTTGCGATACCTTACTCCATCAGGCAGTTTTTCTATTACACGCCATTCAATCTTTTCATAAGGCATTACACACCGTCATCGGCTGCTGAAATCGTTATCGTTAGGTTGACAACATTGTTGTCTACCACAGGCTGAGAAGCACCAAATAAGCCATAGTTGAATAGCGTTCCACCACCTGCGGTATTACTCTTAGTAGCAGCACCAGTTCCGCCAGCCACCAATCCAGCACCATATAAAGTCTTTGTATCATTGGCGGTAAATTCAGCCTTGTTAGCTGAGTTAGTGATTGATTGACTACTTGCACCACCTTCTGTCCAAGCGGGTCTAGTTTCCTCATCATAAGCTGCCCATTCTGTAAAAGAGGGGGTGGCATAAGTCATAGTAGCTGACGCTGACGTATTGGTTTCAGAGATAACGCAATACCAATCGAGAAGCTGCGTATCATCGCTGAAGTAAGTACCGAGCATAGAGTTTAATCCTTGATTAACCACGATATTATCGGTCTCACTCTTGCCGATGAGCTTCATCTCCTCCCTATTATTAAAGACTTCTATGACAATATGTCCCTTCAGTTTTGCTCCACTCTTTACCGTTTCTGGCTTTTTAATTTCTATTTTGTTCATTGTTTACCTCCTTTAATAAATTATTAATCTAAGCCTTCTTCCTCTTGCATTAGCTCAAGTAGCCCCCTAAAAACCCATGAAAATGTGGAAAACTTTTGCCTGACATTCTTACTTCCGCAGTTAGGACATTCCACATCATCCTTGGGGTTTAGTTTCTCAAATTTGTTCTGGCATACTTGGCACTGGTATTCACGGATTGGCATTTATCTCCTCTAATGTGAAAGTTCGGGGACATTCTCCCTCTCTATACTCTGGCATATTAGGACTTTCAATAACCATATCTAAGCTACCAGACCTAAAGTGATTAACCTTTGCATCTAATAAACTAGCACCCTTAAGCCCCAGTAATTGAAATAACAGTTCTGGTGAAATGGTTAATATCCCTCGCCTTTTCATATTATTTCCCTCGCATCGCATCAATCTGGGACGCACAAGCCCGAATCTTGTCTTTCATTAAACTTATCGCCCCCACAATCACAAAAGCCACGTGTTCACCATCCGCCACTATCTCAAAACATCCACCATCCTTGATTTGCTCTGCTGTTAATTGCTTTAATTTACTTATCGAAATCTGTCTCATTCTGCCTCTCCTCCTTCGATGAACTTCTCGCAAAGGCTTGCGATAATGTCATCGTTTACTTTCTTATCCTCCTCGCTTACTTTCTTCAGGGCATCAACAATTATCTGATTTGCCTTAGTCCCGAACCATACTTCCTTTTCAGTGTTCCACTTTTCAAGACTCCACGATACCCTTCCTGTTGGTTGCATAAGGACATCATGGATATGGCATTTAGGGGGAGATTCGGCAGCCTCTTCCTCTACCTCACATTGAAAACCTTTGCCCCTTTCGTCATATTCTCGGTGAGGACACCTATATGAGTTTTTGAATCCATACTCTTTAATCTCCGTTTCGCTTGGGGATAATGTTTCTCTTAGCTTCCTTAAAATCTTGAAGGTTACTAAATCACCTTCTTTGGGAAGGTTGTTGAGAAGCACAAACCTCTCGCCCATATTTAATTTCTTACTTATTTTATCAGCCATTTATTCTCTCCTATTGAGTTTATTTGAGGGCTAGTTAAAGCCCAGCCCCCAGAAGGCTTTAAGTCTGGACTAGACTACTCTACCCACTCTGGGTATTGCTTACCATAATCCAATAGGGTGTCGTGCCGACCATAATTTTTAAAGTATGACTGACAGCAGCCCCAGTAGTTGTTGCAGCAAAGAGCGAAGTTGTGTCTGTATCAGCCCCAGTAGTAAAGCCCATCAAACGGAACAAATTTGGTATCTCTGTAGCTCCGAAGTCGTTAAGCAAGATGTATGCACCACGAGGCATAACGGGGCTAAAGGTGTTGGATTGGTTGCCATCTAGGGCTATAACGCCAAAGTCGCAGGTTTGCAGAGTCCCAGATATTGCTAGCTCAAACTCTGCCGCTGAAATATATCCGCCCGCTATAAAGGTAGACGGATTGATGGCGACCTTGGTATAGCTACCACTTACCCAAGAGCCACTTGTTCCAGTAGGGGTTACAACTATGTTTTGCCCCACAAAGCTACTACCGGAAGTTAATACAGGGGCAGCAACTATCTCGTTGCCATGCCATTCCTGACCCGTAGTAACTGTTCCAGCAAATTCAAAGTAACTGGCTGGAACTCGACCTGTAGTGTAGGCATCTATAGGACTTTGTCCAACGCTTGGAAATGTTCTTGCGGCCATTTTATTCTCCTAAATTGAGATTGATTCCTTTATACAATTTACTTGTTCGACCAAAGTGGGGGCAATGTATTCAAACGCCATTGCCCGAAGCGTCGGATTGTCTTTAAGCACTAGCAGTATCGTTCTTTATGCCAGTTACCTTCGAGCAGGATATGATGGATTGCAGCATACAGCTAACATACCATTTAATCCTCCAGCGAGAGGCATCTTTGGTTTCCAGATCGCCCAGTGGAACGATAGTGATTGTTCCGTTCTGAGTACCACAACACTGTTTCGGGCCAAAGCTGAATACGAAGATGCTTGTACCATCATCGGCTACAGCAGGGGTCGTAGGTTCGTAGCCAAAGTATGTGCCGAAGTCCTTGGTCAAATTCTCAGTATCTTTGACGTAATCGCTAACACCGACAGGAACACCAAGAACAGTTTGCACACGCTTGTTGGCTCTGTCGTCATAGGAAATCCCGCCAGCAGCTACCAGCCACTTATTGATGTTCCTTCGCATTTGCTTGGACATCACCAGCAAGTCTGGCTTGTAGCCCTTTATCTTGTCTATGGCCTCTTCAAGTTTAGCCATAGACAGAGCTACAGGAGTTGTGTTATTCGTTGCTACGGGAACGACATTGTAGCTGACATCATCGGCTTCGCAACTGTTGATTAGGTAGTGCATCCCATTGAACTCCTTGGGGTTGCCTGTGTTGTAGCCATAAAGGAAGGTTGTTAAGAATTGGTATCTCAGAGCCTTCACCTTGGCTGCAATCATCTCGGCCTTCAGGTCGTTGACGTTAGACCTAGTAGCTTTCAGGAAGTTGTCCAAGTCAGCGTCTCCACCTAGAATCCGCAGAACCGCAGTGGTCGGAGTAACAGTGCCAGTGCCTTCTACCCATGTGTCGCCCACATCATAGAACTTGGCTGTGGGTTCAGTAGTTTCAACGTTATAGGTGAGTCCATTACCCACAATGTCTATAAAAGGCAGTTGCTCCAAAATAGGGTCATCTCGCACAAACAGTTCAATTACACCTGCCTGCAAGACATCGTTTGAAAGTTTTGCAGCTTCATCTAATGTATAAGCCATTTTAAGTTCCTTTTTAGTTTATTTTTTCCCAGATACTCCAAGGAGAAGTTTTTCTTCAGGGGTTTTTTCCCGCCATGTCGTTGCAGGGGCACTTGGCCCACTAGCACCAGAAACGGTGTAGCCTAAATCCTTGAGCTTCTGCTCTAACAAGGTTTTAGCCTTTTCATCTGCCAACTTATCAACTTCAGCCTGGGTTTGGTTTTTGGCTTTATCCTTTAGATATCTCAGGGCCTCCTGTGGAGTTCTTTCATCGGCAACAGCCTCCTGCACTAAAGGGTTGTCATATTCAAGCTCCTGACTGTGTATGTAATTGATAAACTTTTGGACATCGGGGTCTAGCTTGGTTTCCTCTTTGGGTTTAGCTTCCTTCCTCTTGTCCTCTAATTGCTGGCTGTAGGTTTTCCGCACTGGTTTGGATTCATCCTCTTCACCGCTAATACGCCGTGCAAGGTCATCCGATACCGTTGCGTACCATTCTTGCATATCGTCTATCCTCTTATGTAGAGTGGTAAGCTCTTCTTTAGGTACACCTCGTTCCTGTGCAGCCTTCAAGCTGCCTTTTAGCTGCTTAATTACCTCTTCTTTTCTTACTATCTCCTGTTGAAGTTCCTCGGTAGTTTGTTGAGGCGCAGCAACCTCGGCTTCCACCTGTTTTTCAGGTTCAACCTGAGTGTCTTGCTTTTCCTCCATGTTTTACCTCCTTCTCCATTCTTCTGTTGATTCTTGGAGACGGTTTAATCTTGCCTTCGACTTGAGGCAAGATAATAACAGCCGATACTCGACTCCATATCGGTGGGTTATTCAAAATTAGAGTATGAAATTGTCTGGGGGTAGTAATTCCCTAACCATTAAGGTTAAGGGGCTCTGTTGAGTCTTTAAGGTGGCTCTTGACAGATTCTAGGGGTTAGTGTTAGTCTTAATTAGGGGGTGAAGAAATGTTAATACTGTTAGCCCAAGGTGGCATAATTCTTTTAACCTTTTTCTTTGTCTTGTGGCTTATCGGTGAGTTTATAGAGGATGAGCGAAGAGAGAAATTAGAAGAGGAATCAAGAACTACAATACCTGAAGGCGGTTCTGTCCCTATCCCTATCCCTATCAGAAAAAGATTCAATGGGTGGACTTGGAAAATCAACTTCGCCATTATTTTGGGAATTCCAGGGTTAGTGTTTCTTTGGGCTTGGGCTTTAGCTATTTAAGGTCTGGTCTTAACTCCCAGAATTGTCCCTGTTCCGTGCCTGTTAATTCAGTCCACTTAGTTTTGCCACGAGACACGGCAAAGGCATCCTGTAATTTCCTTAATGCCTTCTTTTCAGCTTCTTCCTCGGTTGTGCCTCTTAGAGAATACTCGGAGAATACTAATTGCCTGAAATCAGCGTTCCTGATGCCTCGTTCTATTTGAACAATATAACGGGTTGGCACGCCTACAAATTTCCCTGTGAATTGTGCGTAGTATTCGACAGTTTGAATTAGATATTCAGGGTCTATCTCTTTTATGGGGTCTGCACCCTGCTGGATGAGTGTGGTAGTTCTGCCCAGTGCCCAAGCCAACTCGTTTATTGTGGAGAAGATAGGGCTTCCTTGATATTGAAACTCCTGGTCTCCAGATGCCCACCCCCATAAATGTTGTGCAATATCACCAGCAACAAACATAAAGTTGATAGGGCCTAAAACCGCAGCACGCAGTTGTCGCTCTTTCTTCCATTGAAAAGCATCAGCCATCCATTGAAATACCATCGGAAGAACAGCCCACGCCATAATGAGATGGAATAATGCCCTTTTCTTGTCCCCCCTACCATACTTAAGGTTTCTAGCGTTCTGGGCGATAATTCTAAAGTATTTGTTAGGTTGGCTCATAAACATTGTAAATAATGACCACATAGAGCCTTCCTTACGTAGAGCTGCCATATCTTCTAATCCGAATGAAGGCTGTGTTCTTTTAGTCGCTAATTCAGCCTCTAAAATAGCCTGTTCTTCCGTATATTTCTGTTTTAGCATAGACTTATACACAGCATAAGAACCCTGCACGGTGGCTGCCGTATCAAAGAAGCGTATCCCAATCATCAGATGGTCACGCCAATTACGCCTTTGGGAAAGTTTCCCCTGCCAGCCTTTTTGCATAACCAGCTTAACATCCCTTTCATACCCCGCTCCCCATCGCTCATTAAGATATGGCGATTTCGCTTTCAGCATCCTGTAATTCTGTATCGGGTTTTTCCAAAAATCCGTTACGCCTTCAAAGAAATCCTTAATCGGCATCTTGTCGTGCAACATATACGCAGGGAGCGAAACAATCTGCCTTAGACTTACGGCGGGGGATACCAAGACAGCAACAGTGAAATTACGCCGTATAACATCCAACCAGTGTATGACTTTTGCCTTATCAATCCCATCACGGGCTATATCATCTAGGTGTTTATTTAGATATTTCAGGATATTGTTACCATGATATTGCCTTATCGCAGTTTTGACATCCTTATTGCCGAATACCTGTCTGGCTTCTTTCATTGATTGTGAGAAAGCCTTAAAATGCTCCATCTCCGTTATAAATCTCGTGTATGTTCGCAAAGCACCATCATTACGCAAGGGTGCTATTGAGCGTACCCTGGGTTTCAGATGGCGACTCGTGACACTTGAATAACTAAAGGCTTGGTTTACAAAGGCAAGATGTTCATGTATATCACTGTTAATATCCCTACTCAACGGTGAATAATAAGGATTTAAGGGTAAATCCATGTGGAACTTCGCTTGATAATATGGCTGTAAGCCCTTACCATAAGTCTGATAGGTATTCATTAACCATCTGGCTATCTCTAAGTCCGCTTCGGGAATCTTATCCTGAACCACAGCCATCATTTCGTCAGTCCATTTCATTCCCTCCCTGAATGTTCTCTCAAGCGTTGGGTCTTGTAATTGCATCCACCTTTCTATCAACTGGTCTCTCGTTAGAGATAACTTAACCTCTACCCCATCAGTATTTTTGAAAATGCCCAAATCTATCTTGTCGTCAGATATTTGGTTCAGGAGAGCGTTCAGTTGTCTGCGATTTTGGGTGTCAAACAATTCCTTTATCTGCGATATTACTTTATCAAGCCAATATGCTTCCCCACTTATTTGGGTGGCTCGGCTAAGATGCAGATTATCGCCTAATTGGTTAAGAATACTCTGATAGGGTTTGGATGCCTTATCAAACTTGCTTAGTTTATCCAAAAGGTCATCCATACCTAAATGACTATTTTCTACTCCTTCCCAAACTCCAGTTCGCTTTTCAAAGTTGGCCGTGCCGACTGTCTCTGCCCCAGGTTTAATGCCCTTGCCACCTGTCACAACACCGATAGTGTTATCTATACGCTCTTTTACTCTAGCAACCTCAGCTTCTCTCTGGGCTAACCTCGCACTGCGACCCGTTGCCTTGATTCCCTTGATATAATTAAGGGAGTTCGCCATCTCATTAGATGACATTCCCTTTAATCCAGAAACCGATAAAATCTCTATGGCTTCGGCAGCTTCATCATAAGGAAGCTCACCCTTCTCGGCTGCCGTCATATATTTGAGGATTTCTTCCTGAACATTACCTCTGTCTCTATTGATGTTCTTCTTGATGCCGTCAAGTATTCTTTGGGCTTCTGGGGTAAACTTGCCATACCTCAAGCCAGTAGTGACTTTTGTGGGTTTGGTTGCCCGTAACTCTTTCGTTATTTGTGCTGCTATGGTTTTCTGTGCAGCGACCTCAGCATATTTATCGGCTAAGTCCATAGCCTTTCTGAGTTGTGCATCAGTTTTAACATTCTTGACTGAAGCCAACATCTTCCCTTGAACTTCTTTGGGTAAATGCTCTTTAACATACTTGGTGAGTTCAGTCTTGACTATCTGCACATCCTGTCGCTGTTGAATGTATCTAGCCTGTATCCCCCTTATCATCCTAACAGGTTCTAGTCCTTCAACTGTAACTTCGCCTTCGCCTGCCTCTACTGTGGTAGTTTCCCACTCCGCAGCAGCAGTAGTCTCAGCAACTTCAGTTTTGGGTACTATCTTACCCTTTGTGGGTATTTCAGGAGCAACAGGTGTAACCTCACCCACAGGAACTTCTGTTGGTGCAACTTTAGGTAATGTCCCCTTAAATAATGCTGCCCATGCTTCTTCAGCAGACATCTTCTCGGCATTGGTCACGCCAAGATTTGTTAATTGTTCAACAAGAGCACCAGTTAAGGGTAAAGCACCCTTACCGAATATGCCCGCTATGACCTCAGCAGTTATATCAGCTACGGGAATATTAAATAACTGTGCCAAATTATCCACAACGAGTGTGTGTGCTGCCTCCTGCCCTTCTAACGCCAGAGCTGCATGATACGCAGCAGGATAATATTGTTCAGCCTCCGCTGCTGCCATACGCCCTATTTCAGAGATTATACTGTCCGTTATTTTCACCCCACCTCTTTCAAGTTCCCCGAACAACTTTATGAACAGGTCTCCCCTCATTAACTCGGCTTGAGCTTCAGCCGTCTTTGATGCTAACCACTGCTTTAGGAATCTTTCGGCTGCGTTCTGTAATTCTGTATCCCCAACCTTCTTGGCATGGGCGATAACATCCTTGATAACAGCCTCGCTCATCTGACGGCCTCCAGTGTAATATCTCCCAACGGCTTGAGACCCGAATCTCTGTGCTAATAACCTTATTGTTTCCTCTTGGAGTTTGGCACTAGCTTGAGGTGTGGGCATACTAGCAACCATATCTTTCACAAGGTTAATTTCTAATTGTGTCGCCTCACGACCAGTCTGTTGCTTTATGTAATTCTTTATAGACGTTTCTAGGGGTTTGTCTATGAGATACTTCTTTAATGGGGGAATACGCCTGATAATACCCCCAATCGCTCTTTCAAGCCCTTTTTCAAGCCCTCTGCCAGGAGCTAATGCTCTATATGCTGTTCTAGCAAGCAATCCCCCAACGCCAGTTCGTGCAGTTTGAGGGAGTATTCTTGCACTCGCTCCCGTAGCACCGCCTGATACCCCCAATAACGCCCATGCGGGAGCTTCATATAGTAGTTGTTTATACCAGGGTAGTTCTCTGTATTTCTCATAAGTTTCACCACCAGGCAACCATTCCTTGCTCGGTGTATAATCCACCACTCCAAGTTTCTCTCTTGTTAACCCAACCAGCGTGGGGTCAGTGGCGGTATAGTGACCACTAACACCCAAAAGGTCTTGAAGTGCCATCGAAGCCTCATAGTCTCCCTGTTCAGCTCGTTCAGCTAATTCCTGTAATTGAACAGCAGATTGACCTGATGACCATACAAGCATCCCAAAGGCAGTGAAGGGGTAAAAGACATAATTCAGAGCTTTTAGAATACCACTTAGTATCTTCCGCCCTACCGAGGGTTCTTTGGGTACAAACTCACCAGTAGTTTCATCAATAGTGCCTACTAACTTACCATCTTGCCATACGGTAGAATCGGTCTGCCTGTAAGTGAGTTCTACATCCTCGCCATCTTCAGTTGTTAGGGTAAATGGTATATCTACTTCCTTATACACTAATTCCTGACCCCCAAGTTCCTCATTAAATTGGTACTCAGGAACTACTTCCCCCTTCCTTATTCTATCAGATATATCTTGCCAGTCTTTAGCGTTCGCGTAATCGCCCTGCTTGAAGGCATCTTCAGCTTTTCTAGCTGCTATGGCAGCCTGTATCTCCTTTTCTGCTGCCTCTTCTGGTGTGCCAACGGTAATTAGGCCGTCTTTGAGAAGTTTCTCTGTCACATCAGCACGAAGTTCCTGTTCAGCCTCCTGCTGGCCTTGGGCAATTTGCTGTTCAGCATATTTCCCTAATTCCTGTGCCCAAGTTCCCCCAGAACGAATCTGCTGACTAATGGCTGATTCACTAAAGGGAATCTGGTCTGGCAGTCCTAATTGGGCATATAGTTCATTGGTTGCCTTGATGTCATCGGCAGCCCTCACACGAAGTTGCGCTTCAAGCCAATTAGACGATAACTTTGTCCTTGCCTCTTTCTTTTCTAATGCCTCGATTTCGTCCTGCTCACGGCGTGCTTGTTGTCTGCGTTGCAAATCAGCGAGTACGTTCTCAGCTTTTTGCCGTGTCGTTTCGGATTCTTTGCTGACTATATCAGTTACAGCCCACCATTTTAATGCCAATTCTATCTCCTCTTTGTTGGCTTCCAGCCATGATGAGAAGCCATCCTCGCCTTAGCAGATGATTCTGCTTTAGCCTTGGTATCAGAATGACCCACGACCTTGCCTGTCTCCTTATTGATAATAGCCCATTTACTGTCTTGCTTTACTACTTTATATGGCATGTTCTACTCCTCTACGATTCAGATTTTGCATTAGAAGATATTGTGCTTCTTCTAGAGCTATCTGTTCAGGGGTTTTCCAAGCATTTCGCCCCCGATGACGATTTTTTTGATATTGAATTACTATTTCAGCTTGTGGTCTTTTAAGTTGTAAATAAGGCAAAACTAATTTAAGACATTCTGTCGCCTTATTAGCTGCAATTATCCATCTCCATTGGGGTTTCCAGCTTTTTAATTTACAATGGCTATAAGTTATACATCCACCAAATTGCATTTGTAGCCACCGAATAAGCCATTCCTGCGTATTACCAACTTGAACCTTTACGACAAGGTGATAGCCAAGTTTACAATCTGTAGCCTTTTTCTTATACAATCCTATACAACCTTCACCATCAATAATTCCAGCAGCATAAACTAAGGCTACTTTACCTTTAAGCATAGTATCTCCTTATTTTTGCATCGCAGGTAACCATCCCGCTCGTAGCTTTGTTTTTGTAGGAAATAGAGCTTCAGACAAACGTGTATAGGGAATCCAGTGTCTCTCCCAGTCTGCCATCGATGT
>Ga0307380_10000916_pt1 | contig 44376 bp, 33 predicted proteins | sample UN3MG_FD_202239 | JGI IMG/M metagenome (GOLD analysis project Ga0307380, IMG submission 202239) | Soil microbial communities from Risofladan, Vaasa, Finland - UN-3 | ecosystem: Environmental > Terrestrial > Soil > Coastal area > Acid sulfate soil | place: Finland: Risofladan, Vaasa | collected...
AAGTGCGAAAGTCAACTAAGTGTAAGCATTATCAAGAAGAGTCTATTGCCATCTTTTAAGGTGTTAGGTGAATTGCATGGCAAATATTTAAGTATTAGTGCCAAATCCCCGAAAGAAGATGCAGGAAGAGCTTTATATCATTTACATAAAATCTTAAATCAAGTCTACTTGCATTAGTCGACCACCCAACATATCACCCCCACCCCAACCACCATACTACCCTTCAAACATCAAACATCCACAAAACTACATTGTAAACTCTATATGCATGACTGTAAGATTTTTCTCCCTTCTCATAGGTTGCACTTTCGCGGTGCTTGAATAGAGACTCAAAGTTTCACTTTAGCCGTTGCCAGTCCATCTATCTACTTAAAAAGTTTCCTCATCCCCAGTCCGGTTGCTTTACCTACTGTCCGGTGTGCTATCCGCTTGCCGACTATGCCTTTTTTGACAGCATTCCAATCACCAAGTATTTTTGCTAAAAATATAATATGGCTCTCATTTTATTTTCCTTCCAAAAAGAAAAGCGAGAGCGGAGCAATTTGTGTGCTGACTTACGAATATGCAACTTTGAGAGGTCTGCATATATATAAGGCGAATACACCACAATGAAGCGGCGAAACATAGGAGGGGATAAGCCAGCGTGAACACAAGAGGTGACTCCGCTCTCTTGTAAGCTTTCTTGTAATCTTATTGAAGATATATTTTTCATTTTTACCTTTTTTGATTTAGTTAAGTTTCGCACTTCTCAGATGGTGTTAATATGGGCAATTGTAAGCTTTTGAGCCATTTCACGAAAACACAACTAATACTTGTCATGTTCGAGCGATTTACCGAACATGCATTTAATTCGGAATCACAGTTAAACCCGTATTGGGCAGAGAATTCCGCTTTTGAAAAGTGCGAAAGTCAACATTTACTATCAGTATTATAACAAAAGTCAATTTACAAAATGAGTTTATTCGATATGATACGCATATTTGGTAGTGCGTCTGAAAATTGGAGATAAATAAAGAGCACAACATAAGACACAGTTTTGCACTACTTTGGAAAATTCTACAACATTGAATTGTTATAAACTTAGTTGAAATAAGTACTTAACTATTCAAGGAGAGGTGTCGGAGCGGCTGATCGAGCCGGTTTCGAAAACCGGTGTGCCCTTTGCGGGTACCGCGGGTTCGAATCCCGCCCTCTCCGTTTTTTTTAATAAGTGTGTAAATCGAGTTATTACTTATGCACTACATATAACTTGGAGATACGTTCGGTGCGGGTAGCATTGGGACAATTCAACGCGGTTGTTGGTGATTTGGCCGGTAACGCTCAGAAGATGCGCGAAATCTATGTCAAGGCAGTTCGGCAGGATGTAGATTTACTGGCCTTTCCGGAATTGGCTATTTGCGGCTATCCGCCGGAAGATTTGCTGCACAAGAAGCATTTCTTAGAGGATAATCGGCGGACTCTGGATAAACTCGCTGCCGATTGCCCGGATAAAACCTTAATAGTTGGCTTTGCTGAGAGCGACGGGCTCAATAACTACAATTCTGCTGCTGTGCTGAAGGATGGCAGGATAAGTAAAATCTATCGAAAGGCTTTACTGCCGAATTATGGTGTGTTTGATGAGCGAAGATATTTCCAGCCGGGGCGCGAGCCGCTGATAATTAATCCCAAAGGTCTCGATGTTGCCATTACCATCTGCTTTGATATCTGGAATGTCGAATGGCTTCGTAATTTTCTCGAAGGCACCGGCCCAATCCAGATGATTCTGAACATCTCAGCCTCACCGTTTCATACCGGCAAGATTAGTAAAAGAGAGCAAATTGTTAGCCAGTGTGCGAAAGAATTTAATTGCGCAGTGGCATACTGCAACCTTGTGGGTGGTCAGGATGAACTGATTTTTGATGGCCGAAGCATGTTCGTTGATCCTGCCGGCAGGCTCGTAGCCAAAGCGAAAGGATTTGACGAAGATCTGATAATTGCCGATATTATCTCAGCAGTCGATGGAACAGTACAAATAAAGCCGATGCAACCTGCCGTTGTGCAGCCGACCGATCTTCTTGATGAAATCTATCAAGCTCTAATACTTGGTACAAGAGACTACGCGCACAAGAACGGTTTCAGGAAGATTTTCCTGGGTCTTAGCGGCGGTATAGATTCTTCGGTGACGGCCGCCATCGCTGTGGCGGCATTGGGCCCAGAAAATGTTGTTGGTATTACAATGCCGTCCAAATTCAACAGTCCCGAAACGAGAAGCGATGCTGAAAAGCTTGCGAAGAACCTGGGCATCGAGTTTCACACGATTCCAATTGGGCCGATGCTTGATCAATTCCACCAGTCATTGCAAACTGTCGAAGGCTGGGACAGTGACGGCATTGCATACGAGAATTTGCAGGCAAGGATTCGAGGATGCATCCTTATGTCACTAAGTAACCAGTTCGGCTCGCTTGTGCTTACGACCGGCAATAAGAGCGAGACCGCAGTTGGATACTCAACTCTGTATGGTGACACCGCAGGTGGTTTTGGCATTATAAAGGACGTTCCTAAAACTATGGTTTACAAGCTGGCTGAGTATATAAACAAGACGGCCGGGCGCCAAATCATACCGGATGATGTAATAACAAGGCCCCCGAGTGCCGAGCTGAAGCCGGACCAGAAAGACAGCGACTCGCTGCCCGATTACGAATTGCTCGACGAAATCCTCAAAGGTTATGTAGAAGAGGATAAGTCAATTGCGCAACTTGTTAAACAGGGTCTACCGAAGGATGTGATCAGCAGGGTTGTTCGCATGGTTGACCGTAACGAATATAAAAGAAGGCTGTCGCCACCCGGAATAAAAATAACGCCGAAGGCCTTTGGCAAGGATCGACGACTGCCAATTACAAATCATTACAGCTCTATGATGAAGAATTTCGAATAACCAAATTTGGATGTAAGGCTTCGGAATTCGCTGCCGTCTCTGATAGGCATATCAGTCTGTATCTTGATTTCGTTTTTTTCTATCTACCAACGAGGGTGTCTGCGACTGCTCTACCGAATTGAATCGATGCTGCCGGTCCGCTGCCGGTTATTATCAACCTGTCCTGCTCCACAGGTATACCGGTATATATGGCACCGGCTTGTATTAATCTGCCTTGTTCGGACAAGTAGCTGGTAGCTCTGATACCAGTCAGCACGCCGGCATTGGCCAAAACAGTTGGTGCTACGCAAATCGCCGCAAGAATCTTTCTCTTGCGTACGGCCTCACGGGCGATATTCAATGCAAAAGGATTGGCAAAATATTCAACTGCTCCCGAGCCGCCGATAAAGATTATTGCATCGTAATCATCGACGTTCAATTGGCCCACCAGAATACCTGCTTCAGTAATATTTCCCAGCATACCCCTTAGGATTCCCAGTCTTGTGCTGGCGATAACAGTTTCGACTCCCACGGCGTCAAGCGCCCGTTTTGTTTCAAAGAGCTCCTCGTCTCGGAAATTTTCGCTGGCTACAATCAACGCGGCTTTTTTTCCGGCTGAGCTTGTTTGCCCTTCGGCCGTTTCGCTTGTGACATTCTTGACGGGGTAACCGACACAAATTATATAGAGTGGTTCCAGGTCTCTCGATATTCTGCATATTTTGCGGACGTTCGCCGTATCAAAGCTTCCGATTGTCACGGATCCCAGACCTAAACAGACAGCCTGGAGTTGGATATTCTGGGCGATGTGCCCGGCTTCGAGGAGCATATACGTTTTGGCCTTACTACGGAATTGTGTCGTCAGCTTTCTCACAGAGCCGGCAATGATGATATCGCAGCCGACCGAAGCAACCGAGGGTTCCACGGCGATAGCTGCCGCTATCATATTGCGGATATCCTCTTCCGAAGTTTGTTCCAGACTGTGTTCGGCCGGGCGGTAAATAAACAGGCCTTCTTGTGTGGCTAAATATAACTCTATAGGATAAGATGCCCCTGCTGATGGTGCTGTTCGCAAGCCTGTTTGTGGCTCTATTATGCCCTGGCCGGCCCAGGCTAATTGGCCAATCTGCGTGCGTTTGAGCGTTTGGCTGCTAAATTGGCGCACGCTTCTGCGTTTGGCCAATGCCTCCTCGAAGCTGATGGTCCCTGTGAGGTTTGGCTCTGTGAGTTGGATTATTTTCTGCGGTGAAGATCGAAACCTCGTGCTGCGCTGCGAGCTGCTTCGTGAAGCAGTGCTGCGCTGGCCGAGACAAAGAGTCAAGAAACAGGCGAAAATTATGCCAAGAATTGTTAGGCGTTTCATTCTCTTAATCCTCCAAAATAAGTTTTTAAAGTAGCGGTTCACAATCAATCTACTTAATATTATACAGACAATTCAGCATTTCCCAAATTAAACTTTATTTTCAGTGTGTAACTTTGTATATTTATCCACATCTAAATATTAGCTGTAAGGTTAAAAAAACCTATTTTCTATACCAGAATCAGCGAAATAACCGCTGACGATATATAACGATAATCCACTGGATTAATTAAGATGATAAATCATGCGATGAAAAACCGGACGACGTATTCAGTATTGGCCGGTACAGGGTCTGATTGTTCCCGGCTTTTTCCTGTTGGAGATAGCGATATGTCCTACTCTGCGAAATCGACCGCTTCATAGCGAGAATTGTCCCAATGTCTTTATTGCTTCAACGAAAGATAACAATAGTATTGTTGGTTTTGTACTGGCCAATGCTTTTTATCCTTGGGCATATACCTGTCCCGCAGGTGGTTCGCGAAGCCGACGTCTCAGATAAGAGCCTTCATTTTCTTGCATATCTCATTTTGGTTTTTCTACTCTGGTTTGCTATTAGTGGCGATAAAAAAGTGGACTGGCGCAAAGCTGCGGTGTGGTGGGTATTATCCATAATAGTTGTGTATGGGATTCTTGACGAGCTGCTTCAGAGTTGTGTGGCAGGACGTAGCTGTGATATTCGCGATTTTTTCGCGGACTTGGCAGGTATACTTACGGGCTTGATTTTGTTTTCTTTTTTCACTTTTTGGCTTGCTGGTCTTTTAGTGGCGGCTACAGTTATCTTTGGTATAACGAATATTGCACGGGCAAATTTGGCCGACCTGGTGCCTGTTACAAATGCGGCGTTTCATCTATTTTCCTATGCAATTTTTACTATGCTGTGGATTCAGTATATGCGTCTTTTTCTACCGACAAAAGCTCCGAGAGCAAAATGGCTGATCTTAGCATTAGCTGTGCCGACGGGTTTTCTATTAATTGTCAAATTATTTTCCGTCATCGTCTGTAAAGATCTCGCACTTTCGGACACAATCGTCTCTTTCGGAGCGATTGCGGCAGTCGTTACGGCATTTTGCCTGAGATCTTCTTTTCGCAAAACACAAGGCGCGGAAAACGGAAACTTTGAACCTTAATCCGGGACCTTTCCAGGTTTTTTGAAAGGCCTGTACAGCGGGTCGCCTATCAAGAGTAATTGCCATGAATTAAACGGCTTTGTGCGGTAGTATGCTTCGACGAGACAATTGCCTTTATACAATTCTGTGAAAAATTCTCTTGGCTGGGGAATTGAATGAAGATACGGCTCAGCCACTGCTCCTATCGTTGCGGTTATGCCATCGATGAGCATAGCAGGGCACCACTGGCTGCTGTTCGGATCGCGAAGGTCGACAGCTTCAAAGCTTGAGATATGAAATCCAATCGCGCCGTCCACAAAATCGAAGGCATCGATATATTTTTTCAGACTGTACCAGCCGCAGTAGATAGCTGTCCGGGGACAGGAACCGGGCGCGAAGAGTTTTGCCGTTCGTTCTTCTTTAGTAGGTATTTCCGTTTGCAATCTTGTAAACATCGCTAAATCACGCAGAGACTGGTCAAAGTGGGCGTATAGATCCTTTTTCACAATACCCCGTGAATCGATGTAAGCGATACCCTTTAGCCCCGTCTTTTCTGCCTTTATCGCCTTGTCGACAAGGCCTGTGGCGATTCGATCGTTCGGCCCATCAAGTCGACTGACCATAAGTGTTCTAAAACTCAGGCTCAGTACGTCATTCTTCAGTAAATTCGGCTGCCAACGATACAAATCGTAAGCTTCGAATAAGACCATCGACAGTTCACTGTCAACCGAAGCGTTTGTTTCTTTGCCGTTGATACGATCGATTTGGAGTTGTAGCTGATCTAATCGACGGTTGCTCTGTTTGTATCGGGCGGAGTCGTCCAAACCGTCCTGCTTTAACTGTTCAACCGTCTTTTTTTCTTGCTCAACGAATTGCCTTAATTCTCTCAGTTTGCTCTGTTGTTCTGTTAAAGGCCCGCGTCCTCCAACCTTGAACGGCACGCCATAAGTTGTAAGCAGGCATCTGGCTTTGCCGAGGAGTTCATGAGTGAATAGTTTTTTGCGGATTGGTTCTGCAAGCTGCTTTTCGTAATCTTCTCTGCTGATTGTATCGTTAAGGTCTGTACCTAAAGACAAGGAGAGAATATTCCTTTCCGGTACCTGCCGCTTTTTGCAATAATATCGGGCAATCCTCCCGGATTCTGTGATGTCCTTATTTGCTATTACCAAAATCTCGTCAGGCTCCAGCGCAAAGCATCTCCCACAGCATATTAAGGTGAGCAAAAGCACAACGCCAGTTCTAACTTCGATTTCCGATTTGAAATCAGGATTGCTGAATTCATTCCGGCCCGTAAGATCTGTATGGCAAGTCGATCGGATAATTTTCGAACGTTTCAACATAATCATCAAGCCAATAAGCATCCGGATTGCTTGCTAAAACCAGGAAACGCCCACTGTAAGCATCGTCGGCTGCCCTGTGATACTTGAAATAGACAAAATCCTCTGTCTTGCCGACGATTTCGATCTTTCCGGTTGAATGGGACATTACAAACCTGACGCGCTTCGCCAGTCCGGAAACCAGGGCTTTTGCTTGCTCTAAAACCTCGTATCCTTGCTCGATCGGTACAGTATAGGCTTTGTTCCCCAGTGCCGGGCGAACCTGGAAAATATAGTAAGGAACCGCCCCGATAAAGGACAGCCTGGCAAGCAGCTCGGCCATAACTTCAGGATTGTCATTGACGCCTTTTATTAGAGGTGTTTGATTGGCTATAACCGCGCCGGCTTTTTGCAGCAGGTTGACCGCCTTGATTGCCAAATCCGTTAGTTCACGCGGATGGACAAAGTGAGTCATCACATATATTTTCTTTCGCTCAGTACTGTACTTATTGATTATCTTCAGCAAGGCCGGTTCTTCAACAATTCGATATGGATTGAAAGCCGGTATCTTTGTCCCGATACGAATTATCCGAACGTGTTCAATTTCTCCCAGTGGCTGGATAATATTCTCGAGTTTTGATGGTTTAAGTACCAGCGGATCTCCTCCGGTGAGCAGCACGTTGGTTATCTCGCAGTGCTGCTTTATATATTGCAGCGCTGCCGGCAGGTCTCGTAAATATTCCCTCTGCGGGTCTTTGAAAACGCGCTTGCGGAAACAGTACCGGCATATACCATCACAGGTATTGCTTACCAACAGCAGTGCAGTGGAATGATATTTGTGCTCAAGTCCGGGCATAACACAATAGTTTTTTTCATTTGAAGGATCAAGCCGACCCCACTCATCAAGTTCCTGCGGGTGAGGGATTATTATTCTACGTATGGGATCGTCCGGGTCATCCCAATCGATAAGCGACAGGTAATAGTCATTGCTGCGAAAAGCAAACTTCTCGGTAACCTGCTTCAAGTAGGTTTTTTCTCGTTCGCTTAATACTTTTTTCGTAGCAGTACTGCTGCGTAGAATGAATTGTTCCAGCTGCTCTATTTTAGTCAGGTATTTCATTCGTATCACGTATATGGTTTCTATATACTCATTCAAGACACGAGACCATATATCCAAGACTAAGGACAAGGGTTTTCAGGTCGTGTGTCCTGTGTTGTGCATTTTGGATTTTGTCGGGTGTATTCGGTTTGGGAGTATCTTTTCTCGTAGATTCCTTCTTGCCTAAACACCTGGACAATAGTCACGAGTATTATCTTTATATCGGCCAGGAAATTTACCGTTTCCACGTATTGAACGTCAAGCTCAAGTTTTTCTTCGCGAGTTATGTGGCCCCTTCCTGATATTTGTGCCAAGCCCGTCAGACCAGGCTTGACAAGCAAGCGTTTTTTTTGCCGCTCGCTCCATTCGGACATCTGTGATAGATACAACGGCCGGGGCCCGACAATACTCATATCTCCTTTTAATATATTACACAGCTGTGGAAGTTCGTCAAGTGAATATTCTCGCAGAAATTTTCCGACTTTCGTCAGCCGAGGGTCTTTATCGCTTTTTGGACTCGGCCCAAAAGGCTCGACTATTGTCTTCATCGTGCGGAACTTATAAAAGACGAACGGCTTGCCGTTTTTGCCTGCTCTTTGTTGTTTGAAAACAGCAGGGCCCTTGCTGCTAAGCCTTATGGTCAGCCCTATCACGAGCAGGATCGGCAGGAGAATTATCAATGCCGATAGCGAGACAAAAATATCAAATCCGCGTTTTAGAATGTTAAAAAGACTCATATAAACAAGTGTACTGAAATAAAACCTTAACGTCAACGCTGAAGCGTTTAAGATGGACAAACTCAGCTAAATCCGGTAAGTTAAAAAAATCTGCAAAATAGTTCCTGGTTCGGCGATTCTTTGGATAAAGGATAAGGATATGCTTGAAAATCTCATAGGTTCTGAAAGGCCCATAAGCTGGGTCTTACAATTCTGGCCTGTGCTCGTGTTTTCGTTTATCTCAGCATTCATCGCTACCTGGCTGTGCAAGAATATTGCAATAAAGTTTGGAATCGTAGACAAACCTGATAACTTGGTGAAAACTCACAAAGGAACCGTCGCCTATCTGGGCGGTATTGGCATGCTCGTAGGTTTAACCGCCGGCGTACTTGCGGGTATTTATTACCTCCACAGTCAGGAGCATCTGCCTTCAACATTCATTTGGCTTTTGGGCGTTTTGGCTGGTGGAGCAATAGCCTGCTTAATTGGTCTGATTGATGACATATTTGATATGAAACCCTACCAGAAGATACTCGGCCAAATTGTTGCCGCCATCATTTTAGTTGCGGCAGGCATCAGACCTAGCCTCGGTTTTCTCGACACCTACCTCGGATTAAATATTCCGGAGAGCATCGAGGTCTTTCTGGGGATCCCCATCGTAATTGTTTTTGTCCTCGGCGCAACAAACTCTCTGAACCTTCTCGATGGTCTCGATGGTCTTTGCGCGGGTGTCACTGTTATTATCGCCGCGGCCATGTTAATGCTGGCAATCCACCTTGGGACCTGGGCCTCCAGCAAAGTTGGCGGCGACTCGGTCCGGGTAATTGTATGTTTAGGGCTTCTCGGAGCAGTTTGTGGTTTCTTACCTTTCAATCGTCACCCGGCCAAGATATTTATGGGTGACGCCGGAAGTATGCTGCTCGGATTTGTGGTGGCGGCGCTGATGATTTTGTTTGCTGAAAAGGCCGTAAGATGGTGGATGGCATCTGTTGTAGTTTTTGGTTTACCTATCCTTGATACGGTTGTGACTTTGATCAGGAGGCTGCTTAATCACAGGCCCCTGTTCGTTTCGGACCGCGGGCATATATATGACCAGATGATTGATAGAGGAATTCCACTCAAAAAAACCGTCGCAATATGCTACGGCTTGGCTGCTATGTATGCACTGATAGGACTCGGACTGAGCCTTAGAACAAAGATAAGGGCAAGATATGCCTTGATTATATATGTGCTCGTGTTTGTAATCTCAGGAATCATTGTCTGGAAAAAGGGCTACCTGAAAATGGAAGGCTTGCGCGGGTCAATCCGATCCAATCGTTTTGTCTCGACTTCGGCGAATTCAACCGGGCCACCAAGGCAAAGTAACAGGGACGAGCATCAAAAAACCTGAGTAAAGCCGGTTATAAAATCTACACTTTTTTCTATCGTCTTTTCGTTTGTCCTCGGATGCAAAGGCAGATTCACTACTTGACTGCTGGCTTTCTCAGCTTCCGGACACATTCCGATCTCGTAGTCATAGGACGCCAAAGGTGTTTCAATCGGGTGCAGGGGACATTCAAACCAGCTTCCAAGCTCGATACCCGCTTTGGCTGCCCGGCCAAGAGCTTTGTCCTTTTCTGTGATTCTCACCGGATATCTGACCATTACCGGCTCGATCAGGTCCCTGTTGTATTTCCTGCTCTGCCAGCCTCTGCTTAAGAGCAATTCATCATACAAATGCGCCATCTTCTTTCGGTGAGAGATGTTCTTCTCTATCTTGCCCAGCTGCGTGATTCCTGAGCGAGCTTGTATGGTACTTGTACCTTTGAAGAAATCTTCGGCTTTCACCGGTTCGAATTCAGATGTACTCGATGACCCAACCACAGCGCCTTTTTTAGTCAGATACCTGAACAGATTCTGGGCAAGCGCTGTAGTCCTTGGATAAACAAGCAGCCTATAGATAATCAATTGTGCCCAGAGCATAAGAACTTCCTGCTTTGACGGCTGGCACATTTCATCTGCCTGCAGAGATTCGAGTCTCTGGGCCAAGTGGCGGTCACTGGTTATCACCATTCCTCCCAGCCCCGTAGTGTAAGGCTTGTTCCATTGAAACGAAAAATACCCGGCCAGACCGAATGTCCCCATAATCCTGCCTTTGTATTTTGAGCCAAGAGTGAGACAACAATCTTCAATTACAGGAATGCCCTTGCTTTGAGCAATGCTCATGATCGTGTCCATTTCACAGGGGTAGCCGTATGTATGCTGGGCAATAATGACCTTTGTTTTGTTTGTGACCTTGTCTTCTAATAGATTCACATCTATATTGAACGTATCCGGCTCAATATCGACATAGACCGGACTGGCCCCGACATACTTAATCGGATTTACATCCATAACACAGGTATAGCCCGGCAGGATGACCTCATCGCCCTGGCCGACGTCGAGTGCTCGCAACAGCGCATACAGCGCGACTCTGCCCTTCCAAAATGAAAAAGCCCGCTCGGCACCGAAAAAACGGGCGAACTTGCGATGATATTCTTCAATAATCTCATCCATTGTTATTGCTCTGCGAAATACTCTTTATTTGGCACGAGTTGCTGCTCTACCTTGACAATTTCATTTGTTCGGGCCTTTTCATGCCCCGTCCTTTGAGTATGGAAAACCGGATGCCGCCCCATATAGAACCCAATCCATAGGCAAAATGCAGTATAACAAAGACCAAAGGCGCGACGGGTGCATATCGCCAGCCGGATTTACGCCCAACATCGAGAGCGCCTACCGCGAGCCCTGACACATACAGGGCAGCTTCAATAATTAATATAATCCAAAACGGCCTCCATAACAAACCAGCCATTCCCAACACCAGTAAAGATGATACGAACAACAAAGGAACCAATTGCCTGAAGGCGGCCGGCCTCTTACGCTTCTGTAAAGTTCTTATCCGCCAGAAACCGTACTGAAAATACTGCTTCCAGAGTTTGCTCAGAGACCCTCGCGAAAAATACGTACTTTGTATGGATTTTGACATCCATATTTTTCCCCCCGCTAAAATTATTCTCAGGTTGAATTCGTCATCCTGATTACGTACTAATTCATCGTCAAAATAACCGACTTTATCTACTATCCATTTATAGTGCGTACCAAAGGCAAGCGTGTCGACCCAGCCTTCGTAATCCCCCAACCTGAATCGTGAGTTGCCCACGCCAATTGGTGATTGCATCGCTGCGGCGATCACTTGTCCGGTATAGCTGTTTGCTACTGTTTTAATATTGCCACCTACAACCCAGGCTTCCGGATGCTCACGCAGGCATTGAATCGATTTGATAATAAAGTCCGCGGGAATTTTGGCATGTCCATCGATTCGAATAAATAAATCCCCTTGTGCGGCTTTCAGTCCGAGATTCATCGCGGCAGGGACAATTCGTCGCGTATTATCCAGCATTTTTACTCGACTGTCTGAAAGAGACAGTCTCTGGACGATCTCTTTTGTGCCGTCGTTGCTGATCCCGTCTACGACGAGAATCTCCATCTTCCCGGCAGGATAGTCATTGTCCAGTATGCTCCTTATCGCCCCCTCTATAAAATCGGCTTCGTTGCGAATCGGCATGATGATACTGATAAAAGGCAGTTCAGTATCTCGTAGTTCGTATGGCATATTTCTTACTGCCTCTATCGTCGGTTATCTTTTTACTCTCTGATTGTTCTGCTTGCTTCTAACAGAACGTTTTCGAGACGGTCAGCTAACTTGGCGCGGGCAAATTCTCGCTCGGCCAGTGCACGGGCATTCTTGCCCATTTCTCGACACAGCTCAGGGTCGGCTGCAAGCTCTTCCAATACATCCGCCAGCATCCGGGGGCGATTAGGGTCGAGATATCTACCGCAGTTATTGTTCTCGATAGTCTCGCCCAGCCAACCCGGCACATTTATCAATACGGGCTTACCCGCCGCCAGGGCGTCAAACATTTTATTGGGAGACCATGTATATTCTTTGGCAGCCCGATAGATGGTCAGACACACCTGACATCCGGCGACAATTCGAGCGACTTCAGCCTTGTCAGGTACGAGATTACTGAAGACCAGGTTTGTCAGTTTATATTCGCGCGCCATCTTTTCCAGTTCGGCTCTTTTTCCGCCGCTGCCGTGCAGAACGAGTACAATGTGGTCTTTGCCCCTTTCATTTAGGATACGGGCAGCTTCGAGGACATATTCAAGCCCATTTGCCATGCCCATTGCCCCAAAGTAAATCGCCGCGAATCTATCTTCTAATCCCAGCCGCCTACGTTGTACCGAACCATCTGCGTCCGGCCGAAAAAGGTTCAAGTCGCAGGCGTTCGGAATCATAGTTACCTTATTGGCGGGCACGCCCGCGCGGACAATTCCTTCTTTGATACCGGGCGAAAGGGCAACAATATGCCTTGCGTTCGAGTATATTTTCTTTGCCATTCGACGTAGCCACCACACGCCCAGAGGATTTTTCAAAGCTCCCACATTGACAAGCGCTTCCGGCCAGAGGTCACGAACCTCGAAGACAAATGGAACATTGAAGTGTTGGCTTAATGCAACACCTGCCAAACCGATAGTCAGCGGTGTGTGTGTGGCAAAGACGACATCCGGCTTTGGTAATTTCCTGCCAACAAGACTGGCCAATCTTGCAAACTGATAGAATCTGAACATACGTTGCCAGCCGCTCAGGCCAGTGCCGATCTGCGGGTCATTGTAAGCTGCGGCGATTGCAACCACGTGAATTCCTTCGGTCTCGAACTCAGCGTATTGTTTGCCTTCAGGCACGGCAAACTCCTGGTTCGCCAGCCCTGAAGTCATCATTGTAACGCGGTGACCTTTACCTGTAAGATGCCGGGCGAACTCGAAGGATCGCGTGCCCGTCATCCCTTTCCGCGTCGCGAAATACTGATGCAGATAAAGAATGTGCATATTCTGAAACTACCAGTAAATTCCTTCGTAACCGTCGGTGTGTCGATTTATACCCTTAATATCAGCCAGATCGAGCACGCGAATACCTGCCTTAAGCCAACCACCAACGCAATCGGTATCTACAATAGAATGGTTTACGATGATAAGGTCGGCTGCCGAGAGGTCATCCACCGAGCCAACGAGCAGCTCCTCCAGGTGGCGTAGCGCCTTTTGAACCTGTTCTTTATTGCTTCCTATCAGCCGCTCAGGCTGTACGAACGGGTCATAAATTCTAAGTTTTATTCCCTCACCAATAAGTGCCTTGGCGACCTTAACATAAGGACTTTCCCGCATATCATCCGTGTTCGGCTTAAAGGCCAGACCAACCATCCCCACCGTATCGGGTCGATATTTCATGACTCGCTGGACGAGTTGATTAATCTGGAAATCATTGCTCTGGAGCACGCTTTGAAGCATTGGAAGCTGCAGCGATTTGAGCGAGGCAAATCGCAGAATTGCCCGGAGGTCTTTAGGCAGGCAGGAGCCGCCGAAGGCAAAGCCCGGGCGAAGATAGCGCGGGCTGATATTTAATTTAGTGTCTGCGCAATAAACATCAGCTACACGACGGGCGTCCACACCTATGGAGTTAGCAAATGCCGCAACTTCGTTTGCAAAGGTGATCTTCAGGGCGTGCAAAAGGTTGTCACAGTACTTGACCATTTCGGCTTCACTGAGTCCCAGACGAAAACGTGGGGCATCGTATTTCTCATAGACCTTCAGCAGTAAATCCCCAGCGCCGGGGTGGGCTTCGCCGACGACAATTTTCGGTGGTTTGTCGAAGTCCTCAATTGCCGTGCCTTCCCGCAGAAATTCAGGGTGGAAGACTATGTGGATATCCTGGCCCACCGCCAGGCCGGATTCCTTTTCCAGAAGAGGGATAACGCGATTGGCTGTGGTTCCTGGCAGAGACGTGCTTCTAAGTACAATAAGCGGCCGAGCATTCGAGTTACGAAGCTCTCTTGCGATCTGACCGATAACGGTCTCGACAGACGAAAGGTTTATCCCGCCGTCCGGATCGGATGGTGTTCCCACACAAATCCAGACCATTTCGCGGTCTGACAAGGCCTCGCAGGTGTTAGTTGTGGCTTTAAGCCGCCCGGACTTATAACCTTCCTGGAGCAACTCAGCTATACCGGGTTCCTGGATGGGAGAGCGCCCACGTGCTATATCCGCAACTTTTGTGGCGACCGGATCCACGCCGGTAACCTCGTGCCCATCTCGAAGAAGACACCCCCCACTGACGACTCCAACATAACCCATTCCAAATATACTGATTTTCATACTCTTGTCCTTATCTCAAGTTGATATTTTTCGAGTATTCGGACTTTCACTCTGAAATCTAATTTCTACCGAACACGTATGCCGCACTATCCTGGCTAAAGTTCATTTTTTAGCATTTAACTTAGATCCATATGCATTTGCTTTTTCGCATATATAAGTTATAATATAAGGTAGTGTTACCTAAAAATATAAATGAATTCTTTAGCTTGCCCTATTGGAAATCACCAGACTTATAGCCTGAGTGAGGCATAATTTGGCAGCTATTTACCCGCCTTTTGTGTGGAAAAATACATGGCACTAAGTTTTCATAGCTTAAACACCCGGCGTTCAAGACGCAGGATTTTGTTTTTGGCAGTTATTAACTTGGTTTTGGCTATAGTATGCACGGCCTCTGAGTCAAATGTTAATTTGCCGGGCCTGATACCAAATCTGTATCCTTTGGCTAAAGCAAATCGGCCTTTTTTGTTCAAAAGACTTGTAGTCGCTTTTGACCAAAGATACGCTGCACATATTCAAAAAAGCAAGTATACAAGCCTGGCAGATGATTTCGTTGTTTACTACCTTCGCCAGGAGCTTCAGGCCCTTATTGATATGTGGCGGGCCACCGGCAACTTAACATATCTCCAACAGGCAGATGAAGTAGTTTTCAAAGCGATGGAAGATGCCAAATCCAACCAGCGTCAACTACTTTGGCATAATCAGTCAAGAGGAAGCTGGCCTTGTTTTTTCTTGAAGGAAACTGAAAAACAAACTGGAGGCCATAATCAAATCTGTGACTTTCAAGGTGCTTCTGGTTTTCTAATGGTTGCAGACGCCCTGAAACAGTCCAAGTATGAAGGCTGGAAGGAAATTGCCAGTTTTGTGGAAAAGAACATTGTCGAAAAATGGCTCTTTTACACACCATCAATTAAGCCCGAGCACTTTCAAGGTCCGGATTCAAGAATCTATCTGCTGGCTGCATTAGACACCTCTCGAGACAAACGCGAGCACTTCGCCACTATTTGTATGGACCTTCATAAATTAGGGTACAGTAAGTATTCCTATCGACAGTGGGCTGAATGCTTGACGGATTTATATATTGGTCTTCGATCCGACACAAGCGAGCTGCCGCCTGCCTCTTGGGGACTTGGCCGCTATGCCCCGAGTGATTGGGGGGTAGTTCCCCGAAAATCAACGGGTGGCTATGTCTGGTACTTCGTTCCTGACTGGAAACGGGAAAACAAAATAGCTGTCTTAGATACCGCTCATGCAAACCGGACAGTATGGCTTGCAACAAAGGCGTATTATGAAGGTTATGTTGACAAAGCCAGAATCGACAGCTTTATCAATACTCTCAAGAAACAAGTATGGAAGCCGGATAAGAATCCTTTTTACTTTGCGAACTTCATCGATGGCAGTGACATACCCTACCACGATCCAAAGTACGGCGACCTTGAACCCGGCTATAAAGGTCATGTCTGGTTCGGCTGGCATAGGCTTGCTGCATATGATAATATTGTAAAAGACATCTTTCTTTCTTTGGCCTATGATTTAACCAATGGGGGTCCGAATATGTCTTTATCACAGAACAAAACAATGGAGAATGCACCGCTGTGTTTTTATGCCTGGGGAGCAAGACTATTGGCTTCTGAGGGAGAACCACAGGTATTCCCTTAGGAAGAATTTCTATACGAGCTTTAGATTGGTTTTCTTCAAAATTTTTATATGGTTATCTTTTAAGAAAAAATAATTAGTACTCTTGTCACCAATGCATCGTTTCCTAAGCTTTCCGCCATCGAGCCACCACGCGATATAGCCTTTATCGTATAAAATCTTAAAAACAACCTGAGCCGCGGAATCTGTATCCTCCGGATCTCCTGAAACTTCGATTAACCAGGCAGGTTGAGATTCGGCCAAAAACTTTTTTGCGCCGTTGATACATGCGAGCTCATGTCCTTCCACATCGCACTTGATAAAGGATATCTTTTTGGCATCTCTCAGAAAACTGGAATCGATGGTCGTGGCTTGAACGTTGGTGATTTTTGTTTTACTTTGATCTGTATTGTCTTTCATGATGGAAGCTCTGTAATGAGTCTCTGCTCCTGATGAATCGTAAGGGAGCCCCATAGTTACTAAGGCGTTGGAATCGGAAATAGCCACGTTTAAGAGCACAACGTTTTCGAGGTGTAGTTTTCTTAAATTGTAATACAATATTTCAAACGTAGGTGGGAATGGTTCGATACTGTACACTCGCCCGCCCGGCCCAACCAATTCTGAGAGTACTTTTGAATATATCCCGATGTTGGCTCCTATATCGATTGCGAAATCTCCCGGCCTTACCAAATATTGAACGACTTTAATTTCCGGTTCTTTTTCTAATAATGATGACTGTAACAGTCTAAGATAATGGCGTTTTTTTATTAACTGAACCGTTGAATTCGGTAAAATCTTCCACACCAACCTTTTACACAACAGCTTTATCTGACGCACACTATTTTCCCTGTATCTTCTCTACAGTTTTTATCTCTGGTTGCTCAGCCCTTCTCTCGGCCGTATCTCCGAAATACCGATAAACATCAGCGGTTTGTTCGGCTATTTTCTTCCAGCTATACTGTTCTGCTGCAGCCCGTCGGGCATTGTCGGACAATTTCCGGTAATTGTCACCCTCGAAACATTTTCTTACAGCCCGGGCAATAGCCTCCGGGTCTTTGGCGGCAACAATATATCCTGTTTTTCCATCCTCAGTCATTTCGCCCAAACCACCTACATCTGTCGAAATGACTGGTACCCCCGCGGCATATGCCATGACTGTATTGCCACTTTGGGAAGCGCTAATATAAGGTTGAATCAATACATCAGTAATCGACAAATATGCTTTTATGTCCTCTATCGGTAAAAAACGGATGTCTGCCCACAGGTCGTTTGGTTTACAGCTTCGGGCAAGATTTTCTTCCAGTGCCTTCCTGTTACCAATCAGTATCGAACCGGCCACCAAAAAGAAAGATTCAGGCATTTGTTGTTTAATTAGCGGGAAGGCATCAATAAAAACCTCCAATCCCTTGTAAGGTCGAATATTGCCAAGGAAAGTGATGATTTTGCGTCCTCTCGCCTTCTGACGCACTTGTCCGGCCAGATCATCATTACGGCCATATCGTGAAAACAGTGCCTCATAATCACCATGTGGTATCACTGATATTTTTTCAGGATGCAGACCGCAATATGTCACTATTTCATTCCTGGTATAATCCGTCAGGGCTATCACGTGGTCAACACTTTGATATATTCTGGAATATTTTCGTATATCACCTGCTTTATGTTCGTGTGGAAAGGGATTGTGTGCAGTATAAACCACATGACAGCCCATTAACTTGAACAGTCTTATCACCAAATTGTCCAGCCAGGGTGAAACCACCCATATATAGTGAATCACCTTAATGCGTCTTACTAACACATAAGCCAGTAGAATGGATATGTCCAGCGGATACTCGATGGCACGAAGTAAACGCCGTACCGGCCCCGATGATGTTACCATGCTTGCTAAACGCGCAAGGTAAAAGAAACAACGGAAAACTTTGATATCCGGAGGATTTGGTATATCATCATGAGCAAATTTTGTCGTAGCATAAATTATCCTTTCCCCTTTTTTGGCCAATGCCTCCAACAGACAATAATTGTAATTGGCAGAGAATTGACAGACGTCTATTACCAGATATGTTTTTTTCATTAAGCTGTTCAGCCTATTTGTTTTGCTTGCTTTTTTTCTACTATTTCCCGCAGATAATCTAAAATCAGGCGTGCGTTACGCGTTACTGCGAATTTTTCCTCCGCTCTGTTTCTGCCGGCGGTTTGCATATCTGTCCGCAGTTGATTGTCATTAACCACTTTCGCGATTGCGTTTTCCAGTGCGTTGACATCCCCGTGCGGGACAAGAATGGCGCCGCCGCTATCACCTATTGCCTCCGGCAGACCACCAACAGTTGTGGCAACTACAGCAAGGCCGCAGGCCATCGCTTCCATAACAACATTTGGCATACCTTCGGTATGACTTGCCAAGACAAATAGATCACTTGCTTTCATCCATTTGTTCATTTGTTCCGGTTCGACCTCGCCGACCATACGAATAATATGCCCAATACCTTTTTCATGAATTAGTGTCCGCAATTGTTTTTCTTCAGGACCACATCCGCACATCACCAGTAGCACATCCGGGCACTTTCTTTGTATCCTTTCAAACGCCTGAACTAATTCATAAACACCCTTGCGTTTCATCAAGTAGCCGGCATATAAGGCTATGGTTTTATCCGGCGGCAATCCTAACTCTTTTCTTTGTGACGTTTTGTCCGATAGCGGCGAGAACTCCTCCAAATCGAGGACGCCGTAAACACACAGAGGGCTTTTGCCGGTTATCGCTTCGATTCGGTCTGCAACATTTTGCCCACAGGCTAATGTGCCATCGAGCATCTTGACCGTCCTGACAAAATGCCTGTATATAATTTTGCTGGAATTAGCGGTTATATTTACATCAACCCCAATACTCAAACAGGCTGCCGGCAGGTTTAAGTATTTGGATAATCTGACGGCGGCATCGCCGTCAGGGAAAAAATCAGTGGCGTAGATAATATCAAATTTCTCCTTGTTATGTAACTCCAGAGCTTTCCTTTTCATTGCCTCAAAAGCAACCAGCCCGGACCATCGATTATATAAATTACCGGGCGGCCTTAAGTAAGGTATACTAAAGGTTTCTATACCTTCAAACCGGCATAGCGGACACTTGTGGTCCTGGTTTTTCCATCTCTCAAAACGTCTTAGAAATAACGGGCACCAGACACGCGGAACAATCACAGTTATATCAGCCCCCAACCTGCTAATTTCGGAAAGTTGGCGGGCCACAAAGATGCCGTATCTCCTTTCTTTGAGATGTGGGAATAGATGTGAAATTGCCAGAATTTTCACGGTGCTATTGTTTCTTTTTATTAAACACATTCATATTGTGTCAATAAGCCGTCCTCATACTCGGCAGTTGTTTCTAAATTACCTGTTGACACATGGAGTTGAGCTATCCTTTCGCCCGCCATCACAAACGCAAGAAAGACCCAAAAATATTTGTGAAATAACTGGCCGATGGTTAATCCCATCACTATAAGGAATATTAAGATTGCTCTGGTGTATAATTTTTCCAGTCCGAGTGGGGTGCGCTTTATAGTAAACATCAACGTGATCATAAACAACGAAAACAGCAAAGCACCGGGTATTCCGTATATCCCCAAAGCGAGAAAGAAGTCGTTATGCGGCCAGATTAAAGTTCCGGTTCGTTCAAACCAGCTGTAATAACCCGTTCCGGTTGGCCTTGTGGAGACAGCCTTAATCGACAGTTTGATAGGTTCCATCCTGTAACGAATACTCTCTTTGGCATATCCAACGTTTGTCAACCGCTCTGCGACCGACGTTTCTAATCCTCCTGCCTTTATTAGTAGTCCCGCGCATATAGATGCCATCAGAATAACCAGGAGAAGTAATGCTACCAGGGCGGGCCTGCGCGAGATTTGCCTTACGAACAGTAACGGTGAGAGCATCGTAAACACCAACGCAACCAGAGCGCCACGAGAGCCGATTTTGAGCAGCATTATGGGCAAAAACAAAATCGCAATGAAGTGTACTAATCGCCATAACTTCTTGTCACGAGCAAACAGGTAAACAGCGGCCAAAAAAGCCGTGCTCGTTAAAGCTGCCAACATATTGGCATCAATTGCCTCGCCCAGCGTGGCGGCATATCTTGTCTCAGGTGTGTCTTCCAGCACCCTTATCGCGGTACCGGTTATAAATGCCAGCGTAATAGTGCCCAGGGTTCCGATTACGTAAGCCCTCAGTGCCCACCGAAAAGTTTTTTCACCATTTGTTTCAAGTATCCAGTATACAAGCAAAATCAGCACAAGAAGCTGAAACTGAGTGAAGGCGCGCATTAATTCAAAGCCAAGATAAGGCCCTGCCAGCGAAACCAAAAATATCCAAACTGTATATAATGACATCACCCATAATGTCTTGTTACCAATTCGTAGTCTTGGACGGGTTATTAAAAAATTCAATGCCAGGCTGATAGCAAGGGCTATACCAACCCCTCGATCGAGACTGAAAGATTGCTTAAAACCGATACCGGCACCTGTTGGCAGCACCAGCATCATAATACATAGGCCAAAAGTCGGCTTTATGACCATGCCGATGAACGTTGGCACAGCAATAATTACGGCACCGGCCACAGGATTTTTCGCAAGGAAAGCTACAGCCAGACCAATCAACGAAACAACAGCCCAGATTACAAGAAGCAGAATGTTCATCACCGGTGGTAGCTGGATATCGGAGGTCCGCTCGCCTTCTTCGTAATAGAGATCTTCCTGGCCGAATTCTATTTGATTCGAATATTCGGTATACATAATTAGCTGAAGCCTCCAGTATCACCATCGGACCTAACAATGGCCGGGATGATAATAAGCAAATCTTGGATAAATCAATAACTGGTACAGCAAATACCTGGTAGCTTTGTACCGGGACCTTTGCTGTGCCAGGTTCCAAACTATCTTGCGATAGTAACGACGCATCAGCGGCTCAAAATCCTGATATAGACGCTGAGTTGTATCGGGATGGTATTTCGCGTATCCGGATAAAAAAGCATTGGCCATATACGCTGCGTCCCAGTTGAAAAGGCGTTTCCTTGGAGCACCATAAAAGATATAGATAACGAACCAGATTACATCAAAGAATCTTGAGCCGTATGTCACGGTCCGCCCCAAAAGCGGTGCTGAGCTCCAATCCAGAATGACGAGTTGTTCAGAGGATTCATCGAAACACAAATTAAAACCTGCGAAATCACCATGGATAAAAACGTTCTCATTCGGAGAATTCATCCACTCCGGCGGCAGTTCGTACTTCATCTCTTCAGGTAATATCAATTTTTCATGAACAACTGCCAGTGCTTGTCCGGCCTTTTCCAAAAGTCCGGGTAATCGTGGGTCTTCACGGGCTACAAGCTCGATCAATGTTACCAAATCACTTAGTCGCTCAAATTCAAGCACCCCCGTCTTGGCATCAAAGTTGGTTACCTTAGGAACATAAAACAGACCACTGTCTTTGCCGATATCGAAAGCTCTGGATGACTTGGTTGCTTCTACAGCCAGCATGCTCGATTCTCCGGTTTTTCGAACAATGTCACCAATGAACTCCATCGATTATTTCCTTGAGGCAGAAGCGTTACTGTTCTGATTTTTTCGCCGGCGACAGACGGCAATCGGGCTCTCTGAGAATCGATTAAGAAATTTGAATCTGCAGGCCACACTGTCTATCGCACGATTCAGCCGGTATGAAACCGGAACCTTGGGCGGATGAAAAAAGCCTACCGGGTAAATATCAACTATCTCTAATCCCACCCCTTCAACGAGTTTCTTCATCTGCCTGATGCTCATGATATTGAATGCACCTTGCGGATTCTTTTGCCGATGACGCATATGCATCAGTTTAATCCAGGGCGATCCGAAATTCTGGTGATTGTTAAAGACAAAATAACCATCTTCAGCCAGCAGCTCGACAAGGGCTTTGATTGCTGCGGTACGCAGTTCCGGCTCGGCATTGAGAAAAAAACGAAAGGCGGTTATCAGGTTGAACTTCTTTGGCTTCAAAACATTTTCTGCAGTTATATCCGCCTCGATTATCTCGGTCCGCTTAAGTTTTTCCCTTGCGATTGCCAGCATGGAGCCGGATACATCAATGCTTGTCGATGTTTTTACACGATTCTCCAAAAGGCCTGTTATACGTCCTGTCCCACACGCAAAGTCGAGCAGATGGATGTCTCTGTCCGCGAAGTATTTCTCCAGAATAATCAGGATAATTTCCTGCTCACGCGACCAAAGGAATCTTTGCCATGCCCGCGTTTGGTAGTATGCTTCATATTCAGCACCTTTTTCAGCGTATTTATGAGATTCTCTGTAACTAATCTTAGACACAGTCCTTTTTTCGCAGGGCAATATGTACGAATCTTTTTTGCTCACATTCTTTCAGGCTAAGGAACCAGCCGCCAACGACTATCAGGGCCATTGCAGTAATTACAACTCCAACGATTTCAATCCACGAATTCGGCGGAGCCACATATTTCCAGACACCGATCATAACTACGACCGGTAATGAACCCAACAAAGCCGGTTGCCAGACGTTGCGTACACATTCCGACACGGAAATACGCATTTTCCAGTTAAAATATATCGGCAAAATCAAGCCTGATATTAGCGCCATCGGCAGGAAATTCGACCAGGCTATCCCAAGCAGACCCCAGTCAAACACTTTCACCGAAACAACAGAACCCGAAACGCAAAGCAGAGCCGTTAAAGCCGTCAAAACTCCGAAAATCTTATGCTGGCCACGCCCAACCAGGACAAGGAAATTGCTGTGCTGGGCCAGTCTCAAACAGTGGCCTGCGGCTAAAATGGCCAGTATAGATCCCATTGTATTTATTACAGCGGGATCCTGGAATTTTTCGCCAACCCATACTCTGAGAAATTCCCTGCCCATCACAATCAGGAAACACCCGCCGGGAATTATCATCATAAGACTGTATTTTTGTGTCAGAAAGGCTATTTCTTTTACCTTTGCATCGTCGTCTCTGGCGTCGAGGTCGCTGACAGCCGGCTTTATCGCCGCCGTGAAAGCCTGAAGCAGTTGGGATAGCAATAATACTCCAGCGGTGGCAATAGCGAATTGACTTATCTGGGTAGTACCTATGAAAATACCAATTATCAGAGTACTGGCATGGTAAATTATTATGGCCCCCATCGCATACAGAAAGGTATTTATTCCATAAGCAAGCATCTGTCGCAGAAGTCCGAAATCTATGTTTGCACAAGACAATGACATTTGTGGCAATAATTTCCTCGCAAAGAAGAACTGCAAAACCCTGATAGCAATCTCGCTGAGCCCGAACGCCAATCCCATCGTTAGAAGACCATAACCTTTTGACAGCAATATAACCAGCACTATCGTTCGCAGAAACAAAGGGACAATAACAGCAAAATTGATGATATCGTACCTTTGCATCCCGCTTAATACTCCGCTGAACAGTTGCAGGGGCATTGCCAACGCAAAGCAGAAACCCACAATTAGCATAAGCACGCGTGCAGTCCCCACAAGCTCAGCTTCGATGGTAAACCAGGAGCCGATATTGAAATAAATCACAATACTTGTAAGTCCGGCTACAATTGCCAGGCCCAGGTAGAAAAACAGTGATGTGCTGATTACCCTCTGGATTCCATCGGCATCTTTTTTTGCCAGGTATATCGGGATATATCTGTTTATGGAGCTGTTCAATCCAATACTTAGCAAGGTTCCGTATCTAAACATAAAACCACCGACGAGCAACCATATACCATATCGAGCCTCACCGAGCCGGCCGAGAAAAAAACGTATTAGAAAAAAACCGATAATGGCGTTGCTCACCAGTGTGGCTACGTTGAACAACGTGTTGTGAATTAGTCTTTTCGAGGTTGTGATAGGTTGTTCGCTCATATTTTAATCATCGGCTCGTTTCTCTGCTCTGCCCGTTTGTCTGTTATTACTTTTCGCGTTCAACTACCTGCCAAAGAATACCCGCTCGAACCAGGTCATAATTTTCAAGCACGAATTCGGGGCAATATCCTGGTTTCGGAGAGACAACGTATATCGATCTATCCTCCAGCAACTGCTCAATCGTCTGCTCATCGAACCTTGGTGCGTCTTTGCTGTTCACGATGCCCGAGACAACCTTTGCATCCGGACGTTTTCCCTTGACTTGCTGGACAAGTAAGAGAGGGGCAACAGTAGTCGTGTCGGCATATATAACGGCATTTTCCGCTACCAGGTCCAACGCCTCATCGGCGAAGCGTTCCGCTCCCTTATATCCTGTCTTCCAGGGCTGCAGGAAATATTTATAATCGTCCCGGTAAGGTATATCGTCTCTTGTGCCAATATTAAGCTGCATCTTCCTGGCCAGGATCGGCGAAGCCGCATAGACACCAATTGGCAGAAGACTGAAAAACAGAACCAAAAACGCAAATGCTTTACGATTTATCCGCCCCTGCAAATGATACGTTCCGAGGCCTATGAGGATCGAAACCATACAGTAGAATGGTATGAAGAACGCATATCTGTCAGGTACGGTATATCGAAAGGCGAAAATTAAAAACAAGACAATTAAGCCCAATAAAACATTTCTAAAATCTCGCCTTACCGGAATCTTGAACAGCCCAATGCAGCCCGGAAAAAACAGCAGAATATTGAGTGTAGGAAAATTAAACAAAATATACCTAAAGTTCTCTTGTGGGATGCCCGTTGGCAAAGAGGCGTTCAAAACTGCTCCCTGCCAGCGTATGCCAAATGCTGCTGAGGCCAAAGTTCCTGCGAAATCACCGGTTTGTATTATGTTTTTACAAATCAAATATTCGTAAGGCAGCGCTCCGACAATCCACAACAGGGCAATAATGGCTAAGTCTCTGGAGCGAATTTCTTTTTTAGCCAGCAGAAAAATGATGAACACGGCATAACATAAAAGTGGTATCGAAGCAAGCATGTGCACAGCGATTCCAAGGCCGTTAAGTAATCCCAGCCAGTACAAATACCCGACTCTCCTGGTTCTGGTATATAGCAGCAGCATTATCAACTCGGCAAGAAACAGGGCTGTCCAGAGTGTGTATGTTTCGATAATGCTTGCGTGACGCCAGAATGTATGCGAAACGGCCAGAGTAAAAGCAGCGATTACCGCCGGAAAATTCCTGCCGAGCCATAGACGCACAAATAAGAACATATTCGCCACCGCCACCGCCGCTGCGATTGCCGAGATTAGATTGACTCTGTGAGCAAATTCGCCGAGTGGTATGTATTTTGCGCCGAACGCCAATATGTAAAAGAGCGGATGAGAAATCGCAAGGCCGAGGAAACCTTCGATATCATTGTGCCAGATTCGGTACTGGATCAGCCCGCTGTCCTGCCACAAAGCACCCGGAGCACAACTGACCGCGTAAAGCGCAAGGGCACCACAGAAGACCGCCACATACTGCTGAGTTAATTTTGGTTTTACAGCTACCACGAATGTGTTGTCAACCACCTCGACCTGATCTTAAAACGCCGGTGTCATTTTGGTTATTGACTTTACAAATGTTTGCGATTTTTTAATCAAGTGATTTTGGCCCTGAACCCTTCATCTATCAGCAGACGGTTACGGTCAATCCCTCATCACTAATATCAAAATCAAAAAATCTCGCTCGCTCGTTAGGCGGTTCGGCTTCGAGCATTTTTCGCACAGATAAAGCATCCTCCGCTGATTTGCAAATCATCAGCATAAAACCTCCTCCGCCGGCGCCGAGTAGTTTTGCGCCGTATATGAAGGGACGGACCCGTTCGAACAGCAATTCAATTTCATCATTGCTGGAGTTCGGGTCCAATTGCTTGTTGAGGTGCCAGGCGACATCAATCAGGCGCCCAAATGTCACTATATCTTTGCAGATAAGGGCTTGGGCTACTTCTTCAGCTACTATGTGAATTTGTCTTAGTGTCGCCATCGTGGCACGGTGCCGATTTAAGTATTTTCCAACGACCTGCTGCAGAATATTCTTGGCCAGTCTGGTTACACCCGTGTAATACAAAAGACTCAGACCGCCATTGGCTTTCGGGTCCAGAGTGTCAGGCAGTACATAATGGATACGCGCATCGGGGATAAATCCCGGTTCCGTGACAATCATCTTTACGCCGTCGATGACTCCGCCGATTTGGTCCTGCCAGCCGCCCCCGGTTGTCAGGGCCTGTTCCAGACGAAGCACACTGTAAAAAAGTTGACGCTGGGATAATTCTCTGCCCATAACTCGCTGAATCGCCGCAAGAATCACTGCTCCCATTATGCTTGAAGTGCCCAGACCGCTGCCCTTCGGAATCGCTGCAAGGGTTGTTAACTCAATTCCTCCGCCAAAGTGCTCCAACATTCTTTTTAAACTGACATTTTCATTGTCGATGTCCGTTTCGGGTAACAAACACGACAAAGCCAGGGCCGCCTTGGCAAGTGCAAAACTGCTGGTTGCTTTTCGATAGTCCAGAAGCTCATCAAAATCCACAATCTCAATCCTTGCTCCCTGGTCGATCGAGTTGATTCGGATAACCGGCTCATCCGTGATACGGATATACGCCTGGATGGGCGGTTGACCGTTCAGATTGACCGCGGCATTAACTACACAACCACCGTGCTCAAGTGAGTACGGTGGTGTATCCGTCCAGCCACCACCCACGTCAAGGCGGGCCGGAGCACGTGCCCAAACAATCTCATCGCTGCGCAAAATGCTTCGAGGACGGATGTCCTGTTTGGAACCACTGGTAACAATAGCGCTCTCTAAACTTTCAAATGCAATGCTTTGTGCCCGGCGAGCCCATTGAACAATAGAAACTTTCGAATTTAAATCAAGTCCCAAAGACGACAGCCATTCGCGTTTTTCCGGACTGAGCAGTTGCTTCAAACCTGGTAAAAGCTTTGATATCGGAGGGTCGGTATCATTGCAAAGCTCAATCAGTGCCGAACCAAGCGTATGGATAATTCTTGGGAATACGAGGGATTCAACGCCGCCGTTATTGTTGTTGATAAAATGCCAGTGGGCTTCTGCAAGAATCTCTGAAATCCATGCACTCCAATCCTCAGCGCCATTCAGAAGATACGCTAATTCGGGACTCGAGAATTTACTTTGTGGACGAAATATTTGCCTAAGAGAATGCCGAATTAATTTCGCTCGAATCTCGTTCCGTCGCTTATAAAAATCCCTATGATCGGCCAGAGTTAAAATCTGCTCAAGATTATATCTATCTGCCTTTCTCCACGCCTCAAAATCCTCATCGCAGGCGCCGGCCGGCTCAAGCATCCACAACCATCGCCTATACTCGTTGTGAGTTGTTATCGCCGGGAACATTTGTGCATTCCAGGTACTTCGCTTATCAGCAGGAATATCCGCATCCCAGACTTCTTCCGGCTCAGCTCCGACAGCCTGGAGCCATTCGCACAGGTTAACTCCGCAAAAGCTCCCGCCTTCTTCTATTGTTTCCTTAAACGTGTCATCCAGACTATAACAGCGTACAAACCAAACACCCTTACCATCTCGGCTGTGGCCCTTTATTACGTCAAGGCATGACCTCCGCGCAAGAGAAATCGGCTCATCAATATCAACTCCAACGACAACATTTTCTCCGCCCAGACTCAGCGAAGAATTTATACGACAGCCCTCCACCCAGGAGGACGCTCCTTTGACAGCACCGCCTTCTGAAATCTCGTTGTTGATGTCAAGAAATGTTTGTAAATAAGATGCCCCACGGTCTTCCTGCAACAAACGGGTGCCGCTGTTGATAATCGCCCTGCTTGTCCCGAAATCCAAAAAATCACAATGCCTTAACAGTTTCATGCTGAAAGGCACTGATGAAAAAGCTTCAAATAGCTTTTCCAACAGAGTTTTACTCCATGTTGAGCCGCTGTTATGTGCAGATTTTTGATGCTCGGATTTGCAGGCTTCGCTGCCCATCGCACAACATATCTCGCGGTAGAAATCCATACCCCATTTGGTAACTGCTCGGCCCATTTCACCGCTTAGAACAAGTTTGCCGTTTCTGCCGGTACAAACACCGAAGACTTCCAGCATTTTTACGGCCATGTCCGTGTCAAAGTTCATAACCCCAATGTCCAGGCAGGCCTGACCATACGTGTCGGTCGCTCCTTTATTCTCTTGCTCGGTTACAGAGGGTTTCTGCAGGTATAACCTTACCTTATCCGCCTGTCCCCTGCAAAATACGCCGTGTCTGCTTGCCTGTTCCGGCAAAGCATAACTGGCTAATCCGGTTATACCCTTAGCGGCAAATTTAACTTCGGAAGGCTCAAATCTCAACAAAACATCGCCCGATGTTATTACTACCTGGCCAACGCCGGTTGCCGGTTCGGGCAAAGCCAGATATATTGGCAATTGACGGTCGAATAAACTCAAAGGTACCGCAATGTCACTTTCGCATGGGACCGGAATAAATATCTTTCCACAAAATCCGTATGCGGGCAGCCGCCTCGAATCCCCCCCGGCATGAACGATAAGAATCCGTAAATCTCTCAAAGCCTGCTTCCAGACATCCGGACCCGCCGCTCTACAGTCCTGTTTAAGTTGCCGATTGAGGACCTCCATCAAACAGAAAAGCGTGCTTCCTCCACTTCCAATTCGCTTTCCACCGGGGTCAGGGACGACTATAACCTCGCTGATATTGCTCAGGAGCCCCAAATCCTTTCTAACATTCAGTTGTGATTCATAAGCAAGGGCCTGAGCCTCATTGGATGCTGTAATTATGAGGTAGTCCCACTGATTTAATTTCGCCCGCGTCGACATATTAATTGCCTGAAATGGTTCAACTTTGAAGAAAAGAATTTTCCTGCTGTTCTACTTTAAACTTTCGATAATCGCTTCCAGGGCTTCATCCAGACTTGTCTGAGATTCCCAGCCAATGGTTTTTTTTATTCGCTCCAGACTCGGCACACGCCGCATCATATCCTCAATGGGCCTTCCATAAGCAACCTCATAGGGCACAAATTGCTTTTTGCTTTTACTGCCCGTCATTTCGATAATTTTATCAGCAAGGTCTTCCATAGCGATTTCTTGATTCGTACCGATATTATATACCCTGCCTGCCGCCTTTTCGCAGTTCATCAGGTTGATGATTGCCTCGATAAGGTCGGCCACATAACAGAAGCATCGTGTTTGCTTACCCGTCCCATATATCAAAACCGGCTCATCCCCGAGCGCCCTTTGAACGAATCGCGGCACCACCATACCATATTGACCCGTTTGTCTCGGCCCGATTGTGTTAAAGAATCTGCCGATTACAACACCCAATCCATACTGTTGATAAAAAGCCAGACCCAAAAATTCATCTATTGCCTTGCTGCATGCGTATGACCACCGGGACATGCTCGTGCTGCCGAGCACAATATCGTCATCTTCGTGAAAGGGAACGGCTTCGCTTTTGCCATAAACTTCACTAGTCGAAGCGATAAGGATTTTTTTACCGAACTTATTGGCTATATTCAGGACTATTTCAGTGCCGCCAATATTAGTTTCTATTGTGTGTACCGGATCTTCAGCTATCAGCCTGACCCCCACTGCCGCAGCAAGATGAAAAATTACGTCGCTGTGCTCGATGAGTGGTTCCACCAATTCGGCATTGCGGATATCGCCGGTGATAAATTCAAAGTTGGGATCTTCTTTGACGTTCTCAATATTTTTCAAACTGCCGGTGCTGAGATTATCGATTACGGCCACTTCAATACCAGTTTCGAGCAGCCTTTCTGTTAGATGAGACCCGATAAAACCTGCCCCACCTGTGACTAATGCTCTCATATAAGCCTCAAGAAATAACTTTTTATCCGCAAAGGATAATGATTATTGATCAATTATCAATCATCAATTTGCTTAGACTCCGTCCCCGTCGGCTGCCCAAAAGTTCAAACGCAGCCTATCCGCGAAACAAAAATGCTTTGGAAACAATTTTCCGGCCAGAATATTTAGAGTTGACCGAAAGTCTTTTATAACATAAGTATCGGCAAATAAAGAACATAGCTTTAGTAAAGACGATATTCCTAATCAACTCTTGACCTTATCGGACGAACCCCCGGCGGATCTTCAATCGCCGATGAATATTGAAAAACTATGCACCCTTAAGGCCCTATAAATACGCAATCCACAGCCTGATAATAGGCTCGCGGCATGAGGTATTTAATCGAAGTAGGTTGATTTCTTAATGGCGCAAATTGACTTGCTTATTCCCAGAGTCGATGGTTTCTACCGCTTTAGCCGCAGTATGAGCAATATGTTTTGTCGGTTTCCCAGACGGTAACACAATGCAATTTTGCTTCGTTGAATTTGCCGACGAGTTTATTCCATGCGAAGCCTGCTATGTTTTCGACAGAGGGATTGCTTCTGCTGAACTGGTCGATGTCGACATTCAGGTTCTTATGGTCAAGAAGTTTTATAAGCTCATCGTCCACTATTCTTTCAAAATCGCCTATATAAAAGTTCTTTCGTGTTGCCGGCATCTTTATCGTGACCTCAACGATGTAGTTATGCCCGTGACCGGTTGGATTTGCGCACTTTCCGAAAACCTTAAAATTTCGTTCCTCGGAAAAGTCGTTGTTCCAGAGCTTATGCGTCGCTGCAAATTCAAACTTCTCGCTAAAATATACCATCTCCAAGTCCTCTGAATCTATGGCAATTTTTCTAAAAGGATTGAGCTTCAGACTCAATTTACTGAGCTTTGCCGGCTCAAACTTATCAGCTAACTTATCCCGGGCTGAGCCTAAAAGTTCAAACATTGCAAAAAACCCGATATGTTTGGCCCGATGAAAATTTTGCTTTATCCGCCTGTCAAAAACTGGCACCACGAATTCGCGAACGTTCCTGTCAATATCAGCTACATTAACAACAAATCCTGTAGTCGGCTCTACATTTCCAGTTACCTCGACAGATAATTCGAAAAATATCGATAATCCTTCCCCCACCGGTTTGGATGCAAAAGAATTGAATCCTTTAATTTCTTCCGACAGGAAAGGATTGACCGAAAAACGCACGTCCCTGGCCAGTTTATGCATGATTACCACTACCCGTCTGTTTGCCTACTTATGCATCAGACTCAAGACTTCATTTCGGCTTCTCGGGTCTCTCTTAAATATCCCGCGAAGTGCTGATGTTATCATGACCGAGCCGGGTTTCTTTATGCCCCGGATAGTCATACAGCTATGTGAGGCTTGCAGCACTACTGTGACGCCCTGTGGTTTTAAGCTGTCCATGATAAAATCAGCTATCTGGTACGTAAGTCTCTCCTGGGTCTGCAGTCGGCGGGCAAAACAATCCACGATACGAGCTAATTTGCTGACCCCGAGCACAGTTCCCGAAGGTAAATATCCTATGGCGGCTGTGCCTATGAACGGCATCAAATGATGTTCACAGATACTGTAAAAAGGTATGTCGCGCAGCAGAACGATCTCGTCGTAATTTTCGGTAAAAACACTGCTAAGATGCTTTTTAGGGTCCTCTTGCATCCCTCCTAAAAGCTCAGAATACATCCTTGCCACGCGTTGCGGTGTGGTCTTTACTCCCTCACGCTGCGGGTCTTCACCGACCGCCACGAGTATTTCCTTAACTGCCTTTTCGATCTTTTCAGTATCTATTTTTTGTTTTTTTTTGCTCATAACTAAAATATCTTCTTTGAATTATTTCTTTGTCTTTTTTGTTAGATTCATAAGGTAAGTTGTCAGCAGCCTGACTCCAAATCCGCTTGCGCCCTCGGTTGTAAAATTAGTGGCCTTGTCGAAGCTCCAGACGCCGGCAATGTCAAGATGTGCCCATTTTGTCTCACCGACAAACTGCCTCAGAAACGCCGCTGCCGTGCAGGCCCCACCCCATCTGCTACCGATGTTTTTCAGGTCCGCTATCTTGCTTTTCATCTCTTCTGCGTACTCATCGCCGCACGGCATGGTCCAGATTTTCTCACCACTGTTATCTGAGGCTTTCTGTAGTTGTCTTATCAGTTCATCATCGTTGCTCATCAGCCCGGCCATGTACTTACCAAGCGCGACAACACATGCGCCTGTTAACGTGGCGATATCAATGATAATGTCACACTTTTGTTTGACGGCATAGCTTAAGGCATCGCACAAGATCATTCTGCCTTCGGCGTCGGTGTTCTGGACCTCAACGGTTTTTCCGCTGTGAGTGTTGATAATATCACCGGGCCGATAGCTTGTCCCGCTTGGCATATTCTCCGCCGATGGGATTATTCCATAAACGTTGATCGGCGGTCCTATCTCGGCCACCGCTTTCATCGTTCCCAAAACGGCAATGCCGCCTGATTTGTCTAATTTCATTTCATCCATATTGGCGGCCGGCTTGATACTGATGCCCCCGGAATCGAAGGTTATCGCTTTGCCCACTAAAGCTACCGTCGGCTGCGTGCTTGCGCCTCTGCCGGGGGGGCTGTATTTCAGAACTATAAATCTCGGCTTGTTTTGTGAACCTGAGCCGACAGCGAGCACTCCACCCATTCCCTTTGCTGCCATCTGCTTTTCGTCAAAAACGGTACAGCTCAATCTCTTTGAGTCGCGGGCTAATTCTTTTGCAACAGCAGCTAACCTGGCAGGATTTATTACGTTGGCAGGCCGATTTGCCAAAGTTCGGGTATAACTTTGTGCCTTACCGATAGCGACCCCACTCGAGAGTCCTTGTTTCAATTTATTGGTTTTAGCTGAATCGGAATCGATCAGTTCGACTTTAAGCAAACCTAATCGCCCGTTTTCACTCTCAGTTACGAATTCGTCATAGCGATAGCTTCCGAAATATGTCCCTTCTGCACAAGCCTGTCCCATTGCGGGCAAATCAAAGCGTCCCCCAAATGCTCTGTGCAGGGCTAAGCTGACGGTCTCGGCTTTGATCTCTACCGACTGTTTTGCTGCATTCGCAGCCGCTTTTCGAATCGTGTCAAGTGTTGCCTTTTTCTTTTCACCAAGGCCGACTAACAGGACTCGCTTGGCACCTATCTCATCGTTGCCGTAGACAGTGGCGCTGGTTCTATCTTTTCCCTTAAAATCACCCAATTTAATCAACTGCTCAATCGCACCGTGGAGCTTACTGTTAAGCTCTTTGTTAAGCCTGTCCAGCTCTTTAACGTCAGAAAATAATCCCACTGCGAGCACATCGGTTTTACACTTGCTGAAATCAACCGTCCGCGTTTTTAGTTCGACATCAATAATATCTTTCATTTTTTTACCTTTTTTATTGTTTATCCCTATTTTTTACTTTCCCTCGTTTTCGTCCTGTGTCGCAGATAGCTTTCGATAAATCCGTTAAGTTCTCCGTCCAGCACTGCTTCGACATTACCGACCTGAAAATTGGTTCGATGGTCCTTGACCATCTGGTAAGGCTGCATAACATAGCTTCGTATCTGATTTCCCCAGGCAATTTCGCCCTTATTTCCGTACAGTTTTGCAATCTCGGCGTCGCGTTTTTGCTGCTCGAGCATATACAATTTTGCCTTAAGCATTTTCATGGCCTGGGCACGATTGTTATGCTGGCTTCTCTCGTTCTGGCACTGCACCACGATACCTGTCGGCTCGTGTGTAATCCGCACCGCCGAGCTGGTTTTGTTGACGTGCTGTCCCCCGGCGCCGCTGGCGCGATAAAAGTCAATCCTGATGTCATCTTCATTTATTTCAACGTCGATATCTTCTTCAAATTCCGGAACACAGTCGACCGCCACAAAGCTCGTATGCCGCCGCTTGTTAGAATCAAACGGACTTATCCGCACGAGACGATGTACTCCAGTCTCACACGACAGCTTGCCAAATGCAAAGGGCCCGCTTACCCGCAGCGTTATCGACCTAATTCCCGCTTCCTCTCCCGGCGTAATGTCAAGCTCCCTGAACTGGTATTTATTTGCTTCGAAATACCGCGTGTACATTCTGAGCAGCATTTTCGCCCAGTCACAGCTCTCCGTCCCTCCTGCACCTGCGTGAATACTGAAGAAGCAGTTCCTCATATCTTCGGGCCTGGATAGCAATCCGGCTAATTCGATCTGTTCACACCTTTTGACAAGTTCATCCAGGTCATCTCCCAACTGTCTGAGCTCTTCATGGTCCGTCTCAGCCGCTGCCAATTCAAACAGCTCCCAGAGGTCCTTAACTTCGCGATGTATTTCTTCTACCGGCTCGATGACCGATTTAAGTGAACTCAATTGAGATACGACCGACTGAGCTGAATCATGATTGTCCCAGAATCCCGCTTTGGACATCCGGACTTCAAGCTTTTGCAGTTGCGATTTTTTGCTGGATAAGTCAAAGCCAGTCCCGGATTTTTTCAATCCGGGCCGACAGCTCTGTTATTGCTGATTTTAATTCTGCTACTTCCATACTGTTAACTACTATCCGTTGACTATTGACTACTTTCTACTGACTCCCTGCCCTTATACCACGTAAAAGTAAAATATGCAACCCTATATTATACCCGATGAACAGGCGCATATGAAATAGGATTTGACAGGCAAAAGCGTGAGGGATATATTACAAGACAATGAACAGGTCAAATTGATATTTTGCATCTTAAATTACAGTTATAAGGAGTTTGATTATGGCCTTGGGTATTTTATCCGGCACTGGACTCAAGCACCCGGAAGATGTAACTCGCCGCCAATTTCTTAATAGCGTGGCGACTGTAGCTACGGCGTCATATTTTGTGTCGGGCTGCAGTCCGCTCCAGACAGCTTGCGAAGACCAAAGTGGAGCGCAAAGTAAAAAAGTTCTGATAGTTACCGGCATTGACCATCCGGCTCATGATTGGAGCAAGACAAAAGTGGCGCTGGCCGGCGTGTTAAGGGCGGACCGGCGTTTACAAGTCGAGGTTGTTGAAGACCCGAGCCGACTCGCTGATCCGGAACTTCAAAAGTTTGATGTGGTTGTGATTCATTTTATGAATTGGGAAAAACCTGCTCCGGGCCAACAGGCTCGTGAAAACCTGCAGAAATTCGTCAGTGACGGCAAGGGTCTGTTTGTACTGCATTTTGGCTGCGGCGCATTTCAGGACTGGCCTGAATTTCGTAATCTCGCCGGACGCGCATGGAACCCGAAATTAAGGGCACACGATCCCAGAGGGCCTTTCCGCGTGGACATTGTCAATAAGAAACATCCCATTACACGGGGTCTGGCCTCTTTTGAGACGGAGGATGAACTCTACACATGTCTTGATGGTGACCGGCCGATCGATCTGCTTGCGACCTCGCGTTCCAAGGTCGACGGGAAAGACTACCCGATGGCGTTTGTATTCAAGTACGGCAAGGGGCGAGTCTTTCACTGCGCTTTGGGGCACAATGTCAAAGCGATTGAGAATCCGCCTGCTGCCGAGCTTCTTCGACGAGGTTGCGCCTGGGCGGCTAAGCTGACGCCGGTCTCAGCAACGGCGTGATAGTTGATTACTAATAGATTTTAAGCTCTTTAACGAGAATATAAAGGCCAGGGCGGTTCGATGATAGAGCAATCGCTAAAATGGATGCGCGATACACTCACCGGGTTGAATATTCCAATTGAAGAGTGGTACCATAGTAAGAGGTGGTTGATTAAATGATCGGTTGTGAACTGACAGGTTATCCATCTCTAAAAACGATAGAGTAATACTAACCTAAATAAATAAAAGGAGAAACCGGAATGAAAGTTGGATTTAATATGTTACTGTGGACGACACATGTTACAGAAGAAGATTTCCCCCTGCTGGAAACGCTCAAGGAAGTCGGCTATGACGGTGTGGAAATTCCGCTCTTCGAGGGCCAAATCACACACTTCGAAAAGGTAGGTCAGGCAATCAAGGATAACGGACTGACCTGCTCATCCGTGACTGTTATTCCGGACGAGGAGCATAATCCAATTAGTGCCGACGCGGGCAACCGCCAGGGGGCGGCAGAATATCTCAAGTGGGCAATCGACTGTTCGGCGGCGTTGGGCTCGGATGTTTTGTGCGGGCCTTTCTATCAGCCGTTGGGTGTCTTCACGGGTGAAAGTCCTACCGAAGAAGAAAAGCAACACGCAGCCGAAGTGCACCGCCAGGCTGCCGAGCTTGCAGCTAAAGCCAACCTGACTCTTGCAGTAGAATATCTGAATCGCTTCGAGTGCTATTTTCTCAACACGATGGCTGACACGGCGGACTTCGTCCAGCAAGTCAATAAGCCAAACTACGGCGTCCTGTTCGACACTTTTCACGCCAACATTGAAGAGAAGGACCCGGTCGGCTGCATTGGTTCCTACATCGACATGATTAAACACGTTCATATCAGCGAGAACGACCGCGGCACGCCTGGTAAGGGGCATATCGACTGGCCAGGTACGTTCGAGGCGCTGCGATCGGGCGGCTACGACGGATGGCTGGTGATTGAGGCGTTCGGACGAGCGCTGCCGGACCTTGCTGCCGCCACCCGTGTCTGGCGAGATTTCTTCCCAAGCCGGGATGGGGTTTATACCGAGGGATTGAAGTTTGTCAAAGACCAGTGGCAGGCCGCCGGTTAAGCACTAAGACGGAGCTTATGGAACTTAACCTTACAAGGGAGAAATTATTATGCGCACATTTTACTTAAGGCCCGTTTGGATTATCTTATTGAGCCTTTTAGGGCTTGTTACCAGCGCCGCTGTTGCCGGGGAGGCCGACTTTAAGCCCATCTTTGACGGCAGCACACTCGACGGGTGGGAAGCGTCGGATATGAGCTACTGGTCGGTGCGGGACGGGGCGATCACCGCTCGCTCGACCGAGCAGAATTCTGTAAAGACAAATCAATTCCTGGTTTGGCAGTTAGGCCAGGTTGACGACTTCGAGTTGGAGCTCAAGTACCGCATAAGCGGGACGCCCACGGCCAATTCAGGCATCCAAATCCGCAGCAGGGTCGAAAAGGACGGCCACGCCGTCGGTTATCAGGCGGACATCGACCGGGCCGGCCAGTATGCCGGGGCGCTCTACGACGAGCGCGGCCGGAAGATGCTTGCCCAGCGCGGGCAAAAAACCGTTATCGGTACCGACGGCAAGATGATACACGCACCAATCGGAGAGCCGGACACGCTGCTTGCCAATATCAAAAAGGACGGGTGGAACGATTATCACATCACCGCCAGCGGCGGTCATATTGTTTTGAAAGTAAATAATAAAGTCACGGCCGAAGTTTTCGATAACGACAAGCGAGAGCGTGACTTGTTCGGTGTGCTGGCCCTGCAGTTGCACCAGGGGCCACCTATGACAGTCCAGTTTAAAGATATCCATCTAAAAAGGTTGAAGATGTCAGACACGAAAAAGGTAGTTCTAATAGCCGGGCCACCGAGCCACGGTTATGGCGGCCACGAGCATAATGCCGGCTGCCTGCTGCTGGCACGGCAACTGAACGAGAATATGCCCGAGGTCTATGCTACGGTTTACACAAACGGCTGGCCCAAAGACCCGACCGCACTTGATAATGCCGATGCGATCGCGATCTTCTGTGACGGCGGCGACAGACACGTGGCCACTCAGCACTTTGAAGAGCTGGACAAGTTAGCCAAAGACGGCGTGGGTATAGCCATGCTCCACTATGCGGTCGAGGTGTCCAAGGGCAAGCCCGGTGATTACATGCTCGAGTGGATCGGCGGATATTTCGAGACGTTCTGGTCGGTCAATCCGCATTTCAAAGCCGAGTTCAAAGAGCTGCCGTCGCACCCAATCACGCGTGGCGTCAAGCCCTTTGCGATTGACGATGAATGGTACTACCACATGCGATTCGTCGAGAAAATGGAGAACGTCACGCCGATACTCACGGCGATACCTCCTGACAGCACGCGTGAAAGAAAAGACGGAGCTCACAGCAACAATCCGCACGTCCGGGCGCGAATGGGCATGCCCGAGCACGTTATGTGGGCTATTGAGCGCCCGGGCGGAGGGCGTGGCTTCGGCTTTACCGGCGGACACTGGCAATACAACTGGGCACATGATGATTTTCGCAAACTTGTGCTCAATGCCCTTGTATGGATTGCCGGAGTTGACGTCCCGTCAAGGGGCGTGACATCGAAAACTCCTTCGATCGAGGAACTTGAAGCGAACCAGGACTATCCCAAATCGGATAAATGGAATCCGAAAAAAATCCAAGAGATGATCGAGCAGTGGAACCGGCCTTGACAGAAGCAGGCAGAATTGCTGCTGTGTGATAAGGAATTCTGTAAAAGTTCAGTTGCAGGAAGGCGGATTCAAAATGGTACCATCAATTACAAGACGCCAGTTTCTCAAGGCTTCCACGGCAGGCTCGCTGTCGTTTGCATCACTGGGTTGTTCGGCATTGGGCCCGACAATGGCACCGGCATCATTCGAACATCCACAGGCTGGTAAATATAATATCTATTTCGGCGATTTGCATAATCACAACGAGGTTGGTTATGCGCAAGGGTCGCTCGATAGGGCTTTTGAGATTGCCCGCGAACATCTTGATTTCTTTGCCTTCACACCGCATGGCTACTGGCATGATATCGGCCACTACGAGAATAGCATCGAGAAGAAATGGCTCGACGGATTCGAGGTTACAAAAAGGCGCTGGCCGGAAGTCCTGCAGGCGGTGCGCAAGTATGACCAGCCCGGCAGATACGTTCCCATAGCCGGCTTTGAGTGGCACTCCACCAGTCTCGGTGATTACCACATCATCTTCCCGACACTTGAGGCCGAGTACATTCGGTTTGATGACCTGCGCAAATTCCAGAGTTTTGCGAAGGAGCGCGGCGCGATTATGATCCCCCATCATCCGGCCAATCGCCTCGGCCACCGCGGCGCCAACCTGGCGAGGCTTGATCCTGATGCCTCGCCCGTGATCGAGATATTCTCCGAATGGGGCAACGCCGAACATGACCGTGCGTGCTCTCCATATGTTCGGCACACCGAAGGCGGACGCTGGACGCAAAACACGCTCCATCATTTCCTCGAACAGGGCCATCGCCTCGGCGTCATCGCCAGTACGGACGACCATCTCGGTTTTCCGGGTGCCTATCGCGAAGGCCTGGCGGCCGTGCTCGCGACTGAACTGACGCGGGAGGGGATTTTCGATGCAATTCGCAATCGGCGGACTTATGCCCTTACCGGCGACCGTATCGCCCTGGATTTTCAACTTAACGGACAACTGATGGGTCGGGAGTTGCCTTACACCCGCCGGCGGGAGCTGGCCGTCACCGTCACGGGATGGGACCAGCTCGACAGGGTGGAGATACTGAAGAACAACCGCGTTCTTCACCGGGATTTTCCGATGGATCGGGTGCCTGCCGCAAGTAGCTGGAAAAAGCCGGTTCTGCTGCGATTCGAATATGGGTGGGGGCCGTGGCCGGCTTTGGATATGACACGGATCTGTGACTGGGATTTTCAAATCAGAGTCGAAGGTGGTTTATTGGAAGATGTTCAGCCCTGCTTTCAGTCCGGACCACTCGATGAGACCCGCAGGGACAAAATACTTGAACGCTCCGACAAACATCTCCGAATCCAGTCCTTTACGGCTCTGCGTCAGCAGTTCGAGGACATTTCCACCAAGGCGGTAGTTTTGAAAGTGCGTGGGGGTCCCGATACTCGCGTAAATATTGCATTGAATAAGCCTGCTAACGTATCCCTGTCTCAAACATTCAGGCAACTGGCCGATAGCGGTGAAATGCTGTTCACCGGAGATTTTCCCAAAGAGTCGGCTATGCTTCATCGGCTGGTTTTCCACGACCATTACCAAACGTCGTACAAAGTCACTGATACCGACGATGGTAAGAATTTGAACTGGTATTATTTGCGCGTAATCCAGTCCAACAGCCAGCATGCCTGGTCCAGCCCGATCTGGGTTGAGCCGCGTGCCGGCAAGCCCAATGTGTGAAACTTATGTTGTGGACTTGGAAATTGCTGGCTGAGTCCCACAAAGATGGCACGGGTATAACTCAAATCGTAATTCGTGGTCTTTGAGACCTTGATGATGTCGAAGCCGGCCTCCGGCGATGCAGTGCCTCTGAGAGCAAGCCCCAAACTCGAATCGATGATGACAGGGTGACTTTTATAGGCACACTTTTTTCGCGTTACTACGGGTTGCTTTGTTGTGCATGGCAATCTCCGTTTTTATGATTAGTGGCATTTGTCAAAGGAGAGCTATTGATTCAAGGCCGCTATTATACTGAATGTATTAAAAAAGGAGTGGATAAAAATGGGTCGAAATAAAGAGCCACTCTTTTCGTAAGCGTAACCTAAGCATACTCCTAATATGAACAAAGCAGGCCAATGTCCGGCATTTGAGTGTATTACTGTGAATAATCCGGAGCTTATTGCAATTGCCAGCCAGGCTCCATTTCGAACTTCGAAGAAGGAACGTATTATTGTCTGGACAAGCCCTCGAAACAACATCTCCTCGAGCAAAGGTGCTATTACCACGGCAACGACAACAATCAGTGTCCGAAGCGGCAATTGAGGATGTTTGCTTATCAGTTCGAGTTGCTGATGTTGCTGCATTTGGTAATCGGAGCCCCAGATAAGCTCACCAAAGAATATCGTCAGAGTTATCGCTGCCATAATAAGCGGCCAGACTGTAAGAAGATTCACAAAAGCAGCGAAAAAATCTCTTACAATTGTTTTAATATTCAGGCCGAATCCGCTTAATCGCCGGGCAAAATGTGCTCTTGCCAGAAGAAGAATTACTGTTATTGCCAAAAGCCCGCCGATACAGAGAATAAGATTGTCCAGAAAATCGTTTTGCCAACCCCCTAAATCACCTGTAATTTTTTTAGTAATTGTTGCTACCAGTGAAATGGCCCAGAACCAGATAAACAGGGGGATAAAGGGCAGATAGGGAGGCATATTATTTCGGCGGGGCATTGACCCGTCCAAAGCCCTTGTACCAAAAGAAGTTTTCAATAGCCAACAGGCCAGTAATATTAGCCCCGGCAGATAAATAAGGTCTGTTAAGGTTATGGTCTCAGTGAATTCCATTGACTATTTACTGTAAAATATTTAGTATTTGTTTTTACTGCGCCCTTTAGTCGTACTATAGAGAACGAACTTTTCAATTGTCAGTTGTCAAATGCCAATTGTCAAAGGAAATTAGATTATGGATATATTACGCGTTGAAGGACCGGTTCAGCTTTCCGGCAGCGTTAGTATAAATGGTTCGAAAAATGCTTCCCTGCCCATAATGGCTGCAACTATGTTAGCTGCCGGCAAATCGTATCTTACAGCAGTGCCTCATCTTTCGGACATTTCTGTTTGCGGCGAATTACTTGACCAATTGGGCTGCAAGCTCGAGCGAAGTCAAAATGGCGATCTATGTATAGATTCGACGGTAATAGACAATCCGGTTGGCGACTATGAAATTGTCCGCAGGATGCGGGCGGGTATTTGCATACTTGGCCCGCTTCTTGCCCGCTGCGGCAGGGCGGAAGTTTCAATGCCCGGCGGATGCGCAATCGGTGACAGGCCGGTCGATATCCATATGCGAGGCCTCCGCGAGCTTGGCGCACAAATACATCTCAAAAACGGTTACATCATCGCTGAAGCTCCGAATGGTTTGAGGGGCAAAGATATTTTTCTGGGCGGGCCGTTCGGCTCAACCGTGCTCGGCACCGCAAATGTTATGATGGCTGCAACACTGGCAAAGGGCCGAACCGTTATCGAATCGGCCGCCTGTGAGCCGGAAGTAACCGATCTGGCGAACTGTTTGAATAAAATGGGTGCAAAGATAGCAGGTATTGGCTCACATCGTTTGATTATCGAAGGGGTCAGACAGTTACAGCCGGTCCGATACAAGGTAATTCCTGATAGAATCGAGGCCGGGACATTTATGGTCGCTGCCGCAATAACCGAAGGCGAGCTAAGGCTTCATAACTGTCGGCTCGATGATATGATGGCTGTCGTTGACAAGCTGAGAAATGTGGGCGTAACAGTCTCTCCCGCTGCCGATGGCTGTGTCATTTCTCGTAGAGGGCCGATCAAACCTGCTGATATTACCACCCAGCCATATCCCGGTTTCCCCACCGATTTGCAGGCTCAATTTATGGCATTTCTATCGCTCGCCGAGGGTAATAGTGTAATTATCGAAAAGATATTTCCCGACAGGTTTATGCACGTTGCGGAACTGAATCGAATGGCGGCTCATTTACGTAAAGAGGGACCGACTGTTATCATAGCCGGCGTGGAAAAGCTAATAGCCGCACCGGTAATGGCATCGGACCTTCGAGCATCGGCGGCGTTAGTGCTGGCTGGATTGGCCGCAGAGGGAACTACAACCATTAACAGGGTTTATCATATCGACCGGGGCTATGAAAGGATTGAAGAAAGGCTAAATCCCCTTGGCGCTAAAATTACCCGGGAAAGTGCTTAAGCTGGATAACTGCTTTCACAGGCGAGAACTTCAGAGTTTTTCACTCCATAACCGTAGGACGCTGTCGCTCACCAACTTTCTTATAATGTGCGAGAGCACTTTCACGATCATCGAAGTCCTTTTCAGTGAACAACAGATCGGTCTGTCCGATACGGATTTGGTCACCATCTCTCAAAGCTGTTAGCTCGTCTATCTTTCGATTGTTGATGAGCACTCCGTGCTTGCTGTTCATATCTTCGGCATAGTGCTCATTCGTGCTCTCATCATACCGTATTCGTAGGTGCTTGCGAGAAACCAGATCGTCCAGTATCTGTATTGGAAGGGCCTCTGCTCTCCCGATGACGTTTGTACGCCTGCCGAGCGGCAGATACTCGCCTTTTTGGGTACCTGACATTATTATAATGGAAGCCATTGCAACTCCTTGTGATAAATTCTTGTGGGTGTATGTCTGTATAACAAAATCCACAATCACCTTGACATAACACCGGGTGACTTATATGTTATTGGCTGTTTGCAGCACAGTCAAGCTCTTTTTCAAGGCTTATTTCGATGTTTTTGCCGGTTTGAAAAGCGCCTTTTTCCGGTAAAACAGCCCCTGCTTCGGCAGGAGCAAGCTTGGCCCCGTGCAAACGGGGCACAGCGGATATTTGCAGTCAGGGAGTGCCGATGAGCGACGCTGAAGAAAATAAAGATAAGCAGTCCAATGGCAAAGAAGTCGGCCCCACCCGCTCTTTTGCCGGCTTGGTGAAAGGAACGGGCGGGCGGATAGGTCCATTTGGATAATACTATAATAGATATGAAAAGACATCGTTGAAAGGGAGAAAGAAGATGCCCCAGGATTTTGTTGTTTGCTCGATGGCTGCCCATCCTCATCACCCAGTTTTTATTTTATCCGAAAAAGTAAGCGCTGTCGGACGAGCAGTGCGGCAGGCCGCAAAAGTTGCCGGCATAATACTTGTGTTCGGTGTTCTATCAACCGCCTTTAGTTCAAATGTTCGTGCTTCTGCAGGGGAGAATAATTCTACACAATCCGTGACCCAGCAGTCTCAGGAACAGCCCGCTGAGCAACCTGCAGTAACCGCTGAGCAATCCACAGCACAGCCTACCGAAGAATCCATAGCCCAAGCTCAAGACCCGAATAACGACTCGCAGAAGGCTACAGTGCCACAGCAAAATGCTGAAGAGCCAAACGAAGCTGCGGATTCTGCTGTTGTTTCGGAAAGCCCGTATCTCAGGGCTGTCCGTGAGTTCGCAGATAACGTCCTCAAATACGGCCGGGACACTTATGGGCCGAAGCATACGCCGTTGTTTGTTGATGGCCTAAATACAGAGACTCTTGACCCAGTAGTGTGGCATAATAAGGGTGAGGAATGGATACTCTGCAACTTCGCGAACCACCAGTCCCTCTTACGCCTCTTGGATGGACTGACGGCTCTGACAGGCGAAGGGAAATACCGCCAAGCTGCACTGGATGCATCGGCCTATGCGCTGGCAAATCTGCGAACCCCGAATGGCCTGCTATACTGGGGTGGCCACATGGCGTGGGATCTACAAAAAGACAGAGGCGTGTTCCAGGGCGAGTACGAGACTCACGAACTTAGACAACAGTCGCCTTACTACGAGCTATTGTGGGAAGCAAATCCTCAGGAAGCCGGGAAACTGATGGAGGCGATATGGGGCTCCCACGTATGGGATTGGGCTAAGCTGGATTTCAACCGTCACGCAAGTTCTACGACCGAGCCCCGA